>Ga0208414_1000028_pt1 | contig 170562 bp, 156 predicted proteins | sample AntAceMetag02UKE_FD_184770 | JGI IMG/M metagenome (GOLD analysis project Ga0208414, IMG submission 184770) | Saline lake microbial communities from Ace Lake, Antarctica - Antarctic Ace Lake Metagenome 02UKE (SPAdes) (version 2) | ecosystem: Environmental > Aquatic > Non-marine Saline and... | reverse complement strand
GCCCACCGCCTTGGGCAAGAAAAGATGAGGGGACGTCATTGTGTTGTCTACACAGTACACCAAATCACGCTGTTTACAGATCGCGCCGATTCCTGCGAGGTCAGCGATCTGTGTGACCGGATTGGCAATTGTCTCGACGAAGACTAGGCGAGTGTTTTCTTTGATCGACGATTCAACATTGCTAACTGCGGTCGCATCGACGAAGCTGACTTCGATACCTAAGGTTTGTAGTGTGCCTAAAAAGCTATTCGTATTGCCGAATAAAAAGGCACTTGAGACGATATGATCGCCGGCTCGCAGCAGGGCAAGCATCGACGAAGAAATGGCGGCCATGCCAGTGGCGAACGCAGCAGTAGCGATGCCTTCTTCCATCGCCGTGATTTTGTTCTGCAGGGCGGTTACGGTGGGGTTTAGTTGCCGTCCGTAATTGTAGCCAGCGCGCTTGCCTTGAAAGACCTCAGCAAGCTCCCGCGCGTCGTCGTAGCTGTAAGCAACCGAGGTATGAATGGCCTTGTGCAGAACGCCGTGTTCGGGTTTATCCAGACGGTCCGAGTGTAGGTTGGTAGTGGTGAATCCCTTCTTGCTCATCGAGGATGGCCTTCGGTTAGCGGTGATTGTCTGTAATAGGCTTAAGCGCAGTTGCGGATTAGGTGCCTACTTTTGGCGCGACTAAGTTTAGAGTAGGCGCGATGATTGATGCGATTTATACACCAGCGGTGCTGCCGATTAAAGAGGTGATACCCAGTTCTAAAGCGTCGCAAAAAGAGGTAATGCAGCAACCTCTCTATCAATTGAATCGACTCTGCGCCGGTATTCGACGCTTGTGCGATCATCATAGCTCGCTTCAAATTCGCGCTGTGTAAGACCGTCTCTGCCGCCGCTGACCAGTGGAATAAGGTCTGCATCGGTTACGATTTTCTGGACCCTTGTCTGGAATGCGAGAGCAGAAGCTTCGCTTTCGACTGCAAGCTGCGCGAGTTTGATGCCCACTCGATTAGCGGTAAGATCCGAAAAGCTGAACCCCGATCGATAGCGCGCATCGAAAGCCTCTTTGCCGGTCGATATAATTTCAGCGAGTTGAACGCCTGCAATGGCCGCAATAGAGGCCGAATTGATGACATGCTGCGCCAAATCTTGGCGACGCCTAAGCCTTATTTCTGGCGAGTAGGGTGTGTCCTTATAGCCTGAAGATTGAACCAGATGCGCCGATAGGGCAAAGAGCAAGGCGGTATTTTCTGTTTGTGGGTTTGCGCCCGCCTCACTTCTAGCAGCCGCGGCAGCAGCGAGAGGAGGGAGTATTTCACTTAATGCCACTGCTCGTTTCTCTTGCGGTAAGCCGGAGAGATACTCCCGCAGTACCGATCTATAAAAGGCGCTCGTCGCATAAATATCAGGTGTAACCACAAGCCGCTGGAGATCCCAACTAAGGTGGTCTAACGCCTCTCGATCGACGTGAAATTGGAGGACTGCATGCCGCTCGTTAAGCTCAAAGCTATCGAAAGCGCTGTTCAGTTCTTTATCCAGCGCGAGCAAAGTCTCCATTCTTCGGTGTGGCATGCCTGCGATTATTTGCCAGACGGCCCATTCGGCGACAGGGGCGGGAATCGGCAGATTGCCAATCTTAAGCTCGTCGATCTTGGGGAATGCCCCCGCAGGTAAGCTGCGAATCGTAAAATCAATATTGAGGTAAGGGTTGATGCCAAAGGCATTATCGGTTGTGGCAAACACAGGCGTGCTCAGCTCAATGGCGAGACTGTCGGCTGCTAGGCCCACGCGCCCTACAATTTTTCGCTCGGGCAGCAGCAAGGGAAAGCTCGCGTTGAGAGCTGCCTCGATTTCTTCAGCCGTGAGAATAATTTTTTGCCCCGAATTCTCGGTGGGGCGCCCCGCGCCGCTGCGTTGCACTGACTCATCTAGGGCGCCTAGGGCGTTGGTCAGGATATCTCCAAGACCTAACGGCGCGGCAGCGTCCGCTGGCGGGCGGCCTTCGATAGAAGGTTCGCGCTGAACCATGAGTAGAGCGGCGATAAGCGCCGCGCTGCACGCAGCTATCGCTAGGCGAGCGAAAAGTCGGGCAATCGATGGGCTCGGTTGCTTAGCTTTAGCTGAATTGCCTTGGTTACTTCCCATTACCGATCACATTGTTTTGGCTCGAGACGCTGCATTGTCACGACTTTCGAAGGCTCTGTCACGCGCCGTCATCGGCAGTCGTCTTTACCTGAAGCATGTCAGCAGCCAGTCTCCTCGCAGTAGCCTCGTGATCAATGTCTACTTGACGCGCTAAAGAGTAGTCAACTCTTTGACTTTGTTAGCATAGAAGCGGCAGCTAGGCTCAATACAATGTTGTTCCTGATTGCGCCGCAGAGGCGATTTTGGGGTCTCTCCGGCTTTGAATAGGTAGGTACCTGTGCTACAGTCCGCGCCTTTAAATAAACAGTCCTTGTAGGGGGATACTTTTCGATGGCGAGTACAACAATTCTAATAACGGTGGCACTGTCGCTGCTGGGCTTGGCGATTGCTTTGTTCTATATGAAGAAAGTGAACGACGTTCCAGTGGATATGGGTCTCGAGCCGGATCAAGCTGAACGTCTCAAGTTCATTCATACTGCGATTGCCGACGGCGCAATGGCGTTCCTAAAGCAAGAATACAAGTTCATGACTATATTCATGATCGGCTTTGGTATTCTCATTTCTGTCGCTATCGACGATCAGCATACTCCTCAATATAACGAGGGCCTCTATACTGCACTCGCATTCCTCTTCGGTGGCGTCATCTCCGTAGCCTCAGGTTACATCGGAATGAAAGTGGCGACTGCGGGCAATGCACGCACGACTGTATCGGCTAAGCAAAGCATCTCGAAGGCTTACGACGTTGCGATCAACTCGGGTGCGGTCATGGGCTTTGCGCTCGTGGGTCTCGCGACGCTTGGCCTCATCATCGTTTATGTAGTTATGTCTTCGCTGATGTCAGAACTCGGCCCTGACAACAACCACATCCTGATGGAAGTGATTGCAGGATTCGGTCTCGGTGGCTCAACAATCGCGCTTTTCGCGCGTGTGGGCGGCGGCATCTTTACCAAGGCAGCTGACGTTGGCGCTGACCTGGTCGGTAAAGTCGAGCAAGGCATTCCAGAAGACGATCCCCGTAATCCTGCGGTTATCGCTGACAACGTTGGCGACAACGTGGGCGATGTGGCTGGAATGGGTGCTGACCTCTTCGGTTCTTGTGCAGAGAGCACCTGTGCCGCGATGGTAATCAGTGCTGCAGCATTCGCGACTAATACTGACGCGTTGCTCTACCCAATTCTTATCTCGGCAGTGGGTATCCCCATCAGCCTGCTCACCAAACTTCTCGTGTCTGTTAAGACAGAAGACGACGTAGCGCCAGCGCTCATGAAGCTGTTGATCATCTCTAGCGCCTTAATGGCGGTAGTTATGTACTTTGTGACGCTCGCAATGATTCCTGCCGACTTCGTGATTGGTGAGAACACTTACAGCAATGTAGGCGTCTACCTCTGCTTCCTATCGGGCTTGGTATCTGGTTTGGCGGTTGGCCTGTTGACTGGCTATTACACCTCTGAAAAGTATGCACCGGTTCAAGAAGTGGCTAAGTCTTGTGAAACAGGCGTTGCGACTAACATTATTTATGGCCTCGCACTCGGTTATAAGAGCACAGTATTGCCTTATATCTGCATCGCGATCAGCATCTTTGTTTCATGGGAGCTCGCTGGCATGTACGGCGTAGCAATCGCGTCACTCGGTATGCTTGGCACGCTGGTTATCGCTCTGATGATCGACGCTTACGGTCCAGTTGCTGATAACGCCGGCGGCATTGCTGAAATGGTTGGCCTCGAGGCAGAAGTTCGTCGTCGTACTGACGTGCTCGACTCGGCAGGCAACACGACAGCAGCAATCGGTAAAGGCTTTGCTATCGGTGCGGCGATTTTGACTTCACTCGCACTCTTCGCAGCCTTCATTACGATTTCTGAGAAGCTCAGCGGAGAAGCATTCACAATGAGTTTGCTAGATCCGCTAGTGTTTACAAGCGTATTTATCGGTGCGGTTCTGCCATTCTTGTTTACTGCGATGACTATGAAGTCGGTCGGTAAAGCGGCCTTCGCGATGATCGAAGAGGTGCGTCACCAGTTCCGCACTATTCCAGGCATCATGGAAGGTACTGGCAAGCCAGACTACGCAAAGTGTGTCGCTATCTCGACTCAAGCGGCGCTAAAAGAAATGATCGCACCAGGCGTGTTGATCATGGGTACGCCTCTCGTTGTTGGCTACCTGTTTGGCGTTGAAGCGGTTGCAGGCGTTCTCGCCGGTTCACTGGTCTGTGGCGGCGTATTGGCGATTTCTGCGTCAAACAGCGGCGGCGCATGGGACAACGCTAAGAAGTATATCGAAGCAGGCAACCTCGGCGGCAAAGGCTCAGAAGAGCACAAAGCGGCGGTTGTTGGCGACACTGTAGGTGACCCTTTGAAAGATACTTCAGGTCCTTCACTGAACATCCTGATCAAACTGTCTGCGATTTTGAGCGTTGTTTTTGCACCGTTCTTTGTTCAGTACGGCGGTATCTTAGTGGGCTAGGGCCTAGCGCTAGCTAGACTTACAATGCTGCGCTCGGGGAGGCTTTATCCCCGAGCATAAAAAAGGAGGCACAGCGGCCTCCTTTTTTTATGTCTGAATGTTACCGATTGCCGGCGAGTGGATCTTACAAACGGATCAATTACTCCGGCTTTCGAAGTGATAGAGCACCCATCCCTCCAATTCTGTACTCGCCGCGTCTGCGTCGCTGCGCCATGATAGCTTCGCCGCGCGCACGCATTGATAGATGCGAAAAGAATTGGTGTTCTCGATAATGAGATTACGCACTGAAGGATTGAGCGTGTAGTTGGAGATTTCGACCAGTTTCCAGCCATCGGCCATCGTCCGTGCAACACAGTCGTCGCCCGTGAGCAGGTCTACGAGTGGCAAGCTGGTCTGCGCATAGCGTTCTGCGCGCAGGCCGAGACTCAGAGTGAGATCGGTCTTTTGGTTCTCACTCGGGAGATCGATAAAGCTGATCTTTTCGAGTGTGATTGCCTCCTGCGATAGATTCTGGGCGACTAGGCGCAGGCCGTCATCGGTGTTTTCCCCCCAAGCTGCAGAAAACAAGGCGAACTTGATTGGGCTTTCGGTGTTAGCGCCAGTCTCAGTGCTTCCGCTTTGGGCGAATAACGTTGTTCCTGAGAGAAGAGCGACCCCAACCATTATCGATTTACCTAGGTCTTCAAGAGTGCCAGATGCGTTCTGTCTATCGCCCTCTGGCCAGCAGGTTGTAAGGTCTTTAGAACGAGATCTATACGCACGGGTGATCTTGTTACGGCAGAGTAATTTCATTGCTTGATTCTAGGGTGTAGGGCCGCCTATGTCAGCCATTTTTCATATAGCGTGCGCATTAGTGCGCGCGATTGAGTCAAATTTGCTAAGCTCGCAGGCTAGTAAATTAAGACACATTGACCATGGGGCAGGGCGTGAAAAAACTGGAAAACATTAAACATATTGTCTGTGTTGCTTCGGGCAAAGGGGGCGTTGGCAAATCAACTACAGCAGCAAACTTAGCGCTTGCACTCAAAGCGCAGGGCTTTGCAGTGGGATTGCTCGATGCCGATATCTACGGTCCGAGTCTGCCGGTTGTCATGGGGATTGCTGCCGGGACACGGCCCGAAATTCGGGATAAACGTCTGATGGTGCCACTGCAAGCGCATGGCATCGAATGCAATTCTATGGGTTTTTTAGTCGACGAGCGAACCGCCATGGTATGGCGCGCGCCGATGGTGGTCTCCGCCTTTACTCAAATTCTCACAGACACCGCTTGGTCAGATCTAGATTATTTGATTATTGATATGCCGCCAGGAACCGGCGACATCCAGTTGAGTCTTGCGCAGACGGTAGCAGTGCGCGGCGCTGTTATCGTCACGACACCGCAGGACATAGCGCTGTCGGACGCCCGTAAAGGCATTGAAATGTTTAACAAGGTGGGCGTGCCCGTGCTCGGCGTAGTTGAGAATATGAGTATGCATACCTGTAGCAATTGCGGGCACGCTGAGGCAATTTTCGGCAGCGGCGGTGGTGAGAGGTTGGCGCAAGATTATGGCGTCGATGTGATCGGGCGTTTACCTCTCGATATAAAAATTCGGGAACAAACCGATCTTGGTGTTCCTGTGGTAGCATCGTCGCTGCACCCGCAGTTACAAGAAGCCTATGCCGAACTCGCCCGAGGCGTTCACGCTCAGGCTCTGGCGCACGAGGCGCGCGGTACTGCTGCGCCGACGATCTCAGTAGAAGACGATTAATACTACAAAGATCGTGGCAATCTCCATCGAGCGCTAAGCTAAAGAGCGCCTTCAAAAAATAAAAAGAGGAAATTCTGTGGACGCAGTTAACGACCTACTCATTCTCATCGATAGCTATCTAGGAAGCGCCGTATGGTTTCCCTTTCTGCTTCTCTCAGTCGGTATTTTCTTTACGCTCTACCTTGGCTTCCCCCAGATTCGCTATTTTAAGCACGCTATAGGAATCACCACAGGCCGCTTCGATAAAGACGGAGCGAAAGGCGACACCTCGCACTTCCAGGCGCTGGCAACGGCACTATCGGGCACGGTTGGCACGGGAAACATTGGCGGCGTAGCGCTTGCCCTTCATTTAGGTGGACCAGCTGCGCTTTTCTGGATGTGGGTAACGGCGTTTTTCGGCATGACCAGTAAATTTGTCGAGGTAACGTTGTCGCATAAATACCGCGAACAGACTGCCGATGGGACGATGGCAGGTGGCCCCATGTATTACATGGAAAAGGGGATGAACGCCAAATGGTTGGCAATCATCTTCGCCATGGCGACAGTGCTAAGCTCGTTTGGCACAGGCAGCCTCCCGCAAATTAATAGCATCGCGGCGGGTTTGCAGAGCACATTCGACATCGAGCCTATCGTGACAGGCGCGGTATTGTCGGTGCTGCTTGCGCTGGTGATCATTGGTGGCATAAAGCGGATAGCGGCGGTGGCCGCGGCGATCGTGCCAACGATGGCGATTATTTATATCGTCGGCGCATTCGCGGTGATCCTGCCAAATCTTGGCAATATCGGTCCTTCGTTCGTAGCGATTTTCAGTGACGCGTTCACCGGATCCGCCGCTACGGGCGGCTTCCTTGGTGCAACCTTTGCCTATGTGTTCGACCGTGGCGTTAACCGAGGGTTGTACTCTAACGAGGCAGGTCAGGGCTCAGCCCCTATCGCCCATGCCTCCGCTCGCACAGACGAACCTGCCGATGAGGGTATGGTGTCGATTCTGGAGCCTTTCATAGACACCATCGTGATTTGTACCATTACTGGGTTGGTAATCTTGTCATCAGGCGCATGGAAAGAAAAATTCGACAACGAATTCCAGCGTGCGGATATGCGCTTCGTTGCAGGTGCTTACAGCGAGCAAGAGCCAACCGATGTCGCGCAAATGTTTTCATTGCTTAACGGTGATGACACCGCAGCGAGCCTATATTCCGGCGAGTTAGTGATCAATGAAGGGCGCGCGGTGAACTCGCAGGACTTCACTCTCATGGCATCGCGCTCGTTCGCCGAAGAGGTTGTGTTTACGCGCGGCGACGTGCCTCTCAATGGCATACTCAGTGTCACGGGAGGGCGCCTCGATGATTTCGATGTTGACGTGTCTGGTAGGTCGCTTATTCACTCAGTGCCGCTTACTACAGTAGCCTTTACGCGGGGTTACTTTGGTGAATACGGCCAGTATGTAGTGTCGATCGGCCTTATGTTGTTCGCTTTCTCGACTGCTATTGCGTGGTCTTACTATGGCGATCGCGCGATGACTTATCTGCTTGGTCCTAAATCGGTGCTACCGTACCGTATCGTCTACGTTGCCGGCTTCTTTTATGCAGCATTTGCGGACACGACTATTATCTGGAATCTTGCGCTTATTACTATTGTCTTAATGACAGTCCCCAATCTTTTTGGCCTGTTGCTCATGCATAAAGAGATGAAAAAAATCGTCACCGATTACTGGGAGAAAACAGAGCACGGCAAGCATAAGGCCTAGGTTCCCACCCACTATAAGCATTAACAAAACGAGCCGCATTAGCGGCTCGTTTTGTTTGTCGGGTAAGAATTAGAGAGGGGTGTAGCCAGCACCTAAAGGCGGTCGGCATTTACTCTCCTGGGAGACGAATTCTTTCAACGATTTCTATGACTGCAGCCGGAGGCGGCGGGGTGAGACGCGCAACGACAATTGCTACACAGGTATTGATTAGTGTGCCGAATGTCCCTATGCCTTCGGGTGAAATACCAAACAGCCAGTTGTCGGCATTATCGATCGCAGGATTCATAAAGCGGAAGTAGATGATGTACGCAGCAGTGAAGCCGAAGCCTGCAACCATGCCCGCAATTGCACCCTCCTTATTCATCCGCTTCCAGAAAATCCCAAGCACAATGGCAGGAAAAAAAGACGCGGCGGCTAGGCCGAAAGCAAAGGCGACGACTTGCGCTACATAGGCCGGCGGATACATACCGAAATAACCGGCTATTAATACCGCAACAAAAATCGCGAGCCTCGCATAGAGTAATTCTTTCTTGTCGCTAATGTCGGGCATGAAGCTGCGTTTCATCATGTCGTGTGCAACGGAGGTCGAAATAACGAGGAGTAACCCTGCTGCAGTCGACAGCGCAGCGGCGAGTGCGCCTGCTACCACCAAGGCAATGACCCAGTCGGGCAGTCCCGCTATTTCAGGATTCGCAAGCACCATGATATCGCGGTTCACGTCGAGTTCGTTAGCAGCCGGATCGCCAACGTACTGTATCCGTCCGTCGCCATTTTTATCCTCGAAAGAAATAAGTTTGGTTGTTTCCCATTTCTTAAACCATTCCGGCATCGCTGTGTACTCTGCGTTGCTCACCGTATTAATCAAGTTGGTTTTTGCGAACGCCGCAACCGCGGGAGCGGTGGTATAGAGAATAGCGATAAAGATAAGGGCATAGCCTGCAGAGCGACGAGCATCGCGCACATTCGGCACGGTGAAGAAGCGAATGATTACGTGAGGTAAGCCGGCGGTACCAAACATAAGCGCAGCAGTGATGAAAAAGACGTCTTGAGTGCTACGTTGGCCTTCGGTGTACGTGGCGAAACCGAGCGCTTGGCTCATGCCGTCAAGGCGGTCGAGCAGATAGCCGCCGCCATAGGCTTCCGTTAGCTCTGAGCCGAAACCGATCTGTGGAACCGGCTGGCCAGTCATCATCAGCGAGATGAATACGGCAGGTACCGTGAAGGCAAAAATCAGTACGCAGTATTGGGCAACCTGCGTGTAGGTGATGCCTTTCATGCCGCCAAGCACCGCGTAGAAAAAGACGATCGCCATGCCAATGAGCACGCCGGTTTCTATGTCGACTTCAAGAAAGCGCGAAAACACTATGCCGGCCCCCTGCATCTGTCCGCAGACATACACGAAGGAAATAACGATCGCACAAAACACGGCAATCAGTCGCGCTGACTGCGAGTAGTAACGGTCGCCGATAAAATCGGGCACGGTGAATTTACCGAATTTACGCAGGTAAGGTGCCAGCAAAAGGGCGAGCAGAACGTAACCGCCGGTCCAGCCCATCAGGTAAAAAGTGCCGTCGCGACCGAGAAACGAGATAAGCCCCGCCATCGAGATGAAAGAGGCGGCCGACATCCAATCCGCGGCGGTTGCCATGCCATTCGCGAGAGGGGGAACGCCGCCGCCAGCAACATAAAATTCCTTCGTGGACGAGGCGCGTGACCAGATCGCTATACCGATATAAAGACTGAAGGACAAAAAGACAAAAAGGTAGGTCCAGGTTTGAACGTTCATTGGCCCGCCTCTTCGTCAGACTGAGTAGAGTTCTCTGCGGCATTGTCGTTTGTGTACTGCGCGTCGAGCCTATCCATCAGACGCATATAGACAAGTATCAACACGACAAACACGAGGATCGAACCTTGCTGAGCCATCCAGAAGCCGAGTTTAAAGCCAGCGAATCGAATTGTGTCGAGGGCATCGACAAAGAGGATGCCTGCGCCGAACGACACGATAAACCAGACAATGAGAAGCGAGGCGACGATTTTAAGATTCGCCTTCCAATAGGAGTTAGCGCTTTGGCTAGACATAATTATCCTTTTGTTTTTCTTGTTATTGAGATTAATCGGCGATGCGTGAGAACGTGGATAGTAGCATCGTTGCTCAGAATAGGTATAGACGACGGCGCAGCATAACCTCCTTGTTGGAGGCTTAGCACTGGGCCTGCAGTTGGGCGAGTGGTGCGGGCTAGTTAAGACTTTGACTAAGGTAGGTAGTGAGCTTCGTGCGGGCGCGCTTCGCCGCCGCGTCGTCTGGTTTGCGTGCAGCGACGAAATAATTGCGGACAAGCTGACGCAGCTTTTGCCTCTCGAGGCGAGGATGCTGATCGATAAGTTGTGTGATTGAGTCTTCGCTGGTGCTCGGCTCTGCAACGAGGCTTTCGCAGGCCTGCGCGGTCACGCCGAGCGTCCTGCGAGGCGTGCCCGGGCGCGTCGTCGTGCGGGGGTTCTCGAGCTCTTCTACTGCTGCGAGCAAGGCGTCGTAATCTTGCCCACGCATTCGCTTGCCGATGAATTGGGCGTGGCGCTTGAGCGCGTTATTGCTGTTGGGCAATAAATTATAATCCTCGATTGCCTTAAGTAGCACCTCGTTCAGATCGAGCGTCGCGAGCTGTTTGGGGCGAAGCGCGGCGAGGCGAACGCCCAATTCTTGCAGTTTATTCGCATCGCGCTTGAGTTGTGATTTGCTCGGGCCGTCGAAGAGATCATCGGAGACGGGAAGTCTTTTTTTGTCGGTTCGCATGCTCAAAGCTCAGTCTGCTGTTGGCCTAAGAGTTTATTTAGGCGAGTGAATCACTATGTTTGGCGGGCGCTGCTCAGAGATAAAAGAGCTGCGCTAGCCCTAAAAAGGACAAAAACCCGACAGAGTCGGTCACTGTCGTTAATGCGACTGAGCCTGCTAGCGCAGGGTCGATGTTGAGCCTATTCAGCAGCAGCGGCAAATACGCGCCAGCGAGCGCGGCGGTAATCAGGTTGATCATCATTGCTGCGGCAATAATAAGGCTAAGCGCAAAATCTTGATACCAGATCAGGGTAATCGTGCCGATCACCGCTGCCCAAGTCAGACCATTGAGCACGGCGACGCCCAGTTCGCGTATCAAAAGCCAGCGGCTGTTAGCGGGGCCGATATGGCCGAGTGCGAGCCCACGAACAACGAGCGTGAGTGTCTGTGATCCGGCGACTCCACCCATGTTGGCGACAATCGGCATAAGAATAGCTAACGCGACGACCGCATCCAAGGTGTCTTGAAACAAGTAGATCACCATCGACGCGAACACCGCCGTCATCAGGTTTACCCCAAGCCACAGTGCGCGTCGTCGTGCAGTTTTCGCTACGGGGGCGAAGGTATCATCTTCTTCGTCGAGGCCTGCCATGCTCATTAGTGAGTGTTCGGTCGAATCGCGAATAACATCGACGACATCGTCGATCGTGATACGCCCGAGTAGTTTTCCCGCCTCATCCACGACCGGTGCCGAGACCCAGTCGTGTTGCTCAAATAGCTGCGCGACTTTGCGCGCCTCCATAGTGACAGGAATACCCTCGAGGTCTTCGAGCATCAGTTCATTAATTGTCGTTTGCGGATCGGAGACAAGCAGCGTGAGCAGAGGCATGCGGCCGAGCAGTCTGTCGTCGCGCGTGACGACATAGATCGTGTCGGTCATCGCAGGCAGAGAATCATGGCGGCGCAGATAGCGAAGCACAAGTTCGAGCGTGTGAGTGGGGCGCACAGTAATGGTGTCGGTGTTCATCAAGCCGCCGGCTGTATCCTCATTATAGGAGAGGATAGACTCGACACGATGACGATCCTGTTCGTCCATCGCCTCAAGAACTTGGGCGGCTACCTGTTGGGGTAGTTGCTGCAAGATGTCGGCTAGGTCGTCGGTTTCGAGGCCGAACGTGAGTTCGGCTACCTGCTCGGCATTGAGCTCGCTAAGAATTTGCCCCTGTATATCTTCGTTGAGATACTGAAGGACTTCGCCTTCGGAGTCTTTGTCGATGAGTTGCCAAAGAACGCCGCGGGTCTTCGGCGGTGACGATTCGAGGAGGTGCGCGATTCCCGCAGTCGGCAGTGTTTTTATCATCTGCCGAACTTCATACAGTGACCCGCTGTCGATTGCTTGATGCAATTCGAGCGCGTGATCAGTCTGTGGCTGTAACTCTTGGGGGTTTGACATGCGGGCGGTCGTCCTCGATGACTGCACAAGCGTTGCCGTGTCGAATACGGCGAGCGCCGCTATTCTACCGCTAAACGACTAGCATTAGAACGTTGCCTTAGAGGCTTTCGCCGAATCTGTCTTCGAACAAGGCGACAAGAGCCGCAATCGCGTCTGACTCGTCTGCGCCGTCTGCTTCGAGTGTAACAGTCGTTCCTTGTGTTGCAGCGAGCATCATTAGGGAGAGGATGCTTTTGCCATCAACAGCTCTGGCGCCGACGCCGATTCGAACGTCGCTTGAAAATCCCGCGGCAACCTCAGCGAGTTTCGCCGAAGAGCGCGCATGGAGGCCGGCGCGGTTAACAATGACTGTCGTTTTTGTGATCATTCGATAATTTCGCTTATGGGTGAGCCGGACGCTATTGCCCTAATCGAGTTCGCGATGCCTTATTTGAACGCTCTCGAAGCGCGGGGTAAATATTTGGCCTAATCTCTCAGAAAGGTAGACCGAGCGGTGCTGGCCGCCTGTGCAGCCAATCGCCACGGTCATGTAGCTTCGATTATTGTTCTCGAAACTAGGGAGCCATGACTCGAGGAATCCTTGAATATCGCTAAGCATCTTCTGCACCTCTTCCTGCGAGTCGAGAAAACGCGCAACCTCGGGACTCAATCCGGTTAGAGAGCGCAGGCTAGAATCCCAGTAAGGGTTGGGTAGGCAGCGTGCATCGAACACTAAGTCGGCATCGGTGGCGATTCCGTTCTTGAAACCAAACGACTGAAACTGGAGCGTCATGCTGCTAGCGCCGTCGGTGGCGAGCCTTGCTTTAATAATGTCGCGAAGTTGATGCAGCGACATCTCACTTGTGTCGATATTTAGATTCGCTAACAATGACAGCGGTTCTAGTAATTCAGATTCTCTGTCGATTGCCTCTCTGAGGCCAATCTCCTTATCGCTCAACGGGTGTTTGCGACGACTCTCGCTAAATCGCCTCAACAGCGTTTGCGAGTTAGCATCGAGAAACACGATGTCGGTCGAGAGGGGGCCCGATCCGAGTTGTTCGATTATTCCCGGAACCTGCCGCAGGTCTGAAGGGACATTGCGCGCATCTATACTCACGGCTGCGTTGGCAATGTCGAGTGTCTTGGCGGTTAGGCGGTCGGCAAGTGAGGGCAGGAGGCTGGCGGGTAGGTTATCGATGCAATAGTAGCCGAGGTCCTCAAGAATACGGAGGACTGTACTTTTCCCAGATCCTGAGCGACCGCTTATGATCGTTAACTTCATGGCGCAGCGTGCCTTTTCAGTTTGCATTCAATAGTGACTATAAATCGACGTGCTGGTAATCGAAGAGCTTACTTTCTTCTCGCCCAGACTGTTAAGTCATTATAGCGACGTTATAAAGGTCTTCGTCGTCGTTCGTGTGGCGCAGTGTGAAACATAAATCCTCATCGAGGAAGAAGCTCGCAATTTCGCCGAGCGCTTTGACGTGTTCTGTATCTCCCCCCTCGGGCACCACTAACGCGAAGATTAGATCGATTGGTTTGCCATCGATCGAGTCGTAGTCAACCGGATCGGCTAAAGAAACGAGTGCCCCGACTAATCTGTCGCACTGGGCAATGCGGCAATGAGGTATCGCGATTCCGTTGCCGAGACCAGTCGTGCCTAGTTGCTCTCTGCTCATTAGCGCTTCGAATACATCGTCTTCGTCGACGCCCTCAATTTGCTCGGCAATGAGACTGCTCATGATGCCAATAACACGTTTCTTGCTCACTCCTTCAACTTTGCTTTTGCACAGGTTTGGGCTAAGGATTTCTTCTAGATGCATCTGCTCACTACTCTCTTCGTGTTTCTCGTGTATTTCTTGTCGTCTCTGACACGCCCCAAGGGATCACACATTGCCTCGCACGCTTCAATGACGCTTTAACCGGGGGTTAAACGCTTACGTTCGTTAGAGGGCGGGATGTTTAGCCCCTCTCGATACTTTGCAATCGTGCGCCGCGCAACGTTTATTCCTTGGTCTTGTAAAAGGTCAGCTATTTTACTATCACTGAGGGGCTTTCGGGTATTTTCTGCTGCGACTAGTTTACGAATAATTGCGCGGATCGCAGTCGATGAGCATTCCCCGCCACCTGCCGTAGACACATGGCTTGAGAAAAAATACTTCAGCTCGAAAATGCCGCGTGGTGTGTGCATGTATTTTTGAGTAGTGACCCGCGAAATTGTGGATTCATGCATTTCGACGGCTTCGGCGATATCATGAAGCACTAGCGGTTTCATCGCTTCCTCTCCGTGTTCCAAAAAACCAACCTGATGCTCGACGATGCGAGTTGCCACTTTCATGAGCGTATCGTTGCGGCTTTGAAGACTCTTAAGAAACCATCGCGCCTCTTGAAGATTGTCTTTGAGGTAGGTGTTGTCTGCGCTCGAATTACCCCGTTGAACCAGTGCTGCATAGTCGGCATTGATGCGCAGTTTGGGCGCGACATCGGGGTTGAGTTCTACGCGCCAAGACTGTGTGTCCAGGTCTTTGCTTACCAAAACGTCCGGCACTACATAGGTCGCTGTCGAGGGAGCTATATCGGCGCCAGGCTGCGGATTGAGGCTCTCTATAAGGCTTATGGCCGCGCTCAGCTCGGCCTCTTTCAGACGGGCCTTGCGCATAAGCTGCGCGTAGTCTCTTACGCCGAGCAAATCGATATGCTCTCGAATAATGAGCTTCGCCGAGGCTAGCGCCGGGACGGTGATGTCGATCAAATTTAGTTGGATGAGAAGGCATTCTGCGAGCGATCTATAGCCAACGCCTACCGGGTCGAAATGCTGAATTCGATGAAGGACGGCGATGACCTCGTCTTCTTCTACTTCATCTTCGGGGTCAAAACCCTGAACGAGATCATCGATGTCTGAGCTAAGCCGGCCATCGGGCGCGATAGAATCGATAATCGCCTCGGCGATAATGCGATCTCGCTCAGACAGATGGCTGAGGTTTAATTGCCAGAGGAGGTGATCTTGCAGTGTCTCTTCAGCCGAACTTCGTGTCTCAATGCTTTCGCCTTCGCCGTCAAAGCTGCCGCTGCCGCTGCCGCTGCCCTGATAGGTGTCTTCCCATTGCGAATCTGTGCTGAGTTCGGTGGGGATGTTTTCCCCCCACTCGCCCTCTGTCTGATTGTCATCGGTTGCTGTGGTGTCGGCCTGAGTTTGACGGTCGTTCTCGTAGTTCTCTTGAGAGGAGTCGCTTTCGTTATTCGTTCGCTCTTTGCTCTCGCTTGTCTCGGCGTCGCTGTCAAAACCATCGCTATCATCATGCTCGATTAATTCCAGCATAGGGTTCGATTCGAGTGCTTGAGAGATCTCTTGTTGAAGGTCGAGAGTCGATAATTGCAGAAGCTTGATCGCCTGCTGTAACTGCGGCGTCATGCTGAGGTGTTGGCCAAGCTTAAGCTGGAGCGATATTTTCATACTACTACAATCGATGTGGCGTAGGGTTGAATTCCGATCGGCCTAGCGTGTTTAGTGAGAACTAGGGCCGCTTTTTGGCGAGTGCATAAGCAAGTCGCTATTTAAGAGCAGGTGAGTATAGCAAGAACTGTGCCTCTTTCGCATAGTTTCATCTCGCATCGCAAGGTGAATTTCTTTCGACAGTCTAAGGAGTGCAAGCGCAGGTTAAAGTCGGAAATTGTCGCCGAGATAGACTTCGCGAACGGTGCTGTTAGAGAGGATCGCGTCAGAGTTTCCTTCGGCGATAATACGTCCTTCGCTCACAATATACGCCTTAGCACAGATATCGAGCGTCTCTCTGACATTGTGATCGGTGAGCAGAATGCCGATCCCGCGTGCACGCAGATGTTCGATGATCTGTTTGATGTCATTAACTGAAATTGGATCGACACCGGCGAACGGCTCGTCAAGGAGGATGTAGCTTGGATCTGTTGCAAGGGTCCGTGCTATCTCGGTGCGTCTGCGTTCCCCACCCGAGAGGCTTCGACCAAGGCTCTTTCGGATGTGCTGTATGTTGAATTCCTCGAGCAGCGCATCGAGTTTTTCAGCACGCCCCTGAGCATCCAAATCGCTGCGGGTCTGCAGAATCGCGAGTATATTATCTTCGACGCTCAAGGTCTGAAAAATGGATGAATCCTGCGGCAAATAGGCGAGGCCGTGGTGTGCGCGGCGGTGGATAGGCAGGCTGGTGACATCGGTATCATCAATAGTGACGTTGCCGGCATCGGCTGAAACGAGACCTACGAGCATATAAAAGCACGTCGTTTTGCCAGCACCGTTGGGCCCGAGCAGGCCGACGATTTCCCCTTTTTGAATCTCAAGAGAAACGTCTTTTACCACTTGGCGCTGTTTATAAGACTTAGCGAGGTGATTGGCGCGGAGCATTGTTGTCTCTCTTTTAAGTGTGTTGTCGTCGAATGAATTGCCACACGCTGAAGCCTGGAGCAGACAAGTCGAGAAATGATCCGTGCCTAATTTCCTTGTGGCGAGGTGCTGCTTAGGCTGCCATTACACGGGCCTTTGGCTTCACGGATCAGATCTAGATCGACGAGGTAGGTGATAGCTGCACAGTTCATCGTCGAGTCTGGCGAGGTAATTGCGGCATCGCCAATGAGCTCTACAATGCTGTCCGATGTGTTTTCATCAGAGTAGAGGCGCAGTTCTTTGCTCGTTCCAGCCACATTCTCTCCATCGGTCGAGAGCTGCTGACTGTAGCCTACGGGCGAGCCGTAGACGGTAATTCGATTGAGTTCGTTACCATCGACTGCGTATTCGAAAATGGCCCGATCGCCGGTGATTCTTAGGCTGCCTTGGGTCACGATAACAGAGTCTTCCAGTGTCAATGTGCGCAGACCTTTCTCGACTGTCATGTTTGAATTGCCGGCAGCTTCCCAGGTGACCTTCTCCTGTTTGTCTGACGCGAGCGAAAGTGCGTTTGAGCTCAGCGTCAGTGCAGCGAAGCCTAGCAACACAGCGTGCAATTTTTGTCCTGCTAGCGTGTTTAGTGCGTTAGCGAGGTGGCTCATAGGTTCCTCTTATCTCTTTCTCAAAATACAGGCTATCTTCAGTTAAATTGGCTTCGAAACCTACAGCAGTTTGATTGATTCCTTGGTCGATGACGCGGACAGGTTTGTCGCTGCGAATCTTTTCTATGCTAGGAATTAAGCTAAATTCTGACGACTGTAACGCGAGGGTCGACGTGTTGGCGAGCGCTGCATTGAGGCTCGCATTGCCGATAAACCTCACCAGATCTTCGTCTGCGCTGTTTTCTGTCGAGGGGTCGTCGGCCGCGCTCAGATGACGTTCGATTCTGCCGTAATCAGCAGTGATGTTCCAGTTCGGCTTGCCCGCTTCGAAAAGGGTGATACGCGGCTGTGTTAGGAGGCTGGTTTGGTCTTCGAACTGTGTCTGGCTGTCGGCACGAAGCGTGTACTGCAGCGCGCCATCCGCGTCGAATATCGTCGTCTGGAGCGCTTGTGAATAGGCTTGTATTGGCCCTCTTGCACGCGACTCGAGTGTCTGTTCCGTTTGCAAAGTGTCGATCATTCCCGCGCGCTCAGAGGTTGCGGTGGCGCGATCGTCGGCCCAATTGAGCGTCAAATAGAGGCCAACAGCGGTAAGTGAGGGGATGAGTAATGCGAGGATGCGAGGTCTATTCATCAGTAAGTGAGTTTGCCTTGGCTCGCTAGAATAAAATCGATGATTTCGCGAACGGCACCGCTGCCTCCTTGCGCAGCAGTAACCATGTGAGCAGCTTCAAGAGCACAACGATGTCCTGCGGGGACGCTCGCGGCTAACCCAACGCGATTGAGTACGGGCACATCGGGTGCGTCATCGCCTGCATAGGCGATCGCCTCGGTTGATAAATTGTGTTCGGCGCAAATTTGGTCGAGCACGCGCGACTTATCGCTTACGCCTTGATAGATAATGTTAATGCCTAAGTCTTCGCAGCGTTGGGTCACGAGGGTTGATTCTCTTCCGGTGATTATTCCCACGCCTATGCCTGCATCCAAGGCGAAACGAATACCCTGACCATCCAGTGTGTGAAAGGTTTTCATTTCCTCGCCGGAGTTCGAAAAATACAGTCGGCCATCGGTCAGTATGCCATCGACATCTAAAAGGAGTAGCGCAATGGCGCTCGCGCGTTCGTGCAGCTCGGAGATACCTGTGGTTAGTCTCTGATTATTTGCTTGCATTAGCTTTCTCTCCAGTGGCGCATGGTGTTTGCCGTTCTAGTCTTTGTGCTCTGGCTAGACAACATTAGAGCGCAAAAGGTCGTGCATTTTTATCAGCCCGCTAAGCTCACCGGGGCTGTCAGAAACGATGAGGACATAGACGCTCGTCTCTTGCATTTTCCTTGCAGCTTCGGCCGCTAACGAGGTGGAATTTATGAAATGGTAGCTCACCGACATTACCTGGTCGACAAGGGTGTTGTGAATATCAACGCCTGCATCTAGCGCGCGCCGCAAATCGCCATCGCTAAAGACGCCGACGAGCGCACCTTCGCTGTTGGTCACGGTAGTAAGTCCAAAGCCTTTACCGCTCATTTCGATCAGCGCGGCGCTTAGCGCGGTGCCTTGTTTCACCTGAGGGAGTTCGTCTCCCTGATGCATAACGTCGCGCACACGAACGAGCAATCGGCGGCCTAGATTGCCGCCGGGGTGCGAAAAAGCAAAGTCTTCGCGAGTAAAACCACGTGCCTCGAGTAAAGCCATCGCAAGGGCATCGCCTAAGACCAACGCAGCCGTCGTGCTCGATGTTGGCGCGAGCCCAAGGGGGCAGGCCTCTTCGGACACTGCGCCGTCGAGATTCGCATCCGCAGCAAGGGCAAGCTCTGACAAAGGGTTGCCGGTAAGGCTGATCATCGGTACCGCTTTACGTTTGAGTATTGGCAGCAAGCCGAGGATTTCCTCTGTCGAACCAGAGTTAGAGAGTGCTAGAACAACATCGTTAGCGGCGATCATTCCTATGTCGCCATGACTCGCTTCCGCAGGGTGGACAAACATCGCCGTTGTTCCCGTGCTTGCAAGAGTAGCAGCGATTTTCCGGCCGATGTGACCAGATTTTCCCATACCGATGACGACGACTCGGCCAGTCGACTTGAGGATAATCTCACAGGCGCGGGCAAAGGATTCATCAATGCGATCCGACAGGGCGGCGACTGCCTCCAGTTCGATCTTTACTGTCTTTCTCGCAGATGCGATAAGCACAGAATGAGGAGGGATCTTAGAGGCGTCCATGGCGATTAACCTATGCTTGATGCCCGCAGTCTTCTGTGAGCGCTGTCTTCAAGTCTGTTGGATGAAAAGTGGTTTGTGTTTGGGCTGTTAGCGATTAAGCGTTAACAAGCATTACCGTAAACCAGCCGCAATAAATAGACAAGAAAATGACTCCGCTGACGCGACCAAGCTGCTTGCCACGTGTCACCGCATAATAACAGAAGGCCGCCAGCAGCAGCGTGAGCAGTGTCACAGCCGCAAAGTCTCTAAACAGAAGAGGGGCTTGAATCAGGCCGGGGCTCAATAGGCCAGGGAAAGGGAGCACAGCGAGCAGGTTCAATATGTTGGAACCGACGATATTACCTATGGCGAGGTCGTAGTGGCCTTTTAGTACGCAGGTAATTGACGCTGCGAGTTCGGGCAGACTAGTACCGAGCGCGACGATGGTTAATCCAATCACGGCTTCTGAAACGCCCAGCGTCTCTGCAATCGCGCTAGCCGACGCTACCAGTGCCTCGGCGCTTACAATAAGCAGGATCAAGCCAAGCAACATATAGGCCACGGCCTGCCATGTGCGAGTTTCCGGTTCCTCGGCGTTTGCACTCGCCTCCTCGCTGAGCGCGTCAGGCTCTATAGCGTCGCAGGCTTTTTTCTTGCGCAGGAGTTTGTAGCCTAGGAAGAGGCTCAGCGCGATAAGAACTAGCGCGTCGAATGGGCCGATAAACAGGTCGAACAGGAGTACGCCCGTCACGAGCGTAACAAGGATGAGCGCAGGCAATTCCTTTTTGATTAACGATTTTGGCGGAGTCAGGGGGCGGAGTATTGCAGCGACGCCGAGTGCGACACCAATGTTGAATAGATTCGACCCAAAGGCATTGCCGATCGCGAGTTCAGGCTTGTCTTCGAGTGCCGAGACTGCGGATGAGAATATTTCTGGGGCGGAGGTGCCGAACGCGACGATAGTGAGACCGATCAAGAGCGGCGAGACGCCTGCATTACGCGCAAGTGCAGACGCGCCGAAAACGAACTTATCGGCTCCCCAGATAAGGCCTATGAAGCCGAGGGCGACAACGACTGAGCTTACGAGCATAGAGCGGGATTCTTGTGCGAAGGGTTAGCAGGTAATTAGAAGGGGGAACGAGAGCCTTTGCAAGTAATAATTTAATGCCACCGGCATATGAGGTAAACTGAGTCGAGTTTAATAACCTGCAAATCCTAATTAGAGTCCCCTTTAAGGAGCAAGACATGCAGCACTGCAGCGAACGCATCAATGCCTATCAATCAAGCTCTTCCTTTGCCCGTCAGAATCGGTTTCTAGTCGGTAGTTTCCTCGTTGCTGCACTTTGTCTGCAGTTTCTCAGCGGGCGCGCGAGCGCGCAGGGATTGTCTGCTGTCGAGACGGCCGAATTAGGCGTTAATACGCTCCTGGCTACTGCGCTTGAATCTAAATCGCTATTCTTGAGTGATCGCGAGGGCTATTTCGCTGCAATTGAGACCGATCTAGAAAGCTTCGTCGATTTCACTGCCGTGGCGAATGTCGTGATGGCGAAATACGCATCTGATGCTTCGCCGGCGCAAACGCAGCGATTCGCTGACATTTTGAAATCTACGCTCACCCGTTTCTACGGCGCTTCGTTGGTATCCTACAGCGGCGAGGAACTGGTTTTTCTTCCGAATCCTAACCCATCAGATGACCCGCGCGCCGACACGGTAGTGAGCATGGAGCTTCGCGGCGATATCAACCTGCAGCTTCGCTACCAAATGTTCATAACCGAGAACGATATCTGGAAACTCAAAAACTTGAGCCTGGCGGGAATTAACCTCGGTAGGCAGTACTACTCGCAGTTCTCAGCACTGATGACAGAGCATGACAACGACATTGATGCCGTACTTAATAACTGGCGCTAGCAGCAGGCCCTACAAGATCACGCACTAAACGGAGAAGAAACAAGTGGAAGCGAGCACAATTCAAGATTTATTAGTCGCGGCGCTGCCAGCGACTAAAATCGATGTTCAGGGTGAGGGCGGCAAATACCTCGTCACAGCTACGGGCAGCATCTTTGAAGGTCTCAATGCGGTAAAGCGGCAGCAGACTATCTACAAAGTTCTTAATGAACATATCAGCAGTGGCGCGATTCATGCGGTAACTATGCGACTTTCGGCGCCCAGTGAAGCCTAGTCATTTGGTCTTCGCACCCGCGAATGCTGAATCAGACAGCAGCCACTCACTGTCGATGGTGCAATTCCTCGATCAATTTTAAGCCCGCGAATTGCGCGCACAGCAGAGCTAACCCTATGGATAAGTTAATAATCGAAGGCGGCGTTCGCCTCGAGGGCGAGATTAGAATCGCCGGAGCGAAAAATTCGGCTTTGCCGATTCTCGCCGCGACATTGCTCACCTCCGACAAGGTCACTATTTGCAACCTGCCGCATCTGTTCGACATCACGACAATGCTAGAGCTGCTTGGCTGCATGGGCGTGCAGCCCGTTATTGATGAGAAGCTCAATGTCGAAGTCGACAGCAGCACGATCACCGATCTGAGCGCGCCTTACGAACTGGTAAAGACGATGCGCGCCTCTATTCTTGTGTTGGGGCCTTTGCTTGCCAAACACAAGCGCGCCGAGGTTGCCTTGCCTGGTGGTTGTGCCATCGGCAGCCGTCCCGTGAATCTTCACATCACGGCGCTCGAAGCGATGGGTGCGGATATTGTTGTCGAAGACGGGTATATCAAGGCCTCTGTTAAAGACCGGTTAAAGGGTGCGCATATCTTTATGGATATGGTCACAGTAACGGGCACAGAGAATGTCATGATGGCAGCCTGTCTCGCAGACGGGCAGACAATCATAGAAAATGCCGCGCGCGAGCCTGAAGTGGTAGACCTCGCTCTCTGTCTCATTGCCATGGGTGCGGACATCAGCGGTCATGGCACGGATACGATCGTGATTAACGGCGTGTCTGACCTGCACGGCTGCACGTATTCGGTGATGCCAGACCGAATCGAAACTGGCACTTATTTGATCGCTGCCGCAGCGACCCGCGGCAAGATTAAGGTTAAAGATACGCGTCCAGATATTCTCGAAGCCGTGTTGTTAAAACTCGAACAAGCTGGAGCAGACGTTCAGGTGGGAGAGGATTGGATTTCTCTCGACATGCATGGCAAACAGCCCAAGGCAGTGTCTGTTCGGACCGCACCTTACCCTGCGTTTCCGACTGACATGCAAGCGCAGTTCACCGCGCTTAATTCTGTCGCGTCAGGGTCAGGCTCAATCACTGAAACCGTGTTCGAAAATCGATTCATGCACGTGCATGAAATGAACCGCATGGGTGCAATTATTAGGGTTGAGGGTAACACCGTGATCGTCGAGGGTTCCGAGACCTTAAAAGGCGCGCCCGTCATGGCCACTGACCTTAGAGCCTCGGCCAGCCTGATTATTGCCGGTCTGGTAGCGTCAGGTGAGACGGTTGTCGATCGCATTTACCATATCGATCGCGGCTACGAATGCATCGAGGAGAAGCTGCAATTGCTCGGCGCAAAAATTCGTAGAATACCTTCGTAAAAAGTCTGAGTTAGAAAACTTTGCAGAAACGCGTTAAAGACCCCCTTCGTGGAAAATAGAGACTCGATTTATGACCATGCCTAATCTCGTCATTGCGCTCACCAAGGGGCGCATACTCGATGAAGTGATGCCATTGCTCGCGCAGGCAGATATCGTTCCTGCGGAGGATATTTCGCTGAGCCGCAAACTTATTTTTGATACCAATCTCGATCACGTGAAGCTGATGGTGATTCGGGGATCCGATGTGCCAACGTATGTTGAATTTGGCAGCGCCGATATTGGGGTAGTAGGAAAAGATCTGTTACTCGAATACGGCGACGAGGCCTTCTACGAACCGCTTGATCTAGACATCGCCCGCTGCCGTTTAATGACAGCAGGACCGATAGGTAGGCCGGCGCCGGTTGGCCGTCTAAGAGTGGCGACCAAATTTGTCAATATCGCTAAACGCTATTTCGCCGAGCAAGGCGTGCAAATCGAGCTGATTAAGCTCAACGGCGCGCTCGAGTTAGCGCCCTCTATGGGGTTGGCCGACGCGATTGTCGACATAGTCGACACCGGCAAGACACTAACAGCTAACGGGCTCGAGGCGAAAGATTTTATAGCGCACGTGAGCTCGCGGATTATTGTTAATAAAGCCTCAATGAAAATTAAAAATGCGGCGATTCGCGAAATACTCGACAATTTATCGACCGCCGTTGCCAATCGTGCGGCATAGGCGCAACGAGTAACGCAGCGAGCAAAAGGAATTATCTATGACCACTCACTCTCTCCCCATCAATCAGCTTGATAGCGCGAGCGCAGGTTTCGACGCTGCGCTGAAAGCGCATCTGAAGCGAGAGATGATTGTGGCAGACGACGTGACGGCAACCGTCAGCGATATTCTCGCCCAGGTGCGGGCAAAGGGGGACGCCGCAGTTCTCGATTATACGAATCAGTTTGACGGTTTCGGGGCTCAATCTATGGCCTCATTGACAGTGACGCGCGAACAGATGCAGGCGTCGCTCGAGAGTCTCGATGCGGCGCAGCGCGAGGCATTAGAAATTGCAGCCAGCAGGATTCGTAGTTATCACGAAAAGCAGAAGCAGGAGTCGTGGCAATACCGGGAAGAGGACGGTTCGGTTCTTGGGCAGAAGGTAAGCCCTTTGCAGCGTGTGGGCGTCTATGCGCCGGGCGGCAAGGCGAATTATCCTTCGTCGATTCTTATGCTCGCCATTCCTGCGCAGGTAGCGGGTGTCGAACAAATTATAGCCACCGTCCCCACCGCCTATGGTGAGGCAGGAAAGCTTGTGTTCGCCGCTGCTGCGCTAGCAGGCGTCACCGAACTCTACACCATTGGCGGTGCGCAAGCTGTTGCTGCGATGGCTTATGGCACCGAAAGCATCCCTAAGGTTGATAAAATTACCGGACCGGGCAACATCTATGTAACCGTTGCGAAGCGATTGGTGTTCGGTGAGGTCGGTATCGATATGATAGCCGGGCCATCGGAATTAACCATTATCTGCGATGGCGAAACTGATCCCGATTGGATCGCGATGGATCTGTTTTCTCAGGCCGAGCACGATGAACAGGCGCAATCAATTCTAATTGCCACCGACGCGAACTACCTTGATCAAGTTAGGGCTAGTATCGAGCGGTTATTACCTACGATGGAGCGCCGCGACATTATCGAAAAATCGATGACCAATCGTGGACTCTTTATTTTGGTTGAAGACCTCGACGAAGCTGCACGGGTGAGTGATGCCATAGCGCCAGAGCATCTCGAACTTTCGATCGCTGATCCTGAATCGCTTCTGGGAAAGATAAACCATGCGGGCGCTATTTTTATGGGTCGCTATAGCGCCGAGGCGCTAGGCGACTACTGCGCGGGTCCAAGCCATGTCTTGCCAACCTCGGGCACAGCGCGATTCTTTTCGGCGCTCGGCGTTTACGATTTTCAGAAGCGCAGCTCGATAATCTTTAGTACGCGAGAAGGGGCTAGCCGTCTGGCAAAGACCGCAGGTGAACTGGCACGTAACGAGCATCTGCAGGCACACGCGCTGTCTGCTGAGTATCGCCTTATTAAAGTCTAGTCGCGTTAAGTTAGGGCTCGATAATAATCGCCTGGCCAAAGCCGAGAGTGGTCGGCAAGGTGAGAGTTTGGCCTTGCCGGTAGACTTCTACCTCGATAATATCCCCCGGCTTTTTATTTCGAACCTCGGCCATAATGTTGCCGCCGTCGATTACTTTGGTTCCCTGCACGCGAGTGATCACGTCCCCGGGCTGGATTCCCGCGCGCATCGCGGCACCGCCATCATCGACGCTTTCGACAAGCATTCCTCGCACCGAATCGATGCCGAAGAAAAGTTCGCTCGAGCGCGGCCCGAGTGCCTCACCTGTAATAACGCCTAAATAGCCTGCGTTACCATCGATCGCCTGAGCGACCATTTCTTCGAGCGCGTTCACGGCCAGGGATGCGGGCGTTGCGAACCCTATCCCTTCGAAATTGCCCGATTTGGAGAGAATCGAAGAGTTTAGGCCGATGAGTTCGCCGTTCGAATTGATTAGCGCGCCGCCCGAGTTGCCGGGATTGATTGCGGCATCTGTCTGTATGCGCTCGATAGTGCTATCGGCGCCGCGTCGAAGCGCGCTGACAATACCTTGCGAGACAGACTGACCAACGTTACGGGGATACCCGATAGCGAAAACAACGTCGCCGACGCGGAGGCTGCTGTCGTCGCCGCGAGGGATAGGAGTGAGTCCGTCCATATTGATGTGTAATACAGCAAGGTCACTGCCTTCATCCCAAGCAACGACGGTTGCGGGAGTCTGACGACCATCGGCGAGTGTGACCTGTGCATTGAACGCATCGAATAGCGTATCGACGACATGTAAATTAGTGAGAATATAGCCGTCGGCGCTGATAATAACGCCGGAGCCTAGGCTCGCGCGCTCTTCGAGGTAGAGGTTAACTTGGTCTGGTGAGGCGCGTTCTACTGAACCGACGTTAACGCTTGTTGCATTAATGCTCACGACCGCCGGTGAGGCATATGCAATGACGTCGGCAAAACTCGGTGCGGCAGGTACTTCGGCCAAGGTGGGGGGGTGGCTGCTATGCGACAATTGCGAGAGTTGGTTGTATTGCACGATGACAATCGCCAAGAGAAGCCCGCAGGCAATAGGCCACGCGAGAAAGCGCAGCGTAGTCGCGAGGCGGTCGATGGCTTGCGCTCGATTGCTTGGTTTCACTGTGAGAGGTCTGCCCTAGCTTTTATTGTTATTATCTTATGTCTCGCGCCTGAAGGCGAAGCATCAGAAGAATCAATAGACGCGAGTAGTCTAACAGAGGATAGGTCCATGGCGGTAAGTCTTACAGAGTTGCAATCGACAATCAGTTCGCTTCTTCGCGTAGAGCAGTTTAAAGACTATGCCCCTAACGGGCTGCAGGTGGAAGGCAAGCCTACCATTGAAAAAATAGTCAGCGGAGTAACCGCAAGTAGGGCGTTTATCGAAGCTGCAATCGACGCGGGAGCCGATGCAATCCTCGTTCACCACGGCTATTTTTGGCGGGGCGAAGAGCAGACGATCGTGGGCATCAAGCGTAAGCGCATTGAGCTGTTGCTCAATAACCAAATTAGCCTGCTGGCCTATCACCTGCCACTCGATGCCCATGCCGAGCTCGGTAACAATGTGCAACTAGGTAGGCGCCTCGGACTCGAGCAGACCGGAGAGATGGGCCGGCACAGTAATCACCCTATAGGGCTTACAGGTCGCCTGCCGAGGCCTATGAGCTGCGCCGAATTGGCTGCGCATGTAGGCGGCTGTCTGGGCAGAGACCCGCTTATCATTGAAGCGAGTCTGAGTGCCGGAGGTGCCTCTCAGATCGAGAGTATCGCCTGGTGTACTGGCGCCGCGCAGAGCTATATAGACTTAGCAGTGCAAGCAGGTGTCGACGCATATCTCACTGGTGAAATATCTGAGCCCACGGTGCACATCGCGCGCGAGTCGGGGGTACATTTCATCAGTGCGGGCCATCATGCCACCGAGCGCTATGGTGTTCAGGCGCTCGCGGAAGTGCTGGCAGATAAATTCGACTTAGCCCACCAGTTCATCGACATAGACAATCCCGTTTAGCGCTATAAGGCGCCTCGTTCGCTCAGTAGCTTCATCACTCGCTCGACGCAGTCTTGAGGTGTCAGTGCCGAGGTGTCTAATTCGAGGGCAACGTTAGTTGGGGTCTCGTATTCGAATGAAACGCCTGGAATGTCTGCCGTCGATGCTGAGTAGAGCCCACTCGGATCGCGCTGCTGGCACACCGTAAGAGGGGGATTCAGATAGACGATAAGGCAATTATTTGCCCCGATAATGTTAGCTGCTCGCTCGCGGGAAGCGCGAGTCGGCGCCACAAAAGAGGCGCAGCAAATCAGACCAGAGTCATTTAAAAATTGCGCAACATGCGCACTACGAACTAGGTTCTCAGCACGTCCGTGCGAGCTATGATCTAGGTCGCCACTTATTCCTTGGCGCATGGCTTTCCCATCGAGTACAGCGCTGGCATGGCCTTTTTCGAATAGTTCGCGTTCGACCGCATGTGCAAGCGTCGTTTTTCCGGACCCGGACAGTCCGATGAAGAGCAAAGTGACCGGTTGTTGCCCGAAGCGAGCGGCGCGCTCGTCAGGGGTAACATAGCTGCCATGCCCATGAGATTTATTGGAGACAGGCTTGCTTGCCTTGTACTCAATCATCCCTGCGCCGACTGTTACGTTGGTCAGCCGGTCTATAAGAATGAAGCTCCCCGTCGCTCGATTCTGTTGATAGTCATCAAAGCTCAGTGCCTGTTCCACTTGGATCTCGACACGGCCAATCTCATTGAGTTTTAGGCTAGGCGCTGGGTTCCGGTTGAGAGTATTAACGTCGACCAAATTCTGTAGCGCTTTGATTCGGGCGCCCGTGGTTTTGCTGCCTATTTTGAGGTCATAGTCGATGCCTGGGCGCATCTCTGCGTCTGCCATCCATACAAGGTCGGCCTCGAGCGTCGATGCAGAGCCGGGCTTATTGTCGCTGTGGGCAAGCATGTCGCCGCGGCTAATATCGATTTCGTTTTCGAGGGTAAGCGTGATCGCCATCGGGGCGAACGCGGTCTCAATCTCTTCGTCATAGGTCACAATCGATTTTATTCGGCTGCTTTTCCCCGAGGGCAGGGCGGTAATTAAGTCACCTTTACGCACCACGCCCGATGCCACTGTGCCGCAATAACCTCTAAAATTAAGATTTGGGCGATTGACGTACTGCACCGGGAAGCGGAAGTCGGCAAGATTGCGACTCGCGTTTATCGGAATGTTCTCAAGCAGAGTCATCAGCGGGGCGCCAGAAAACCAGGCCATGTTCTTGCTGACCTCGACGACATTATCGCCTTCGAGCGCCGAAAGCGGAATGAAGTGAAACTCAGCGGCCGGGAGGCTTTCACTAAACGCTTTATACTCTTTCCTAATTTCATCGAACCGTGTCTCACTGTAATCGACAAGATCCATTTTGTTGACGGCGACAATGAGCTGTTTGATGCCAAGTAGAGACGCGATATAACTGTGTCTACGTGTCTGAGTTTGAACGCCATGGCGCGCATCGATAAGAATAATAGCGAGATCGCAGGTCGACGCGCCCGTTGCCATATTGCGCGTGTACTGTTCGTGACCCGGCGTATCAGCGATAATAAATTTTCGTTTCGCAGTCGAGAAATAACGATAGGCTACATCGATCGTGATTCCCTGCTCACGTTCGGCTTGAAGGCCGTCAACGAGCAGCGCGAGGTCGATGCGTTCGCCAGTAGTGCCCGACTTAGCGCTGTCTTTTTCTATCGCCGCGAGCTGATCTTCATAGATCATTTTGGAGTCGTGGAGCAGGCGTCCAATGAGCGTGCTCTTGCCATCATCGACGCTGCCGCAGGTTAATAGGCGCAGTAATTCTTTGCGTTCATGCTGAGCGAGGTAAGCGTCTATATCGGACTGAATCAGTTCTGAGCTGTGAGACATAATGTGCCTTAGTTCGTTTTAGGTGGCCAAGAAAAGGCATTTGGCTTGCGTGAAATAGGGTTCGAATACTTTAGAAATAGCCTTTACGTTTCTTATCTTCCATCGAGCCAGCTTTGTCGCTATCGATCAGTCGCCCTTGTCGTTCCGAGCTTGTAGCAAGGAGCATTTCTTGAATTATCTCGGGCAGTGTCGTCGCATTCGAATCTACCGCGCCAGTCAGTGGATAGCAGCCGAGGGTTCTAAATCGAACGTTTTTTATCTCAATCTTTTGGTGTTCAGCGATGGGCATTCTGTCATCGTCGACCATAATATCGATGCCATCAATGTTCACGACAGGTCGAGGGGCTGCAAAATATAGGCCGGGAATGTCAATATTATTGAGATGTATGTACTGCCAAATATCCAGTTCTGTCCAATTCGACAGTGGGAAGACGCGAATACTTTCGCCCTTATTAATTTTGCTGTTGTAGATATTCCACAGTTCGGGGCGCTGATTTTTTGGATCCCATGTGTGGTTGCTGTCGCGAAAGCTAAACACGCGTTCCTTCGCGCGCGATTTTTCTTCATCGCGGCGTGCGCCACCGAAAGCGGCATCGAATTTGTGTTTGTTAAGCGCCTGTTTGAGCGCTTGGGTTTTCATAATGTCAGTGTGTTTTTCACTGCCATGCGTAAACGGCCCGACGCCCGCGGCGACGCCTTCCTTATTCGTGTGCACGATAAGTTCAAGGCCTAGGTTAGCGATATGGCGGTCTCTAAACTCAATCATCTCTCGGAATTTCCAAGTCGTGTCGACGTGAAGAAGCGGGAAGGGCGGTTTTCCGGGATAAAAGGCTTTGAGGGCAAGATGCAGCATTACAGCGGAATCTTTGCCTACCGAGTAGAGCATCACCGGATTGTCGAATTCGGCGACTACCTCGCGGATAATATGAATGCTCTCGGCTTCAAGTTGTTTCAGATGCGTTAAAGTATAATCTTGCATAGCGAGCCTTGTGGTTAGTCCAGATGCAACTTGATTGAGGTGCGTAAACTCCTCGATGTGATCGGTTAAGTGACTAGTAATTAATGGCTAAACGATGACCAAGTGGCGAGGGGGTTCAGGGCAAATCACATTTGATTACCCTGCATCGATCAAAGCAGCGGCGCCCTCGGGTTAAGGTCGCGTGGATGCGTTGAGCCTTTTTTGGCTATTAGTCGTCCGCCGGCGCCGGCTTCTCAAGGCCGAAATCTTCGGAGAGCGCGCCCTTCTGATTGGGCGTAGCCTTGGCGGCGTAGTCCTTCGGCGGCACTAGCGCGCCTAACTCACCAGCACTTGCCTCCTCGTTAAAGCCAGCGTCTGTTTTGGCGGGAAGTAATTTGCCGGCAACGTCTTCGGGGCACAGGTCTTGTGCGCCGCTAGCGAGATGTTCGTAAACCTCGCGATAGCTTTCGGTCATGTGGTGCACGAGATCGGCGGTCATGCTGAAGTGGTCGCTAACATTGTCGCGGTATCTGCGATCGGTCTCCTTTGCCTCGCGCAGCTGTGCTTCGAGCTCTTTGACACGACTCGGGTTGGCGCTCAGTTTTCCGCCGATGAGCAAACCGATAACAACTCCCGCGAGGAGGCTACTTGCTACTATAATCCATGTCATTCGGGGGTCCTCAAACTGTTGGGATTCGGCAGCGAGAGAACCCTGGTGTTAATCCGGGTGTTGATCCAGTTGTTGATCCGGATGTTCAGCCGGATTTTAAACGGACCTGTCGCTGCCTGCGTTTCGATGACTAGTATAGCCTACAAGGTTAATGAGATTGAAGGATAGTGTAGGGGGCTTGCCCGCGCTGTCGTACAATCGCCGCCTAGCTATTTTAGGCTTGTTTTTGCGCTTTAAGGGTTCGCGAGCATAAGCTAATTCGTAAAAATTCTAAGTTTAGTCGGGTAAGAGGTTTAATTGTTGCCCGCTGAGCTAGAGGTCACAGCAGCATAACGACAATCTGGTCAAACCCATTGACCCTGCCCGCAGTTAAGGAAGCAAAGTCTCGTGTCCAAAGGCAATTTGTTAGCAAAGTATAGGATTGATGTCACTTCAGGAAAGATCAGCGAAGATTCCGAGCAAGTTCGAATCGTAGGTGAGTTGCAGCGACTCTGGAACGAGTTAGAGGAGACCGCTCGTCAAGGCCGTGGCTTTCGGAATCAGGTTAAGCGTGCGCTCGGGCGAACGAATGGGACACCTTGTAAGGGCCTTTACCTGTGGGGTGGGGTAGGACGGGGGAAGACCTATCTAATGGATCTTTTCTTCGACACTGTTGACTCTGTGCCCAAGCGTCGCACGCATTTCCACCGCTTTATGCAAGACGTTCATCAGCGTCTCGCGGTGTTGCAAGGGCACAAAAACCCGCTCGTTCGCATTGCCGATGAGTTGGCGAAAGAGGCTAAGCTGCTATGCTTCGACGAGTTTTTTGTGCAAGACATCGCTGACGCAATGCTTCTCGCTGGGCTTTTGGAGGCATTATTCGAGCGGGGGGTGGTGCTCGTGACCACGTCGAATATTCAGCCCGACGGTCTCTATCGCAATGGGCTTCAGCGTGCACGCTTTCTTCCAGCAATCGCGTTGCTTAACGCACAGACCAAAGTGGTCGAAATTCTATCGGGCATCGACTATCGGTTGCGCAGCCTCGAACAAGCGACGCTTTATCATTGCCCGGACGATGCGCAGGCACGGTTGGCGATGCTTGCTAGCCTGCATGAGTTGGTGCCTTCTGAAGCTCATTTAGCGAGCGGGGCGCCCGTAGAGGTGCTCGGGCGTGAGCTGCGCGCACTTTGGGTCGGCGACGACGTGGTCTGGTTCGAGTTTGCAGAGTTGTGCGACGGTCCGCGAAGCGCTTTCGACTATGTCGAACTGGCGAGGCTGTTTCATACAGTACTAATCAGCGGGATCCCAGTCTTCGATGAGACGCGCAACGATCAGGCCCGACGCTTTATCAATCTCATCGATGAGCTCTATGATCGCAGAGTTAAGTTGATTGCTTCAGCGACAGCGCCTATATTAGCGCTCTATACAGGGACGCAGTTGAGTTTCGAATTTGAGCGAACTGCCTCTCGGCTATTGGAAATGCAATCTTTAGATTATCTTGCGACAGCGCATCGCGGTTGAAGAAGGTGAAATCCTTTTAAATTCGCTTGAAAGATCTAATTTGCTCCGGTAGTATTCGCCCTCCTTAAAGTAAAGACCGATGACTAATCGATGAAGACTTACAGCGCAAAAACAAATGAAGTTAATCAGGATTGGCTCCTGGTTGATGCCGAAGGCCAAACACTAGGTAGAATGGCGGCTGAGATAGCGCTTCGCCTCCGGGGCAAGCACAAGCCCGAGTTCACTTCGCACATCGACACAGGCGACTTCATCGTCGTCGTGAACTGCGAAAAAGTGAAGGTAACAGGCAATAAAGCGAAGGGTAAGATCTACCATACCCACTCGGCTTACCCCGGTGGTTTGAAATCTATCTCTTTCGAAAAGCTCATAGAGCGTGCGCCAGAGCGCGTCATTCAAAACGCAGTGAAAGGTATGCTGCCCAAGAATGCACTCGGCCGTGCCATGTTCAAAAAATTAAAAGTCTACGCAGGTGGCGAGCATCCTCACGGTGCCCAACAGCCACAAGCTGTTCAATTTTAAGAGGTTAGATTAGTTCTATGTCTATTACGCAATACTACGGAACTGGTCGTCGTAAGACCTCGACTGCGAGGGTTTACCTCAAGAATGGCAGCGGCGCGATCACTGTCAACAAGCGTCCTCTCGATGGATACTTCGGTCGAGAAGTCGCTCGGATGATTGTTCGCCAACCATTAGAGCTGGTGGAAATGATCGAGAAGTTCGACATTAACGTGACAGTGCGCGGTGGTGGAAGCTTCGGTCAGGCCGGCGCAATCCGTCACGGCATCACGCGTGCATTGATGGAATACGACATGGAGTTAAAGCCTGCACTACGCAAGGCAGGGTTCGTGACTCGCGACGCGCGAGAAGTAGAGCGTAAGAAAGTGGGTCTACGCAAAGCGCGTAAGAAGCCACAGTTCTCAAAGCGCTAATTCTTCCACACCCAAGGGTTACGTTAGAAGAGTGCGCCAGAAAACGCCGGAATCGCTTGCGATTTCGGCGTTTTTTTTGCTGCAGAAAATATTTTTCTCCCTTTGATTTCAATCATCTACTGACGGATTCGGTCATAGTCGACTTGAAATAACCCTAGGTTTTGTCTATGATTGCGGCGGTTTGCTGACCTGCAATGGACGCTGCAACCCATTCAACAGAATACTCGCCCCATTTCTGCCCTGACGCTAGCACGGAGTTTGCTTCGTCCGTGTCAATAAAGAGCTCGTGGCGGGCGCGAATACATTCTTTTAAAGCTAGCTCTCGAGGAGATAAACGGTGACTGACAACAGCGCGAATGTTGGCCGTAGACGGTTCTTAGTTGGTACGACGACAGCGGTTGGTGCCGCTGGTGTAGTAGGCGCCGCGGTGCCTTTCGTAGGTTCATGGAACCCAAGCGCGAAAGCGCGTGCGGCAGGGGCTCCTGTGCGCATAGACATCAGCCGTCTTCAGGACGGTGAAATGCTTGGGCCAATTCCTGCATGGCGCGGACGTCCTATCTTTGTGGTTAAGCGCAGCGAAGCATTGCTCTCAGCGCTCAATGAAGACCCCGATCGCCTTACCGATCCAGATTCGCAAGAACCAGAGCAGCCTGCCTACGCGCAAAATGAATTCCGTGCGCGTCGCCCAGATGTGATGGTTTTAGTTGGTCTGTGTCCGCACCTTTTCTGCTCACCCACTCCGCATATCGAACTCAAGGCGCAGCCTTTTGATGAGGAGTGGCGCGGAGGATTTTTCTGCCCTTGCCACGGTTCACGATTCGACCTCGCTGGACGTGTGTACAGTGGTTCACCTTCATCGCGCAACATGGAAGTGCCGCCGCATACATTTGAGGACGATAACGTGTTGATTATTGGTATCGACGAGGAGACAGCAGCATGAGCGAATCAAACAAGTCAGGCCTTGTGATGGGCGCACTAGTCGGTCTCCGCGACTGGACAGACGACAGGCTGCCGATAGTGTCAGCTTGGAAGAAGCACATGAGCGAGTACTATGCGCCCAAAAACTTCAATATTTGGTATTACTTTGGCGTTTTGTCGATGGTTGTACTGGTTATCCAGCTGTTAACAGGCATCTGGCTAACCATGAACTATACCGCGAGTGCAGAGGCGGCGTTCGCCTCAGTCGAATACATCATGCGTGATGTTGATTATGGTTGGATGCTGAGATATATGCACTCAACCGGGGCTTCGGCCTTTTTCGCTGTAGTTTATCTGCATATGTTCCGCGGCATGATGTATGGCTCATACCAAAAGCCACGAGAGCTTATCTGGATATTCGGTATGGCTATCTATCTGGTCCTCATGATGGAAGGCTTCCTTGGTTATGTATTGCCTTGGGGCCAGATGTCGTACTGGGGCGCGAACGTGATTGTATCGCTTGCAGGCGCGATTCCGGTTATCGGCGACGACCTGCTGGTCTGGGTACGCGGCGATTACCTGATATCGGGTGCCACGCTAAATCGATTCTTCGCTCTTCATGTTGTCGCACTGCCAATCGTGCTGATCGCGTTGGTCGTGCTGCATATTCTTGCGCTGCACGAAGTGGGCTCTAACAATCCCGACGGCGTCGACATTAAGAAGAACAAAGATGCGAACGGTGTGCCGATAGATGGCGTCCCTTTCCACCCTTACTACACGCTTTATCACGATCTCGGCGGAATTGTCGTCTTCTTATTTGTCTTCTGTGCAATCGTATTCTTTGCACCAGAGATGGGAGGCTATTTCTTAGAAATCGCCAACTTCCAAGAAGCAGACTCACTTAAGACGCCAGAGCATGTGCCACCGGTGTGGTATTACACGCCTTTCTACTCGATGCTGCGTGCGGTTACTTACCCGCTGTTTGGTATCGATGCGAAATTCTGGGGCATGCTTGTTATGTTCGGCGCGATTGCGATCCTCTTTGTGCTGCCTTGGCTCGACAAGAGCCCGGTCAAGTCCATGCGCTACAAAGGTAAGTTTAGCCGCACTGCGCTGCTTCTCTTCGTTGTCGCGTTCTTGATTTTGGGCGTACTCGGTACGCAGTCAGTTAGCCCTGCCAAGACGTTGCTTGCGCAGCTGATGACAGTTGTTTACTTCGGCTACTTCTTCGCGATGCCTTGGTACACGCGTGCCGAAGTAACGGCTACACCGCCTGAGCGCGTCACTGGCCGTTTCATTAGTATTCCTCAGCTTATTGGTGCGTTATTACTCATTGCGGCGATGGTCATCATCCCACTGATGCTAACTAATTCCGCGCATGCCTCTGAGGCGAGCAATGTTGAGCTCATGCACGTCGAGACTAGTTTCGAAGACAAGGGCTCTCTTCAGCGCGGCTGGGGCACGTACATGAATTACTGCTCTGGCTGTCACGAACTTGGCTACGCGCGCTATGCGCGTACGGCCGAAGACCTCGAACTCGATACTGAACTGGTCGAAGCGAATATGATTTTCGATGGCACATCTATTGGCGAGTTAATGACTAATGCGATGTCCGACGACGACTCGAAAGTGTGGTTTGGTGCAGCGCCCCCAGACCTCACGCTTATCGGTCGTGTTCGCAAGCCCGACTGGCTTTATACGTACATGAAGTCGTTCTATAACGATACTTCGCGGCCTTTAGGTGCAAACAATAAACTCTATGCGAATGTCGGTATGCCAAATGCGCTGCATAATCTGCAGGGAGATGTTGTTTGTGACGATCATGGATCAGACGATCCAACGCAGTGCGACCTTACTCACGTAGAGGGGACCGGAAGCCTGGCTCCCGCAGAGTTCGATGCGACTGTCGCCGACCTGGTTAACTTCCTCTACTACATCGGCGAGCCAATCCGCGCAAAGCGTCAGTCTATTGGCGTTTGGGTGCTCGCATTTCTCGCACTACTCTACCTGCTCGTGTTCTTCATGAGTCGTGAGTTTAGCAAGGACTATCATTGATCTATCCGCTAGCCGGCTAAGGTCTACTATCTAAGGATTGAGAGGAAATACTATGGGTGTGGTTGCTAAACGATCGTCGATGACGTTCTACTCTGATGGCACTAGCCAATACAGCCACCGCGTTCGTATCGTGCTGGCCGAAAAGGGCGTCACCGTCGAAACGATCGATGTTGATCCAGACAAAAAGCCCGAGGATCTCGCTAGCCTCAATCCATATAACTCGCTACCCACGCTTGTTGACAGGGATTTGGTGTTGTACGAAGCGGACATCATGATGGAATACTTGGATGAGCGTTTTCCGCATCCCCCCTTGTTTCCAGTTTATCCGGTTGCGCGTGCGATGAGCCGCCTTTGGATCTATCGTATAAAGCAGGACTGGTGCCCCCTGGTCGACAAGTTAATGGCTAAAGAGGGCACTCCGGCGCAGCTCGAAAAAGCACGCAAGGAATTGCGTGATAGCCTCGTCTCTATTGCCGCGATTTTTGGCGAAAAGCCTTATTTCATGAGCGATGAATTCACCATCGTAGACTGCTGCGTCATGCCTATTTTATGGCGTCTGCCTGCGATGGGAATTGAGCTGCCTAAGACTAAAGGCGTAAAGCCTCTTCTCGATTACCGCGATCGCCTTTTTGAGCGTGAGTCGGTGATATTGAGTCTTTCCGAGCAAGAGAAGGAGATGGTTTAACAGCCTTCTCTCGCTCTTTCCCCCTCCAGCAAAAGGATAGGTATGTCGACACCAATGACCTCGAGTCGATCCTATCTTGTCAGAGCACTCTATGAGTGGATTCTCGACAACGACTGCACTCCGCATGTCGTTGTCGATGCTTTACTCGAAGGAGTCGAAGTCCCGCAGGAGCACGTTAAAGACGGCCAGATCGTGCTTAACGTCTCTCCGGTTGCCGTGCAAGACCTCAGCATCGATGATCACTACGTTAGCTTTAATGGCCGCTTTGCGGGCGTATCGCGGGGAATACTTGTGCCCATGGGCGCTTTGCTCGGAATTTATGCGAGGGAGAATGGCGAAGGGATGATGTTCAAAGCCGAGGCCCCGGCCGACCCTGAGCCGCCAACGCCTTTGGGTTCTGGTAAAGACGGCAGTGAGGCGGGTTCGGATAAAAAGAAGCCCGCTCTCAGGTTAGTCAAGTGACCTCGCTTAGTTGAGGTACTCGAATACCTTAACGACGCGAGTAACCCCAGAGACATTTCTTGCGAGGTCCGCCGCGCCGTCAGCATCGGCCTGTGTGACTAGGCCCATCAAAAACACGGCGCCATTTTCTGTGATAACTCTAATCTGACCTGACGGCACGCTGCTATTGGCGAGCATTAGCGTGCGTACCTTAGTGGCAACCCAGTTGTCATTGCTGCGCGCGAGGAGGCTTGTCTTTCCCGCCACTTCAAGCTCATTGTGAATGCGTTTTATCTTTGTACTTGAGTCGCTGGTAATCTGCGTTGCACGCGCCTTGAGTCCCTCACTCGCAACCTGACCAACCAACAGCACGACGCCGTTGTGACTGATGACTTTGATGTTCGCCTTTTTTAGCTCCGGCTCGAGTTTTTTAAGGTTAACCACGACCTTTGTTTCAATCGCCTGGTCTTCAACTACTGCACCGGCGGTCCGCTCCGTGGGGTCCTCTGTAATACCTTCGGCTCCGGTCGTACGGACCAAAACAGTTGTGCAGCTTCCAAGCACTGCCAGGAGTAAGGCGCTCGCAAAAATGTGTTTTACTGTCGAGGTAGTGCTCGAAATCATGCTGTTTCTCCTCCGAATAAATGTGTGTCGATTAAATCGCATAAACAATGGATAACGACCAAATGCACTTCTTGGATACGCGCGGTGCGCTCCGAGGGCACTCTGATCTCTGTGTCTTCAGGCGAAAGTGCCGCAGCAATCGTGCCGCCATCTCGGCCAGTCATCGCGACAACCTTCATTTCGCGACCGTGCGCAGCGTCAACCGCAGCCAAGACGTTTTTCGAGTTACCACTCGTAGAGATGGCGAGGAGCACATCGCCCGGGTTGCCGAGCGCGCTTACCTGCTTTGAGAATATCTCATTAAAGTCGTAATCGTTCGCGATGGCTGTGAGGGTCGACGTGTCTGTGCTGATCGCAATAGCAGGCAGGCCGGGGCGCTCTTTCTCGAAGCGATTAAGAAGTTCTGCCGAAAAATGCTGCGCGTCTCCAGCCGACCCGCCATTACCGCAGCTTAGGATTTTCCCGCCTGCAAGAAGGCACTCAAGCAGAGATTCGGCGGCGCGGTGTATCGATGGCCCCATAGTCTCGGCTGAGCGCTGCTTAGTCTGGATGCTTTCAGCGAAATGCTGAGCTACTCTGTGATGTAAATCCATCTTGCTGTCTCCAAATTCGATGCTCTGGTTATCGGCCGATTTAGGTGGCACTGTTAGGGTTAATTAGAGCGCAGAGGCTGTCATCGCTGAACGCGGGCGAGAGCTGGGCGTCGACTAGACGAAGGCAGCTTTGATCCAGTTTACCTCAACCTCATCGCTGCGCTTATCCTTGCTCAGAGCGATTACATCGAAACGGCAATAGTGCGCTCTGTGCTGTGGGTGGGTGAGCAAATAATAACTGGCGGCGTTACGAGCGCGCCTTTGCTTGTTGGTGGTGACAGAGGAGAGTGCGCCACCGAAGCGATTGCTCGCCCTGAACCTCACTTCGATAAACACTAGCTTATGCGCTGGGTCTATCGCTATTAGATCAATTTCGCCTGCCTTGCAGCGGAAATTCCTCTCAGTAATTCGACAGCCTCTCTGTTCTAAATAGCAGGCTGCAAATGACTCATAGCGGCGTCCGGTGGCTACAGAGGTCTCTTTATTCATGCCGGCGACATTCCTTTGTCAGCGCCGTCTGCTGAGAAAAAGAGAGGGCGATAAAATGAAGGGGTAGCGCGTTACTGCGAAGGCTTAGCTGCCTGGGAGCGGCTCCGGTACCCCGTTTTCGAATCGAAGCATCACCAGCTTGCGTTTGATTTTGCCTCCGCCGGTCAGGCTGAGTTCGCCCGTTACTCCACGGAGGCTTCGCTGCGGATTGTCCTGCAGCTGGGCGAGTTGCATCGCCAAATAGAAGCTGTCGACGCCCATTGCTCTGAGGCGCTGACTTGAACCAAGCGCGGCGGTGAGGTTTTCATCGGCCAACTCGCGCAGCTCGCTCGAGATAATCATCCAAGGGGCATCGCCAAAAATCAAACCGTCTAGGTCGCGTGTGCTTGCCGTTGGGTCGCCGTCATAGATCGAAGGCAGGGCGAGCAGAGGAAGGTCTTGTGCATAGTAAAACGCCAAGGTTGGCACGAGTTGACGGCCTTGACGGGGGTTAGCGATAAGAAAGATGAAGTCTATATCGCCGCGACGTTGCGGGGTGAACTCGATGTTATTGCGCGGCAACGCGGCGCGCAGCCGACGTGCTCTGTCCTCGCTAGCATCGATTGCGAGGAGATTTTTTACGACCGAGCTAAAGTCTTCCTCGGGGCCGAACACAGAGCGAGTCACTACACTACCACCGGTTTCTTCCCAGCGAGTTTGAAACGTAGCTCTTAGTCGCGTGTAGTTCTCGCCCACAGGTGTCACCACTGCTGCTCGCTTGAAGCCGCGCTCTTTGGCCAAGACTATCATCTGATCGATTTCGTCTTCTGGTGCTAGGCCAAACTGGATTAGGTCGTCAGGAGGTTGCGTCGCCGGCACAGCCTCAGGGTCTGCATAGTTGAGCGCGAGTGTGAGCGTTGGCAGCTGGGGCAGTGCAGCGATTTCGTTGACGAGCGTTTTGCTCAAGGGGCCGACGACAAGATCGACGCCAAGACGCAGTGCTTCCTCGTAAACACTTGCCGCGGTGGTTGCCTCGCTGCTATCGATTACGCTGATGCGGGGTACTTCACGGGAAATGGCGAGAGACTGGTAATAGGCGGCAATGAATCCCTCTTGCAGCGCTCTTCCTGCCGCCTGCTGTAGAGGTAGAATGAGACCAATGTGTCTCGGGCGACGGTCCCAGGCGGCATTAAGGCCGAGTAATTCACCTGGCAAAAAGCTTGCGGCTGCATGTTGCGTCCAGACGCCTTGCCATCGGGCGATTGCATCAAGTTGGCCGCGCAGGCTGAACTCTTCGCGTCTAATCGCTCGATTGAGCTCGAGCCAGCCGCGCGCATAGTAGCTAGCGCTGGCATTGACTAGCTCATCGATTTCAGCGATCGAGAGAGAGTCGAGAGTGAGCCAGGTCGCATCGCTGAGTTGGCGAGCCAGTTGTGGTGAGGTGTTCTCCATTTTTACACTGCTGCTGAGCAGCGCGGTTGCCGCTGAGGTAGGGTCGCCAAGATTCCTATAGACATCGCCAGCGAGTAGGGCGGCTTTGATCATGGTGTCGATTGGGAGTGTCTCTTGCGCGCTTACGTCGAGTTCTTGGAGTAGACTACGCGCTCGGGTGAAATCGCCGTTTTCGTTTGCCAGTGCTGCGCGTGCGAGTTGCGCCAATGCTCGAAGGTCAGGAGGAAGTAGCCGCACCTCCGGCAGAGCTTGGAGCTGTTCAGTCGCGCGCTCGAGATCGTTTGCCGCGATGAGTAGATCGATTGCCTGCAGCCGATACCCAGCGGCAGTCGTTGAATCGGCTGCAGCGGCCGCGGAGAGCAGCGCGTCTACGGAGGCTGCGGTGGCTTCGTCGGAGGATGTCGCGTTAGGCGACGTGGATGTCGATTGACAGCCTATAAGCAGTAATACAGCGCAGGCAAACAAGGCGGGTCTTAAATCGATGGTTTTGCGATGCATGGGACAGGCGCCTGTGAGTAATTCAGCCTTAGACTAAACCACCTAAGGTGGCGCAGCAATTTAGGCGCCAAATGAGTCAAAATTGTACGCCTCGCCCGCAGGCTTTGAAATAGCTGGTTTAAACGAAAAAGAGAGAATAAGCATGGAAACGACCGGCACACTCTACGTCGTGGCTACGCCGATAGGAAACCTCGAGGACATTAGCGCGCGTGCTATTGCTGTGCTCAAGCAGGTTGATCTGATCGCTGCCGAGGATACGCGGCATAGTAAGCGATTATTACAGCATTTTGCTGTATCAACCCCGCTGACGTCGTATCACGACTTTAGCAGCGATTTTGACGTGCAGAAGCTACTTGATGACTTGAGCGCGGGCCGCTCCATCGCACTGATTTCCGATGCGGGGACTCCCCTGATTTCTGATCCAGGATTCAGGCTGGTGGAAAAGGCGAGAGCCTGCGGCATTACAGTAATTCCCGTGCCGGGCGCGAGTGCTGTGATCGCAGCCTTGAGTGTCGCTGGCATCCCGAGCGATCGCTTTTTTTTCGAGGGATTTTTGCCAGCTAAAAGCACGCAGCGCTGCAAACGATTAGCCGTTCTCGCTCACGAATCATCCACTGTCGTCTTTTATGAATCTCCCCATCGGATCGCTGCGTGCTTGAGCGATATGGCGGCTGTAATTGCTGAGCCGGAGAAGAGAAAGGTGTTCGTTGCGCGCGAGCTCACTAAAAAATTCGAGACGCATTTCCTTGGAAGCTTGCTAGAGGCGGTTGCCTGGATGGCGAGCGATGACAATAACTCGCGCGGTGAATTTGTCCTCGTTCTCGAAGGTCGGTTAGAGCAGCCAGATTCTGAGCTCGACACTGCGATGGAAAAAGCGAAGGAAGTGGCTGAGTTATTGAGTGCTGAGCTATCCATGAAGCGCGCCGTTGCGCTCGCTGCGCAGATAGTAGGTGTGCGCAAAAACGCGCTGTATGCAATCATGCTCGAGAAACAAGGGTAGATGCAGCTTGTGCGAAAATCTGAACTCGACTAAGCTGCGCGTGAGTCAGCTGGGCAATCGCTGGTCCTAGTTCTTCTTTCGTCGCTTTGCGTCGTTCGAGGACGGGGTCGGAGGAAAGTCCGGGCTCCGCAGAGCAGGGTGCCAGGTAACGCCTGGGAGGCGCAAGCCTACGGCTAGTGCAGCAGAAAATAGACCGCCAGATCAAGCGTGAAGTCCTCAAGACCACTGTAAGGTGTGTGCTGAGAGACGTGAGATTCGGTAAGGGTGAAAAGGTGCGGTAAGAGCGCACCGCGCGACTGGTAACAGTTCGTGGCAGTGTAAACCCCACTCGGAGCAAGGCCAAATAGGAACCCATCGATGCTGCTCGCATTGGGTTCGGGTAGGCCGCTAAAGGCTTGCGGTGACGTAAGCCATAGATGAATGATTGTCCTCGACAGAACCCGGCTTATAGGCTGGCTCACTTTTTAATTTTTCCCTCGCGACTAGCGTAAATCGACTAATGCCCAGCGCCTCTTTGGGCATTATGGCGCTAGTTCGCTCTTTGGGCCGCTAGCAGCAGCCCGCCCTCTCGCTAAGTTTTGTCCCCGTTTTCCGCATCCGACTGCGGCCCCCAACAACGTCTTTCTATTTCAGTGATGCCGCTCTCAAAATCAGTAGCTTAGCGGCATTTTCTGCTTGCATGCGCTAGTTTCTGTCCTTATAGTGGCAATCTGTGGAAAAAAGTGGATAATTTTGTACTATAGTGGGGCAATGTGGAAAATGGCGCGGAGAAGACGGCTCCAATCTCGAGCCACCTAAGCCCACATAGCCACTAAATTATCAACTATATCAATGAATAAGATTATTTTGGGGAGACTGCGGTGTTTCGCGGAATCAATTCGATCAGCTTAGATGCTAAAGGGCGCATGGCAATGCCGGCGCGCTATCGCGAGCGCTTGCTAAGTCATTGCGCAGGCCAGCTGGTGGTCACAATTGATACGAATCACCGTTGCTTGTTGCTGTATCCGCTCGCGGAGTGGGAGCAAATAGAACGCGAAATCGAAGGGTTGTCGAGTTTTGATCCCATGTCACAGCGTGTGAAACACCTATTAATCGGCCACGCTACCGATCTCGAGCTCGACGGCAATGGGCGAATTCTTCTGCCGCAAGAGCTCCGCCAATACGCAGCGTTAGACAAGCATATCTGCTTGGTCGGTCAGGGTAAGAAACTAGAGATATGGGATCAGGAAGCTTGGGCTACGCAGCGCGAACTCTGGTTCACCGAATCTGCTGGCGCGGCAGAGCTTCCGGATAAATTGCGCTCTTTGGCATTGTAACGCGCCGCACCATAACGAATTAGCTAGACCCGAAAACAATCTGAGTAAGGCGCGTATATGTCGACCGAATCGCTTCATCACACTGTTCTGCTCAACGAGGCCGTCGACGCCTTGCTGGCGCAGGGTGATGAGCGCGACGAGCCTCAGATCTACATCGATGGCACTTTCGGGCGCGGCGGTCACTCCAAAGCAATTCTTAAGAAACTGCCCGCTAACGCAAGGCTGATCGCCTTCGATCGTGATCCTGAAGCAATTGCCGTGGCCAACGCTCTGCAGGCAGAAGATAAGAGGCTTGAGCCTAAACATAACGCTTTCGGTGAAATGAGCGCAGTACTCGGTGATATGGGGCTTATGGGCCGTGTTGATGGCATCTTGCTTGACCTTGGTGTGTCGTCACCGCAGCTTGATGATGCAGAGCGAGGGTTTAGTTTTATGCGTGATGGTCCGCTCGATATGCGGATGGATACAACGCAAGGTATTAGCGCAGCACAGTGGATTAACTCAGCGAGCGAAACAGAAATCGCCGATGTTCTCTACCACTATGGTGAGGAAAGGCATTCGCGAAGAATGGCGAGACGTGTCGTCGCGGAGCGCGCTATCTCACCTATTCTGAGAACGGGCGTTCTCGCAGAGATGATTAAAGAGGCGAATCCGTCGTGGGAGCGCGATAAACATCCGGCAACACGGGCATTCCAAGGGATACGATTGTTTATTAATCGGGAGTTGGAGCAGCTAGAACTCGCGCTTGATCAAGCGCTAGAGATTTTGCGTCCAGGCGGGTTGTTCGTTGTCATCAGCTTTCACTCGCTAGAAGATCGAATTGCGAAACGATTTATAGCAAAACACGCGCGTGGCGATGATTTTCCGCGAGGATTGCCAGTAGCACAGTCGCAGTTAAACCCGAAAGTGACGCCGCAAAGTAAAGCGATCAAGCCGAGTCGAGATGAGATTGACCGCAACCCTCGCGCCCGAAGTGCGGTGATGCGAGTGGCAGCCAAGCTCTAACGTGAGTCGCCGAGCGATGGCGCGAATAGAAAAAATAACAACAGCAGGTTTAACACCGATGGCACAAGCAAGCCAAAAACAGACGCAAAGAAAACAATCACCTCCCGAGTCGCTTTGGAGCTGGTTGGGGCTTGGCGAGCGACGCTCAGCGATTTTTCTACTCCTGCTGCTTTGCTTACTCTTTAGCGGGCTAGGCGTAGTTAAAACGACGCACGAGAATCGTTATGTATTCAATCGTCTTCAAGAGCTTAAAAGTGAAGCAAACGACATTAGCGTCGAATGGGGACAGCTGCTTATTGAGCAGAGCACTTTTGGTGTTGAGGGTCGCATCGAACAAAAAGCGACCGAGCAGTTAGGCATGCGAGTACCTGACGTAAGTCAAATAGTGATGGTTGGGCAGTAAGATTAAATAGGCGCTAAGGGGAGAGGGGACTGGTATGAGCGCAACGCGACGAGAAACGAGAGCGCAGACTCCTGCTAAAGGGCAGGGAGTTATGGCTAAAGTTTGGCTAATAATTGTGGCAACCTGGCGGCTGGGCGCGGTCGTTCTCGGGCTAGCTTTATGCGTTAGCGCGGTAGCGTGGAAAGTGAGTCAGCTCCAGTTTTTCAACAAAGATTTTTTACAAGGCCAGGGTGATAATCGAGCTATTCGCACAATCCCCATTGCAGCAAACCGCGGAGTTATTTTTGATCGCAACGGTGAACCGCTGGCGGTGAGCACGCCGGTTGTGACCATCAGCGTCAACCCATCAAAGATTATTGACAATCCTAATGATATTCGCCGCCTTGCGAATGCGCTCGATATGAATGCGGAAGCACTGATCTCTGCTATCGAGAGTAAGCGCGACAAACCATTCCATTTTGTTAAAAGGCGGCTCTCGCCGGCCGAGGCGGCACCCGTTGCCGCAATGCGGATCCCGCATGTCAGACTCGAAGACGAATACCAGCGCTTCTACCCGCAGGGTGAAGTTGCAGCTCACCTCGTTGGCTTCAGTAATATCGACAATGTGGGCCAAGAAGGCATAGAGCTAACATACGAAGAACACCTTCAAGGTGTCGAAGGTCGGCGGCAGATAATTCAAGATCGTCGTAAAAACATTATTGAAGAAATCAGGACGATAGAGACAGCCTCGAACGGGTCTAACATAGAGCTTAGCATTGATTTTAGATTGCAAAATCTCGCCTACAAAGAGTTAAAAGCCGAATTCAGTAAGCGCCGCGCGAAATCGGCGACACTTGTGATGTTAGATGTCGAAACCGGCGAAGTGCTCGCCATGGCAAACCAGCCTTCTTACAACCCAAATAATAAAAGCAACATCAGTGACTTTGGCGTGCTTCGAAACCGTGCGGTTACCGACGTTTTCGAGCCGGGCTCGACTATAAAAGCCTTCACGATAGCTGCAGCGCTTGAGAGTGGCGTTTACGAGGCGGATACAATTATTGAAACAAGCCCGGGTTGGATGATGGTCCGCGGGCATACGATTCAAGATATCCATAACTACGGCACGCTAACTGTCGGCAAAGTGATTACCAAGTCGAGTAATGTTGGCACAAGTAAAATCGCTTTAGAAATCGGCCCAGAACCGATCCGCGATGTTCTCGAAAGAGTAGGTCTTGGGCAGGTTACAGGCACCGGTTTTCCGGGCGAACGCGGCGGGCTGCTGCCTAGTCCTCGGCGCTGGAGTGCGATTGAGACCGCGACACTGTCCTATGGCTACGGGCTTTCGGTTACAGCACTTCAATTGGCTCAGGCCTACTCGGTGATCGCAGACAGTGGGATTCGTAAGCCTGTCTCATTGGTTAAACTTAGCGCGGATGACGTTGCCTCGCTCTCTAGAGAACGAGTGCTCTCGACTTCGATTTCGGCGCAAATCAAAGACATGCTAGAGACCGTTGTTGACCCGCGCCGCGGAGGCTCCGCGCGCGAGGGCAATGTTCCTTTCTACAAGGTTGCGGGCAAGACGGGCACCGCACACGTTGTCGGCGAGTTTGGTTATGAGGCAAACCTTCACAATTCCCTGTTCGTTGGGATGATTCCTGCAAGTAATCCAAAAATCGTTGTCGTCGTTGTAATAAACGAGCCAAAAGGCAGCGAGCACTATGGTGGTCAGGTTGCGGCACCTGTGTTTGCGCGCGTAGCGTCCGGCGCAATGCGCCTCCTCAATATTCCGCCAGATGATGTGCCAATCGGGCAGTCGGTCATGTCTAGCGGAGGCGATGAATAACGCCATGCACAAAGAACCTGAGCGAAGCGCAGCCAAGATTGTACTCAGCGAGCTTGTAGCTGGGTTTGTTCCTGTATCGATTGCCAACAAACTTGATTCAGAGCTCCTCGTCACAGGGATTCAACTAGACAGTAGACTGGTTGTATCGGGCGATATTTTTGTCGCAGTATTTGGGCGTAATCTTGATGCGCGAGACTTTATTTCAATTGCTATTAACGCTGGCGCGGTGGCGGTGCTCGCCGAGTCTGGTGGCGAATGGGTTGGCGTCAGAGACGTTGGGGGCGTTCCTGTTATCGCCGTTGACTCGCTGCAATCAAAGATTAGCGCGATTGCTGGAAGGTTCTACGCTGAGCCGAGTGCCCAAGCTGGCGTTATTGGGATAACCGGCACCAATGGCAAAACCAGCTGTGCCGCTTTTATGGCTCAGGTGTTTAGTGGTCTTGGTTTCGATTCGGCGACTATTGGAACGCTGGGCTATGGTCGCCCCGACGCGCTGTCTGCCACGGCTTTAACAACCCCCGACGCGGTGTTCACTCAGCGCGCACTGTTCGAACTGGCTTCGGCCGGTGTCGACCCTGTCATTATAGAGGTCTCCTCTGTCGGTTTAGATCAACGCCGCGTAAGTGGTGTGCAATTCGACACAGCAGTATTCACCAATCTCACCCGCGATCATCTCGACTACCATGGCACTATGGAGGCATACGGCGCGAGTAAGAAAAAACTCTTCACCATGCCCCGGCTCAAACGCGCGGTGATAAACCTCGACGATGCCTACGGCATTTCGCTCATCAACGACATTGCATCGCAGGTAGAAATAGTTACCTACAGTCAGTCCCGTGCCGCGGCTTCTGTGCGAGCCGAGCGCGTTGCGATGGATTCTCAGGGCATAGCAATGCACCTTGTCACGCCCATCGGCAGTGGCGATGTAAGGGTTGGTCTGTTAGGCGGTTTTAATCTAAGCAATCTGCTCGCAGTGGTTGCCACCGTTGTTAGCTATCTCCCTGCCGAGGCGCACTCTCAGGATGCTAGCGCATTTCAAGGCAAACTCATTTTTCCTCAGCTCGCCGCAGCATTAACCCGCCTCAAACCAGTGCCAGGGCGCATGCAAATTGTTGGTGCTGCAAGTGCTGCAAGTGCTGCAAGTGATGTAAGCGTCGTCGTCGACTATGCGCACACGCCAGATGGGCTGCGCAGTGCGCTGCTCGGATTACGCGAGCACTTCGATGGAGAGCTAACGTGTGTTTTCGGTGCTGGCGGTAACCGCGATGCAGGCAAGAGGCCTCTGATGGGTGAGGTCGCCGAACACCATGCCGACCACGTGATTCTTACCGACGATAACCCTCGTGCTGAAGAGGGCGGCGCCATAATCGATCAAATCCTCTCCGGGTTCGCCGGTCCAGATGCAGTGGTCAGAATGAGGGATCGCGCAGAGGCTATCGCCACGGTCATTGCTGCGGCTAAACCCGGTGCGGTAATCCTTATTGCAGGTAAAGGGCATGAGAATTATCAAGAGATTAATGGCGAACGTCAGCCATTTAGCGATGTTGAACACGCGCGCGCCGCGATCCTAAAGCGAAGCCTTACGAGAGGTGCAACATGATTGGCCAATTCACGCTGAGCGAACTGGCCAGTGAGCTTGGGCTATCTGCGACCTTGCCAGCGCTCAAAAAAGACGCGAGATTTTTCACTGTCACCACCGACTCTCGAAAAATGAGCGCAGGCGACCTTTACATTGCATTAAAAGGCGAGCGGTTTAATGGCGATGAATTCGTCGCAGACGCGTTCAACAAAGGCGCCGTGGCTGCTGTGACACACTTGTCCGATGGCAAAGGCGATGCGCAGCGTCTGGTCGTCGATGACACGCTCGCGGCGCTGGCCACGCTAGCGAGGCTCAACAGGGGCAGAAGTTCGGCTACAGTTATTGCGCTTACTGGCAGTCAGGGCAAGACCTCGGTCAAAGAGATGATTGGCAGTATTCTTAAGGCGAAAGCCCAAACACTGATAACCGCTGAAAATCTAAATAACACCATCGGGGTTCCACTTACGCTGCTTCGGCTTGAGGCGCGGCATGAATTCGCTGTGATCGAAATGGGCGCGAATGGCGCTGGCGAAATAGCCTTTAGTGTCGCCGCTACGAAACCAGACATTGCGCTAATTACCAAGGCGAGCGCTGCGCATATCGAAGGCTTTGGTTCTCTCCAAGGCATCGTTATGGCGAAGGGCGAGATTATCGACGGCCTTTCTGACAAAGGCGTTGCGGTGCTCAATGCTAACGACCCCAATTGCCAACAATGGGTTAAGCGCGCCGGTCAGCGTCAGGTGAGGCTTTTTAGTTACGGCAATAAAGTCCCCGAGGCCGACTATCGATGTTCGCTTACGCGTCTGCTCGCAGGGGGAAGCGTGGCGTTTACTCTGTATACGCCACAGGGCGAAATCGATGCTGAAATTCAGCTTTTAGGAAGCCATAACGCAGAGAATGCCCTTTCGGCAGCAGCATGTGCGTTAGAAGCTGGTGCGAGCCTAGATGATGTTCGGGTTGGGCTTAAACAGGCCATACCTGTGCCAGGCAGACTATTTCCCTCAATAGGTCGAGAAGGATGCCGATTACTTGATGATACCTATAACGCGAACCCTGATTCCTTTATCGCGGCGATCGACGTGCTGATGGCTGCCGAAGGCGGAAAAGTCATGGTCGCAGGCGAAATGCGGGAACTCGGTGATGAAACTGAATCCTCGCATCGAGAGGTCGGTGAGTATGCGGCAAGGCATGGGGTGCCATTGCTTCTCGCTTTGGGTGACGACTGCGCTGCGATGGTGGAAGCCTATCTTGAGGCCGGTGGCATGAGGGCCAAGCATTACAGCGATCGCGAGGCTTTAGAAAAAGACTGTGTCGATCTGGCTAACAGTGAAACGGTTTTCCTTGTAAAAGGCTCTCGAGGGGCGAGGATGGAGACCGTTGTCGCAGCATTGAGTACCAAAGGCTAGCACGAAAATTATCGGCTCCAGAGAGGGCTGTTCATAACAAGATGTAAAAATAGGGAACTATCTCAATGCTAGTATGGCTGTCGGATTATTTGATGCAGTTCAACAGCGCGTTTGCTGTGCTGCAATACATTACCGTTCGCGGCATCTTCAGCGTGCTGACAGCATTGGGCGTTTCTCTGCTCGTTGGCCCGATTTTAATTCGAGCGCTCAATGCGAATCAGATCGGGCAGGTGATACGCGACGATGGTCCTCAGTCGCATCTGAGCAAGGCGGGTACGCCAACTATGGGTGGCGCACTCATTTTAGTGGGCATCACGGTAAGCACGCTGTTGTGGTCGGATCTGACCAATCACTACGTTTGGGTTTTACTCCTTGTCACGCTCGCATTCGGCGCAGTGGGATGGGTCGATGACTATCGTAAAGTCTTTCGCAAAAATGCAGTTGGCCTCCCTGCACGCTGGAAATATTTTTGGCAATCGCTTATCGGTGTTGCTGCGGCAGTCGTTCTATACAAGTCGGCTTTGGGTCCTGCCGAAACGCAGTACATTTTGCCATTTTTCAAGAGTGTTGCGCTCGACCTGGGTCTCTTTTATATCGTTATAAGTTACTTTTTTATCGTCGGGTTTAGTAATGCAGTGAACCTGACGGACGGTCTCGATGGGCTCGCGATTCTGCCCTCAGTATTGGTTGGCGGAGCACTTGGTGTCATCGCTTATCTCGCGGGGCATGTCGAATTTGCCAGCTATTTGCAGATTCCTTATGTTGCGGGTTCGGGCGAGGTGGTTATCTTTGCGGGTGGTCTTCTTGGCGCCGGTCTGGGGTTCCTTTGGTTTAATACTTACCCTGCACAAATATTTATGGGCGACGTTGGTGCGCTCGCGCTCGGCGCTGCGCTTGGCACGATGGCGATAATCGCTCGCCACGAATTGGTCCTCGTTATTATGGGCGGTGTGTTTGTTATGGAAACGCTCTCCGTAATCTTGCAGGTTGGCTCGTTTAAGTTGACCGGTAAACGTATTTTTAAGATGGCACCGATACATCATCATTTCGAGCTAATGGGCTGGCCTGAGCCACGGGTAATAGTGAGATTTTGGATTATTACGGTCATGTTAGTGCTGTTCGGCCTGGCAACTTTGAAGCTGCGCTAAGGGGTAACGAGGTAGGCGTGACGCAAGCAGAGGAATTATCAAGTATAGGGTTAGAAGGGTTGTCACTGATCGTCGGTATGGGTGCAACGGGGCTGTCCTGTGCTCGATTCCTTCGTTCGATAGGCGCCGATTTTGCGGTGGCTGATACTCGCGTAGCGCCTGCGATGCTCGCTGTTTTTAGAGCCGAGTTCCCAGAAATAGTGAGCGAGTTCGGCGAGCTTCGTGAGGCTTTTTTTAATTCTGCGGCGCGCTTGATTGTAAGCCCAGGGGTAAGTGTAAAGACCGAGGCTATAGCGAAGCTGAGGCAAGCAGGCGTTGAGGTGATTGGCGATATTGCACTGTTTGCGCGCGTTGTAAACAAGCCCATCATTGCAGTAACGGGCTCGAACGGCAAAAGCACCGTAGTCGCTTTGCTTGCCTCGATTCTTCGTGCTGACGGCAGATCTTTTGGCGTTGGGGGTAATCTCGATGGCGAGAATTTCAAGCCGGCGTTAGATCTACTAAAGGAAGAAGAAAAAGAGATTTACGTTTTGGAGTTGTCGAGCTTTCAATTAGAGACAACCCCTGAATTGAATGCGCAGGCGGTGGCGCTGCTGAATCTGAGCCAAGACCATATGGACAGGTATGCCGACGCCACGGAATATTTAAGCGCGAAGCAAAATATTTTCAACGGCGCGAAAACGGTGTGTATCAATCTTAGCGACCCATTAACGCTGCCGCTGGATTCAGCTGTTCGTAAAGTACGCTATAAAACACAGGGTGCGTTGGAAGACGGTTTCGGTATAGCTGAAGTGGCTGGTGTTCGCTCGCTCAGTTTCAACGGCTGCGCCTTTCTTGCCGTTGAGCGAATCAAAGTGGCGGGCGAACATAATCTCGCTAACGCGCTTGCGGCGAGCGCACTGGCACATGCTGTCGGAGTTTCACTTGAGTCGATAGCATCGGGCATTGAAAGTTTTCAAGGACTGCCGCATCGATGTCAGTGGGTCGCAGCTATTCGCGGCGTAGATTATTTCAACGACTCGAAAGGCACAAATGTCGGTTCCACACTCGCCTCGGTTGTCGGTTTGGGAGAACACTTTGCCACCTCTACAGGCGGTAGGCTTGTGCTGATTGCGGGAGGAGAGGGCAAGGGCGCAGATTTTGCGCCGCTAGTGCCGGCTGTAGGCGCTTTTGTACGCAAAGTGATTCTGATTGGACGCGACGCTAATTTAATAGCGCGCTGCCTAGAACGAGACGCGAAAGCTCACGATATTGCGTTCGCGCAAAGCATGAAGGAGGCGATCGAGCTCGCTTCGAATGCGGCGAAAGCCGGTGACGCGGTGCTTTTGTCTCCGGCGTGTGCGAGCTTCGATATGTTCGATAATTTTCAACATCGCGGTGACTCTTTCGCCGCAAGAGTGCGCGGAAATGCGCGTAAGGATGAAGGCTAAATGGCAATTTTAGGGCGAACGAACCAATTGTCTCTGGCTAATGATTTTGCCGCTGCCCCGGCGCGCTCGCTTAACACAGTGTTGCTAGTTGCGTTCGCTTTGCTCAGCATTGGCCTTCTCATGATGACCTCAGCCTCTGTTGAAATTGCTAATTCGAGCAGCGGCGATCCTTTCTATTATTTAAAGCGGCAATCAGTCTTTGCTTTAATTGGTCTGGCCGCCTCTGCGATTACACTCGCGATCCCTCTATCGCTCTGGCGCCGGTTTTCTTTTTTGCTTGTCCTGCTGTCATACATTCTCCTAATCGCAGTGCTGATTCCCGGGATCGGCAAAAGCGTCAATGGCAGCGCGCGTTGGATAGATCTAGGCTTTTTCGACCTGCAGCCGTCGGAACTTGCTAAGCTGTTTTTAGTTATCTTCACAGCCGATTACCTACAAAAAAATTATCAGGCTGTGAGCGACAACTGGCGCCATTTTTTGATTCCGCTTGGCGTATCGGGCGTTGCTGCGTGGCTGCTTCAGCGAGAACCAGATCATGGGGCGTTAGTTATTTTGATGGCGACGACTTTCTGTCTGTTGTTTTTGGCGGGAGCGAAGCTATGGAGAATTCTCCTCATTGTTTTGATCGCAGGTATTGGCTTTACCGCGATTGCTATAAAGAAACCCCATGTGCTCGCACGTTTCACCTCCTTTCAAGACCCTTGGGCAATCGAAAATGTTTATGGCGACGGTTATCAACTAGCACAAGCATTGATCGCATTCGGCCGTGGCGAGTGGTTCGGAACGGGCTTGGGCAATAGTATTCAAAAACTTTATTTTTTACCCGAGGCACATACCGACTTTGTATTGGCAATTATCGGTGAAGAATTCGGCATGGTTGGCGTCGCTGTGGTGGTGTCACTGTTTTGTATTTTGGTCTACCGAGCTTTCGTTATTGGTCGGCGCGCCGAGTCTCAGGAAAGCTATTTTGCGGCTTTTTTTGCCTACGGGCTAGGTTTGCTATTCGCCGGGCAGGCGCTAATCAATATCGGGGTTAACATTGGTCTGCTCCCCACGAAAGGGCTGACGCTTCCATTTCTAAGCTATGGCGGCGCGAGTTTGATCATGAGCTGTGTAATGGCCGCGCTGTTAATTCGAATCGAATATGAGACCGACCGCCTCGCAGCCGCTACAAAAACAACCTCTGTTTGGGAGAGATGATGGTTATCTCTCGGGTGCTAATTATGGCAGCAGGAACCGGTGGACACGTGTTCCCTGCATTAGCCATCGCGCGTCAGCTTGAGGCGCGCGGCGTTAAAGTCGATTGGCTCGGAACGCCGGGCGGCATGGAGGAGAAACTTCTCGAGGGAACCGGATACGAGTTTCATCGGATCGCAGCGAAAGGACTTAAAGGCAAAGGCATCGCGCGCTTGATCGGCGCACCTTGGATGCTAACCCACTCGTTGTGGCAGAGCCTGGTCATTATGCGCGAAATCGATCCTGACTGCGTGCTTGGCATGGGAGGCTATGTTTCAGGCCCAGGCGGCGTTGCTGCACGAGTGTTGCGAAAGAAACTTTATCTACATGAACAAAACGCAGTGGTGGGTTTTACCAATCGCTTACTGGCGCGCATTGCTACCTGTGTTCTCGAAGCATTTCCTGGCGCCTTCGCAGAGAGAGATAAGGTTGTTTTCGTTGGCAATCCTGTGCGCGCAGACATCGAGCAGGTCGGGCAAAAGCTTCCGGAGCTTGCGTCTCCAACGCGGCCGCTGCGGCTTTTAGTTCTAGGTGGCAGCCAAGGAGCGAAGGCGATTAACGAAACCCTGCCGCAAGCCCTTGCGCGGATGAAGGAAACTGATCCAAATGCGGTTCCCGAGGTTAGGCATCAGACAGGCGCATCGCAACTGGAGGCAACTCAGGCAGCCTACACAGACGCGGGATTTTCACTCGCGAATCGATTAACGGTTACGCCATTCATCGACGACATGGCGGCGGCATACGCCTGGGCTGACCTCGTAATTGGGCGTTCGGGCGCTAGCACTGTAGCCGAAATTGCTGTTGTTGGTCGCGCATCTATTCTCGTGCCATACCCACATCATAGAGATCAACAACAGCTGCATAATGCGCGCTGGCTCAGTGCAGCGAGCGCCGCCACTATAATCGAGCAACCGGCGCTTTCAGGCGATCGACTAGCGTCTGAAATAGCGGCTCTGAGTGCAGATCGACACTCGCTTCTCGCTATGGCAACCGCTGCGCATGCACTCGCCCCGCGACGTGTCGACACGCGTATTGCTGAAATAATGACGGAGGTAGCAGATGCCCGCTAAGCGGCTGCAGCATAGTATTCCCGAGATGCGTCGCATAAAGACGCTCCACTTTATCGGCATTGGTGGGGCGGGCATGTGCGGCATTGCAGAGGTGTTGCAGAACCAAGGTTATGCCATTACCGGATCTGATATAGCCGAGTCTGCCAATACCCGGCGACTCCGGGATTTGGGTGCGACTATTTTCATCGGTCACGCAGAAAGTAATATCGACTCTGCTGACGTGGTCGTGTATTCGAGCGCCGTCACATTGAAGAACCCCGAAATGCGTGCGGCAGCGGCGGCAAGTTTGCCCCTTCTAGCGCGTGCCGAGATGCTTGCTGAGCTGATGCGTTATCGCCATTCGATCGCGATCGCCGGTACTCACGGGAAGACGACGACGACGAGCCTTCTGGCCTCTGTATTGGCGGCAAGCGGTGCCGACCCAACCTTTATTATTGGCGGGCTGCTAAATAGCGCAGGGACTAATGCGCGACTCGGTGAGAGTCGCTATTTAGTCGCCGAGGCAGACGAAAGCGATGCCTCTTTTATGCATCTTCAACCTATGGTCGCTGTGGTCACTAATATCGAAGCCGATCATATGGGTACCTATGGTGGCGATTTCGAGCGCGTAAAAGAGACATTTATTAACTTTCTGCACAATCTGCCGTTCTATGGATTAGCAGTGCTTTGTATTGACGATCCCTCTGTGAGGGAGATTATGCCACTCGTCTCGCGGCCTAAGTTGACGTATGGCTTTTCGGAGGACGCCGATTTCCGGATCGAAAATCTAACCCAGCGTGGAAGCGAGACGCGATTCGAAGTGTACCATCGCGAAACTGGCAGTAGGCTACCGATAACATTGAACATGCCCGGTCGTCATAATGCGCTTAACGCTACCGCGGCGCTTGCTGTTGCGGTTGACGAGGGAGTCGACTTAGACGCGATAAAGCAAGGGCTCGAGAATTTCGCGGGTGTCGGCCGGCGTTTCGATGTGCAGGGGACATTCCCGTTAGGCGATGGCGAAATCATGCTGGTCGATGATTACGGCCACCATCCGACTGAGGTTGCGGCAACGATCTTAGCATTGCGAGAGGGCTGGCCGGACAAGCGTCTGGTCATGCTTTTTCAGCCGCATCGGTATAGCAGAACGAGCGACCTTTATGATGATTTTGTCGACGTGCTTTGCGAAGTCGACGTACTTCTTTTGCTCGAAGTTTATGCTGCGGGTGAAAAGAAGATCGCTGGAGCAGATTCGCGGAGCTTGAGCCGCAGTATTCGTTTACGCGGGAAAGTAGATCCAATATTCGTGCAAGACGAAGCCGATGTGTTAGAGATTTTAGAGGGTGTAGTAGCCGATGGTGACATCGTTGTTACGCAAGGCGCGGGAAGCGTCGGCGCGTTAGCAAAACAGCTTGCAGCAGCGCTCGCAGCACGAGCAAGTAAAAAGGCGTAGTTACTCAAACGAGTGAGTCGGCTAAGCGAGCGGCACGCCGGTCAGCGAATCCGGCAAGGCAGGATATAAGGAAAGAGATGGAGAATAGGGTGAAAGCGTTTGATAGGCAGCAAACAGTGACCAATGCGGGTCATGTTGTCGTTCTCATGGGCGGCCATTCGGCCGAACGAGAGATCTCGCTGCTGAGTGGTGAGGCGGTCCTGCAAAGTCTAATTCGGTCGGGGGTTCGAGCGAGTAGACTCGATGTAGATGACAAAATAGTTGAGAAGCTGGCGGCGTTAGCGCCTGATTTTGCCCTTAACATGTTGCATGGAGAAGGCGGTGAGGACGGCGTTATACAAGGTTTTTTAGACACTGTGAAAATCCCTTACAGCGGCTCGGGTGTTCTCGCCTCGGCGCTGGCGATGGACAAAATCCGCGCGAAGCAAATTTGGCTTCAGATGAGCCTCGCAACACCAGACTACGAGTTACTTTCAGACCAAACCGACTGGCAAGACGTGGCGCAGCGACTGGGTCTTTGCGTGGTTAAGCCTGTCAGCGGTGGCTCCAGTTTAGGCATCGCAAAGGCGAGTAACGCCAGTGAGTTGCTGTCGGCCTATGAGGCCGCGCTTCGAGTTGGCGCGAGGGTTATGGCGGAGAGCTGTATCGATGGGCCCGAATACACCATTGGGGTGCTCGACGGCGAACTCCTTCCGAGTATTGAGTTAGTTGCCCGTGGCGAGCTGTTCGACTTCGAAGCGAAGTATCTCTCCGAGACAACGCAGATGATTTGTCCGGCCGACCTTGATGCGCAAGAAGCTCAAGAGTTGGACGCGCTGGTTATCTCGGCCTATCACGCGCTTGGGTGTAGCGGAACCGCAAGGGTGGACGTCATGCGCGATTCAAAGGGCTGCTTTCAACTCTTAGAGGTAAATACACTTCCCGGAATGACAGAGCATAGTCTGGTTCCGCGTGCCGCCGCCGAACTAGGTATCGATTTTGATGAGCTAGTGCTGCGGATTTTGGCAGAGAACCAAGGGAGCAGCAGAGAATGAGAGCCGAGCGCAGGACAGGAATGGCTGGTGGTGCTGCACGCGCAGGCGCTCACGCGGTACGTAAACCGCAGATCGCAGACGCTGTGCCTGTGATGTCGCGTGGCCCGCTTCGCTACCTGGCGACCCTAAGCGTTCTCTTTGCAGCATTAGCTTTCGTTGCCCTCGACACATTCGCCGTTTATCGCGCGGAGCTTACCGGTTTTTTCAGCAAGCCAATTTCTAAGGTGAGGATAGAGAATCAATGGCAGCGCGTGAGCGAAAGCGACGTGACAGGCATTCTGCAAGAGTATATTGGAGCGAGCTTTTTTGACTTCGATATAGATGGCGCTAGTCGTGATCTTAAAGCACTGCCTTGGGTTGCCAGCGTTGATGTGAGACGCGTATGGCCCGACACGTTGTCGCTACACCTAAAGGAGGAAGTGCCGATAGCAAAGTGGGGTGCAGTGGAATTGCTGAACCAGTATGGAGAGCTGTTCTCGCCTAATAATACTGAGGAATTCACTGGCCTTCCGAATCTTGAAGGGCCTGAGGGAAGCCAAGCGGCAGTGATGCAGCAATACAAACAGCTAAGCCAGATTCTGTCTCCGGCCGGGCTCAGGCTCAAAGGGCTTAAGCTGAGCCATAGAGAGAGCTGGAGTCTGCAAGTCAACGCCATGCAAGTTGAGGTTGGACGGCATGATGTGCTCGCCAGAGCGCAGCGTTTTGCCCGCTTCTACGCGCAGCAGGACCGAGCGGAAACGGCGCAGTTCGCCTCGATAGACCTTCGGTATGGAAATGGTATCGCAGTAAAAAAACGCGCGCTTAAACTCGCTCCTTTGAGCGATGTGGCACAACGATAATGACAAGCCTGCGCACTTGGTGTGAGGCGGGAAGGATTGAGAGAGTATGAAAGCGGCAGCGAGCGACAACATGATCGTAGGTCTCGACATCGGGACGTCCAAGGTTGTAGCGATCGTTGGTGAGATCGTAGACGATGGCAGTCTAAATATAATTGGCATAGGTAGCCATCGCTCGCGTGGCCTAAAGAAAGGCACCGTGGTTAATATTGAGTCGACCGTTGAGTCGATACAGCATGCTATAGCGGAAGCAGAAATGATGGCCGGGTGTCAGATTCATTCGGTTTATGCGGGCATAGCAGGCAGCCACATTCGCAGCATGAATTCACATGGCATAGTGGCCATACGTGACGGCGAGGTCGAGCGCGCAGATATCGAACGAGTTATTGACGCTGCCCAAGCAGTGGCAATTCCTGCTGATCAGAAAGTTTTACACATTCTCCCCCAAGAATACCTCATCGATGCACAGGAAGGCGTCAAAGAGCCGCTCGGTATGTCCGGCGTCAGACTCGAAGCGAAGGTTCATCTGGTTACATGCGCGATTAACGCTGTGCAGAACATAGAGAAGTGCATCAAGCGCTGTAATTTGGCTGTAGATGAAATCATTTTGGAGCAACTTGCCTCCGCGTATTCGGTGCTCACCGAAGACGAGAAAGAGCTTGGTGTGTGTCTCGTCGATATCGGAGGCGGAACCAGCGACATCGCGATTTTTACAGAGGGCTCGATTCGCCACACCGGTGTAATTCCCATCGCGGGTGATCAGGTCACGAATGACATTGCGATGGCATTAAGAACGCCGACTGACGACGCTGATGAAATTAAAGTTAAATATGCCTGCGCCCTCACGCAATTGGCCAATGGTGCCGACAGTATTAAGGTGCCCAGTGTAGGCGACAGGCCACCCCGCGAACTGTCGCGACAAGCGCTCGCCGAAGTCGTCGAGCCCCGCTATGTCGAACTTTTCACACTGGTGCAGCAAGAGCTGCAGCGCAGTGGTTTTCAAGACATGCTAGCTGCTGGCATTGTGCTTACCGGCGGGACCAGCAAGATGGAAGGTGTGGTGGATTTGGCGGAGGAGATTTTCCACGCACCGGTTCGTATTGGCGCGCCTCATAATGTTGCGGGCCTTGCCGATATAGTTCGAAACCCCATTTACTCTACGGGTGTTGGTCTGCTGTTATACGGGTTGAAGCAGTTCCAAGAGCAGGGTGGGATTATAACCAAGGGAGAGCCACGTATAACCTTGGTCAGCCGGGTTAAGAGTTGGTTCCAGGGCAATAATTAGCGCGCAGACGCGCAAGAATAACTTAATTTTAGGGGGCATTATGTTCGAACTAGTCGAAAACGTTGCGCAGACAGCCGAGATCAAGGTGATCGGCGTCGGCGGTGGTGGCGGCAATGCTGTACATCATATGATTAGCAATCAGGTCGAAGGTGTAGAGTTTATCTGCGCGAATACCGACTCGCAGGCGCTGAGCAACATCGACGCAAAAACTATTTTACAAATGGGTTCGGGTGTAACTAAAGGTCTGGGCGCAGGAGCGAATCCTGAAATAGGCCGACAGGCGGCGTTAGAAGACAGAGATGAAATTGCGGCGATCCTTGCGGGCGCCGACATGGTGTTTATCACGGCAGGTATGGGCGGGGGTACAGGAACTGGCGCGGCACCAATTGTTGCCGAAGTGGCGCGCGAACTAGGAATCCTAACAGTCGCGGTTGTGACTAAGCCTTTTCCGTTCGAAGGACGCAAGCGTGCGCTAGTCGCGCAGCAGGGCATCGAAGCGCTCAGCGAACACGTGGATTCACTGATCACCATCCCTAACGAGAAGCTTCTCGATGTCTTAGGGAAAGACGCGTCGCTTTTGGATGCGTTCAAGGCGGCCAACGATGTGCTTCTCGGCGCGGTCAAAGGTATCGCCGACCTCATCATGAACCCGGGCATGATCAATGTCGACTTTGCCGACGTGAAAACGGTTATGTCAGAAATGGGAATGGCGATGATGGGCACGGGGCATGCGTCCGGCCCAGATCGTGCGAGAGAGGCAGCTGAAGCGGCGATTCGCAGCCCGCTACTCGAAGACGTCAATCTCGAAGGGGCTCGCGGTATTCTCGTGAATATCACAGCAGGTGAGAATTTATCCCTCGGAGAATTCTCGGAGGTGGGTGATACGATCGAAGAGTTTGCGTCTGATGATGCCACCGTGGTCATCGGTACCGTGATTGATCCAAGCCTCAAAGATGAAATTCGAGTTACAGTCGTGGCAACGGGTCTTGGCTCAGTTCACGCCCGCCCAACTAAAGTCGTCGACAATACACCCAAATACGATGCTATTCGTCGCCCGATTCCGCGCACAGATCGTGGTACAGGCAACACAGCTACTAAAATAGATCCGCTTTTTGAGCCTGACGCCGACCTCAACTACTTGGATGTTCCCGCTTTCCTGCGCAATCAGGCAGATTAACGAGGCCGCACACAGCTGTGCACCAAGACACCAAGACACCAAGACACCAAGACACCAAGACACCAAGAAAAGTCACTTGGGAAAGCTATAGGCCTTTGCTACACTTCCCGCTTAGCCCGCAGGCAACCCGATCCTGGGATACTGCGAGCGAGCGGTGTTAGCTAGTTTCCGCGGCCACAATGACACATCAAAGCCTACAACCCTGGCAGGGCCGACCTATGCTTCGTCAACGCACTCTTAAAAACATCATCCGCGCCACCGGCGTCGGCCTTCACACAGGTGAAAAGGTTTACCTGACGCTGAGGCCTGCCCCAGTGAACACCGGCATAGTCTTTTCACGCGTGGACCTAGACCCCGTCGTACAAATCAAGGCAAGTGCCACAAATGTTGGTGAGACGACGCTGTCTACTACACTCGTTCAGGACGGGGTAAAGATATCTACCGTCGAGCATCTGATGTCAGCGCTCTCTGGCCTCGGCATCGATAATGCGTTTATCGATGTGAGCGCCCCGGAAGTGCCTATAATGGATGGCAGTGCTGGGCCTTTCGTATTCCTGATTCAATCGGCGGGCATCGAAGAGCAATCAGAGCCTAAGCGGTTTATAAAGATCCTCAAGACGCTGCGACTCGAACAGGGCGACAAGACTGTCAGTCTCGAACCCTTCGACGGTTTTAAAGTCAGCTATACTTTACTCTACGATCACCCCGTCTATAAAAAGTACACCAAGAAAGCGACCATTGATTTCAGCAGCACGTCTTTTGTGAAAGAGGTGAGCCGCGCCCGCACATTTGGCTTTATGCATGAATTCGAAGAGTTACGTAACCGAAATTTGGCGCTTGGCGCAAGCATGGATAACGCCATCGCAGTGGGCGACTATAAGGTTCTCAACGAAGATGGCCTCCGCTACGAAGACGAATTTGTTAAGCACAAAATCCTCGACTCAATCGGCGATCTCTATCTTCTTGGCAATAGCCTCATTGGCGAGTTCAAGGGGCACAAGTCGGGCCATGCCCTGAATAACGCGTTGCTGCGCATGCTCGAAGAAAACGAAGATGCATGGGAAATTGTAAGCTTCGAAGAAGACAACAAGGTGCCGATCTCGTATATGAAACCCGTCCTCGCCGCGTAACCCTGTTACAGGCGGGTAAGGCATTGTTTTTGTTTTAAATCTCGCCTTTTTGGCGGAAAGAGTCCTAACGCGTTGAGAGCTTCAACGCTTGCATCCTCTTGCCGCGTCAATTACTCTCGCTTAACATTTTCATGCGCGGCATTGGACGTCTCTGACGCCTATCTTCTTGACGCGTAGTTGCTTATAGCCCGTTGCCCTTGTAGCCGAATAATTTATAGCTAATTAAATGAAACTCCTTTTAATCGATCAGCGCCACGGTCAAAGTCGTAGCCTCGAGCTCAAAGGATGGCTGCGGGCGCTCCTGTCGCTCTGCCTGCTCGGCACCCCTGTTGGTCTTGGTTATTTCGGCTATCAGCTCGCCGCCGGTCAAAACGACGATTCTCTAGTCTTTAACCAGCAATCAGCCGAGAACTGGCAGAAAGAACTGGCGCTTCAGGCGCTTCAATTGAAACAACTCCGCTCTGCCTCAGAACAAGAGCTAGACGCACTCACTCTTAAACTGGCTAAGCTTCAGGCTCGCCTCTCACGCCTCGATGCGCTGGGTGAAAGGGTAGCGGGCTTAGCTAATATTGAGAGCTTCGATGCGGTGGCGACGTCCGCATACCTCGCCGGTGGGCTTGAAATTGGCGTCGCAAGCGGCACGCCAGATGAGTTTGCAGGTTCTAATTTGTTGGCGTCGATTAGTGAGCTTGAAGAGCTTATAAACGAGCGGCAGCAGCAGCTTGGTAATATCGAAGGGCTGTTAATCGAACAGCGTGCTATCGAAGACGGCTTTGTCGCCGGGCGCCCGATAGAGAATGCGTGGATCGCATCCCCTTTCGGCAGACGCCCCGACCCTATCACCGGCAAGAGCAGTTTTCACAGTGGTATAGATCTGACCACTGGCAAGGCAGGCGCACAGATTAGTAGTGTCGCAGGTGGAGTTGTAACCTGGGCTGGACCAAGGTCTGGTTATGGTCTGATGGTTGAGGTCAACCACGGCAACGGCTTTACGACGCGCTATGCCCATTCGCAAGAATTGTTTGTCGAGGTGGGAGATGTCGTATCCCGTGATGATAAACTCGCCTTAGTAGGTTCCACAGGCCGTTCTACTGGGCCCCATGTTCATTTCGAGGTCTATAAAAACGGTCGCGTCGTCGATCCTGCCTCTTATATCCGCCGCACCATCCGCTAACTCCTACGCCCAATTCGGTAGCTAACTGTGCTCGCCCTTAACACAAAGGCCGAGAGAGCGCTCTTACTCGTCCGGAAAGAGATTTCGGTCGAACACTACATTTTCTAGAATTTACTTATAAATCGAAGACACTATGAAACTATTCAGCAAGATTTTCGGCAGCAGCAATTCGCGCAAGCTCAAAAAACTAAAACGCAGTGTCACTCAGATCAGCGCGTTAGAGGAGGGCTTAAAAAGCCTCAGCGACGACCAGTTACAGGCTAAAACTGTCGAGTTTCAGGAGAGAATCGCCGGAGGCGAAAGCGTCGATGCACTACTGTCTGACGCGTTTGCGGTTGCACGCGAGGCGAGCATCAGGGTGTTAGGCATGCGCCATTTTGACGTTCAGTTGATTGGCGGCATGGTGCTTAACGAGGGCAGCATTTCTGAGATGCGCACGGGCGAGGGCAAGACATTGATGGCCACGCTGCCGGCCTATTTAAATGCGCTCTCCGGCAAGGGCGTGCATATTGTCACCGTGAATGAGTATCTCGCCGAACGCGATGCTAACTGGATGCGTCCGCTTTATGAGTTTCTTGGATTAACGGTGGGGGTTATTAAGTCTGGGCAGAATCCAGCGGAAAAGAAAGCCGCCTACGAGAGCTCGATTACCTACGGTACTAATAACGAATTTGGGTTTGATTATCTGCGCGACAACATGGCATTCAGGGTGGCCGATAAGATGCAACGCGAACTCAATTTCGCGGTGGTCGATGAAGTCGATTCTATTCTGATAGACGAGGCTCGTACGCCGCTTATCATCTCCGGCGCTGCCGAAAACAGTTCACAACTCTATATTGCGATCAATTCACTTGTGCCAAAGCTTGAGCGCGGCGAAAAGATCGAAAAGACGAAGATGGAACAGATGGACAAAAGCTATGTGGCCGAGGAGGAGGGCCACTTCAGCGTTGATGAGAAGAGCCGTCAGGTAGAGCTCACAGAGTCTGGGCATGAATTCGTCGAAGGTTTACTTATCGAGCAAAAGCTTTTGGCCGACGGTGACTCGCTCTATTCAGCAACGAATCTGTCGCTACTGCATCACGTACATTCAGCATTAAAGGCGCATTACCTGTTCAACCGCGACGTTGAATATATTGTCAAAGAGAAGCGTATTGTTCTGATTGATGAGCATACGGGGCGGACGATGGAAGGTCGCAGACTATCCGAGGGGCTTCATCAAGCGTTAGAAGCTAAGGAAGGAGTAGAGATTCAAAGCGAGAGCCAGACGCTCGCATCGACCACGTTCCAAAATTATTTCCGCCTTTACAACAAACTTTCTGGTATGACTGGAACCGCTGACACCGAAGCGTTCGAGTTTAGCCAGATCTACGGGCTAGACGTGGTGGTCATCCCAACTAATAACCCGATGGTGAGGGATGATGCTAACGATCTTATCTTCCTGAGCATGGAGGAGAAACTTGAGGCAATAGTTGCCGATATCACTGAGATCAGCGCTGCAGGAGCGCCGGTGCTTGTAGGCACTGCATCAATCGAAACGTCCGAAGCTATCTCGAAATTTCTGACTAAAAGTAAAATCACTCACGAGGTTTTGAACGCGAAGTTTCACGAGCGCGAGGCGCAGATTATTGCGCAGGCGGGTCGTCCAGGTATTGTCACTATTGCAACCAACATGGCTGGGCGAGGAACGGACATTGTGCTCGGTGGAAATTGGGAGGTCGAAGTTGAAGACCTTAAAGATCCCACCCCTGAGAAGATCGAGGAAGTTAAGGCAGCATGGCAGGAGAGACACGATCAAGTACTCGCCGCCGGCGGCTTGCATATTATTGGTACGGAGCGTCATGAGTCCCGACGCATCGACAATCAACTGCGTGGACGTGCAGGGCGTCAGGGCGATCCGGGATATTCGCGCTTTTACTTGTCGATGGAAGACAATCTGCTCAGGATTTTTGCGACAGACGCGGTTAAAAACTTTATGCAGAAACTGGGGATGGAGCGCGGCGAGGCAATCGAGCATGGCATGGTGACGCGCGCAATAGAAAAGGCGCAGCGAAAAGTAGAAGGGCGCAATTTCGATATTCGGAAACAGCTTTTAGAATATGACAACGTCGCAAACGATCAGCGCACAATTGTCTACCGTCAGCGCAATGAATTGATGGCGAGCGATGATATTTCAGACCTTCTCGTCGATATGCGCAAAGAGGTGGTGGAGCAGCTAGTCGATACTTTCATCCCGCCTCAGAGCGTGCCCGAGCAATGGGATATTGAGGGGCTTGAGCAGGCATTGCAGGTCGAATTTGCGAGTGAGCAGCCAGTGCAAGCCTGGCTCGATGCGGACGAGAAACTCTATGAAGAGCAGATTAAAGAGAGGGTGCTCGAGAATCTAAATCAGGCATATGAGGAGAAAAGCGCGGCTGTTGGGGACAAGATGCGGGCGTTTGAGAAGCAGATTACACTGCAAATTCTTGACGGTCTTTGGAAAGAGCATCTCGCTACGATGGACCACCTAAGACAGGGTATTTTCCTTCGTAGCTACGGCGGTAAGAATCCTAGGCAGGAGTATAAGCGAGAGGCCTTTGCATTGTTCCAAGACTTGATGACTAACCTACAGCAAGAAGTGACCAAGGTGTTAAGCCATGTTCGTATTCGGCAGGACGACGAGGCCGATGCAATAGAGAAGCAGCGTGCGGCGGAGCTTGCAGCACAGAAGCTAAGTCTCCAGCATCAGCAGTCTTCGGCGCTTTCCGAACCCCGCGCCCCCTCCGATGCCGCTCAGCGCGCAACCGTACCTGTGGGATCGAACCGAGTTGATCCTGCTCCGTTCGTGCGCGAGCTTCCGAAAGTGGGTCGCAACGAATTATGCCCGTGTGGTTCTGGTAGAAAGTACAAAGCCTGTCACGGAAAAATTGCTTAGGCGGCGATGCCGCTGGAGCTTGATAGACTCAAACAACTAATAGGTAGGGTGTAAGATGGAAAACGTGAGCGTCGAAGGCGTTCGTTCGGCGGCGATCGAAAGCGGTATCCGCTATAAGAGTCGCCTTGATCTGGTGTTGTTTGAGCTAGCTGAAAAGACAAAAACAGCGGGTGTGTTCACGCTTAATGCCTTCTGTGCCGCGCCGGTTACGGTCGCACGTAGGAATATTGCTGCTATGTCGCCGCGTTATTTGCTAATTAATACCGGTAACGCGAATGCGGGCACAGGGGTGCAAGGCGAACGCGATGCGATCGCTTGCTGTGAAGCCGTTGCGCGTGAATGCGGTGTTAATGCTGAGCAAGTATTGCCGTTTTCAACCGGAGTCATAGGTGAACTTCTACCGGTCGATAAGATTGTCGGTGCGCTGCCTTCCGCTCACAAAGCGCTGGCCGTAGATCAAATTGCAGCGGCGGCGCGCGGTATAATGACGACAGACACGCGCCCCAAAATGGTTTCTCGCCAAGTCGTGGTCGAAGGGCATCAGGTAACGATTGCTGGTATCGCGAAGGGATCGGGCATGATCAAGCCCAATATGGCGACAATGCTCTCCTATGTTTTTACAGATGCGAGGTTAACTCAGTCAACACTCGATCGCCTTTTGCGTGAACAGGTAGCGCGCAGTTTTAATCGAATAACAGTCGATGGCGACACCTCAACCAATGACTGCTGCCTGCTCTCTGCGACAGGCTATTCGGCTGCGCCGGTGGAAGCGGAGTCGGGGCAATGCCACGCTGTTTTCGAGGAAGCGTTGGCCGATGTCTTTCATGAATTGGCTGTTGAATTAATCAAAGATGCCGAAGGCGCGACCAAATTTGTAACGGTTGCTGTTGCTGGAGGTCGTGATAGTCGCGAATGTTTGCAAGTTGGCTATGCCGTCGCCGAATCTCCGCTGGTTAAAACCGCCTTATTTGCCTCAGACCCCAATTGGGGGCGCATATTGGCAGCGATCGGACGGGCGGGATTGGATAGCCTTGATATTAATGCTGTCGAGGTATGGTTAGGGAATACTCGCATCGTCGAGAATGGATGCCGCGACGCGCACTACACCGAAGCGGCAGGTCAGGCAGAGATGGACAAAAACGAGATCACTATTTCGATAAGCCTCGCACGGGGCGACTTCTCTGAGAAAATATTCACCGCAGACCTGTCATACGACTATGTCCGCATAAATGCCGATTATCGTAGCTAGTGGCTGTGTCGGAAACGTCATTGCTTGTTGCCGTTGGGGTTATTCAAGACTCGTATGGTCGTGTGCTAGTCGCGTTGCGTAGCAAGCGGCAGCACCAAGGCGGGCTTTGGGAGTTTCCCGGCGGCAAAGTTGAGAAAGGCGAAACCGTGCGCGAGGCGTTATGTCGCGAGCTCTATGAAGAGCTTGGGATCAAAGTCGAAGCTGCTGTTCCGTTTAAGCTGCTCGATTACAGGTATGTCGATCGCCGCGTATTGCTCGATGTCTGGAGGGTAACTCGCTTTACAGGCGAGCCTGCCGCGCGTGAATCGCAGCCATTAGAATGGCGCGCGGTGACTGACCTTAACCCAGACGAATTTCCTGCGGCGAATAGGCCGATTATCAGCGAGCTTCGTAATGAAGAATTGCTCGATGGACAAAAAGTAGACGCGGTGGGACGAGCGAGTACCATAGACCTTACTGATACTGAGTAGGGTCTGCAGAGAGCAGAGCCTCATCGAATTCATCGGAATAGTCAGGCTCGCCAGCAATCGCATGGCGTTCGTTTGCCCAGTCGCCAAAATCTATCAATCGGCAGCGTTCGCTGCAAAATGGGCGTGATTCGTTTTTCTCCGCCCACTCAACGAGTGACTGGCAGGTGGGGCAATTGACTGTTTTCATTCTTCTACTCGTTGGATTTCGACATCTGCGCCGCTTTGCTCATGACGCAATACTGTTTGTGCTGTTCGAGAACCGCGCTCGCGAGCGATGCAAGATTTGACTCGTTGCTGATTATATCATCTGCACGGGCAAGTCTGTTGGGGCGAGCGATCTGAGCCTCGATTATAGCCTCGATAGTGTCGAGGCTGCTTCCATCGCGCTGCAGCGTTCGAGCTACTTGAGTGTCTTTGCTGACATCGATAACTAGAACTCTGTCGACAGCCTCGGCTTGGTCAGTCTCAAGTAATAAAGGAGAGACTAATAGACAGTAAGGGCCTGTGCAGGCAGCGAGACGGCTCATCATCAGCGCTCTGATTAAGGGATGGAGCAAGGCTTCAAGCCATACTTTATGCACTGGATCAGCGAAAACGAGCGCGCGTAGACGAGCACGATCTAAGTTGCCTGCTGAATCTAGCAGATCATCACCAAAGTGCTCGGCAATGGCGTGCAGGGCGGGTGAACCTGCCTCGACGACTTCTCGGGCAATCAAATCGGTATCGACTAATTCTATTCCTTGTGCAGCAAAAAGTTCTGCTGCTGCGCTTTTGCCGCTGCCGATTCCGCCGGTTAGTCCAACAATCATTGTGCTCATAGTCTCGTTTTTGGTCCCCGATTTGTCCGTTGTTTTCGTGAGCCCTGCGCCTTTTTTGTAGCCGAAATTGCGTCAATGTACCGGTCTAATGCGGCGCAAAGAGCGTCCCATACAGAGCGAGGACTTGCGGTCCCCAGATTAGCATGACAAAACCAGCGGCGGCTAAAAAGGGTCCAAACGGCAGAGGGGCACTACGCTCGCGTCCAGCAAAGACGATGAGGATAAGCCCTGATGCCGCTCCCGCCAAAGATGATATCAAGAGAACGGGAAGGATAGCCTGCCAGCCTAACCACGCGCCGAGAGCCGCCAGCAGCTTAAAATCCCCGTAACCTAGACCTTCTTTGCCAGTAACTAATAAAAACGCCCAGAATAGGCTCCAGAGCGTCATATAGCCGGCGGCTGTGCCTATTACCGCATCAAAAAGCGAGACGCCGGGCAATCCAAGGTCGAACGCTGAGACTAATAGTCCAAACCAGAGAAGCGGAAGCGTCAAATCATCGGGTAATAGATGATGGTCTAAATCGATCAGGCTGAGTGCAAGGAGGAACCATGCGAAAGCGAGAAAAGCGAGTGTGCTCGCTGTAAAGCCGAAGGTCATGGCGACGAGAATAGAGGTAACTGAGGCGGCTATTTCAGCGAGAGGATAGCGGGCTGGTATTCTGGATTTACAGTGCCGGCAACGTCCGCGAAGAAACAGAAAACTGACGACGGGCACATTTTCTATCGCGCTGAGTTGCTGCGCGCAAGAAGGGCAGTGCGAACGCGGAACGGCGAGGTTAAAGGCTTCAGTTGGCAACTCATTTGGCCCCTCGCTACTCTGCCAAGCACGCTCAAGCATAATTGGCAGCCGGTAGACGATAACGTTGATAAAGCTGCCGACAAGAAGTCCGAGAAGCGCAACGAAGCCGAGAAAAAGAGTAGGGTTGCTGACTAGGGCAGAGGCGAGTGTCATGGTCTGTCGAGCGACTCCGAAAGGTTGATTAGATCACTGATCCTAATTGGAAAATGGGTAGGTACATGGCAATCACCAAACTTCCGACAAGAATTCCGATAACAACTATGATGGCAGGTTCTAGGAGAGAAGTCAGGCTATCGACTGCGTCATCTACTTCGGCCTCGAAATGGCTCGCGCTGCGCTCAAGCATCGCATCGAGCGAGCCAGATTCTTCGCCAATGCTCGCCATCTGGCTGATCATGTTAGGGAAAAGCGCGGTATCGCTGATGGCGGAGTGCAGGGGCTGACCGCTAGCGACATCGGAGCGAATTTGCTTGGTCGCCTCTTCGTAGACACTGTTTCCGGTTGCGCCAGCGACAGACGCGAGTGCATCCACTAAGGGGACTCCTGCGGCATAGGTGGTAGAGAGTGTCCGACTGAATCGCGCATAGCAAGAAGTGCGCACGATATTGCCAAAGATGGGCAGACGAAGGAGCGCACGGTCGGCGAGTCGGCGCAGCCTTTTTGAGCGCAACAAGGCCTCTTTAAAAAGGACGATGGTGAGGGCGGCTGCAGGCAGCACTTGCCACCAATAGGCAATAACCCAGTCCGACAGTGAAACAATCAACAGCGTAAATGCAGGTAGTTCTGCGCCAAAGCTCGAAAAGGTTCCTGCAAGTGCGGGCACAATTTTGACGAGCATAATTCCGGTGGTCGCTAAGGCCACGAGGATTATGGCTATAGGGTAATTCATTGCCTTTCTGATCTTCGATTTAAGCGCCTCTGCTTTTTCTTTAAACGTGGCGAGTCGGTCGAGCATTACTTCCAGTGCGCCTGAACTCTCCCCGACTTCAATTAAATTGCAATAAAGCACATCGAATATTCGCGGGTAACGGCGAAGACTTTCTGCGAAGCTGTTGCCGGCTGCGATCTCGGCCCTGATGGCTGTTGTCAGCAAACTCATTCGTGGATGATCTAAACCTTGAATGACAATATCGAACGATTGCACTAAAGGAATTCCGGCTTTCATCATCGTCGCTAACTGACGGGTGAAAAGAGCAACATGGGCAGTTTTTATCTTGTTGCGTAGCGAGAAAGACAGGGGCGAGCTTGGGCGCTTAACGCGACTACATTGAATGCCCATTTTTAATAGTTTATGCAGCGCTAGCTGTTTATCTAGGGCTTGGATTTCACCTTTTCGACGGTTTCCAAACCTATCGTATCCATGCCAAGAAAATGTTATCGAAGTCGGCTGACGTTGCATTTTTAGGTCTTATCGGGATTTTTACTTATGTAGGTATAGTCTATGCCGACGCACTCCGCCAGTTTTAGTGGGGTGCGCAGGCATGAGTTCTTAGCAGAAATTAGCGGCGACGCAGGTGCCGCCCACTGCCCATGCCACCGGAGGCACGATGCCATTCGGGGTTAGGGTGTAGGTAGTTCCTGCTAGAGGAGAGCCATCGGCTTGCCAAGTCATAGTGATCACGCCGTTTGCCACGAGGCTGCCGTGCACACCGGCTGCTGCGACAGCCGTAGCAGGAATGCCCATCGCAGCAACCGCGCCTCCGTCCAATGCGTCGAGGTCAGCGGGCCCGCGCGTCTGAATTGCAATTTCGACAGACGTTCGTAGCGGAGCGGCAGCAGATACGAGTTCCGTGAATTCGGCGCGCTGTGCGAAAACGTTGTATTGAGGCACTGCAATTAGGGCGAGAATGCCGATAATGACGATGACCACCATTATTTCGATAAGAGTAAAGCCACTGTCGCGGGATTGCGAACGACGTAACAAGCGGTAGCGGGTAGGCGAGTAAAGGGTGAGCGTTTTCATAGTGTTTCTCCGTCGTATTCTCAAATTAGGCTGAGTATTCTTCTCGAAGGCAGTGAGTAAATAGGACTGCTCACGGCAGTTAAGGCCGCGCTCTGCGGAAGCGCAGCCCTCACCATATATAGAACCTATTTCGGAAGGTTTCCTGACAGCTATTTCTCAAATGAGATGAAATTGAGCTCTGAGATCGTAGCAAGCTATGTGTCTCGCTGTGTCTCTCTGCCTCTCTCCGCGTCTAGTGGCGTGTCTTTAACCGCCAATACTCGGTTCAGCTCGCATTAATACGACGCAACCTAAGCTGAATTCTCGAAAAGCGCGTATATGATTCATGTGAACAAACAGAACGCGCGCTTGAATGATTTGAGCAGGTAGTTTATGTTTCCGAAGCTTTATTGCGCGCCGTGCGCGTTCAAATGGGAGTCTCGAAGCAGCGAGACCCGAGGCTATAGATAGGTGGGATTAGAATGGGTAGTAAAATGAGAAAAGCGACGAGTAGTTCGAGAAGTAGTTCGATGAGTCTGTCGATTCATGTAGCCGCCACGCGGGCTGTCTCAGCGGCATTGCTGGTCGCAGGCTTGATATCCTCGCATGCGGTTTTCGCAGAGGCTCGCACAATAAAGGACGGTGTCTTTACCCAAGCACAAGTTGATGCGGGCAAGGCAACATACGATACGAGCTGCAAGACCTGTCACGACATGCGCTTCTATCGGGATGCACTCAAGTCTTGGGATGGACAGCCTGTGCTTTGGATGTGGGAAACAATCCTAGGAACGATGCCTGCCGACAATCCTGGTTCATTGATGCTCGAGGAATATACCGACGTCGTGGCCTATATTTTGTCTGAGAACGGCTTCCCAGCGGGAGAGACAGCACTAGATCCAGACGGCAACATGTCTGATATCAGCATCGTCGCCCCGTAACTAATTTTTCAATTCTCAAAAAAGACCTTGGCTCGTCGATGCTATTCGGCTAGGCGAGCCTCTGGTCTACCGGTATCAATCAATCCGTACCGCAATCCTCCTCTATCTTCTTCAGTGTATTGGCGTCTCTCGGGTCTAAATCAAGCTCGTATTTCTCGGCTAAACCCTTCCAAAGGTTTGCGTACTCACACTGGAACTCTTTACGCGGTAGGTAACGGCTAGGGCCTCTATTCGATTTTCTTCTTATTTCGCGTTTTTCTACTAGTACGAGATTGATTGGGTCGTTGGAGAATTGAATTTTCTTACTCTGTGGCCATCGATCGCCCCCGTGCGTGTGAGCATAGAGTCTAGGAATGACGTGGTCGATATCAATTTGGGTTGCGACTGTGAAAATCTCGCCCGTGTATTCGTCAAGCCATTCACCTGTTCTGACTATGCAATTTCTTGGATTGGTGTAGCGCGCCTCGATTCTGCTCGTCAGCACGAGCATTTCTTGACGTGTCGACTGACAGTCATTGTCGAAATCTTGCTCGAAATTCCAGTCCTCCTCGTTGAAGAATTTTTCCCGATTGCGTCTATCGATAAGAAGGCTGTCGCGACCGACCCGATTAAATGTGTCCGGCATCTCACAGCCGCCAAGGTGGCAATGATAGGAATTAAACTGATAGTGCCCGCCGTTCTGATCGAGTCCGCCCGCATGTGCCCAGAGTGTGGCAGTGCAGAGTAGTGTGATTGGGGTCAGTAAAGCGCGCAAGGCTAGCCGCAGACGAGTGCGGATTCGCATTACGCCTTGCTCTTTTGGAGGGTTTGTTATCAAACCTTTTATTAAGCGTTTCATTAAGTGTTTCATCGTGCGCTCCCTCAAGACCTTGTTTAGCAGTGAATTGGCTTTTCGAAAGCGTCTTTTCTTCGGTATTCGGTTAAGTGTGGTTAGTCGAACAATAATGACAGATCAAGTGCGTGGCAATGTTTGGTGAGTGCGCCGATCGAGATATAGTCTACTCCGGTCTCGGCTATTGCTACCAGGCGTTCATCGTCGATACTGCCAGACGCCTCGAGTTTGACTCGCCCTGCGGCATGCGCGACAGCCAATAGAGTTTGGTTTAAATCAAAGTTGTCGAGCATGACAATATCCGCACGAGCGGCGATGGCTTCGTCTAACTCGCTCATCGATCTCACTTCGACCTCGACTGGCAAATCACTGTTGAGTGTTCTGGCGCGCTGCACTGACGCTGCGATGCCGCCGCAGGCCGCAACGTGATTCTCTTTGATTAGAAAGGCGTCGAAAAGCCCGATCCTGTGATTGTCACAGCCACCAACACGCACTGCGTATTTCTGTGCCACGCGCAGTGCGGGTAAGGTTTTCCGAGTATCAAGAATTTTTACCTTAGTGTGTTGCACCAATGTTGCATAGCGATGGCTCGTCGAAGCGGTGGCAGAGAGTGTTTGCAACAAATTGAGCGCGCTGCGCTCTCCTGTAAGAATGCTGCGCGCAGACCCCGAGAGGGTAGCAATCACCGTGCCCGCGTTGACTGGTTCGCCATCCTGGACATGCCAATCGACTGTAACATTGCCCGAGTTTAGAGCGACTTGCGCAAAAACTTCATCTGCAAAGGACGTTCCACAAAGAATGCCAGCTTCGCGCCCAAAGATTTTAGCGCTGGCTGCGCGACCGGCGGGAATTAAAGAGGCGGTAATGTCGCCGCTGCCGATATCTTCCTCTAAGGTCATCGTGACGATTTTAGCGACGTCTTCCCGTGCGGGTCGATGAAGGGGGGTGTGGAGTGTATGCATTGAGGGCCCTGCTTAAAAGCGGAAGTTGTAGACATCGAAAGGGTGATAGCAGAAGTATGGCGCAAGGTCGATAGAATAGGAATAGAGGGTATGCGGGGCGCACTGTGCTGGCGTATGCTTAAGCTCGAGAGTGTGCAGAAAACGATTAACTTGATATGAAATATGGTATTAACAAGGGTGAACTTGTCCCGGCAGAGCAGGCGGCCTCGCCTAATTTTGGCGAGCGTCCCGCTGGTGTCTCTGTTGACCTCGTTGTAGTGCATAGCATTAGTTTACCGCCGGGTGAATACGGCAGTGGGGCGATCCAACGATTCTTTTGCAATCAGTTAGAGAGCAGTGAGCACCCTTATTTCGAGGAGATCGCTGGGCTTAAAGTCTCCGCGCACGTGCTGATAGAACGTTCAGGTAAGGTTGTTCAATTCGTCAACTTTGACCGCCGCGCATGGCATGCTGGCTGCTCTGAGCACAAAGGGCGAGAAGAGTGCAACGATTTCTCGATCGGCATCGAACTAGAAGGAACCGATTACGATGTTTTCGGCGAGGCACAATATGACTCCCTTGCTGCGCTTCTAATTGCATTGGAAGCTTACTACCCAGATGTAACGACCGAAAGCGTTGTTGGTCACAGTGACATAGCACCCGGGCGCAAGACCGATCCCGGAGAAGGCTTTGATTGGCAAAAGCTCAGCAGCGCGATCGCGAGACTCCGAGTATCGTCGTAAGCGTCAAAATGCAGGGTCTAGGTTGCGAGGTGTGGATGAGAAATTGTAGGTATTCGAGCGAGGATGATGCGTGAAATTTTTAGTTATTTTATTGGGTCTCATCTTGACGGCAACCTGGCTTAGAGAGGCCGATCGTTTTGACGACTCTTGGTTTGGGCGCTATCAGCTAGCGCTGCGCAAGTCGTTAGGAAAACTCAAAATAGTCGAAAAATACAGGCCTTCGGTAGCCCTGGGTGCAATTTACGGCGTTCTGATTGGCGCGGTGATGGTTCTTGAGACGCTAGCTGAAGGAATGTTTTACGGTGTCGTGACGATGCTCTTGCATCTGTTTATTCTCCTCTTTGCTATGGATAGAACTCAGCCTGGCAGGTTCGTACGAGACTTTTTAAAGTCTTGGAACGCAGGCGATAGACAGGGATGTGTAGAATATCTAGAGACGGAGCTCAGCCTCGAAGTACCCCCGAATGCCGCAGACGGCTCGGCGCTCGTTAATCAATTTAAACGATTGCTCGCCTACAGAAGCTTTGAGCGTATGTTTATGATGTATACGCTCTATATGCTCGCAGGGCCCGAGGGCGTTATGTTCGGCTATGCCAGCTATCAGCTCAGAGCCGAACTCTGCAGGGGCGAAGATCGGCGACTGGCGATGCCTCTCGAGAAGATTATCGCTATCATCGAGTGGGTGCCACTCCGATTGCTGGCAATCACCTTCTCTCTTGTTGGAGACTTCAACAGCTGTGTTTCTCGTCTTCGCCGCCATCTGTGGGAGTTTAGTTCGACAAGCGATAACGCCCAATTAATCGCCGATTGGGCTCGTTGTGCTCTCTCTGAGCCAGCCGCAGGTGAAGTCCAGAACGCGGACTGTGACGAGGCGGCCATGGGCGCCGAGATCGAAGCGCTCAGCGGCCTGCTAGAGCGCAGTCAAATAGTGTGGCTTGTGGTCGTTGCTGTACTCACATTGGTCGGGTTCTAACTGGAAGAGGGGTTTCGGCGAAATACCCGGTAGCAGCATTCATCAGATGTCTTTGCAATTTTTATGTAGTTTTACTACATAATCTCGTAATGAAACTGGAATCGTCTGTTGATCAAGACTAAAATTCCGGTATCTTGTAATTTAGTTACACTTATTTTATAAAGCTATAGCTTTACTAATATTGACAGGGTAAGGATGAAATCGATGAGCGAACATCAAGATATAAACCCCGAAGAAACCAAAGAATGGCTAGACGCGCTGAATTCAGTGATCGATGAAGAGGGTTCAGACCGAGCACATTACCTGCTGAACACACTGTCTGCCCGCGCTTCGATCGTTGATCCTCGCGAAGATTCCACGGCGGTTTACACCGACTATCGTAATTCGATCAGCCCCACGACCGAAGATCGTATGCCAGGCGACATGTTTATGGAGCGAGAGATTCGCGGCATTGTGCGTTGGAACGCGATGGCCATGGTTATGCGCGCAAACATGCGCAATGCGAGTATCGGTGGGCATATCTCAACGTTCTCTTCGGCGGCGACGCTCTATGACGTTGGTTTCAACTATTTCTTCCGGGGTCCCAATGAACACGATGAAGGTGACCTCATCTACTATCAAGGGCACTCGTCGCCGGGTATCTATGCGCGGTCTTATCTCGAGGGGCGTATCGATGAGAAGCAACTCGATAATTTCCGTCAAGAAGTTGATGGCAATGGGCTGTCATCCTACCCGCACCCTTGGTTGATGCCGGACTACTGGCAGTTTCCAACGGTGTCGATGGGGTTAGGGCCTATCCAGGCAATCTACCAAGCTCACCTGCTGAAATACCAGACCAGTCGCGGTCTTCTCGACAATAGTCGACGTAAAATTTGGGCCTTTCTTGGCGACGGGGAAACCGATGAGCCAGAATCACTTGGCGCGATCAGCAAGGCAGGGCGCGAGAAACTCGATAATTTGATCTTCGTGATCAATTGCAACCTTCAGCGTTTAGATGGGCCTGTGCGCGGTAATGGCAAGATCATCCAAGAGCTTGAGGGCGTATTCCGCGGCGCTGGCTGGGATGTTATTAAAGTGGTGTGGGGGAGGCATTGGGATCCGCTGCTGCAGGCCGATAAAGACGGAATCCTGCAAGCGCGCATGAACGAAGTAGTAGACGGCGAATATCAGAATTACGTGGCCCGGGGTGGCGCGTACACGCGCGAGAATTTCTTTGGTAAAAGCCCTGAGCTGCTCAAGATGGTCGAGCATCTTTCGGACGACGATATTATGGCGCTCAATCGTGGCGGCCACGATCCTTATAAAGTCTATGCAGCGTACGCTGAGGCCGCGCGTGCGAGCGGTAAGCCAACAGTAATTTTGGCGAAAACCGTCAAAGGCTATGCGTTTGGCGATACTGCCGAGGCCCAGAATAACGCCCATTCTGTTAAGAAACTTGACGTCGAGTCACTTAAAAAGTTCCGTGACCGGTTTGGTATTCCAATTCCCGACGATAAGCTAGAGGAAGTACCCTATTACCGGCCGGCCGAAGATAGCCTCGAGCTTAAATACATGCGCAAAGTGCGCGAGCCTCTCGGCAAACCTGTTCCACAGCGTCGCAGTGTGACAACGCCATTGCCGGTTCCAACACTGAGTGCCTTTGACTCGCAGCTCAAGAGTAGCGGTGAGCGCGAAGTCTCCACGACGATGGCTTTTGTGCGCATGCTCTCAACGCTTGCGAAGGACAAGGAGATCGGCCAGCGTGTCGTACCGATCGTTCCTGATGAGGCGCGTACTTTCGGTATGGAAGGCATGTTTAGGCAAATGGGAATCTACTCATCTGTCGGCCAACTCTATGACCCCGCCGACTCTAATCAAGTAATGTTCTATCGCGAAGATAAACAGGGGCAGATGCTTGAGGAAGGCATTAGCGAGGCCGGTGCATTTTCGGCATGGCTCGCCGCCGCGACGTCTTACAGCGTTAGCAACTATCCGCTTATTCCTTTTTACATTTATTACTCGATGTTCGGTTTTCAGCGCGTGGGAGATCTCTGCTGGGCCGCCGGTGATTCGCAGGCCCGTGGATTTCTTATTGGTGCAACAGCAGGGCGCACAACACTTAATGGCGAGGGGTTACAGCATCAAGATGGCCATAGTCATATTTTGGCAGGCACTATTCCAAATTGCGTCACTTACGACCCTACCTATGCTTATGAGCTTGCAGTCATCATTCAGGATGGACTCCGCCGTATGTACGACGAAATGGAGTCGGTGTTTTATTACATCACCACCATGAATGAGAATTACGTGCAGCCAGAAATGCCCGAGGGCGTTGAAGAGGGCATCATCCGTGGCATGTATTTGCTAGAAGATGGCGATGTAATTGACTATGCAACAACAAAGCCTAAAAAAGAGTTAAGCACGATTAGGGTTCGTCTATTAGGCAGCGGAACTATACTTCGTGAAGTAAGAAAGGCGGCAGCTAAGCTGCGCGAAGATTTCGGTGCTCATGTCGACGTTTGGAGCGTAACGAGTTTTAACGAACTGCGCAGAGAAGCGCTGACGGTTTCTCGCGAAAATATGCTTAATCCTGCGGCTAAGATAAAGAAGCCGTTTGTCACCGAGCAGCTCGGCAGTAAGCAAGGCCCTGTCATCGCGACTACCGATTACATGATGTCGTACTCGGACCAGATTAGAGAATTTGTTCCAGACACTTACAAGGTGCTAGGCACCGACGGTTTCGGTCGTAGCGATAGCCGCGAGAAGCTGCGTCATTTCTTCGAGGTGGACGCCAAATTTATTGTTTTGGCAACGCTCACCGAACTGCGCGCGCGCGGGTTGATCGAAGCGAAACAAATCACTGCCTTTATGAAGAAAGAAGGCATCGACCAGAATAAACCTAATCCGCTCACGCATTAGCGAGAGTCGTGCGATTTGAGTCGAATCATTTTGGGAGTAGCGAAGCGGTGGCTATAGAAAAAATTCTAGTACCAGATTTGGGTGATGCGAGCGATGTAGAAGTCATCGAGCTTCTTGTCGCTGTCGGCGACACAGTAGCTGAGGAAGATTCTCTTCTCGTGTTAGAGAGCGATAAAGCGGCAATGGAGATTCCTGCGCCTAAGAGCGGCATTGTTAAAAGCCTCGAGGTTAACCTTGGTGACAAGGTAAGCAGTGGTAGTGTGATCCTCACGCTCGAAGTCGAGGCAGGCGTTGAACCGGCTGCAACCCCTGATGCCGCTGTGACTCCGGATGACAAGAAGGCTGAGCAAGTCGCCGAGCAACCGGCAGACGTTGGGTTCAATAAGGCGGCCGTCGCAGCACCGGTTTCGTTCGATATCGCCGTCCCCGATATTGGAACCGAAGACGAAGTGGAGATTATTGAGATTCAAGTCGCGGTAGGCGACATGCTCAATATCGACGATACGCTTATGACGCTCGAATCGGACAAAGCGGCGATGGATGTCCCCGCAGATCGAGCAGGTGAAATACAAGAAATACTCGTCAGCGTTGGCGACAAAGTTAAGACGGGCACGAGTATCGTGCGTATCCAAGCAGCAGCCGCTGCGGCTGAAACTGTGCCTTTAGCACCGCCGGTCGAGCCGATCTCAAACGAGTCCGACCCAATTAAACCAAAGCCGCCTGCCGCAGTGCCCGAGCCGCAGCCGGTGCCGAGTATTCAGGCTCCTGTGCCCGGCGCCGAGTCAGTCAAAGTCTATGCGGGCCCTGCGGTGCGCAAGCTCTCGCGCGAACTCGGCGTCGACCTTACCCAGGTGCGTGGGAGCGGGGCGAAGTCGCGTATCATCAAAGAAGACATTCATGGTTTTGTTAAAACACGTATCAATACACCCGCGACGACACTGACAGGCGTTGGAGTTGCTGCCGTACCTGATATCGATTTTAGTCAGTTTGGCGAGATCGAAGAAGTGGCGCGCAGCAAGTTGCACAAGCTCACCGCAATTAATATGCAGCGCAACTGGAACGCAGTGCCGCACGTGGCGCAGTTTAATGAAATAGATATTAGCGACCTCGAAGAGTTTAGGGCGAGCCTCAAAGGCGAAGCGGAACGGAAGGGCGTCAAGATGACTTTTTTGCCATTCTTACTGAAAGCCTGCGCTGGCGCTTTAGCAGAGCTGCCTCAGTTCAATGTGTCGCTGCATTCGTCGGGCGAGTACCTAATTCAGAAAAAGTATATTCACATTGGCGTGGCTGTGGCGACGGAGGCCGGTCTTGTGGTTCCGGTTGTTCGTGACGTAGACAAGAAAAGTCTCTGGGAGCTCGCGGCAGAGGTCATTGAGCTTTCGAATAAAGCGAAAGATCGCAAGTTGTCGCGAGAGGAAATGCAGGGCGCCTGCTTTACTATCTCAAGCTTGGGCGCTATTGGCGGCACCGGATTTACGCCTATAGTGAATGCCCCCGAGGTTGCGATCTTAGGTGTCGCGAAGACGCAGATAAAGCCGGTGTATATCGGGGGACAATTTGTGCCACGCCAGATGCTGCCGATCACGCTATCTTATGACCACAAGGCGGTAAATGGTGTTGACGGCGGACTTTTCGTCACCTACCTCGAGAAAGTACTAAGCGATATTCGTAATCTGATTCTTTAGGGCTCGAGCATCTAATCGCAAGGGTTTCTAGACAGGGTAGAACAATGTTCTACCCTCGTGCTCGACCCGCGCTATCGGGCAATCATACGCCCTGCCGAGGGTCTCTTCGGTGAGTATTTCCTCGGCGCTTCCAACTAAGGTCTCGACATCAGTTACCATCAACACAATGTTGTCGCAGACCCGCGCAGCTAAATTGATATCGTGAGTGGCCATGATCACTGCGGCTTCTTTATGCGTCTGATGGTTCGGCGCCGAGAGCTCGGTCGTCGCTTCGCTTTTGCCACCAACCTGCGAAAGCAGCAGGGTGATCAGTTGTGTTTGAAAGCCTAAGTCTAAGTGATTGCTAGGCTCGTCTAAGAGCAAAAGACGTGGTTGTTGCGCGAGCAACATGGCAAGCGCTAAGCGCTGCCGTTCGCCGCCCGAAAGGGAGGTAACAGCGCGCGAGGCGAGGCTTTCAATGCCTAGTTGGCGCAATGATTCGTAAGCGAGGTCAAGATCTTCCGAATTGTCGAAAAGTCGCCCCCGTGCATGCGGGTGGCGACCGAGTAGGGCTGTTTCTATAACAGTAGAGGGCAACGCATCGACGGACTCTTGGAGCAACAGCCCAATGTGAAGGGCGATGTGCGCAGAGCTCAGCGTCGATAGGTTTTGGTCGCCAAGCAATACATCCCCTGCGGCAGGTGTTCTTAAACCCGCGAGCGTATGCAGCAAACTCGTTTTCCCTGCGCCGTTTTTACCGAGTAAACCCCAGCGCTCACCCGTGTTTATACGGAAGCTCAGATCGCAGCACAGCGTCCGAGAGCCGGCACGCAGCGAGAGTGAGTTCGCTGTAAGAAGCGGGGTCATTTGCTCGGAGTGCTCCGTAATATGGCGATAAAGCTAGGCACGCCGATAAGCGCGGTGATCACGCCCACGGGCAGCTGCTGAGGAGCGAGTAGTGTGCGCGCGAGCGTGTCGGCAACAACAAGAAATGTCCCGCCTGTAAGAAGCGAAAAAGGGATGAGGACGCGATGGTCGCGCGCCCCGATTAATCGCAGCATGTGAGGCACAACCAGACCGACGAAGCCGACACTGCCTGCAGTAGTGACAGCGATAACGGTGAGCAGCGAGGCGCCAAAGAAAAGGCTGAGACGCAGGCGTTTAATATCGACCCCAAGACTGGCCGCGGCGAGGTCACCTCGCACAAGAACATTGAGTGACCGCGCCGCGCGCATAGCCAGGGCGGTGCCAACGACTAATACCCCGATTTGTGCGGCCCCGACGCTACTTTGGCTGAGGTCTCCCATAAGCCAAAACAGCATGCCTTGCACGCTAGCGCTCGCACTCGTCGAGAGCATCAGATTGATTAGCGCGCCCCAACCAGCAGAGACTACGACACCGGTAAGCAAGAGATGTGTTGTCGACCAACTGCCCGCACGGCTGGCAATACCAAAGACAACGCCTACGGAAATAAGCGCGCCGAGAAAAGCGGTGCCCGAGAGCCACCAGCCGCCAAGACCCAGCATAATACTTGCCAGCGCACCGACGGCTGCGCCACCCGAGAGGCCGAGAATATACGGATCGGCGAGAGGGTTACGCAGCAGCACTTGCATAAGGACGCCCGCGAGCGCGAGCGCTGAGCCTGTGACGAACGCGGCTAGGGTGCGAGGGAGCCGGATATCTTCGAGAACCTGACGCTGCAGATCAGGCAGGTCGCCGGCCGCATAGCTAATGAGGTCGCTAAATGACAGATCGACGCTGCCACTTAATAGCGAGCCCAATATCGCTGAAAAAGCGAGTAAAGAGGCGGCTAGTAGAAGTCGAAGGGGTTGGAATTGGCTCACAATCTGCTCATTTTGAGGCGTGTCGCCTCCCTAGTTTTGATTGGGAGGCTTCGCGTAGATGATGATGGTAACATTACCTCACCAGCAAGCTCTAGGTTACTTGCTGGCTAGCGGCATCAGCCGCCACGACTATTTAGGAGACACCCAATGCCAACATTCGATATCGTGTCCGAGGTTGACGTTCACGAAGTGCGCAACGCGATGGAACAATCCAACAAAGAGGTAGGCACACGCTTCGACTTTAAAGGAATTGATGCATCCTTCGCCTTAGCGAAAGAAAACGAAATCACGCTGACAGCCGAGGTGGATTTTCAGCTGCAACAAATGCTCGAGATTCTTAGGGGCAAACTAGTCAAGCGCGGGGTCGATGTGAAAAGCCTCAGCGAAGGCGACGTTCAGCTTAGCGGTCAGCGCGCAACGCTTGCGGTGACGGTGCAGCAAGGTATCGAGTCTGACATTGCTCGCAAACTCGTGAAGCAGATCAAAGATAAAAAACTGAAAGTGCAGACAGCGATTCAGGGCGACAAGTTGCGCGTAACCGGCAAAAAGCGCGACGATTTGCAAGAAGTCATCGCCTTTCTGCGAGAGCTCCCGCTCGATATACCCCTGCAGTTTAATAATTTCAGAGATTAATCTTGCAGGCGACGCAGCGCGATCCATTATCTTTCGTCGACACTCTGGCCCAGCTTCGCGACAGGCGATTTCTCGCTGTGTTGCTATTCGGTTTTTGCAGCGGCTTTCCTTGGGTTCTACATGGGTCGGTGCTAACGCTCTGGCTACAGCAGTCGGGCCTTTCGCGGTCGGCGATAGGTTTTTTTGGCGTGATCGCCACGGTGTATGCGGTCAATTGGCTGTGGGCGCCTTTCGTTGATCGCGTGCCTTTACCCTTCCTTGGCAAACGCCTTGGCCAGCGCAGGTCATGGATTGTGCTTTGCCTTGCGGGCATGTCGCTGCTGGTTATCGGCCTTGGCATAAGCGATCCTAGCGAGAGTCTCGTGCAGATCAGCCTGCTGGCGCTCGGTATCGCTATTTGTTCAGCGACGCTAGATATCAGCGTTGATGCCTACCGCATTATGCTGTTTAACCGTGAAGAGATGGATAGAAAAATGCCGTATGCGGCAGCGGTTAGCACCACGGGCTGGTTTGCCGGTTATGGCTTTATCGGTGGTGCGCTCGCGGTGGCATTAGGCGGCGAAACAATCGGCATGAGCTGGGATCGTGTATATCTCGTCTTAGCGGCTATGGTTGCAGTGCTCGCTCTACTAGTTCTCCTTACTCCTAGGCCCCCCAACGAAGGCGAAGAGGCTGCGACCGCCGCGGTGGCACAGAGCGATTCGCCTAGTTTGAGCGACTGGATCCAAACAACACTAATCGCGCCTTTCACCGAGTTCTTTCAGCGCTGCGGTTTTCGCCTAGCACTTTCGGTGCTGTTACTTTTGCTCGTCTTTCGACTCGGCGAAGCGATGCTCGGGCGTATGTCACTGGTGTTTTATGTCGAAGTTGGGTTCTCGCGCGACGAAATCAGCCTGTATCAGAAATTTTTTGGTGGGCTAGTAACAGCAGGGTTTTCGTTGCTGGGCGCGGTGATCAACACGCGCTTCGGTGTCATCCGAGGACTCTTTGTTGCCGGCATCGCCATGGCGGGTGCCAACCTTATGTTTGCGCTGATCGCCGTGGTTGGCCCAAATACAAATCTGCTTATGCTTGCGCTTTTGGTTGATAATTTCTTTCAAGCCTTTGCAACCGTCGCGTTTGTCTCGTTTATCTCGTATTTCACCAGTCGCACTTATACCGGGACACAATATGCGCTCATGGCGTCTGTATCGAACTTCGGACGAACGACACTGGCAGCTGGTAGCGGTTTCGTTATCGACGCGCTCGGCGGCGACTGGGCGAGTTTTTTCATTCTGACAACGCTGATGGTGATCCCAGGTTTGGGACTTTTGGTGTGGGTCGGGCGGCTACTGCCGAGCTATTCTGCGCGTCAGGGTCCGGCATCCCACCCGTAACGCGCGAGCGCAATGCGTCGTCCAACAAAGACAATGCCTTCAGACTCGAGCCGGTCTTTCTGTTCTCGATAGCTTGCGCTGTCTTCGGGCAATGAGAGCCGTCCTTGAGAATTGCAGACGCGATGCCAGGGCAGGGTCGTTGGCTTCGGCAGGTTTTTTAGCACGGTGCCGACTTGTCTCGCACGGCCAGGCAAACCGGCGAGTGTCGCAATTTGTCCATAGCTTGCGACGCGACCTGCCGGAATCTGGTAGACAATCTGCCAAATTCGTTCTTGAGGGTTGAAAGGTTCGATAGGGTGCATGCGCGACAAGATCGCGTAGAATGATCAGCCTGTCCAGCCAAGGAGTTTATTTCGTGCGTTTCCTATTTTTATTCTTCATTGCTGTGCCGCTTGTCGAGATGTTGCTGTTGTTCGAGGTGAGCGATCAGATTGGGGGGCTGTCTACGCTTGGTTTAGTAGTGGCAACGGCCGTGATTGGCGTACAGGTCCTCAAGAAACAGGGCATTGCGACCCTAACGAGGGCGAATGCACGACTAAGCTCGGGAGAGCTGCCTGTACAGGAGATTATCGAAGGCATGCTTTTAGCCGCCGCAGGGGCATTGTTGCTAACCCCGGGATTTATAACAGACACGCTAGGGTTTGTGTTTCTGGCAGGGCCGCTGCGACGACTCATCGCGGCGAGACTGCTCCGCAGCGGTCTAGTGCGCGCGGGGGGCGACCTTGGGGCCGGGTTTTCTGGCGGGTCTGTTAGTGGCTTAAGCGGTGGCTTTCGCGGAGGATTTGGCCGCAGATGGCAGGGTGGTTTCAGCGGCGAGCACCAAGGTTTTGATGCGAGCACAGAGGGGAGTGCTGAGTGTGAAATCATCGAGGGCGAGATTGTAAGAGAGGGCGATAGTGCAACACTGGATAAAGCGGTGAGTGAGACGGATGAAAAAGCTCGTTCACCACATTTTTCGAGCGAAGAAAATAAATAAAAATTAACAAATTCAATTATCTAAACAATTTATCTCGAAGAATTATACCAAGAATTTCCGAGTCGTCATCGTGCTTATTGCGATGGCCTTTTCACAGGCCATTTGATTAGTGCTGAGTTAGCAAAGAATTTGCCCTTCAGGCATTGAATTCCTACCACCAATCCCCATCTTGCACTCATCTACTAACTCGCCGCCACAGGGCGTCGACGCTTGGTAAGTGATGATCGGCTTCTCGACGGCATAGCCCCGCGTAGCCCTTTTCAATTCTGGCAATCAAGACCTTTGATTTAGGAGTGACGAAAGATGAATATCCGCCCATTGCAAGACCGCGTTGTTGTAAGACGCACCGAAGAAGAAAAGACAAGCGCAGGGGGCATCGTGCTGCCCGGTTCTGCTTCTGAAAAGCCTGCTCAAGGTGAAGTAATCGCCGTGGGACCAGGCAAGCGTCAAGAGAACGGCGACACTCAGCCGGTCGACTTAAAAGTAGGAGACACCGTGGTATTTGGCAAATATGCCAGCAACACGGTCAAGATCGGCGAAGAGGAGCTATTGATCCTCAGCGAAGGCGAGATCTACGGCGTTATCGAAAGCTAAGAGTCACGCGCCCGAGTTTTCTAAGAACAATCCCTATTCAGACAGGAATATTCAACATGGCTAAAGAAGTAAAATTCGGCGATCCCGCGCGCCAAAGACTCCTCGCGGGTGTCAACATTCTCGCAGACGCGGTTAAAGTTACCCTCGGTCCTAAGGGCCGCAATGTCATCCTCGACAAGTCTTTCGGCGCGCCGACAGTCACTAAGGATGGCGTCTCGGTAGCTAAAGAGATTGAACTCGCTGACCGTTTCGAGAACATGGGTGCGCAGATGGTTAAAGAAGTTGCCTCGCAGACGTCTGACGTCGCTGGCGACGGCACAACAACTGCCACAGTTCTTGCTCAGTCAATTCTCAACGAAGGCCTTAAGGCTGTCGCTGCAGGCATGAATCCAATGGATTTGAAGCGCGGAGTCGATAAAGCTGTTGCGGCGCTCGTGCTAGAAGTAGGCAAGCTCTCAACTCCTTGCACCGACTCTAAAGCGATTGCACAGGTAGGCACTATCTCTGCGAACTCTGATGAAGAGGTCGGCCGCATTATTGCTGAGGCAATGGACAAGGTTGGCAAAGAAGGCGTCATCACAGTGGAAGATGGTTCTGGGCTAGAGAACGAGCTAGACATCGTAGAAGGCATGCAGTTCGACCGCGGTTATCTCTCTGCTTACTTCATCAACAACCAAGAGAGCATGAGCGTCGATCTCGAAAGCCCGCTGATCCTCTTGGTCGACAAGAAAGTGTCGAACATTCGCGACATGCTTGGCCTGCTCGAAGGCGTGGCGAAGTCTGGTCGTCCTCTGTTGGTTATCGCAGAAGACGTCGAAGGCGAAGCGCTCGCGACACTGGTTGTAAATAACATGCGCGGTATCGTGAAAGTCGCTGCGGTTAAGGCGCCTGGTTTCGGTGATCGTCGTAAGGCGATGCTCGAAGACATCGCTGTGCTAACCGGCGGTACTGTTATCTCTGAAGAAGTTGGCCTCAACCTCGAAGGCGCGACAGTAGACGATTTGGGCAGCGCTAAGCGTGTGCAGATCACTAAAGAAAACACGACTATCATCGATGGCTCGGGCGACGCGAAAGCAATCGAAGGCCGCGTAAGCCAGATTCGTGCCCAGATCGAAGAGACTTCATCTGACTACGATCGTGAGAAACTGCAAGAACGCGTCGCGAAACTTGCTGGCGGCGTTGCCGTAATCAAAGTGGGTGCGGGCACCGAAATCGAAATGAAAGAGAAGAAGGCACGCGTCGAAGACGCATTGCATTCGACTCGCGCAGCGGTCGAAGAGGGTGTTGTTCCTGGCGGCGGCGTCGCACTGGTGCGTGCACTGCAAGCGGTAACAGGCCTCAAGGGCGACAACGAAGACCAGAACGTCGGTATAGGCTTATTGCTCAAAGCGGTTACTGCGCCACTGCGTCAGATCGTCAGCAATGCAGGCGGTGAAGGCTCGGTAGTTTTGGACAAAGTTGCAGCAGGCAAGGGCAATTTCGGCTTCAACGCGGCGACAGGTGAATACGGCGACATGATTGAGATGGGTATTCTCGATCCCGCTAAGGTCACACGCACAGCAATCCAAGCTGCGGGTTCGGTTGCTGGTCTAATGATCACCACCGAAGCGATGGTTACCGATGCACCTGAAGAGAAGGGCGCTCCTTCTATGCCAGATATGGGCGGCATGGGTGGCATGGGCGGCATGGGCGGCATGATGTAAAGCTCGCCCCTTTTCGTGTGACGACAGCGTAAAAACAGAGTCACAAAAAAAAAGCAGACAATGACATTGTCTGCTTTTTTTATGGGCGGTAGTTTTTGATTATCTCTCTCAGCGCTTGCTGACTACGCGGCTAGATTCGCGTTGGCAAAATCCCAGTTGACGAGGTTATCGATGTACGACGCCAAAAAGTCTGGACGACGATTTTGGAAGTCTAGGTAGTAGGCGTGTTCCCAGACATCGCAAACGAGCAGAGGCTTGGCGCCGGAGGTTAACGGCGTTTCGGCATTCGCCGACTTTTCAATCGCTAGCTTGCCATCGCGCTCTACTAGCCATACCCACCCGCTGCCGAATTGGCTTACGCCGCCCGCAACAAACTGAGCTTTGAACTCGTCGAAGCTGCCGAAATCCGAGTCGATGCGCGCAGCGATGTCGCCGGTCGGTGCGCCGCCGCCGTTAGGGCTGAGGCTATTCCAGAAAAAGCTGTGGTTGTAATGTTGGCCCACATTGTTGAACAGTGCGCCGCCGATCTTCGCTGTGTCGTGAACGAGTTGCTCTAAATCTGTGCTTTGGATACCGGCGTCGGCGAGGAGTTCGTTTCCTTTCACAACATAGGCATTGTGGTGTTTGCCGTGGTGATAGTCGAAGGTGTCAGCCGACATATGGGGTGCGAGTGAGTCTTTTGCGAAGGGGAGTTCGGGAAGGTGTAAGCTCATAAGGTTGTTTATGCTCCTGCTACTGCTTAGGGTTTATGATTAGAGATTCGACGCTAACAAATACGGCGAAGGGTCGATTTTAGACCTGCTAGCATCAGGACTCAAATCGACCCTTCAAAATCGTCAAAGTGTTGGAAGTGTTCAGGGTATGCAGGGTCTTGAAAGCGGCAGCCGAGTAAACTCAGTTGCCTAATGAAAGCAGTGATTAGAGGTATTGAACAACCACTAACAGCACGGCAGCTAGTGCAACACCTAAGTGCACAACGCCTACGACGCTCGCCATCGGTCCCATCTTGCCTTTAATCGCGTTCGCTTCAATCGCAAGAATGAGGATAACAGCAACAGCCGACGCTGTGCTGCTGACGCCCATTTCTGCGCCCATTGGCAAACCACCAAGCCCGTTTAAGTGTCCAGAGGCTACCATGAAAAGCAGCATTGGCAGTGAGAACAAGGTATTAGTTCTTGAGGCTAATCCCGCCTTACCCGCGGCGCTCGCAGCTTCGGAAAGCGCTTCACCGCCGCCGAGTACTTGTTCATTCGAGGCCATGACGATTTTCTGATTTGGCCAGATGATCAGCCACACATTGAGGAACATGAAGGTACCCATGAGCATGCCGAGAATGATGTAGAAGTTCACTGCGGCAGCTAGATAACCTGCGAGAGCGATGCCGGAAATAAAGGTGACTAATGCGCCATAGCGAAACCATTTGAGTGCATTAGGGAGTAGCTTTGCTATTGCCGAGGCTTTGGCGGCTGGGTCTGCGACTTTGAAATACTCAGTTTGGACAAAGTTGAAGTAGTAGAGGATGCCTATCCACACGACACCTGCGAAAAGATGAATCCAGCGGACTAAAAAGGGGACTAAATTATCGAGTTCCATGGGGGTAGCTCCTTTATTGGTTTTTTAAATTACTTGGAACGAAGTGTAGCACTTGCTGCATTCGGCAGGCTATTGAATCGCAGACGCATTCATAGTGATTAACTAGGGGTATAGGGATAGCGGGCGTTGTCCAATTTGTAGATAATAAGGTCATTAATTCTAATCGTTTCAGCGAGCTTCAGCATGAGAGACAACGATGACCTCGGTCGGCTTCCCCCGATGGTGCCCGAGCGCGATGATGTAGACAGTCACCTCAGTAATCGCAAAGCTCAGGGGCAGGATATCGTCATGCCTGCGCGAGGCATTGCGCAACCGCGCAGCTCTGTGGGTTTGAAGGGTGCGATAGCAATTCTGTTCGTGGCCGTCTTTGGCGGTGCGGGTTATGGCTATTTTTATACGCAAGAAGCGAAAGCTGATGCGCGTTCGGCGGAGCTTCGCATTGCCGATCTAGAGCGTCGACTTAGCCTTGTCGGTGACAGTGCCGAGGAGTCGACGCTCAAGATGATTGAGCGGATGGACTTCAATTTTTCTGAGATCGATAAACTTTGGGCTGCTCGGCGCGTGCTCAATGGCAATATCGACGAATTGAAAGGCGAGACTGCGAGGATCAGACTTACCAATGAAGGCCAAGACGAGACGATTGCTCAGAACGCTTCGCGTTTAGCCACCTCAGCGGAATCGATGATTAGCCTCGACACTCGACTCAATACTCTAGCCAATGAGCTGGTTGCAGCGACAACCGCGATGGGTCAGTTAAACGCGCAGGTCGCGGAACTCGACGGATTGCGCGAAGACCTCGTGTCGATTCAGGCGTCTCTTAACAGTGGCGACAGCACGGTACTCGGGCTGGCTGGGCGGCTCGACTATGTGGAGCAGTCAATGGAGTCTGTGAATGCCTACAGACTTCAAGTAAACGACAGCCTCTACAGGTTGCAACAGAATGTTGAAACCTTGCAGTCGATGCTTCGCCCAGCACAGTAACTGGGGAGAGCAGGGCGGTGTTTTAGCCTCTTGCTCTCAATTGCCGGTAAAATTAGGACTCCGCTTCTCGACGAAGGCACTAACTCCCTCTCTGAAATCGGCACGCGACGCGCAGTCGGCAAAATACTCTGCCTCTGCCTGAAGCTGCGATTCGAATTCGCTTTCGAGTGAGCGATAGAATAAGGCCTTGGTATTGCCATAGACATGCGTTGGGCCAGCGGCGAGACGCTGAGCGAGAGCCGCCGTTTCGGCGTCGAGTTCGGCGGTTGGCACGACGAAATTAATCATCCCGATGTCTTTTGCCTCCTGCGCGCCAAACCTATCGCCTAACAGTGCTATCTCCATCGCCTTCTTGATGCCCACCGCGCGGGGCAAGTGAAAAGATGAAGAACCGTCGGGGCTTGTACCAATTTTGCAATAAGCGAGTGTAAAGAAAGCATCGTCTGCGGCAATCACCAGGTCGCAGGCAAGCGCCATGCTGACACCAGCACCGGCTGCAGCGCCGCGACAACTAGCTATGATTGGTTTCGGCATGCGGCGCATGGCGAACATAATGGGGTGTAGGTCGTGAATGCGAAGTAGGAATTCTTTGCGCACATCGGAGGGGGCTTTTTTTATTGACTCACTCATACCCTTTACATCGCCGCCCGCCATAAAGTGATCGCCGGCGCCCTTGAGCACAACACAGCGCACGTTATCATTGTGTTCGATATCATGAAGCACTTCGATGAGTTGGGCGCGCATCTCCATACTGAGTGCGTTGCGTGCCTCTGGACGATTCATCGTGAGTGTTGCGACACCGTCTGTAATGTCGAGATCTAAATGAGCCATAGTTGTTCCTTTGCGTTAATTATTATTCGAGACAGAGTATAGGATGCCGTATCTTCGCTTACTAGCGCTTGGCAAAACGCGCCGATCGGGTATAATCCACCTCCCTTAACCGACCACTGCATGTTTTTTTGGTTAAGCGCTGCGGACGTGGCGGAATTGGTAGACGCGCTAGATTTAGGTTCTAGTATCGAAAGGTGTGGGAGTTCAAGTCTCCCCGTCCGCACCATCTTTTTTTTAAGCTCAGCTTTTCAAGCCCAGATTTTCAAGCTCAGGCACCAGTTTAAGCATTAGCACAGGTGTTACCGAGCTAAGAACAAGCTGTTAGCCTGTGTTACGCATTCGAGTGTTATTCCACCCTAACTGCTGGTAAGACAGAATTCTCTGATGCTGTGATAAAGCCGATCAAAGTCGCGCAGGACTGGCATGACAAACTTCAGTTGTATCGTACGCCTTTCACCATGCTAATCTTCGGCCATGAAGAAAAAATTTCTGACCACATTCCTGAGTAAGCTCAGCCACCCCAGTATAGCCCCGATTGCAGAGGAGCCTGTGTCTGGCACTTCTCCTCCTGCCGACAAAGCCGCGAAAGTGGGAGGCAATCAACTCGTCTCGTCTTCAGCGGAGGTAAATGCTTTTTTAACAAAAGTAGCTTCTCAACCTAAGGGCAGTGGCGACGGGCGACTCCTATTTGCCTTGGATGCAACGGCGAGTAGACAGGCTACTTGGGATAGTGCTTGCCATCTTCAAGCACAGATGTTTGGCGAGGCGGCGGCACTCGGCGGCCTTACTTTACAGCTATGCTACTTTCGCGGGTTCGGTGATTTTTTCGCCAGCGATTGGCAGAGTAGCGCGGACAGCGTCTTGAGTATTATGCAGGGGCTTCGATGTGAGGCGGGTCGCACTCAAATCGGTGCTGTCTTGCAACACGCGATGCGGGAAAACTCAGTTAAACCGCTCAGCTGTGTGGTCTACGTCGGCGATTGTTTAGAGGAAGACATCGATGTGCTCGCGGATCTCGCCGGCAAACTGGGTCTTTTGAAAGTGCCGTTGTTTGTCTTTCAAGAAGGCCGCGACGCGATCGCTATGGCAGGGTTTAAAGACTTATGCAGGCTTTCGGGAGGCGCGTATAGTCGCTTCGATTCTGCTAGCGCGGCGCAGCTTGCGCATCTATTACGCGCAGTTGCCGCATACGCAGCTGGCGGCATGAAGGCACTGACCGCGTTTGGCACGCGGAACAAAGACGCGGCTGTTGCAGTCGCTTTACTCGAAAGTCAAATTCGCCGCTAAAACTGAATGAGTCATCCCTCCCATGATTTTTAGACTACTGCTCATCATCCTGTTGCCCTTGTTTGCCTATTGGTTGGCCCAGCGCATTACGCGACATGCATCCCTTTCGGCGACTCAGAAACGCTGGCTCGCAATAAGCCTTACGGGATTGTTAGTGGTTGGTGTGCTAATTGCGATGGGCCGATTGCCGATGCAATTCATTTTGGCGCCATTAGGATTGGCAGCGACCTCGCTATTCAGGTTGCTGCCAGCGCTGCTCCGCTTTCTGCCGATGGTGCAAATGCTGCGCGCGCGCGCGGGTGCCAGCAAACCTCGTCAACCCGGACAGCAATCAACAATCCGAACGCGGTTCTTGGCCATGTCGCTCGATCATGAAACGGCAGAAATGCAGGGTGAGGTGGTTGAAGGTGATTTCGCCGGACGACCGCTCGTGAGCATGAGTCTCGAAGAGCTCTTAAGGCTGCTCTCCGAGTGCGGTGCAGATGGCGATTCTGTCCAGCTATTGCAGGCATATCTTGCCCATGCACACCCAGACTGGGAAGAATCGGCAGGAACGAGCAAGCGAGCCGAAAGCGGCAGTTACGAAGAAATGAACAGAGCGCACGCTCTGGAAGTGCTGGGGCTCGAAGAGGATGCAGAGCGGGCTGATATTGTCGCCGCGCATCGAGATTTAATGCGCAAATTACACCCCGACCGTGGGGGCAATGACTACCTTGCTAAGAAGGTAAACGCGGCGAAAGACTTCTTGCTAGAATAAAAGTCTTCCACCTCTTGTGTCTCACGCATCCTCCTATTTAGCCGCGGACTTCGCTAAGAATGCCTGCACAATAGCCTGTGCCTCTGGTGTCTGTAGCAGGCGATTGAACTCGACTAATTCATCATTGATGACCGCGCGCGTCGCCTCGGGTGAGCCAGTTTTGATGAGGCGCTTACTAGTTTGAACCGAATCGGCAGGCAGGGCGGCGAGTTGCTGTGCTTTAGTCATCGCGTAGTCTAAATATTCAGCCTGATCTAGAACCTCATTCACCACGCCATAGTCGCGCGCCTGCTCGGCACTCATGCGATCGCCCAAGAGCAGCATTTCCGATGCGCGCTGGTGGCCTAATTGGCGAGGCAATAAATAGCTCGAACCCGCCTCGGGGCATAAACCTAAGCGCGTGAAAGGCATTTGCAGAAAACAATCACGTGAGGCGTATACCAGATCGCAGTGAAACAGCAGCGTTGTGCCGATGCCAATGGCAAGGCCGCTAATAGCCGCCACAATCGGCTTCTTGCTTTCGTTAAGCGCATGCATGAGATCTTGCGATGGACGACCCTGCGAAGAATCGGAATCGTTGCTCACAAATCCATTTACATCGTTGCCGCTGGTGAAGCAATTATCCACGCCGCGGATCAGCGTCACGCGAACATCTTCGGCGTTGTCTGCCCAGCGCAGGCCTTCGGCAAGAGCCGAATACATACCGGGCAACAGGGCGTTCTTTTTTTCGGGACGATTTATTTTAAGGACAAAGACCCCTGCGTCGAGGCTGTATTCTATGTTGGCGTTGCTAGAGTCGAGCATGCAGTAGATTCCATAATGTAAGGTTATATGCGAGCTGTCGCGAATGAGCTACGGAATGATTTCCGGGTGTTAAAACCGACAATTCGATCGGCAGAGCATCGCAGCACCGGTTGAGCGATGGTAGACTGTAAATCGACGCGCTAAACCTTAAGCCAGCGCCTTCATCAATGCAAGGCAAGGCCAAACTTTAGAGGTGAAACAGTGACAACCCTAATTCGTAACGAAGACCTTATCCAGAGCGTCGCCGACGCATTGCAGTATATTTCGTATTACCATCCCATCGACTTTGTGCAGGCGGTTCACGGCGCTTACGAGCGCGAAGAATCCCCAGCTGCAAAAGACGCGATGGCGCAGATACTAATCAACTCGCGCCTTTGTGCCGAGGGTAAGCGGCCTATTTGCCAAGACACAGGTATTGTTTGCGTATTCTTGAAAATCGGTATGCAGGTGCAGTGGGAAGGCTCTATGTCGATCACCGACATGGTTAATGAAGGCGTGCGCCGTGCTTATCTCCACCCCGATAACGTCCTTCGTGCCTCTATACTTCTCGACCCTGCGGGTTTGCGCAAAAACTCGGGCGACAATACGCCTGCGGTCGTGCATATGGAAATCGTGCCGGGAAATGCGGTCGAGGTAAAACTCGCCGCCAAAGGGGGAGGTTCGGAAAACAAATCCAAACTTGCCATGTTAAATCCCAGCGACAGCATTGTTGATTGGGTCGAACGTACCGTGCCAACAATGGGCGCTGGCTGGTGTCCGCCAGGCATGCTCGGAATCGGTATTGGTGGCACAGCCGAGAAAGCAATGCTGCTGGCGAAAGAATCTTTGATGGACCCTATTGATATACATGAATTACGTAAGCGGGGCCCCAATTCGCGTGTCGAAGAGCTTCGGTTAGAAATCATGGAGCGCGTGAATAATCTAGGCATCGGTGCGCAAGGCCTTGGCGGTTTGACCACCGTGCTCGATGTTAAAATCAGCGACTATCCTACCCATGCCGCCTCGCTGCCTGTTGCGATGATTCCTAACTGCGCTGCGACAAGGCATGCTCATTTCCACCTCGACGGCAACGGCCCTGCAGAGCTGACACCGCCGAGTTTAGCCGATTGGCCTGAGATCACCTGGGAATTAGGGCCCCGAGCGCGGCGTGTGAATCTGGACACAGTCACCCCGGAGGAGATTACGCACTGGCAACCAGGTGAGACGTTATTGCTTTCCGGCACACTTCTTACTGGGCGCGACGCAGCACACAAGCGTCTGTTAACGCAGTTGGCTGATGGCGAGCCCCTACCTGCAGGCGTGGATTTTAAGAATAAGTTTATTTACTACGTAGGCCCCGTAGATGCCGTGCGCGACGAAGTGATCGGTCCCGCTGGCCCAACCACAGCCACGCGTATGGACAAGTTCACCGATGACATGCTCGAGAAAACAGGATTGATCGGCATGGTTGGCAAAGCAGAACGAGGCCCCATCGGCATAGAGGCCATCAAGAAGCACAAAGCGGTTTATCTCATGGCCGTGGGCGGGGCAGCCTACCTTGTTTCGAAAGCGATTCGTCAGTCTAAAGTCGTCGCATTCGAGGACCTCGGCATGGAGGCTATTCACGAGTTTGTTGTTGAAGATATGCCGGTTACCGTTGCGGTTGATTCCTCAGGTACCTCGGTGCACAACACCGGGCCTGCGATCTGGAAGAAGCGCATCGCCGAGGAGCATGCGCTCGAGATCAAAGGCTAATCCGCGAGTCCAGCATAGGGGCTTTTGAGATCAAGATTGATGGGAGGGCGATTTTCGCCCACCTGCACCGACGTACAGCGTCCAGTGGATGTCGCGCCGAACGCAAGGGCTTCCTCGCCGAGCACACCGTCGTCGAAGTGGTAAAGAATGCGATGGTCGCCGCGCGAGGCCGCTGCATCGTAGTCGTTGCTGTTAGCAGCAATGGCCTCGTTATGGTGAAAATAATCGGTCATCGCTTTCTGTCCATGGCGCGCCGTAAGTATCTTTTGGGTGATGTGCGGAGCGAGCACCGTCGCCGACGCATTGTTGCCACCGAAACCCTTTGAGTTTAAAAGCGCGACGTCGATTGTCCCCACATCGCTCTCTTGATGTTTCAGAACGAAATCGAGGTTGTCTCGTTTCACGTCGTCGGCGACTTCCGTGACTGTTTCTATGCCGGGTATTGTCCCGTGTGCCCAAAGCCCCAAGGTAGACATCAACTGGTCGCCGGCAGAGCTTGCCAATGAATGCCCGACGAACGCCTTAACAGCGGCGATGCGCCAACCTTGTATGCCGAATTCCTTCGCAACGCGATTTAAAATAGCCGATTCGCTGACGCGGTTTTGCGGCGTGCCAGTACCGTGTGCCTGAACGACGCTGCGCTCACGCAGTGCGCGTTCACCCACAATGGAGCGCGCCGCTGCAGCGGCCTTGGCGACCGTAAGATAGTTTCCTGCGCCGGGCCCTGCGATTGATTTTTTGTAGCCGTCGGCGTTTATGAAAACATCGCTCACTGAGCCTAGGATGTTCGCGCCCAATTCGAGTGCGAGTGCGTCGTCCATCAGAATGACAAACTGCGACGACTCGGCGAGTGTAAAGCCGCAGTTATTGCCGAACGGGCGGCAGGCACGACGCGAATCGAAAGAAGCGCCGGGCGCGAGGCTATCGAGAGCGCGCAGTTTCGAATCTTCTGCGAGCGCGCCCATAACATTAAAGCCTTCGAACACTTCGGGCGTGAGCGGTGCTTCACTGGTGCCGACAATAGCTATTCTCGATTCGCCAGACTGTATGTCTTTAATGCCTTGTCTCAGGTTGTAAAGGAATGTCGCGCAGGCTGCCACACTGGTACCTGTAGTGCCTAGGTTGCCTAATAAATAAGCGTTGATAAAGTCTGCGGGCATCTCGATTAAGCCAAGTGGGAGCTGTTTCGAGCTGACTTTGTTGCCTAGCAATCGTGCCTGCAGCATGCCGCCAAACCCTGCGCTGTCTAATTGCCCCATACAGTTTCCTGCATAGACACTGATTGCATCTGGGGCGACGCGCGCGCGTAGCTTTGCCCAGGGAATACCGAGTGAATTGATTGCGTCCGAGGCGCCATATACGGTCATCTGCAGCGCACGAGGATGATTGCGTGAAGCATAAAGCGCAGCGGGTTCGAAGCCGCTAGGCAGTTGGCCGGCGCTCGTAACCCTCATTTCGCTGTAGGTTGCCAGCATAAGTTCAGCGCTTGTGCAGGCGATTGTTGCGTGCTCGCCATCCTCCTCTACCACCCTCCAGCCCTCGGGGAGCCGGGTCTTGCTGAGAGAGGGGGTTGTGAGAAAACTCGTGGTGAAAGAGGGGGGCAGTTGGCGTTTCGCAATGCGAAACCGCAGTTCGCCGCCTTCTTCAGCGCTTTGGCTGCTTCCGCGGTGATGTTCTGGCATAAGCCGCAGGCTCGTGTGCACGCGCTGCCGCTGAGGGTCGAAAAGATTATTCTCTAGTGCGCGGATGAGGGTGCCGCGTAGAAGCGCCTCCGGCGAATTATGAGCCGCCTCGGCGCCAGACAATCCGACGAGGCTTGCCACTAAATTCTGCCGCTGCGTCTGGCTAAGCGTGTTTTCAATCAGGCGTTGATAGCCGCGATTCAATGAGCTGCGGCCGGCAGGGCTAATGCCTCCGAAGCCGGTAATTATGGGTAATGGCGTCATATTTGTCCCTGCTTAGGGTCGCGAGTACGCAGTTTTGACTCGCGACTGAGTGTAAAGTGGCTGACTAAGTCCAAAGTATGCCGATTGAATCGTCGGGAAGATGAGATTAAAAAGCCATGCAATATAATTTAAAAGACAAAACCTTGGCGGTCAGGCGTCATCGACGCTCGTTCGTGCGCTTTTCACTGCTTGCAACCCTCGCGCGGCAGTTCTAGGATAAAGGTCGATATCCACTGAGGCTTCTAAGTTGTCGACGACATTGGACATAGGTTATTTAGCTAAGCTTGCAGCGCTGCATAAGCGACTTGGTCTCGAGGCTGCGTTGCTCGAAGAGGCTAAACATGGCACGAGTGACCACCCGCTCTGCGAAGAGGCGATGCAATTGGTCTCTATAGGAGATGACGTGTTTGGTCGCCCTCAGCAGCTAGCGCCAGACGCCGCGCGGGCATGGACTGGGATGCTAGAAGCCTCCACGTCGCAAGGAATAAGCCTGCAGCTCGTGTCTGGTTTCCGTGGAGTCGACTATCAAGCAGAGCTTATCGGGCGCAAGCTCAGTGCCGGGCAATCCCTCAGCGATATCCTCAAAGTGAGCGCTGCACCGGGTTTCAGTGAACATCACACAGGTAATGCGGTTGACGTGACGACAGAGGGTGCGGCAGCACTGGATGAGACGTTCGACGACACCGACTGCTTTCACTGGCTGCTTGCACGCGCCGGCGATTTTGGGTTCACGCTGACCTACCCTCGTGATAACGCCTTCGGAATCGACTACGAGCCTTGGCACTGGTGTTTTCAATCGCAAGAACGGTCATGAGCACGCTAGGTGGTTTTTAGATTTTTCAGAATGATGAAAGCTATTTCAATTGATCCAGAACAAGTAGTGTGACGAGGCTCGCGGATTATCTTGAGAATCTTTAGACATCATCACTAAGCTGCGTTAGTCTGAGGGTGATTAAACGGAGGGTGAATGCCACTACTCGTGTCGATTCTTCAAGTGAGTGCTGATGTAGGCGCGACCTTGTTATCTCAGTGCAGCTCTTGCGCTAGGCGCTTCGTTTTATCTACAGAACTCTCTTTTTTGTTCCTCATTTCATCTTACCCTTCACTCTGTGGCCTTTGCGGTTTTGCACAGAAAACTTTCTGGATAGAAACCCGAGAGGCATTGTGCCTACCGCAGATTCTCGACGCGCTGCTGCATTGGGATGACGATCTGCGCCCGAAATCCGCTGCAGTGGCTTTCGACGACGAGGGCTTGCGGCTAAGGCAACGAAGGCTCAAAGTGTAAATGGCTAGAACGAAACTGTTGAGGAGAGAAGGGAGAGTGGAGCGTAAGTTCTAAATGACTTGGGTATCCACAAGTAAGAAGGGCATAGGCCACGCGTAAGCGTGAGCTGATAATAAGTTAGATTGTTTTAATGGTAGCTAGGAGTAATTAATGACTAATGACATCCAAATTGTTTTCCATAGTATCGATCAAACTGACGTGCTAACCGAAGCCGTTGCGAAACGAATTGATAAGCTTGAACGCTATTGCGATCAAATAATTAACGGCCGCGTTGTCCTTGATTCCCCGCATAATCATCATCACAAGGGGAAAGTCTATTCAGTCAGTATCGAAATTCACACGCCGCAAATCGAAGTGAGGGTCAATCAGGAGCAGCACGACAAACAAGCTCATGAAGATCTTTATGTCGCCATACGAGATGCGTTTAACGTAGCCGAAAGACAGCTGCGTTCTGTTGATAAAAAGCATCGGGCGACACCGATACACGAATTAGGCGTTGGTGAACTAGTAGGTGAACTAGGAGATGAGTCGAGTATCGAGAGCGACGCTGTCGATGACGAGGAGCTAAACGAGACGGGCGAGTACGCCGTCGCATAAATAACGTTTGGTAACATAAAGGCGCGCTTAGCTTTACAATAGAGCTCAGCGCGCTTTTTTGTTTCTGGCTCTCGTAATTCATTTTCTAATTGATTGCGGGCTAGAGTGAAAAGCCGCCTAAAACAGGATAATCACTGCGTTATAAAAAAACGAGATCAAAATTATGACCGTGCAAGAACGAACTGAAATCGAAGCGGCCACTTTCCGCCGTCTCCTCACACACCTCGATGAAAACAAAGAGGTGCAAAATATCGACCTCATGATCCTCGCCAATTTCTGCCGCAATTGCTTGTCGAAATGGTATCTCGCGGCTGCCGAAGACAAAGGGTTAGACATTACGGCAGAGGAGTCGCGCGAAGCGATCTATGGCATGCCCTATGCGCAGTGGAAAGAAAATCATCAGGCAGAAGCGACCGCAGAGCAACTTGCTGCGCTGAAAGCCCGCTCGAGCTAATTTTCTACCCTTAGACGGGATCGGAAATGATTAGACCGCGGAGAATACTTTCGCTCTGACAAGGCGCCGGTATTCGCCTGGCGTTGAACTGGTATGCGTTTTGAATGCATCGATAAAGTGACTTGCGTCTCGGTAGCCGACAAGATCGCCTATCTCAATTATGGTCGCATTGCTGTCACGAAGAAGTGCGCGAGCCTCTTCGAGGCGAGTGTTTCTTAAATAGGCTGAGGGGCTTGTCTGGGTGGCTTTTTTAAATCTTCGCGTTAAATTTCTAATGCTCATATTAGCGAGCCTTGCGAGATCTTCGTTTCTTACCTCTTGATGATAATTTGAATGGATCCATGACTGTACCTGCACGACGATTTCGTCATGATGGCTGTCTTGTGGTGATGCTGCTAGTAGGGCGGATTGAATCGATGGCCCGATTTCGTGTGTAAAATGACGTGCAATTTCTGCGGCGATATCTCGACCGAATAGATGGGCCACTAGATGTAGCATAACGTCGCGTACTGCATCCACGCTGCCGGTGCAGTAACGATTGGCCGATCGGGTAATAAACCGAGTTCTCTGGAGGTTGACGCGGGGGTAGCGTTTCGCAAAATCATCGAAAAAGCGCCAGTGAGTTGTCGCATCACAGTCATCGAGCAACCCCGCCTCTGCAATGAAATAGCTTCCTGTGGTGATCGCGCAAACGATGGCGGGCTGCTGTGAAGCGAGCCAAGATACAACGCCTGCGTTCCTTAGAAGCAATGCTCGTGGATTGCCCCAAAAGCCAGGGATGAAAACGATATGAGAGGCTGGCGCTGAGGTTAGGTCGGGGAGAGAGCTTTCGCATTCTAAGCGCATGCCGCCCATCAGTTCGACAGAGCGGTGGCCATCGCTCGCTATTCTAAGGGAAAGCTCTGCGGCCGAATGCCGGCGCGATCGCGCGATGTCGCGCGCAGCGCTGAGCATCTCGAGGGGAATAGTGAGCGTGGAACCTAGTGCGCCGGGCAGGGCGATCAGAGTAACTGCTGTCATCGGCGCAACTCCAAAAAACTCTGCCGCCAGAGTAAAGGGCGTTCACTCAAATGCATAGAAAGTGCACCACGTAACTGCGACTCAATCCTAGCCTTCCGCATACTCTATGTCGACGATTGCATAGTCGATTACCCCAGTTGGGGTTGAAACACTGACCTCGTCATCCACTCGTTTCCCGATCAACTCTCGTGCAAGAGGAGAGTCTACGCTGATATAGCCGAGAGAAGGATCGAGTTCGTCGGCGCCGACAATTCTGTATCGCGCTTGTGTTAGAACCCCGGCGCTGTTCTCGAATTCGACGCTTACAAAGGCGGCAAAAAAAACGCGGGTAGGGTCTTCGGGCGGCCGGTCGACAACAATAAAATTTTCGAGACGTTTGCTCAAGTAGCGAACTCGACTGTCTATCTCTCGTAGGCGTCTTTTGCCATAGATGTAATCAGCATTCTCGGAGCGATCTCCCTGTGCCGCTGCGTCGGAGACAGACTGAGTAACGACAGGGCGCTCGACTTTCCAGAGCTGATACACCTCGTCTCTTAAGCGCTGACGTCCCTCTGCGGTAACATAGTTGGAACTGGGTTTTTGCGGGGCGCGATATCTGCTCATGGCTTTTTCACATACTCTGCATCTGCTGGCAGCAGGCTCAGCTGGTCTCCTGAGGCGGTCTCGGCGCTATTTTCTAATGGATCAACGCGAACTCCAACACCGATTAAGCGCACGGCTCGGTCTCCGCGGGCAAAACCCTGCTCGCAGAGGTTTCGGTAATTCTCAGGATTGGTGTCCTCTGAAAGCATTTCCACTGTGGTCGTCACAAAGTCATGAAATTTCAACTTCACAAACTGCTTCTTGATTGAATAGTGGTTATCTAACCTTTGTAGTCGTAGCTCCAGTTTCGGTAAGAGTCCAAGCATTGCCTCAAGGCTGCTGTTGAGATCGGGAAGATCTGTATCGAATGTGTTTTCGACGCTGACTGATTTGCGGATACGATCGGTTGATACCGGCCTATTATCGATACCACGGCTAAGTTCAAATAACCGTTCGCCAAAGCTGCCAAAGTGTTCGGTTAAGGCTTCTGCACCGAAGCTTTGCAGGTCCTTGCAGGTTCTCAAATTCAGCCTATGCATTTTGGCCGCAGTGACTTTGCCAACACCATGGAGTTTTTTTACCGAAAGTTTCGCGACGAAATCGTCGATCTCGCTTGGTAGGACAGAGAATTGTCCGTCGGGTTTATTCCAGTCGCTAGCGATTTTTGCAAGAAACTTATTCGGCGCTATGCCGGCCGAAATGGTAATGCCCACGACCTCGCGCACCTCGTTTCGTATTGCCTCAGCAATTCTTGTCGCGCTGCCTCTAAACTCGTCGCAGTCGCTGACATCTAAAAAGGCTTCGTCTAGCGAGAGCGGTTCGATAAGGTTGGTGTAGCGTTGGAAGATTTCATGGATTTGTGAAGAGGCGAGGCGATACTTGTCCATATCAGTGCGGATAATAATCAAGTCCGGGCAGAGTCGGCGTGCCGTGGCTGAGGCCATTGCTGAATTAATGCCAAACTCGCGCGCTTCGTAGTTACAGGTTGCCACCACGCCGCGGCGTTCTGGAGAACCGCCAACGGCAATGGGTTTACCGCGCAGCGCGGGATTGTCTCGCATCTCGATAGAGGCATAAAAACAATCGCAGTCGCAATGAATAATTTTGCGCTGCCGCGGTCGGTTTTGCTCGCTAAACGAAACGGGCTCTCGCTCCATCTACCTTCAGCCTAGGCGTTTTCGCCCTCGAATTTGCGCATGAAAACGGCAAGGGCTTCGCAGCCTGCCAATGGCATTGCGTTATAGATCGAGGCGCGTGCGCCGCCTACATCACGGTGGCCTTTGAGTGCGTAGAGGCCGGCGTCTAAAGCCTGTTCGACAAAAGCATCAAGTAATTCAGGTTTGGCGAGATTGAACGTGACGTTCATGATCGAACGATGCGCAGGATCTGCGACGCCAAGATAAAATTCGCTCGCATCGATCACGTCGTAGAGGAGTTTGGCTTTTGTCTCGTTCTGAGCTTCGAGAGTAGCAACGCCGCCTTGTTTTTTTACCCACTCGAGCACGAGGCCCATCATGTATATAGCAAAAGTGTTGTTAGTATTGGCGAGCGAATGGCTACCTGCGTAAACGCTATAATCGAGTAATGAGGGGGTCTCTTTCAGCGCATGGCCGAGGAGGTCTTCGCGAACGATGACGAGCGCCAGCCCTGCTGGTCCAAGATTTTTTTGTAGGCCGGCAAAAATGATGCCGAACTGGCTAATATCGATTTCGCGTGACAAAAATTCCGAGGTCATGTCTGCGACCAAAGGGATAGTGCCGGTCTGCGGAAAGCTGTGCCACCGCGTGCCGTAAAGCGTGTTGTTACTGGTGATGTGTAAATAAGCCGTGTCTGCAGGCAAGCTCGAGACTTCAAACTCAGGGATGCGGTCAAAACCCGTCTCTGCGCTGCTCGCTGCGGTGGTAGCGTTGCCATAGCGCGCGGCTTCTTTGCGTGCTTTAACGCCCCAAGTGCCGGTCTCGATATAACTTGCTGATTTAGTCTCGCTCAGGCCAAGTAGGTTTAACGGTACCGCAGAAAACTGCATTTGTGCGCCACCATGCACATAAAGAATTTTGTAATTGTCAGGAATGCCAGCGAGCTCTTTGAGCAGTTCGTCGCAGCGATTCAATACAGCATCGAACTCGTCAGAGCGATGGCTTATCTCTATGACGCCAGCTCCCATGCCTTGATAATCTAGAAATTCAGCCTGTGCTTTTTTCATAACCTCTGCAGGCAGCATCGCAGGGCCGGCACCAAAATTGTAAACCTGTGTCATAGCGTTTTCCCAAAAGTTGTTTTGTATTCTGTGGTAATTAGCTCATTAAATGAGCGTGACTTTAATCACATTGTCGATCGCGGCAATTGCAGCCAGGGAGTCCGCTGAGGGCTCGCTCTCCAAATCTATGAGGTTATAGGCAATGTTTTCGCGGCTTTTATTAATCATGTCGAGCACGTTGATATTCTGATTAGCGAGAACAGCGAGAATCTGTCCTAGCATTTTTGGCACGTTTAGATTGCTTATCGCGAGACGGGTGCCGCGCGCGGCGCCTTCGGATCTGTCGAGCGTCAGAGCGGGGAAATTAACCGAGTTGCGTATATGCCCATTTTCGAGGAAATCCATCAGCTGATCTGCGGCCATAATAGCGCAATTTTCCTCTGCTTCTCGAGTGCTCGCGCCGATATGTGGCATTGCGATGACATCATCTCGGCCCATCAGTTCATGCCGAGGAAAATCGCAAACATAGCGGCCGAGCTTTTTCGTTTCGAGCGCCTCTAGTAGCGCTTCAGCGTCGACAATTTCGTCGCGAGCGAAGTTAATAAGGCTCGATCCTGGGCGCATGGCGCTGAAGATTTCGTTGTTGATGAGTCCACGCGTTGCCTCGATTGCGGGTAAGTGGAGCGTGATAAAATCAGAATTCGCGACGAGTGAGCTGAGATTCTCGATGCGTTTGACCTTGCTTGGTAGACGCCAAGCGGCCTCGACCGAGAGTGCCGGATCAAAGCCATGGACTTTCATGCCAAGGCCTATCGCCATTTCGGCGACGAGCGAGCCGATGGCGCCTAGGCCGACCACGCCAAGGGTTTTACCTGCAATTTCGCTGCCAGCGAAGCGCTTTTTCTCTTGCTCCATCAGCTTAGAGAGTTCGGCGTGGTCGTTGAGATGAGCCTGTGACTCGGCGAAAGCAATGCCAGCAATTATGCCTCGCGAGGCGAGCAATAAGCCGCAGAGTACAAGTTCTTTTACCGCATTGGCGTTGGCGCCGGGGGTGTTAAAAACAACGACCCCGCGGTCGGTGCAATCGGTCACCGGCACGTTATTGGTGCCTGCGCCAGCGCGCGCAACCGCTCGTGCGTCGCCCACCTCTTCGATAGACAGTTTATGGCTGCGCAGTAAAATCGCATCGCCGCCTATCGCGTCACCAGCGACGATGTAGTCTTTTGCTGAGAAACGGCTTAGTCCGCGGTTAGAGATCTGGTTGTAGGTTTTTATCGTGTGCATGCGCTTCCCTGTTTTTAGCTAGCCAACGCCGAGCGCTGTGCCTTTTGAGTAGCACAGGATTATGAAGTGAAACACGGCCGAACTCCATACGCAGACCGCAACTGATTGTCGGGAGTGCAGAGTTGGGGCTAAGTGCCGGTTCGCGATACTATTCGAGTGAGGGGCGCAGAGGCTAGCTAGATCGGGATTAGCATGTAGGCTGCGAATCACAATCGCTGAGAGCGCCGTCTGGATATTGCTTTTAAGCAGTGGGGAGAGCATTCGATGAATTTGTTGCAACCTGGTATTGCGGTAGACCTTGAAACTGGGGAGGTGCGCGTGCGCCGGATACTTGGATTGAATCCAGGGCCCATGACCGGTCCGGGCACTAATACGTATTTGGTCGGTTCAGACAAGCTCACGCTGATCGATCCGGGTCCCATTGATGCTGTGCAGTTGCAGAATTTCTTGGTTGCGATCGGTGATGCGACACTGGTCTATATTTTAGTCACCCATACCCACGGTGATCATTCCCCAGGCGCGCTTGCACTCGCGAAGCAGACTGGCGCAAGATTGGTTGGGCTGAATGCGCCACAAGCGCCGGGCCAGGACCATAGCTTTGTCTCCGATATTACGTGTGCCGACGGCGACATCATTGAGTGTCGAGACACAGCAGGGTGCTATTCGTTACAAATGATTCATACCCCCGGGCATGTCTCCAACCACCTGTGTTTTTTGTTGAGGGAGGAGGGGCTTTTGTTTACAGGGGATCATGTGTTGCAGGGCACTACGCCGGTGATCCTGCCGCCCGACGGTGACATGAGTGACTATCTGGCGTCGCTCGAACGCTTGCTTCAGCTGCCACTCGTTGCGCTTGCACCAGCGCATGGGGACGTTATGCCTGCGCCCTTTACCGAAATCGAAAAACTGATTGCTCATCGCCTTAAACGCGAAGCGAAAATACTCGAGCGCCTGCGTTTGCTTTCGCCATGTACCGACGACGAACTTGTCGTGAGCGCCTACGACGATGTGGGCGAGCACCTGTTGCCCTGGGCTAAGCGAACGATGAGCGCGCATCTCATCAAGCTCGAGAAAGAAGGCATGGTGAGGTTCGATGAATTGTATTGGCAAGTGCTTTAACCCATTGAGCGAAGCTAATGAGGTTAAAAACGCAAAGCCGGTAAAGGGGGTGACAGAGGCAGAAAAAGGCACACCTTGTTGGAGCCTTTATCTTTTGCGCCGCGAAGACGGAGGTCTTTACACAGGCATCAGCACCGATGTCGCAAGGCGCTTCGAAGAGCATAGGTCTGGACGGGGCTCGCGCTCTTTGCGTGGAAAAGGGCTGCGTGAAATCGAGTATGAATGTGCGTTAGGCTCACGCTCTCTGGCCTCGCGAGCGGAGTACAGGGTAAAAAAACTCGCGAAGCCTATGAAGGAATCGCTGATTGAAAGCGACTTCTCGCGCGCTGAGCTCCTTGCGTTTCTCGAGATGGGCCTCGACTAAGCTTTCGCAGACTCGGGAACCTCGTTGCCATGGTCATCGAGCGGGGTAATTTTAAAGTTTAAGAAGCCGTAGATAACAGCGACGACGGGACAAATGAGATTAAAGAAGCAGTACGGGAGGTAGGCGAACGTCGCCACCCCGAGTGTGCCTGCCATGTAAGCGCCGCAAGTATTCCACGGGATCAGAGGCGAGGTCATAGTCGCTGCGTCTTCTAAGGTTCGAGAGAGATTTTTCGGGTCTAGGTTGCGGTTCGCGTATTCCTGCTTATACATGCGACCGGGTAATACGATCGCAATGTACTGGTCTGAGGTGATGATATTCGCGCCAATACAGGTGGCTATCGTCGTGGCAATCAGGCTGCCGGTGCTGTGAACGAATGACAGAGCGTAGGCAACGAGACAGCGTAGTAAGCCAGTGAAGTCCATTGCGGCACCGAACACCATGGCGCAGAGGATTAGCCACACGGTATTAAGCATCGAGCTCATGCCGCCGCGCGTCATTAAATCATCGAGTGTCGCATTGCCGCTATCGAGGACGAAGCCATCGAACAGTGTCTGCCAAATACCTTTAATGATCCCTAACGTCATATTTGATGAGTCGCCGGCCATCGCAGCTAGCGCAGGTTGCTGAAAAAAGAGAGATAACACGACAGCGATAAGCGCGCCGGCGAGAATCGTGGGTATTGGTGGAAGGCGTTTGTTCGCCATAAAAAGTAAGGCAGCCACGGGCAACAGCATCAGCGGATTTATGGTGAAATTGTCTTGGATCAGGCGCATGGTTATCGCAAGATCGTCGGCGCTCGAACTGGTATCGATGCTGAGTCCGAGCGCAAGATAGAGCAGCAGAGCAATGATAATGCTGGGTATTGTCGTCCAGATCATATGGCCGATGTGGCTAAACAGATCCGTGCCTGCTACCGCCGGAGCGAGGTTTGTTGTCTCTGATAAGGGCGACATTTTGTCACCGAAATAGGCTCCGGAAATGATCGCGCCGGCAGTGATTTCGAGAGATAGGCCGAGGCCTGCCGCAGCGCCAATGAGGGCAATACCTACGGTGCCAGCGACGGTCCAAGAACTACCAATACTGAGTGCTATAAGGCCGCAAATGAGACAGCTTGCCGCATAGAAGATGGAGGGATCGAGTATTAGGAGGCTGTAATAAATCATTGTTGGCACGGTGCCAGATAGAATCCAGGTGCCGATTAACACGCCAACGCTAAAGAGAATGAGGATTGGTTTGAGAGAAATAGTGATGCCCGCGACGATAGCGTCCTCGGTCGCTTCCCAGCTTAAACCATTGCGCCAACCGATAGCGGCTGCAAAAGCGGCGCCAATACAGAGTGCGATCTGGTTGGGTCCGTAGCTTGCATCTTCGCCGAATAAATAGACCGACAGGGAGAGCAGAAGGACAAGCGTTGCAACGGGGAAGAGCGCCTGAAGAATAGTCGCCTCTTTACCACCAGTCTCGCCAGTTGCCGGAATTACGTCTTGGTCTGGGTGCTGCTCGGGTGTTTCAGTCATTCTAGGTGGGATTCTCGCGCAGTGCTCTGGAGTTAGAGGATAAGCGCTAGCTACCGCCCCTGTCCAATCTCTTGGCCTTGAGCGGCAGACCGCGGCCCGTGGCCTAGGGTATACTTAGAGCCCGCAAAGTAAATTGGCGACCCTCTGTAGGGCGCGCCGAGCTAGGAAAGCAGATGACAGACCTACAAGCCTATATGACTGACCTCGGCAGACGCGCGCGCGCCGCGTCGGCAATGATCGCGAAAGCGACGACGGGTCAGAAGAACGCGGCGCTTATCGCTATAGCCGAGCGCATCGATAGCGCGCGGGAAACCCTGCTGGCTGCTAATGCGCAGGATATGGCCGCAGGGCGTGAGAAAGGCCTCGATGCGGCGCTGCTCGACCGTCTCGAGCTGTCGCCGGCACGGATTGATGCCATGCTCGAAGGGCTTAGGCAGGTTGCTGCACTCGACGATCCTATTGGCGCTATCAGTGAGATGAAACCGCGTCCCAGTGGTATTCAAGTCGGGCGTATGCGCGTGCCTCTCGGTGTCATTGGTATCATTTATGAGTCGCGCCCGAATGTAACCTGCGAAGCGGCGAGTCTCTGCCTTAAATCGGGCAATGCAACGATACTCCGTGGTGGCTCAGAGGCCCTCAATTCAAATCAGGCGATTGCGCAGTGCATCACAGCAGGACTTAGCGAGGCAGGGTTGCCAGCCGATGTCGTGCAAGTGCTAGATCGTCCAGATAGAGACGCAGTAGGCCATTTAATCACTATGCCTGAGTATGTCGATGTCATCGTTCCGCGCGGCGGTAAGGGACTAATCGAACGCATAAGCCGCGATTCACGCGTGCCGGTCATCAAGCATCTCGACGGCAATTGCCATCTGTATATAGATTCTGACGCTGATTTTGACAAGGCAGTGCGCGTCGCGCTTAACGCTAAGACACAGCGTTACGGCACTTGTTGCACGCTAGAGTCACTGCTCATAGATGAATCGGTCGCGGCGGCGCTTTTGCCTGTGCTCGCCGCTGAGTTTGCCGAGCATGCGGTGGAGTTAAGGGGCTGTCCTGCAACTCGGGCATTGGTTCCGGCTGCGATCGCCGCAACAGAGGAAGACTGGGGTGAGGAATATCTCGCGCCCATACTGTCTGTCAAAGTCGTCGATGGCCTCGACCAGGCGATAGCACATATTAATCAGTACAGCTCAGGGCATACCGAATCTATCATTACCGAGAACTACACGAAGGCGCAGCGCTTTTTACGCGAAGTGGATTCGAGTTCGGTGATGATTAACGCATCGACGCGATTCGCCGACGGATTCGAATATGGCCTTGGAGCGGAGATCGGTATCTCGACCGATAAATTGCATGCGCGCGGGCCTGTGGGGTTAGAGGGTTTGACCTCGCAGAAATATATCGTGTTAGGGGATGGGCATATCCGCACATGAGGAAGAGGGTCGGTGTCTATGGCGGAATGTTCGACCCCGTGCACTGCGGTCATCTTGCCGCAGCCGAACTCGCAGTTGAAGCGCTGAGTCTAGATCGAATGCTCCTCGTCCCCTGTAAATTGCCTAATCATCGGCATGCGGCTAGCGCGAGCGGTGCCCAGCGCCTCGACATGTTAGGACTTGCGTGTGCAAAAAGACCGCAACTCGAAGCCAGCCCGATCGAGCTTGAGCGAGAAGGTGTCTCCTACAGTGTTGATACGCTAGCGCAGTTGCGAGCAGCGGATCCGAACACCGATTTTGTCTTCTTGCTTGGAAGAGACGCCTTCGAAGGGCTGCCTCGATGGGAGCGATGGGAGCGACTGCTGGATGAAAATTTGCTCGCAGTCGTTTCACGGCCAGGTGTTTCTGTCTCGCGCGAAAGCGCCGACCTCACCCAACTCGCGGCGAGGCAGGTGGCGAGTCCCGAGGCGCTTTTTAGCGCTGCTGCAGGCAAGGTCATTCTGCTCGATGAGCTGCAGAGTCCTTTGTCTTCTACCCTTGTTCGTGCGGCGATTGGTAAAGAAGGGCTAATTGAAGGCGGCGGCAGAGAGGGGTGGCTGCCAAGTGCAGTGCAGGCTTATATAGAGGCGCATGGGCTCTACAGAAAAAGTGATAATAAAGATTAATTAAATTAAGTAAATTATTAATAAATAAGGATTTAAGATTGAAAAATTCAAAAGCACTTAACAGCGAGCAACTCGCCGAACTGGCAGTGACAGCGCTAGGTGACATGAAAGGGCAAGAGATTCGTAGCATCAGCGTTCAGGGGCTGACGTCGATCACCGACTTCATGGTTATCGCAACCGGCACGTCAAGCACGCACGTGAAAGCGCTCGCAGACTCTGTCGACAAGGCCGCAAAAGAAGCAGGGCAAGCTGTCAAAAGCATTGAGGGCAAAATAGCCGCCGAGTGGGTGTTGGTCGACCTCGGTGATGTTGTCGTTCATCTCATGGTTGCGCCTATGCGCGCGCTTTATAATCTCGAGGAACTGTGGAGTTTCAAAGCGCCTGCCGAGGATGCAATCATCGAGATAGCAGCCGAGCATGAAGCTTAAGCTGATTAGCATAGGCACTAAAATGCCGCGCTGGGTGCAGGAAGGTGTCGACGAATACAGCAAACGGATCGTCGGTGATTTGGGGTTTAGCCTGCTCGAACTGCCGATGGTTAAACGTACAAAGACTCAGAGCCCCGAGGTGTGTCGAGAGAAAGAGGGGGAGGCGATTCTAGCTTCCGTCCAAGAGGCCGACTATGTGGTAAGTCTCGAAGTCCTTGGCAAAGTATTAGATACGCCGAAGCTGGCGGCAAGGCTCGAGCACTTTAAGCGCCAAGGGCGTAATATCTGCCTGCTAGTCGGCGGCCCAGATGGATTGTCCGAGGCATGCGCAGCGCGTGCCGATGAGAGCTGGTCGCTGTCGGCGCTAACCTTGCCGCACCCTTTGGTACGAGTGGTACTGGTCGAACAGCTCTACCGCGCTTCCAGTCTGAGTAAAGGACACCCTTACCACAGGGCTTAATCAATCGTGTGGCGACAGTGAACACAACACGGTGAGTAAAACTTTAGTCGACTCGCGGTGTCGAAATTTGTAACAGTGACAAGCGGAGTAGGGTTTGGAAGGCAAGTGGCAGCTCAAAGATCGCGAGGCTGAACGAAGGCTTTTCGCAAGGCGCATGATCGTTGCGAGTGCTGTTGTCGTTTTTCTTTTCGCCGCGCTGTTGGCTAAGCTCATCAATCTTCAGGTTACCCAGTACGACTACTTTGCTTCGCGCGCAGATGGAAATCGCCTCCATTCGCAGTATGTGCCGCCAGCGCGAGGGCTAATATTCGATCGTAGCGGCGAGCTGCTTGCTGACAATCAACCTATATTTAATCTCTCGGTTGTCCGAGAGCGAGTCGACGATATCGATGCGACTCTCGAACTGCTGTCCTCTTTGATTCGCTTAGAGTCCGAAGACGTCGAGCAATTTCGTGAGAGGCTCAAGCGCCGCCGCGTCCCGTTCTCCTCTATACCGCTTCGCTATGTGCTTACCGAACAAGAGAAGGCACGGGTGTCGGTGAACGCGCATCGTCTTCCAGGTATTAGTATCGAGCCCCAATTCGTTCGCAGCTATCCCGCCGGCGATCTCAATGCGCACTCCGTTGGTTATGTGTCAGAGATCAACAGAGAAGAGCTCGATGCGTTCGAAGAAGACGTTCGCGAGAATTACGGTGGTACCAACCACATTGGCAAGACAGGTATCGAGCGCACCTACGAAGCGCTGTTACACGGCGAGGTAGGTTACGAGGTTGTTGAGAAAAATAACCGTGGGCAGGTTATGCGGCGACTCGAGCGTACCGATCCTATTGCAGGCAAAAATCTTACTCTCTTCTTAGAGAGTCGGTTGCAGCTTATTGCCACCGAGGCACTTGGCGAACAGCGGGGTGCGGTCGTTGCGATCGATCCGAATACCGGAGGAATTTTAGCTATGGTAAGCAAGCCAGGCTTCGATCCAAATTTGTTTGTAACAGGTATCAGCAATGCGGATTACTCACGCCTCATCACCGATAACGTCAACACGCCTCTGTTTGACAGGACAGTCAACCCTTATCCACCGGCGTCGACGGTAAAGCCGTTCATTGGCCTTGGTGGGTTGCAGCACGGTTTTACTGATCAGGACACTGTAATTCAGGACCCCGGGTATTTCAGACTTCCCGGCGTGCGCTATCGCTGGGGCGACTATACGCTGCGAACAGCGATCGGTGGGGGTCATGGCGAGACCAATCTCCAGCGCGCAATATTCCAATCCTGCGACACCTTTTTCTATGACCTAGGCTATCGCATGGGTATTGATACTATCCATGGTTTTTTAAGTCAGTTTGGCTTTGGTCAAAATTTTACGCTGGATATTGGCTACGCGCGCACGGGCGTTCTGCCTTCGCGCGAGTGGAAGCAGGCAATAAGGAACGAGCCGTGGTACCCCGGAGACACGATCAACTCCTCTATTGGGCAGGGTTACATGTGGGCGACACCTCTGCAGCTAGCTACCGCAACCGCGATCGCCGCTAATAAAGGTGTCGTAGTGAAGCCGAGACTGCTGGCAGCAATCGAAGGTGAGCCTTTCGAACCGCAAGACTTAAACCCCGTCGCAGATGTTCAGGTTGATAATCCGGACAACTGGCGCTATATCGAAGAATCGATGACGATGGTCGTGCACCGGCCTTACTCGCAGGTGTTTAGAGATTACGGCACCGCTTATGAGGCGATCGCTCGCGCTGATCGCGATATGTCTTACAAAATGGCAGGAAAGTCAGGTTCCGCTCAGGTCGTAAGTATTGCCCAAGATATTCTGCAGAGCGAAGATATTGACGTGTCGGAATTGAATAAAGACCACGCTTTGTTTGTTGCCTACGCGCCAGCGCAGCACCCCACTATTAAGCCTCAGATTGCCGTGGCGGTTTTTGTCGAAAATGGACAGCATGGCAGCAGTGTTGCTGGCCCGGTTGCAAAAGCGGTGATAGATGCGTATCTACTCGACATCTTGCAGATCGACTTCGCCTCGCTTGCGAGTGACCCCGATGCGTTGCTCAGTTTTGATGCTGGCCGAGCGCCACAGCAGTCAACTGATAGAGCTGCAGGCTTTCTCAATCTCGCCAACGCCGAGCATGAGGGTCATGTGCATGATTAATCGGGGCAGGAGAGTAGTCCCACTGCAACCCACAGCGTCCGGCGCCTGCGTAAAAGAGGCGCGCACGTGAAGGCGCCAAGTAATCGAGATTTCGTCCGCCAGTCGAATGTTAGTTTTTCTCAGCCACACAGGCTGCGCAGTTTCTGGCAAGTGGTGCATGTTGACCCAATACTCCTTGCGGGCTTGCTCGCCCTCTGTGGATTTGGGCTCTTTGTGCTCAATAGCGCCAGTGCGGGTGACGCTGAGGTTGTCACACGGCAAGCGGGCACGATGGGCATCGGTCTGTTTGTTATGTGTGTCGTAGCGCAGTTCGATATTCAGTTCTATCGGCGCTGGGCTCCCACAGTCTACGTTGTGGCGTTATCGATACTGGGTCTGGTGTTGATGATTGGGGTTGAAAAGAACGGAGCAAAGAGCTGGCTCGATCTCCCAGGACTGCCAAGTTTCCAGCCCTCTGAATTGTTAAAATTCATTGTCCCTATGCTTCTCGCCTGGTATCTCGCCAGCCGCGCTTTGCCGCCAAATTTAAAGCATGTTTTCTGGGCGGGAGTCTTCACGCTATTTCCTGCGGCGCTTATTATCCTTCAGAACGATATGGGCACGGCGCTTATGGTGACTATGTCGGGCATTTTTGTTTTGCTTCTCGCAGGGCTGCGTTGGCGATTTGTCTTTGCAGGAATCACCGCGTCGGTCATCGCATCGCCAGCGTGGTATTTGTTTCTGGCGCAGCCGCATCAGAAGAACAGAATACTGACTTTCTTTGATCCCTACAGAGACCCAACAGGTGCTGGGTACAACATCATCCAGTCGCAGATAGCGATCGGCTCGGGTGGCGTCTACGGCAAGGGCTATGGGAATGGCGCGCAGTCGCATTTAGATTTTATTCCCGAAAGTAATACCGATTTTATCCTAGCGGTGCTCGCAGAAGAGTTTGGGTTGATTGGTGTGTTGGTGCTTATCACACTCTACCTCTTTGTCATTGTGCGAGGCGCGCGCATAGCGCTCGGCGCAAGTGACATGTTCGGTCGCCTCTTGGCTGGCAGCATTACGCTCACTTTTTTCCTTTATCTTTTCGTTAATATGGCGATGGTTTCGGGTCTTCTGCCTGTCATCGGTTTGCCTCTGCCACTTATCTCGCGGGGCGGGACTGCGGTTGTGACGCTATTTATTGGCTTCGGATTGCTTATGTCTATACAAACACATAACGCAAATAAGTCGCCACGCTAGATACCGCCGCGTCTCCTCGGCAGCGCAATGAGCGAGAAAGGCGGGCAGAGCACTAAAATACTCAAACTTTCTTTGTTGCTACCGCTACTCTCTAAGAGTTACCGCGCGATGCATCGCCCTCGCATGAGGAACGCGCAGAGTCCCAAGCTAAACCAATCACAGTGAGACAATACAATGAGAGGAAACGTGATCGACACATCGGTTGAGGCTATTCTGGGTGCTACTGCGCGCGGCAAAGAGAGGGTTCGTTGGGGTGTGCGCTGCGTGGCTAAGGCGTTGCTCTTGCTTGCGCTGGTCTTGCTCGTTGGGTGTGCTAGCAGTCCGTCGGCAACGCCTGCCTCACCGAACGCGGGTCGATACCAGATCTCACAGGACCGTGCCCCGACAAGGGTGCTGAATGCTTCTGAGGTAAGAGACGTGGTGCCCACTGCGATTAACCGCACTATGGCCGGAAACCGCAGCCCCTACGAAGTGCTTGGCAAGCGCTATCGGGTGATGTCTTCCGAGGAGGGGTATTTCGAGCGCGGAGTGGCCTCTTGGTATGGCGAAAAATTTCATGGACATAAGACTTCCAATGGCGAAATCTTTGATATGTATGAAGTGTCGGCTGCGCACAAATCATTGCCGATTCCGAGTTTCCTAAAGGTGACCAATCTCGATAACAATCGCAGTATCGTAGTGCGCGTTAACGATCGCGGGCCGTTTCACGGTGATCGAATTATCGATTTGTCCTACGCCGCAGCGGTAAGACTTGGTTATGCTGATAGGGGAACAGCGCGCGTTGAGCTAGAAGCCATCGTGGTGAAGCCAGATGCTCCTCGTGAGCGAATCGAGCAGCCGCAGCTAGCGCGGGTCGGCGGCAAGCTCGCTAACCAATACCTTCAAGTTGGGGCTTATTCGAAGCGCGGTAGTGCGCAAGAGGTCGCAGAGCAGCTGCAGGGCCTCACTCGACAGCCCGTCAGAATAGAAGAGGTGCGTTCGTCTCAGGGTCAGACATTGCATCGCGTTCGCATTGGGCCACTAAGCGATTTGGCTGAGGTCGACATGCTCAAGGCGCGGGTCGCTTCAGCTAATCTCGGTACTCCCTACACCGTGTCCGACTAGCTCAACTCGATTAATCAAATGCTGGGTCTAAACACGGGCGAAGCATGACAAAAACGGGGCGAAGCACTGACTATTCGGTGCTATCGGCTGCGACGCGTAGGCATTGCCTAGTGTAGGCATTAGAATACCGAGGTATTCTTCCATTCGATCTCTATAACCTTAAATTCGGTCAATAATTCCGCTCAAGACCGAGTATCATAGGCAATAGATAAGCGGCAAAGTGGTGTCCCTAACCTTGGTGTTTTGAAGAGAAAGCAAAAGAAGAGCCGCGAAAGAAAATTCAGACAAAGAGTAGAGTTTCCCATGATATCAAGAGCCCGATTTAACCTGCGCACATTCAATATCCTTTTTGCCCTGTGCCTTGGCATGCTGCCAACCCTTCGGGCTTTTGCAGCGCCGGCAATTATTCCTCGCCCACCGGATATAGCGGCAACGAGTTACATTTTAATCGACGCCAAAACCGGCCAGGTATTGATTCAAGAGAACGCCGACGAGGCGCTCCCTCCCGCAAGCCTGACTAAAATCATGACGTCGTATATCGCGATCGAAGAGATCATCAGTGGTCGTCTCACGCTCGACACGCCCGTCCATATCAGCGAGAAGGCTTGGCGTATGGAGGGCTCTAAGACCTTCGTTGGGGTCGATACGATGGTGCGCGCCGAAGACCTTCTGCGTGGAATTATTATTCAGTCGGGCAATGACGCCAGCGTCGCGATCGCCGAGCATATTGCTGGGAGCGAAGAAGCCTTCGCCGACATGATGAATCAATACGCCGAAGTCATGGGCATGCAACAAAGCTTCTTCATGAATTCGAGTGGACTCGATACGGAGCTCTATTACAATACGATGTCGGCGCGTGACCTCTCGTTAATCGCACGCGAAACGGTTATCAAGCACAAAGACTTCTATCCAATCTACGCCGAACGCGAGTTCACCTACAACGGCATTACTCAGTCTAATCGCAACTCGTTGTTGTTTCGCGATCGCAATGTCGACGGCCTTAAAACAGGCTGGACCGATGCGGCCGGATTTTGCCTCGTTGCCTCTGCCGAACGCGATGGTATGCGTTTGATCTCTGTCGTCATGGGTACCGCGAGCACAGAGGCGCGCGCAATAGAGACGCAAAAGTTATTCACCTATGGTTTTCGGTATTTCGAGACGCATCAGCTTTACAGCGAAGGGCAGGTTTTAACCAATGTGCCGGTCTGGTCGGGCGAACAGTCGGCTGTAGACCTTGGCGTCACAGAAGATGTCTTTGTGACTATTCCGCGCGGTCAGGGCGAGAATCTAACCGCCGCGGTCGATGTCGAAGAGGCGATCACCGCTCCCTTAATGGGTGGTCAAATCATGGGCGTGGTCAATGTTACGCTCGACAGTGATCTCATATACCGTGGCGACGTGGTCGCTATGCAGGCTATCGAGCAGGGAGGGCTTTTTAAGCGCTTCATCGACTGGCTAACCCTGTTCTTCAGCAATCTTTTCTCATAGGCTCGGTGTAATGACCAAAGACATCACGTTTACCGAGACGCCACTTGGTACCGATCAGGAAACGCCGAAGATCGAATTCCCTTGCCTCTACCCCATTAAGGTTATCGGCGTGTCGGCGCCTGGTTTTGAAGCGCTGGCGATTCGTGTGCTCGAACGTCACGCGGGGAAAATATCCGAAGAGCTAATCGAGTTCAATGCAAGCAAAAACGGCAATTATGTGTCTGTTCGCGTCACCATTGCTGCCACCGGCCCCGATCAGCTCGAAAATATTTTTGCAGAGTTGAAGACAATCGAGCACGTGAAGATGGTGCTTTAGAATGCGTTTAGACGCGTATAAGTGGGAGCAAGCTAAAACCTCGGCTAGTCTATCGCTAACAAGGCCGAGCGAAATCGGGCTTAAAGTAAGGCGGTTAGGGCTGCAAGAATATGTGCCGTTATGGCAAGCGATGCGTTACCTCGCCGAACATCCAAGGCAGGGACGCGACGACGAAATTTGGATGCTGAGCCATAAGCCGGTTTTTACTCAGGGTCAGGCGGGCAGGGCAGAACATATTCTCGATGCGGGAGATATCCCGATTGTGCATATCGATCGCGGCGGACAAGTGACCTACCATGGGCCTGGGCAGCTAGTAGGTTATCTTTTAATCGACGTAAAACGTCGCAAAATGGGCGTCCGGGAGCTCGTAGACCTTATCGAAGAAGCCATTGTAGAGGCGTTGGCCACGTTTGGTATTAGGGGTGAGCGGCGCGCTGATGCGCCGGGTGTTTATGTTGACGGTGCTAAAATTGCAGCACTTGGTTTACGCATAAAGAACGGACTGAGCTATCATGGCCTCAGCCTTAATGTCGACATGGACAAATCGCCCTTCGACAGAATAAATCCCTGTGGTTTCGAGGATCTCAGGGTGACACAGGTCGCCGACCTGATCGGTCCGGTGGATGCTGAACGTAACCTCATGCAAGAAGTAAGCAGCGCATTAGTAGCCGCGTTACTCCGCAGATTTGGCTACCGAACCTAAGTTCATAGTATCCCCCTTCGGGGTTTAGCTGGAATAACAGAAGCCCTGTAGAACGGGGCAAAAATCTGAAAGCCGGGCCTGCCGGCGAAGTGAGTTGAGTCAAAATGACAGAGACAATAGAGCGAAAGCGCCGGAATGTATTAGTTGAAGGTGAGAAGCTGCGTGGTGCCGATAAGGTGAGGCGCATTCCGCTCAAGGTAATCCCAACCGACGAGTTGCTAACCAAACCGAATTGGATTCGCGTCAAAATCCCAGCGTCGCCAAGAATCAATCACATCAAGCAAAAACTCCGAGAGCATAAACTAGCGTCTGTCTGCGAAGAGGCCTCGTGCCCTAATCTGGGCGAGTGTTTTAGCAATGGCACCGCTACATTTATGATTATGGGTGAGATTTGCACGCGGCGCTGTCCATTTTGTGATGTCGCACACGGCAAGCCGAACGCACTCGATGAGAATGAGCCAACTGAACTCGCCAGCGCGATAAGCGAAATGGGCTTGAGCTATGTCGTGATCACGTCTGTCGATCGCGACGATCTGAAGGACAGTGGGGCACAACATTTCGCGAACTGCATCAGCGAGACGCGCCGTTTTAATCCCGAAATTCAGGTCGAAGTGCTGGTCCCAGATTTCCGAGGCCGTATGCAAATTGCTTTGGATATTTTGAAAGACACACCTCCTGATGTGTTTAATCACAATCTCGAGACTGTCCCCCGCTTGTATAAAAAAGCGCGGCCAGGCGCCGACTATCAATGGTCACTCGATCTCCTTAGAGGCTATAAGGCACTTCGCCCCGAGGTCGTAACCAAATCTGGGCTTATGCTCGGGCTTGGTGAGACGATCGATGAGGTGAAAGACGTGATGCGCGATCTCTATGCCCATAATGTCGACATGGTGACACTAGGCCAGTATCTCCAGCCCAGCAAAGATCACCTCAAAGTCGAACGTTTCGTGCATCCCGATGAGTTCGACGAACTCCGCATTTTTGGCGACGAACTTGGTTTCAAGCACGTTGCGAGTGGACCACTAGTGCGCTCGTCTTATCATGCCGACAAACAGGCCCAAGGCGAAGAAATCGGCGTTAAGGCGTAACATGATGATTCGCATGCTGGCCGTGTTGAGCTTAGTAGCCGCCGTTGCTCTTTTTTATTGGCTCGATGCCAATGCGGTTTTAGTCGGTACCTTCGCTATTCCCTTGCGAGCGCTGCTCAGCGCTACCGTGGGGGTTTTAACACTTTTTGGTGTGCGCCCATGGCTATCGCCATTTTTGCGTTCCTCTAGCGTATTTGCCGGATTCTTCGTTATCCCTTATCTGTTTTTCGTCGGCCTCTACTACTTTCTCCTGTTGCCACAGCGCGAAGGAGAAGGTGTTCGAGGAGAACAGATTCTGAGCGCACTAATAACAGATGCGTCGAGTAATGGCATCGTTGAGGTAGGCTTTAGCTATCCTATCTATACACCGACTGTTGAACTGAAAAATGCCGAACTGTTCACGCGAAACGTTGAGTTGTTTCTTCGTGTAGTAGATGCCAACGGCGATTCCTCCCTCTATCGCGCGGTGCGGGATGAGGTGCCAGGTGCGGCGTTAAGCGTCGAGGCGAGCGTGAAAGGCTTGCTCAGCGAGAATGCAGAGTATGTGTTCAACCCAGTGAGTGTCGCGCCTTTGGCGACTCTAACCGGCAAGGCCGCGTTCGTGATTACCGATCTGGAGGAGGGCAAGACACTTAGGCAAGCCCTGAGAGAGGCACAGCAGGCACAGTTTGAGCTGCGTGAAATCCAGTCGGGTGTTCTAATCGACGAATTCCCGCTTATCGCGCTTTAGCCTGCGCCTCTTTGCAGAACGCTTGCCCTTCCGGACTGGCCCCCTACCGCTCTTCAGGGCGGGCTTAGGCAGAGGCGCCTGGCAGTTCTTTAACGGGCTGGCGGCCATCATTCCGTTTGCCTTCAGCCGCCAAAATAGGGCGTCTTGTTACGATCCCTACTGCAATCATAATCAGCGAAGCGGCGGCCGAATAACTTAAAATCGCCGCAAGCGCTGCACCCAGTGGCAAAAGATAAGCGAGTCCCATAGCGAGCAAGAGCCGGCTGCTTTCTAAGGGAGTGCTTAGCACTCGCTTGTCTAGGATATAGCCATGGGTAAAGAGCGACAGCGCGATGAAGCCTGCCGCCGCCCAAAGTTCGGCTGTGCTCGCCACAGTGGCGAGTTCAGCTAGAGAGAGGCTTACGATTACAGTGATAATGAACTGTCCGAACACATAGACCCGAGTGATGCCTGCAACTTTGGGGTCGTATTTCGATTTTAAATCGACAGGCGCTGCGGCCTTGCAGGTTTTCGTGTAATCGGTGGGCAGCCAGCCCGGGGGTTTAAACAAGAGTTGCACCTTGTTTCCGAGGCCTTTCATCTTGACGAAATCGATTAGTAGCCGCCAGTAGACATGGGTATTGGCCCAGAGTGGATTCCAGCTATTCAAGGGCTTGCGCAGGCCATAGACAGCGGGCTCCTCGGCAAGTTCGTCTTGAAACGTGCCGAATAGGCGATCCCAAATAATGAAGACCCCGCCGTAATTTTTGTCTACGTATTGATCATTGCGTGCATGATGAACGCGGTGATTCGAGGGAGTAACCATAATCCATTCGATAGGTCCAAGTTTAGGTACATGTTGCGTGTGCACCCAAAATTGATAGATCAGATTGAGGCTAACCGTTGCGACTAAGACCTCGCCTGGCACGCCAATAATGAAGAAGGGTATTAGGAATAAAAAGCCGTGAAAATCGATGCTTGTCTGGCGAAGGGCTGTGCCTAAATTGTAATCTTCGCTCTGGTGATGAGAGACATGCGACCCCCAAAACAAAGCGACTTCATGACCTAGGCGATGCTTCCAATAGTAAGCTAGATCATACAAGACGAAAGTGGCAACCCATACAAGGGTTGACTCTGCGGGTAATTGCGTAAGCTGGAAAGTCTTAACAATAAACTCATAGATCAAGGCTGATCCACCTACGATCACAAGTCCGCTGAGTGAACTGAGTGAGCCCATTGAGAGACTGTTAATTGTGTCGTTGAGGCGATACGTGTTGCGGCCGCGAGCGATGCCATAAATAAACTCAGCCAAAATAAGCGCGAGGAAAAAGGGGACTGCAATAGCGATTAGATCCATGGATGTTTTCTCAATTTTGCTAGCATTGTCTGTGCCCACCTCTGTGTCTGGCTGGTAAGCGTGAGTGCACTCGTGGGGCGACAATTTTACACTGAATGTGCCTGCCAAGGGCCCCCAAAACGAGTATCATAGTCCACCCAGCGATCATTCTATTCACCTGATTCGTAGCGAACCCTATGGGATGTTATGAAACGAAACCAACTAACAGGGAATCTACTTATGAGTGATCCGAAATTCAAGGCCTTAGGCTTAACTGCTACCTTAAAGATCAGCTGCTTTGGCGCCGCTCTGAGCTTCTTGAGCAGCGTTGCAGTCGCGCAGGGTATTCAGCAGACTAAAGGCGACTACCAAGATAAATTTCGCCAGCTAGACGAAGTTTTGCCGACGCCCAACGTCTACCGCAACGCGGCGGGGCAGCCGGGTCATGAGTACTGGCAGCAAAAAGTCGATTACGATATCGATGTCATACTGAACGAAGAGACGCACAGCATTCAGGGCACTGAATCGATTTCGTATCAGAACAATTCCCCCGACACGCTCAACTATCTCTGGATGCAGCTTGATCAAAACCGGTTTCGTAACGATTCTATCGCGCAGCTGAGCGAAACGTTCAACCGGTCTAGCCCCGAGCCAGGTTCGCCTGCGCGTGTAAGTCTTGGTCAGCTTCGTGAAATTCAGTATATGGAAGAAGCTGAGCTAGGATACGATATTCAGTCGGTAGTTGATGCCGCGGGCAACGCGCTCAATCACACCATCGTCGGCACATTGATGCGAGTCGATTTGGCGCGCGCCTTGCGCCCGGGTGCCTCAATCGATTTCAAAATCGACTATAGCTACAACATCGTTAATGGCGACGTAATAGGCCCGCGCGCAGGTTACGAGCACTTTGCCGACGAAGGTGAGAACGGTAACACCATCTATGCGCTGGCGCAGTGGTTCCCGCGTCTTGTCGCTTATACCGATTACGAAGGTTGGACGAATAAGGAATTCTTGGGCTCGGGTGAATTCACGCTAGAGTTTGGTGACTATGAGGTTGCCATGACCGTCCCTGCCGATCACATCGTGGCGGCGACAGGTGAGCTTGAAAACGCAAACCAAGTACTAACCGATGAGCAGCGACGTCGCCTCCGAGAGGCCGAGACTGCCCAGCGACCAGTTTTGATCGTTACGCCTGAGGAAGCTCTAGCGAACGAAGCCGAAGGCACCAACGAAACAAAGACATGGCGCTTTAGTGCCGAAAACGTGCGCGATTTCGCCTGGTCTTCGTCGCGCAAATATATCTGGGATGCAAAAGGCTATCGCCAAGAGGGCGCCGAGCAGGAGTTGGTGGTTGCCATGTCGTTCTGGCCAAAAGAGGGCGGTGACCTCTGGGCAAAATACTCAACAGAGTCGGTGATTCACACGCTCGAGGTCTATAGCCGTTTTTCATTTGATTATCCGTATCCGACTGCACAGTCGGTTAATATCGGCTTCGTTGGCGGTATGGAATACCCGATGATTACCTTCAACGGACCACGTACAACATTGCAAGACGATGGCAGCCGAACCTATACGCTGGCTGAGAAGCGGTTTCTTATCGGGGTTGTGATTCACGAGGTTGGTCATTTTTACTTCCCCATGATCGTTAACTCCGATGAGCGTCAGTGGACCTGGATGGATGAGGGAATCAATAGCTATCTCGATGGCGTTGCTGGCCGTGAATGGGATGCAGAAATTCCATGGGGCGTTGAGCCGCGCTACATTGTCGACTATATGGTGTCGAGCAACCAAGTGCCCGTGATGACGCAATCAGATAGCGTGCTACGTCTTGGTCCGAATGCGTATTCGAAACCTGCTACTGCACTGAATATTTTGCGCGAGACCATTATGGGCCGCGAACTTTTCGATTTTGCATTTAAAGAATATTCGCGTAGATGGGAATTCAAGCGTCCGACGCCTTCGGATTTCTTCCGCACAATGGAGGAAGCTTCGGGTGTAGATCTCGATTGGTTTTGGCGCGGGTGGTTCTACACCACAGACCACGTCGATATTGCCTTAGAGCGCGTGTATCAAATGGAAATGAATACGGAGAATCCCGATATCGATTTTGCGCGTGAGCGCGAAGACGACAAAGCCTTTTCGCCGTCGTTATTCAGTGAGCGTAACCGCGACGCGGGTATGCGCACTTGGGTAGAGGGTAATACTGATGTCCGCGACTTTTATGACGAGAACGATGAATTTACGGTGACCAATAAAGAGCGCAATGCCTACAATTCGTTCCTTGAAGGACTCGAAGAATGGGAACGAGAAGCGTTAGACAAAGCGGTCAGCGAAGAGCGCAACTACTATCTTGTCGAGTTTGCCAACAAGGGCGGCTTGGTGATGCCGATCATACTCGATGTCGAATACGCCGACGGTGTTACAGAACAGATTCGTTATCCTGCGGAAATCTGGCGCAAGTCGCCCAAGATGGTGAAGAAGCTACTGGTAACTGAGCGCGAGATAGTATCGCTGACGGTAGACCCGAGTATGGAGACTGCAGACGCTGATATAGAGAACAATTTTTATCCTCGCCGTCTCGTCCCGTCCCGTATCGAAAGCTTTAAGTCGTCGTCTAGCAGTCGCCGCGTTTCGCGAGACATCATGCAGGACATTAAAACCGAGCTGAAAGTGGCAGGCGATGATGACGAGAGTGAAGAAGATGAGAGTGGCAACTAGCCGAATATTTGTCTTGAGAACTGCGCCCGCGTCGAAGCGGGCGGGTATTTTTTCTGTGGCGGGGCTGTTGATCTTTTGCAGCGCCGCTGTCTATGGCCATCAGCAGAAGACAGCTGTAACAAGGCTGCTGTTCAATTCGAATACTGGCAGCCTTGAAATCATGCATCGCCTGTTTTTGCACGATGCCGAGCATGCGGCTAGTGTGGTCTTTGGAGAAAAGCAGGATATTATCGAGTCGTCTGATTCGCGCGCGTTGTTTGGAAGTTATGTTATCAATCGTTTCGCTGTTGCACTCGACGTTCAAGGCGAGCCGCTGCAAGAGCTCAAGCCTCACTACCTTGGAGAGGAGATCGATGGTCAGTATCTCTGGGTCTATCAAGAAGTGCCAGATTTTGCCACCAACCAAGTCGGCAAGTCGGTACAACTTCGCGTGATCAACAGCGTGCTGCGCGATGTGTGGCCTGAACAGTCAAATCTCGTGAATGTCGAGCGGGGTGGGCAGGTCGAAAGCGTTACTTTTTCTGTGGGAGCAGACTCTCTATCGGTTACTGTGCCTCGATGATGGTTAGGCTGGCGTAAAAAATTTCGGCGCCAATTTTCATTTCCACTTTCTTTTTCACATTCCAATTTTTGTTTCAGCTTCTCGCGTTATAACTCCTTATTACAAGCTCCTTTCCGGTAAACCTACGTTTGTGATTCGGTGTGCGATGCGCCTAAATATTCTGCAATGGCAAGACCCGCCGCGACACTCGTGAAGGGGTCATGTTCGACTACTTTACTTGGGAATCGCTGTTCGAGTACGCGCTTTACTGCGGGGATGAGCGATGAGCCTCCTGTCCGAATCACCAGCTTGATGTCACTGCTCTCGATTGCCGCGCGGGTCAGAGTGTCGTCGATAGCCTGTTCGAATTTCGCCATCAGGCTAGAAATCATAGTCTCAAATTGCGCGCGCGTGAGAGTCATTTCGATATCTAGTTCGGGTATATCGAGTCGCGCCGATTCCGAGTGTGAAAGTTCTGCCTTTAAGTCTTTGAGCAATTGAAACACGAGGTAGCTGTGATTATTTTTTATGAGATCGTAAAGGCGCTGAAACTTAGTTGAAGCGTCGTCGCCATCCTGAATCCGCTGATGCAGCGGGGTAGTGTATTTGTTCTGGTTTAACATATAGCTCACCGCCCAATTAAGCAGGAGGTCTTCGTATTCTTCGAAAGGGAAAAGGGTCTCGATTTCTCGGTCTTCGCCCGCACGACGCCAGCGTTCTCCTTTACCTAAAAGGGGGAAAATAAGTTCTCTAAAGAGAAGCTGATCGATATGGTCACCGCCCAGGCCAATACCGTGCGTTGCGACAACCTCGAAATCTTCGTTCGTGTGTTTTATTACACAGAGATCTAGCGTACCTCCACCAAAGTCAACGGCAAGCAGGGTTTTGGTTTGCAACTGCGGATTTGCGTGGAGATAACTAAGTGCGGCAGCATTTGGCTCGGGATAGAAGCTCTGCCGGTTGAACTCGGCATAGCCGTAGCTCTCTGAAAGGGCGCTAAGTGCGGCGCGATTACGGTCGTTCTGTGAGCCTTCGAAATTGACTGGATGTCCGATACAGGCGTGATCAACGAGTGGCGTCGGATTGAGTCCTAAAGGCAGCTGAGCTTCTATTGTGCGGCGTATACGAATAAGCAGGGGAGTGATAAGAGCGACGAGACGGAAGGGCTTGTCGAACACCATTAGCCGCTGAGACTCGTTGTTACCGAGCAGCCGCTTTATGCCCCTAAAGAGCCTTCCCTGTTGTCCACCATCGACAAGTGATTGTCCGTAGATGAGTGACGTCGATGCTTCTTCGGGCAGGCCGTGATCACCGGTTTGGCCTGTAGTAGTGCGTCCCTCACCCAAAATCTCTGCGCTTAACTCGACTGTCCGTCCCGTATTACTGCTGACATACTCGTCTATTGCGGCCTGCCCCGTAACGATCTGATACTCGCGATTGATATAGGTCGCGCTAGGCATAACTTTGGCGCTAGGCTCGAGGTTGATTACGGTTACATGGGTGCCGTCGAAGATAGCCGCGGCGCTATTGCTTGTGCCGTAGTCGATGCCGATTCCGAGGCGATTAGAACTATTTTTGCCTTCGCGCTGAAGAGAGTGCTGTTTTGTATTCAATGGTTATCCATACCTGTAATAACTTCAGGGTGACGCTAATTTGTTTAAGGCGGCGAGCGCGTTCCCTCGTGCAAAAATAAGCTGTGTCTCACCATGCTAATGGATGCGGAGCGAGAAGATAGCACACTGCATCCCCGGCTCTCTATATAACGTGCCGTTTGTCGCCTGATTATAAAGGATTGCTTCCGGCTGTGGCGCCACGACGGTGCCGCAGTTACAATATCGATTGATATTTTGCCTAAGAGTTCGAGTCTATGCCCATTCCTGACAATAACCACTATGCAAGGATTTTCTTCCGCGCGCTTTGTGTCGCTACTGCTCTGACGCTTTCGCTGGCAAGCTTTTCGTCATTGGCAGGAACAATCGTCCGGGTCAGTACGAGTGTCGGGGACTATTCGATCGAGCTGTTGGATGAAACAGCTCCGCTTACCGTGGCCAATTTTCTTGGTTATGTTGCTCGTAATGATTTTAATGGCACTTACCTCCATCGAGTTGTCGATAACTTTGTTGTGCAAGGAGGGGCCTATCGATTCAAGTTGTTCGAAGGTCCTATCGATATTCCTACAGGTGAGGTTGTCGTGAATGAGTTCGGTGCGCCGAACCTGCGTGGCACTGTCGCGATGGCGAAAGTTGATGGCAATCCTGATAGCGCGACGAACCAGTGGTTTGTGAACCTCGCCGACAACAGTGGTAATCTGGATGCCAACAATGGCGGGTTTACTGTGTTCGGTACCGTATTAGGAGATGGTATGGCAGTACTTGATGCCATCGATGCGTTACCGTTCGTGAGCCTCGGCGCAAAAGCACCCAACGCGCCTTATTTCTCAGAATTCTACGATAACCCCTCGTCGTTCGTTTACATGAATGTAGAGGTCACCGAGCGGTTTAGTACTTCGTCTCATGTTTATGAAAGTGGGACCGGCCTGCTGATTACAAGCGTAAACATCGACGACGGTAGCGAGCTTTTAAGCCTAAACTTACGCTCTGTCGCCTCCGAACTGGGATTTGTTCTAGAGGTCAATCAAGAAAGCGTCATTCCCAGACAAGCAGTCTTTGAGGGCATGGCGACTTTCGACAGTGCGACAGGACTTCTGACCATTCCAGCGCTTGAGGTCAATCTGAGCGGCTCGGTTAGCGTCATTACCAATGTAGTGTTCAAATTGATAGATTCTGCGAGCGCACGATTTTTGCTCGATACTTACGATCAATAAGCTGACTGGCGTTTGCTGCGAAAGCGCAACAGTTTGCCGGTTTTTACTTGCAAAAAAACTGTAACAGCACTGCCGCGTTAGCGTGCTAGCGTGCAAAAGGATAATAATATGGCAAGTCCGCGCGGCGAATTTTCTTCTCGATTCGGCTTTCTTATGGCCGCTGCGGGGTCAGCCGTAGGCCTTGGCAACATTTGGGGTTTTCCAACCAATGCGGCGAGTAACGGTGGTGCGGCCTTCCTGTTCGCCTATCTGTTATTGGCGTTTGCGCTCGCTTATCCTGCGCTGATGGCGGAGCTGATCATTGGTCGCTACGCCCGCGCGAATGGCGTTACTGCACTACGGAAAATTGCTACGGGACCTAAAAGCAGATTGTTTGGTTCTTTTGTAGGCGGCCTAGGCATTGTGACCGTTAGCTTTATTCTCAGTTTTTACGCCATTGTCAGTGGATGGATGCTCGCATTTTTGTTGCAGCCAGTGGCGCAGGTAGTTGGACTGAAGGCGTTAGCGGACTGGCTTGTCGTCGATGGTGTAGTGCGCAACTCGCTCTTTGTAGTTGTGTTCATGCTGCTCACTATCTTTATAATTAGTGCAGGCGTTAAAGAGGGAATCGAGAAATGGGCAACTCGCCTCATGCCCTCGCTTGTTCTAATCTTGGTATTACTCATAGGCTATGTGTTTACCCTGCCTGGCGCGATGGAGGGACTTCGCGCTTACCTAGTACCAGACTTTTCCGTCTTCGCTCGACCTGGTCTGCTCGTCAGCGCTATGGGTCAGGCCTTTTTCTCACTTTCTTTGGGTGTCGGAACCATGTTGGTTTACGGCTCTTACATCAGCAAAAGCGAAAATTTGCCCGTTATCGGAAGTCTCGTTGCTTTGCTTGATGTGGGTATAGCTGTGCTGGCAGGTTTGCTTATTTTACCGGCTATGTATGTGGCGCTCGCAAGTGGCGTTGAAATATTTGACGCGCAGGGTGGTCTAATAGCAGGCCCCGGATTGATTATTTCGGTTTTACCAGCGCTGTTTGATTCGATGGGCGCTGTCGGCGGTTTTGTTGCCTTCGCATTCTTCGCGCTAATGGCGATTGCCTCGCTCACCTCATCAATTTCGATGCTCGAAGTGCCGGTCTCTTTTATTGTCGAGTCCAAGGGTGTTCGCAGGCCTACGGCAGCGTTACTACTGGGCTCTATAATTGCATTGATTTCACTAGTGATCGTGTTTAATTTTGACTCATTATTCGATTTAGTAGTGACGGCAACCACAGAAATGAGTCAGCCGTTACTGGGTCTGTTTTTCTGCGTGTTCAGTGGTTGGATATGGAACCGCGCAGCAATACTCGAAGAGATTAAAGAGGGTGCGCCCGATGCCGCGTCGGGTTTTTTCTGGCGAATTTGGCCCTTTTATATTCGCTTTGTCTGTCCTGCCGCGATCCTTATTGTTTACTTGCAGTAACCGGTAGCATAACGAGTTTCGGACAGCCACGTTCTTCTTTCCGGACTGAATTGTTCGCTATGGAGAATATCGGTAGTCGATGACTTTAGAAATTGAATCAATAGAGAGGTTCACAATGAAAGCAAAGTTAATAGTTATTGCGATAGCGCTAGGTTTAATGAGCGCGTCCGCCTCCGGGCAGGAGGCGGGCGTGAGCATGCGTGAAGACAACCCTTTTGCTAGAGTAAGTGACCTTGATTTCCACTATCCTCCCTTCGACCGCATAAAGAGCGAACACTATCTGCCTGCCTTTAAAGCTGGGATGGCGCAGCAGAAAGCTGAGGCACAGGCGATAGCGGATCAGGGAGCCGTGCCGAGCTTCGAAAACACTGTTCTTGCACTCGAAGTATCGGGGCAGTTACTTAATCGGGTGAGCCGAGTTTTCTTTGCGCTCGCGGGCGCGCACACCAATGACGCACTGCAGAAAATTCAGCAGGAACTTGCCCCTGAGCTGGCCGCACACGATGATGCCATCGTTCTGAATGGATCACTTTTCGCCCGTATCGAGAGTGTTTATACACGCAGAGCAGACCTCGGATTGAGCGCGGAGGCTGTGCGTCTGATCGAGCAGTATTACACCGATTTCGTCCGCGCAGGTGCGGCATTGGGTAGTGCCGAACAGGCCCGCTTGAAAGAGATAAATGCGCAGGCTGCGTTGCTACAGACACAGTTTAGTCAGAACGTGCTCAATGAAGTGAACGCTATGGCTGTCGTTGTCGATACTCGCGAGGAGCTGACAGGGCTCGATGAGGCCCTAATCGTCGCTGCAGGTAAAGAGGCGAGTAGCAGGGGTTACGACGGCAAATATGTCTTGCCTCTTCTCAATACAAGCGGCCAACCTGCGCTAAGTAGTGTCCAGAATCGAGGGGTTAGGGAAGCTATTCATCGCGCGTCGGTTGCACGAGGTGTTCGTGGCGGCGAATTCGATAACAGACAAATTCTTTCAAGCGTTCTGAAGCTGCGAGCAGAGCGAGCAAACTTGCTGGGTTATCCTACCCATGCTGACTATGTGCTCGAAGATGCTACCGCGCTCACTGTTGAGGCAGTTAATGCCCGCTTAGCGTCGCTCGCACCTGCTGCGGCAGCGAATGCGAGGCGCGAAGCCGAAGACCTGCAAGAAATTATTAATGCCTCTGGCGGTGACTTCGAGTTAGAGGCATGGGATTGGCAGTTCTACAGTGAGCAATTACGCCAACAGCGCTACGCATTTGACGAGTCGCAGCTACGACCTTATTTCGAACTGGATAACGTGCTCAAGCGCGGTGTATTTTTTGCGGCCGAAAAACTGTACGGGCTAACCTTCGCTGAGCGTTTCGACCTGCCGGTATATCAAGAAGACGTGAGAGTGTTTAATGTCTTCGATGTAGCCGGAACTCAATTAGGTATTTTTATCGGGGACTTCTATGCTCGCCCCTCAAAGCGAGGCGGCGCTTGGATGAATGCTTACGTGCCGCAAAATGGCCTGATGGGAACTAGCCCAGTCGTTGCGAACCATTTAAACATCACTAAACCGGCAGAGGGTGTTGAGACACTGCTGACATTTGATGAAGTGACGACACTGTTCCACGAGTTCGGCCATGCGCTTCATGGGTTGTTCTCCGATGTCGAATATCCCTATTTTTCGGGTACAAGCGTACCGCGCGACTTTGTCGAGTACCCGTCGCAGGTCAATGAGATGTGGGCAACGTGGCCTGAAGTGTTGGCCAATTATGCTGTGCATTTCGAAACAGGCGCTCCGATGCCTCAGGCGCTTCTCGATAAAGTGCTTGCCGCGCAGAAATTCAATCAAGGTTTTTCTACCTCGGAGTATTTGGCTGCTTCGGTTTTAGATCAGGCATTGCATCAACTCGAGCCCAATAAGGTGCCAACTGCCGAACAAATCCCTCAATTCGAAGCGGATGCGCTCGCCAAAGCGGGATTAGATATTAGACAAGTTCCGCCTCGCTATAAAAGCGCGTATTTCTCTCATATCATGGGAGGCTACTCGGCAGGCTACTACTCCTATATTTGGAGCGAGGTACTCGATGCTGACAGTGTCGAGTGGTTTAAAGAGAACGGGGGCTTAGTAAGAGCAAACGGAGATCATTTTAGAAACACGCTACTTTCTAAGGGCGGCACCCGCGAAGCGATGAGTTTGTTTCAGGACTTCAGGGGTCGTGAGGCGTCTATAGAGCCACTGCTTCTTAGACGCGGACTCCAGTAGCGTATTAGGCAGCAGGGCCGACTCTCTCAGCGGCGTTTCGATGCAAGCGAAGCGCCACTTAATTTGAGAGAGAGAAGGCTAAGCTCATCCCAAGGGTTTGCCAAATTCATGCCTTTTATCGCCCCATCGATGAGACGTGCCTGATGCAGCAATTGCCATGCCTGAGGCTTGCTCAGCCTCGACAGCACGCTTTTAACTGCAGCTTTGCGATTAGTCCATACGCGCGCGTTTTTCATTATCATTTCGCTATTTTGCCCCTTATCCTTTAGCGCTAACATGGGAAGCAGGCTATCGAGTTCGCGCGTAAAGGTTGCGAGTATTGGCAACGGATGAACCCCTTCAGCTTTTAACCCCGCAAGAATTTTTTGGGCTCGGCTGGTCTCTCCTAGCAGGGTCGCGTCGAGCAAATCGTAAGTTGTGAGCCGCGAGTTGTCGCTCACAAAGTCGACGAGTTCATTCGCTTCTAGCGGCTTGGTAGGCTGGCCAGTATCCGCGAATGCTAATTTTATGCGCTCGATGTCTTGGACCGCAGCGAGCAGATTGCCTTCAACCCGATCAGCAAGCATTGCGACTGCTTCTCTGCTTGTACTGATGCCGGCAATTTTGAGCCGTGCGCTTAGCCAGGCCGGAAGCTCTTCGCGTTTAAGTGGCCAAACCTTAACCAGCAGCGCATTTGCAGTAAGTTTGCCAAACCACTTGGTTGAGGTGGCGGCTTTATCGAGTTTCGGCCCAAGGATCATGACGGCGATATCATCATTAGGATTGTCTATAAACTGCTGCAGCGCCTTCTTTCCTTCGTCGTCGGGTTTAGCCGAAGAAAATCGCAGTTCAATGATTCGTTTGTCAGCGAACAAAGAAAGGCTATTGGCAAGCTGTAGGAAATTATCCCAATCGAAATTTTTATCGACGTGGAACAAGTCGCGCTGGTCGAAACCCTGCTTTCGAAGAAAGGTGCGAATCGCGTCGCCCGCCTCGAGCATAAGGAGTGGGTCGTCGCCGGAAACCCAGTAGAGTCCTCGATTGGGCGGCCTTAACTGAGCGTTGAGTTGTCCCGAGGTTATTTCCACACCTAGCCCCTCATTGAATGGCTGCGCTAGCGCGTCGAATTATTTGAAGTACGAGGCTGCGACGCATCTCTTGCGTGAGCAGTGCAATTTCATCCTGAGTGCCTGCAAGGTTTTCGATTTCTTCAAAGTACTCACTTTGCACACTTACCTCCACAGCGTCGAGGATGACAGCTGACCCGACTGTGAGCGTGAGTTGGCTAATAAGTGACAATTCATACTGTGCTGCTCTAGCGCGCGAGTTGACCGATACTGCGCGTCGGTCCAACCGCTCATCGCCAAGGCGGAGCATTATTGAGTCGCCTCCTTGTGGGACATCGCTATTGACTACTACGTCGACCGAAAGAGCCTCAAGCGCACTGATGAGCTCCGCTATAAGTGGGTCGCTTGGGTTTGTGGCGGTTAAAATGATTTGCGAAAGCGTCGTAGTCGCCTGCTCGCTGCCGCGCAAGCTGTACCCGCAGGCAGTTAGAGCGAGTGCGAGCACAAAGGCGACGCAGCACTTAGACACCCAGTTGGCTAAGTAGTTAAAAGAGTGCATGCAGTGCCTCCGTACTCTCTGTTCTGTTGTGCTCTGTTCTGTTCTGTGCAGCGCTGTGATGGGCCGGGCTAAGAGGCAACGATATTAATCAATTTGCCTGGCACAACGATGACCCTGCGAACGGTTAGCTCGGCGACAAATTTCTGCACTGTCTCGTCTGCAAGCGCGAGTGCTTCGAGTTGCTCCTTGGCTGTGTCTTTGGCGACCTCGAGCTTGCTACGCAGCTTGCCGTTGACCTGAATGACCATCGTCATGTTGTCTTGCACCAAGGCGCTCTTATCGACCTTAGGCCATGCCGCATCTATTGCAGCGCCTTCGCCACCCAAATAGTCCCATAGGACATGGCAAAAATGGGGGACTACAGGGGCGAGCATGGCGATCGAAATCTCAAGAGCCTCTTGCATCACCGCCTTATCTAGCGCGCTCGTATTTGTCTCGCCGTATTTCGAAACGGCGTTTAACAGCTCCATAGTCGCGGCGATGGCAGTATTGAAGGTATGCCTACGGCCGAAATCGTCTGTCACTTTTTCAAGCGTCTGATGTGTTTTGAAGCGCAGTGCCTGCTGGTCGGGGCTCAACGACTCCTGAGTAAAGTCGGTGCGACTGACCGGTGTATGATTGGCAACAATGCGCCAAAGGCGTTTAAGGAAGCGGTGACTGCCCTCGACACCGCTGTCTGACCATTCGAGTGATTGCTCGGGCGGTGCTGCGAACATGGTAAACATCCGCACCGTGTCCGCACCATAGCGCTCGATGAGTGGCAGTGGGTCAACGGTGTTGCCCTTTGACTTAGACATCTTGGTGCCGTCTTTCAGTACCATGCCTTGGGTAAGCAATTGCGAGAAAGGCTCGTCTGTAGTGACGAGGCCCGCATTACGCATGAGTTTATGAAAGAAGCGAGCGTAGAGCAGGTGTAAGATCGCGTGTTCGATGCCTCCGATGTATTGGTCGACGGGAAGCCAGTAGTCAGCGCGCTCGTCGAGCATCGCGCCGTCTTGGTCGCGACAGGCATACCGCGCGTAATACCACGACGATTCCATAAAGGTATCGAATGTGTCGGTTTCACGTTTCGCCGGGGCTTTGCAGCGCGGGCATACGGTGTCGACGAATTCGGCGAGCTTGCCGAGCGGCGAGCCGCCGTCGTCCATTTTGATGTCTTCGGGTAAACGCACCGGCAACTGATCATCTGGTACGGGCACGGCGCCGCAGGCGTCGCAGTGAACAATAGGAATCGGCGCTCCCCAATAGCGCTGGCGCGAAACGCCCCAGTCACGAAGCCTGAAATTGACAGTCTTTTTGCCTCTGCCCATTTCCGACAGCTTCGCTTCGATAGCAGCGAAAGCCTGCTCGAAATCGAGCCCATCGAATTCGGCCGAATTGATGAGCGTGCCTTTCTCAGTATAAGCGGCGGCGGTTAAGTCGCATTCCTCGCCAGCGGCTGGCGCGATGACCTGATGTATCGGGAGCGAGTATTTTTGCGCGAATTCCCAGTCGCGTTGATCGTGGCCGGGCACGGCCATCACAGCGCCCGATCCGTAATTCATCAGGACAAAATTGGCGACGAAAATAGGCACTGTGTCGTTAGTAAGGGGATGAATCGCGAGGCGTCCGGTGTCCATGCCGAGCTTTTCCATCGTTGCCATATCCGCTTCGGCAACCTTGACGTTGCTTTGCTCAGCGATGAACTTCTGCAGCGCCGGATTACCTTCGGCGGCCTTCAATGCAAGCGGGTGCTGAGCTGCCACAGCCACATAGCTTACACCCATAAGCGTGTCTGGCCGCGTCGTGTAAACCGATAGCGTGCTCAGCTCCGCATCCGCCTCATCCTGCACGGTAAAGTCGAGCTCGACACCCTCGGAGCGACCAATCCAGTTTGCCTGCATAGTCTTTACTTTATCGGGCCAGCCATCGAGCTTGTTAAGGTCTTCGAGCAGCTCGTCGCCGAAATCGGTAATTTTGATAAACCATTGAGGGATTTTTCGGCGTTCCACGAGTGCGCCAGAGCGCCAGCCACGGCCATCGACAACTTGCTCATTGGCGAGCACGGTTTGGTCGACGGGGTCCCAGTTAACCTCGGCTTCTTTCTTGTATACGAGGCCCTGTTCGAAGAGTCGGGTGAAAAACCACTGTTCCCAGCGATAATAGTCAGGGTGACACGTCGCCACCTCGCGGCTCCAGTCGTACGCATAGCCGAGGCGTTGCAGCTGCTCGCGCATGTAGTCGATATTGCCGTAGGTCCATTCTGCAGGCGCGGCGTTGTTTTTCATTGCCGCATTTTCTGCGGGGAGACCGAAGGCATCCCAACCCATAGGCTGCAGAACATTCTTGCCGAGCATGCGCTGGAAGCGCGAAATAACATCGCCGATCGTGTAGTTACGCACATGACCCATATGAAGGTGTCCGCTTGGATAGGGGAACATCGATAGGCAGTAGAATTTTTCTTTGTTTGGGTCTTCGGTGACCTTAAAACAGTCGTGATCATCCCAATAGGCCTGTGCGGCTTCTTCTACGTCTTGTGCTGGATAATTCTCGTCAATGGTCTTCATGCTATCTCTACAGTCTTTACGCGTTAGCTGTTTGTTCAGCGGACACTTGAATTAGGGTAGGTGAGGGAATGGCCTCTGCGACTGACGCCAAGGATACCTTAGCTCGCTCGCGGTAAACAGGGAGCACGCTTCGCAGAGCCCTGTTTATTCTGCCTCGGTAGTCACTTTAAGCAGTTTGATTTGTCTGCTGTCGGCATTCAGGACAGTCACCGTAAAGGCACCAATACGAGTCGTCTCGTCGCGCTCGGGTATGTGCCCGAAGCGCTGAAGAACGAGGCCGCCGATAGTGGCTGACTCCTGCTCGCTGAAGTCAGTGGAAAAATACTCGTTGAATTCATCAATCGGTGTGAGCGCTTTAACGATGTGATTATGGTCGTCGAATTTCTTAATAAAGCTGTCGTCATCCACGTCGTGCTCATCTTCGATTTCGCCGACTATTTGCTCAAGCACATCTTCGATAGTCACAACGCCGCCAACGCTACCGTATTCGTCGATGACTATCGCCATATGCTGCCGTGTCTCGCGAAATTCCTTAAGCAGTACGTTAAGCCTCTTGCTTTCGGGAACAAAGGTCGCAGGTCGCACCACGTCTTTGATATCGAAGCGTGAATTACTTGCGTTCAGCATCGCCGGGAGTAAATCTTTGGCGAGGAGTATACCGACCACATTGTCGATAGTTTCGCCGATAACGGGGAATCGAGAGTGTGACGCTTTAGTAATCAATTCGATGATTTCGTTAAGCCCTAAATCTGAGGGTACGGTAACGACTTGTGTGCGGGGAATCATGATATCTCGCACTTGCATGCTTGATACCTGCAGAGCGCCTTCGATGATGCTGAGTGCATCGGCGTCGAGCACTTTGTCTTGCTCTGCATTGCGAATGAGTTCCAGTAGACTTTTGGTGTCCGTGGGTTCGTCTGAGAAGTAATGTGCAATTTTATCGATCCAAGACTTAGGTCTCGGATCGAGGGGTGATTGGTCGTCTGACATTTCTCTCTGTTGCTCCTATGATCTCTTCGTGGCCTGTGTCTCTGCCGGTTGAGAACGATTAATCTAACAAATACGGGTTGGGGATTCCAAGGCCTCTTAATGCCTCTATTTCTAGCGATTCCATCTCTTCTGCATCGTCTTCATCGATATGATCAAAGCCGAGCAGATGGAGTAATCCGTGGATTAAAAGATGTGCCCAATGATCTTCAAGCGATTTTTTTTGTTCCGATGCTTCGTTTTCAACAATGCTAGGGCACAAGACTAGATCGCCTAGAAGCATTAATCTACCTAAGCAAAGCGCATTCTCGTCACCTAGAGGCTCAGTGCTTGCGAAAGCAGGTAGCCACTGCTCTGCTTCATCGGCGACGGGAAAAGAAAGCACATTGGTAGGTTTGGTGCGACCACGATAGGTTGTATTCAGCTGCTGCGACTCGGCGGTATCTGCTAAACGGATGCTGACTGCGTAGTCATTTGTTGAGCAGGGCTGGTGCTCTGCTTCGCCTGATCGGGCAGCCTCCTCTTGATGCGAGCTTGACCGCAGCAGCGCAATGCCGGCGCTGAGGCACTTCTCGCAAAACGTTATGCTGGGCAACCAGTTTGGCGGAATGGCGGATGCTGCAGCCTCGTCATCAAGATCCCACGCAGAACTTAAAGCGACCGATATCAGCGGCGTCGCTGACTCACTCGTTGTGTCAGTCATGCCTGGCTTCATCTTTCTCACTTGTGCGCTTCGATTCGCCGCGTGAATCTTGATGAGGGAGCGAGGTGACGTTCATGCGGTCGTGTTCATCGTAGGCTTCTACAATTTTTTGAACAAGCCTGTGCCTCACGACATCTTTCGAATTGAAATGGCTGAAGCTAATACCTTCGATGCCTTCGAGAATCTGCGCGGCCTGAATAAGTCCCGAACGCTCCCCTTTAGGGAGATCGATCTGAGTCGCGTCGCCGGTGATGACTGCGGTTGAACCGAAGCCAATGCGCGTGAGGAACATCTTCATCTGTGCGGTCGTGGTGTTCTGGCTTTCGTCGAGAATAATAAACGAGTTGTTTAGCGTGCGACCGCGCATGTACGCAAGCGGAGCCACCTCGATTACGCTTTTCTCAATGAGCCGGCCAACACGCTCAAAACCCAGCATTTCATAGAGCGCGTCATAGAGCGGGCGCAGATAAGGGTCGATCTTTTGCGCTAGATCGCCGGGTAAGAAACCAAGTTTTTCTCCAGCTTCAACTGCAGGCCTTACAAGTAACAGCCTATTCACGCGCTCGCTGACAAGCGCTTCGACAGCGCAGGCAACCGCAAGATAGGTTTTGCCAGTGCCTGCGGGGCCTATACCAAAATTAATGTCATGGCGGCGTATGCTTTCTACATAGTCTCGCTGATGCGAACTGCGCGGCTTGACCGAGGACTTTGGCGTGCGAATAAAAAGGCTGCTCGCCGTGTCTGTACCCTCTGCGTTCTCATCGAGCGCTTGTGCGATCTCGCCCAACGCCAAGTGTATTGCATTTGGGTTGAGTGTTTCGCCCGTCGCGGTCTCCTTATAGAGATGCTCGAGTGTCGAAGAGGCGGCATTAACAGCAGCTTCGTCGCCGGTGATTTTGAAACTGTTGCCGCGGTGCGTAATCTTAACCCCGAGATGATTCTCTATCTGTCGCAGGTGTTCGTCGAGACGTCCGCAGAGATTGGCGAGGCGAGCTGCGCTATCGGGCTCGAGTGCGATGTGGTTGCTAATCGAAGTATCTGCTGTCATGCGGTCCTAATTCGGAAGTTCTATGGCTCAGTGGATCTACCAGAATTAAACGAGTGTTCCCAAGAGGGAGTTTGGTAGGGCGTCGGTAACTTTAGCGGTTGCGAAGCTTCCGATAAGCGATGCGTCATCGCAGCGGAAATTAACTACGCGGTTATTCTCGGTACGGCCTTGGAGATCGCCGGGATCCTTTTTGGACACGCCAGTGACGAGAATACGCTGTTCGCTGCCGACCATGCCTGCGCTGATCGCATTGGCTTGCATCAAAATCTGCGACTGGAGCGTGGCTAAGCGATGTTTCTTCTCCTGCTCTGGCGTTTCGTCAGGAAGTTCGGCCGCCGGTGTGCCGGGACGTGCGCTGTAGATGAAGCTAAACGATGTGTCGAAGCCGATCTCGATAATGAGTTTCATGGTGTCTTCGAAGTCGCGGTTGGTTTCGCCTGGAAAGCCAACAATGAAGTCTGAAGAAAGGCTTATATTGGGACGAATTGCGCGAATTTTACGAATGATCGATTTGTATTCGAGAGCGGTGTGGCCGCGCTTCATCGCTGCGAGTATGCGATCTGAGCCGCTTTGCACCGGCAGATGAAGATGGTCGACCAACTCAGGCACCTGTGCGTAAGTCTGGATGAGGCTCTCACTGAACTCGATAGGGTGCGAGGTCGTGAAACGCAAGCGGTCGATGCCGTCGATGCTGGCCATGTATTTGATGAGCAGTCCGAGGTCGGCTATTTCTCCGCCGTCGTTTAAACCGCGATAAGCGTTGACGTTTTGCCCTAAAAGATTGATTTCCCGAACGCCTTGCTCCGCGAGGTGAAATGCCTCTGCCAAGACGTCATCGAGTGGACGGCTAACCTCTTCGCCACGGGTATAGGGCACAACGCAGAAGCTGCAATATTTGCTGCAGCCTTCCATTACCGATAAGAACGCTTGGCATGAGGTTGCTTCTGGCTGCGGCAGATGGTCGAATTTTTCGATCTCGGGGAAGCTAATGTCGACAAGCGGCGCGCCGGGTATCGAGCGACTCAGCATGTCGGGTAATTTGTGCAAGGTTTGCGGGCCAAACACAACATCTACATAGGGCGCGCGCTTGCCAATTGCGGCGCCTTCTTGACTTGCGACACAGCCGCCGACGGCGATTTTCAGCGCAGGATTCTTTTCTTTTAGCAGCCGCCAGCGACCCAATTGATGGAAGACTTTCTCTTGTGCCTTTTCCCGGATCGAACAGGTATTAAGCAAGAGCACGTCTGCTTGCTCTGGCTCGTCGACCAGCACCGCACCTTCACTGTCTTTTAACAGATCGAGCATGCGCGAAGAATCGTACTCATTCATCTGGCAACCATGGGTTTTAATGTAGACGCGGCGGCCTTTATTTTGACCTGAGTCAGCGGGCTTGTCGGTGGCAATGGGCAAGGCCGGCTGTGGGTCTTGGGTTTGAACGCTCATGGTAACTCCTGCTGACGGTGGTAACTCTACGTTGGCGACGCGGCAGCGTTGTCGAAAAGTGAGGATTTGGCCTCAGCTTCTAGAAGTTGGTCTCAGTTTCTAACTAGAAGTTGGTCTCAGTTTCTAACTAGAAGTTGGTCTCAGTTTCTAACTAGAAGTTGGTCTCAGTTTCTAAATAGAGGGTGTCTTTAAAAAATAGTCGACCCACAATGGGCTACAGTTCAACGGAGACGCGAGTATAGCAGTAAATAGTTGCGGTACTTAACTAGGAATTCACGCATAATACGTTTAAGACTAGTGATTTAGCCAAATGAGATAAAAGCAATCCCCTGTTTTGCGCGAAATCAGCTCCGAGAGCCAGTGCGCCACAGTAGCTTACGCACGAGAGTGCATTTTTAAGAGTATGATTTAGATGGATAATACCTCAGAGATATACAAAGTCACCTTCCTGAATCAGGGGAAGGTATATGAGGTCTTCGTGAAGCAGGTCTATCAGAGCGACCTCTATGGATTTATCGAGATAGAAGACTATGTGTTCAACGAACGCAGCCAGGTCTTGGTCGACCCCTCGGAAGAAAGGCTCAAGACGGAATTTACCGGTGTACGCCGCAGCTTCATTCCCATGCAGGCGGTCATTCGGATCGACGAGGTCGAAAAATCAGGCGTGAGTAAAATCAGCAATGGCGATAACGTTTCGCCATTTCCCATGTCACTCGTGGGCGTTAAGCCCAAATCCAAGGATTCGTAACATCTCTAATTCCGGGTCCCACGGGGGTGAGCGCGAAAGCGGTGCAACTGTGGTTAACGGCAATGTTGCCTCAGTTCGCGTTTCCTCTCCCCCCGAAAGTTCGCAGCTTCACCCTTATGCCGCCCTGAGTCCAGATCTTGTACTGACTGCCGTCGAGTCACTCGGCTACCGTGCAGATGCGCGCGTCTTTGCGCTCAATAGCTACGAGAACAGGGTTTATCAAGTCGGCCTCGACGACGGAAGCAGCTTGATCGTTAAGTTTTATCGGCCCGCGCGCTGGAGCGATGCTCAGATTCGAGAAGAGCACGCCTTTATGGCCGAATTGCGTGATCTCGAGATTCCTGTTGGTGCGCCCATAGTGCGCGATGCAGAGACGATCTTCGTCTACGAGGGGTTTCGTTTTTCTATTTTCGAGCGTCTGGCCGGTCGGGCAGTCAATCTCGAAAACCCCGACGATTTACTGTCCATGGGGCGATTCGTCGCGCGAATTCACGCGGTTGGCGAACGCGCTCGATTCGAGCATCGTTATGAGTTGAGTGTAGAGCGGCTAGGCTGCGAAAGTCGTCAGTTTCTGCTTGAAAGCGGCTTCCTTGACGGCGATTTGCAGCGGGCCTACGAGACACTGAGCGCTGATTTACTGAAAGAAGTTGAGGCGAGATTCGATGCCCATGGCCCGATTCGTCAGCTTAGGCTGCATGGCGACTGTCATATGGGCAACGTGCTGTGGCGCGATGATACGCCGCATTTCGTCGACTTCGACGACACAATGATGGGCCCTGCGATGCAGGATCTATGGATGATGCTTTCGGGGGACAGAGATCAGCAGCAGGGGCAGCTAATCGAACTTGTTGAGGGATACAATGAATTTTTCGACTTTGTGCCGTCCGAGCTAAGCCTTATTGAAAGTCTGCGTGCGCTGCGACTAATGCACTACAGTGCTTGGCTGGCTCGTCGTTGGAGTGACCCGGCGTTTCCTCTCAGCTTTCCTTGGTTTAATACTCAGCGCTATTGGGCAGAGCATATCTTGGAATTGCGAGAGCAGCTCGCCGTATTGGACGAGCCTACGCTCAGGCTTGTATGACGCCTTAGTTACTCCGCCATAACCTCTTGAATAGCTGCTTCTATCTCCTCCATATCACCATCGCGGAATCCCATGTGGACCATTCTTACTTTGCCGGTTGGGTCTATCAAGTAAGAGGTCGGCATGCCAACAACGCCGAAGCGCTCGGTAACTTCGCCGTCGGGGTCTGATGGAATTAGGAAATCTAACGGCGTGTCGAGGAGGAAGTCGAGACCGTCTTCGATTGGATTGTCTACATTGATAGCGACGAATTCCAACCCTTGATCATGGTAGCGATTGTAAAGCTCATTGTAAGCGGGCATAGAACGCAGACAGGGTGCACACCAAGAGGCCCAAAAATCGACATACACTGTTTTTCCCCTGAGTGACGTTAAATCGATAGTCGGCTTATCGTCATAGATCGAAGGGAGGGTGAAATCGGGTGCCATATCGCCTTCCTCAACGGCATTCGCGAAGACAGAAGCAAGCGCGAACGCGCAGGCCATCGCGAGGCGTAGTGTGATTGATTTTTGCCTGCCGCCTAGGCGCTTCCGAGAGGGCGTCAAAGGTCGTGCACCGTTAATCTGGCTAGTCATTTTCATTGCTCCACTCTTTTTCATGGTGAATCGTTGCTGCTGGTGTAAGCCGCAGAGTTGCTTAGTCACTGTGCGTTAGGCGACGCCCGGTTCCGGGCTCGCGAGTGTCCGTACAACAATTTGCCAACGTTGTTTTTGCAGTTTGAGCTTGTACTTAAACTCTAGGTAATGCGCTTTTAGCTGCTGCTTCTCGAGATGAGAGAGATGCTCCTGTAATTCTTTACCCTTCGCCTCGTACCAAGCCTGCCTGTGCTCTGCCCATTGCTGCACAGTGTGAAGCAGCGCTTCGTATTCAGTTTCTAGCCGCGACTGCCAATCACCTTCGACCGCCAAGCGCTCACACTTCTCTGTAGCTAGTTGAAACTGTCTTTCGAGTTTCGCCCGCTCGATTTTGTCGGGCGCGCAGCGTTTTAGGCCGCTAGCGAGGCCCACGCGTTCGAGCGAACGGATCAACCATTTTGTCGGATCAAAATGCCACCAACGAATGCCATTGCGGTAATCCCACTGAAAAGTGTGGTGGTAATTATGGTAACCCTCTCCATAAGTGATCAGGGCAAGAAGCGTGTTGTCACGTGCAGAGCTATTGTCGCTGTAGGGGCGGGTTCCCCACATGTGAGCAAGTGAGTTGATAAAGTAAGTTGCATGCTGGCTCAAGACTAAGCGGAGCAGGCCACCTAAAAGCAAACCGGCGATGATGTCACCATGGAGAAAGCCAATGAAGGCTGGCAGGCCGATATTCATAATGAGCACGAGTGCGAGATAGTTCCTGTGCTGCCACATAACAATAGGGTCGCGCTGAAGGTCTTTGACATTTGAAAAGTCATTTTGCGCACTGTCGTAGTGGCGCAGGATCCAGCCAATATGCGAGAACCAGAAGCCGCGACCGGCAGAGTAGGGATCATTGTCGTTATTGTCTACATGCTGATGATGACGGCGATGGTCGGACGCCCAATTAAGCACATCATTTTGTAACGCGAAGGCACCGCCTAGAGCGAACAAGAAGCGAACGGATGCGTGGGCCTCGTAGGTCTTATGTGACCAGAGGCGGTGATAGCCTGCTGTAATCGACATGCCGCAAAAAACCATCATGACGGCGAACATAGCCCATTCGAATGCGTCGAAGCCGTAGATCCAACCATACGCGGGTACGAGGGTCACCGCGAGTGCAGGGGTTACAGTAAACAGGATCATGTTCGTCCAGTTGATTGGCGCCTGGTCAGTCGTCTGAGGTGTTTGATCTGAAGAATGCATGAAGTGTTCCTGAGAAGCGTTGTTACAATGCCAATAACTGTACCATGAATAGAAATGGCGCATGAGTGTTACGATGTTTCAATTGAGACGTCGGCCGCAAGGGCGAGGCCTTAAGGGTTCGATGTGTTCTGCGAGGTAAAATGCGCCGTTTGATGGTGTTTTCTTAATGGCTCAGTCCAGTGTACAACGCAGGGGCAAGACGCTTGGTTCAGCACAAATGATAGGAATAAAACGATGGCACGCGACGGTGTAGCAGAAATCGATGCTCGGGTAATCGAATTAGAAGAAAAATTTAGTTTTCAGGAAGACACGCTTCAGCAACTCAACGACGTTGTCGCGAAACAGGGGCTACAGATTATGGAGTTGGCGGTGCAGCTAAAACACTGCAAAGAGCAATTAGAGGGGCTGCGTGAACGCGACGGCTCCATCGAAGGAGGCACCGTTGACGAGAGGCCGCCGCATTATTGAGCGGCAAAGCCAAGGCAGCCTCCGGCTAAACGCTATCTCCTGAATGTTATTTAGAGGGCGATAACGTCGTCTGCTTGTAGCCCTTTGTCTCCATCGGTGACGACAAAATCAACACGCTCTCCATCTTTTAGTGTCCGATGTCCTTCGCCCCGTATCGAGCGGAAATGGACAAAAATATCCTCACCGCTATCTCTCGTAATGAAGCCGAATCCTTTGGTTGAATTGAACCACTTCACCTCTCCCTGTTCTCTGTTTCCCTGTGCCGCCGTCTGTTTGCTCGGCGCTTTGCTGCGGCTGCGTGACTGTCGATTACCGCGAATATTTTTTGTCACGTTACGCGGTCGCGCGAGTATTGCTGACCCAAGCGAGAGGGTTGCGATTAGGAGCATGCCAGTAAAAAAGTCGGCTGCGGTTAACGTGTAATTGGCGTTGGTAAGCGCGTGAACTGGGTAGGCTAAGAGAAGTGTGAATAAGAGAGCGATGAGATAAGGATTCTTTTGCATGCTACGTGGTGTCCCTGCCGATTTATTATTGATTTTTAGTGGCCGCCTTCGCTGCGGCGTCGTGACTAGTTGTGATTAGTCATGATTAGTCGTGATCAGAAAGCTGCGTGGTAATTAACTTTGATCTACTATTTTCTAGTTTTAACAATAGCTTAATCGAATAGTTTAAAGCATGCAGACAAGGAGTGCTAGTGGTGTGGGGCAAACGCTACTAAGTATCGCTTAAGCTAGTATTCAGCTGCTTCACTGTAAGGTCATATTCAATCAGACGCATTTCGCGTTTGCGTAGCGACGGCAGTGAGGAGAACTGGCATGACGAACTCCACTAGAAAACAGTGCGGCATAAATGGCATAGGGATATTTTGGCGCCAAAAAAGAGTGATAAAAGGCAGCATGCTAGGCCTGTGTCTTCTTGTAGTCTCGGGAACCGCCTTGGCACAATCGAGCTATGAGTCGGTTGTAGTTATCTCTGCGCAGCCAGTCTATCAACTTACTCGAATCGAAACTCCTCGGGAACGCTGTGTCGAAGAACGCGTGGTGATTGAGAGAAGAAGTCAGCAGGCTTCCGGTACGCCGATTATTGTCAGTACGATAATCGGAGGGGCTATAGGTAATGCAGTAGGCAATAATAAAAGCAGCAGAAGGGTTGGCGCGGTGTTGGGAGCGGTGGTGGGTAACTCCGTTGGGCGCGACATTGCGCGCCAGAGTCAAAGCTCCGATACTAGGGATTATCAGACTGTGGAGCGTTGTGAGACAGTTTATGTCAGCCATGAAGAAGAGCGACTTCTTGGCTACGATGTGATCTATCAATTCAATGGTCAGCAGTATAGTGTTCGAACAGAGCAAGACCCAGGGTCGCAGATGAAAGTGCGAGTAGAGGTACAGCCTGTTTTTTAGGCGATGGTCACAGTGAGAAATATCCAAGGCTAGCGCCGGGGGAACGGGTGTGAGTAAAGTAGGATTGATAAAAGTGCAGATGAAGGCAGTGTCCTTCGCGCTCGCTCTTGTCCCGATAATCGAGGTTTCGGGCCAATCTGCACAGGATATTCAGACTCAACTGGAGCCTGCTCGCCGCGGCGCCTCTGCGCCTCCAGCCCCCAATGCTTCGCAACTTGAATTAACGGAGCGGCAAGCCGTTGCTAGGGCACGTTCGGAATATTCGGGTAATGTGCTGCGCATTAGTCTAGTGGGCAATGGAGCTAATAGGCGCTATCAGATTAGGATGGAGAAGGAAGGAAAGGTCTTTACGCTATTCGTTCACGCGCGCACAGGAAAGATCACTCGAGGTGGATAAAGAGACTGGAATCCGCGGCGTGGTAACCGGTTATGCGACGATATTTCGGAGAGTTCAATGCGGCTTCTCATAGTAGAGGACGAAGACCTGCTCAGGCAACAGCTCGAAACGGGGTTAGTTCAGCACGGGTTTATTGTGGATGCCGCGGCGGATGGCCGCAATGGGCTCTACTACGGAACAGAGTATGACTACGATGCGGCGATCATTGATTTGGGATTGCCAGAAATCGACGGAATCACCTTGATCGAAGCGCTTCGTCGGGCAGGGCGAACCTTTCCAGTATTGATCTTGACCGCACGCGGCGATTGGCATGAGAAAGTGAAGGGTCTCAACGCGGGCGCCGATGACTATGTCGTAAAGCCGTATCACTTGGAAGAAATCGTCGCTCGCGTCAATGCGCTTCTGCGCCGTGCTGCCGGATTTGCTCACTCTTCTCTTGAATTCGGCCCGATACATATTGATCTCAGCGCAAAGCGTGTGCTGTTGAAAAATGAGCCTGTTGACCTAACCGCCTATGAATACAAATTGCTGGAATACCTGATGTTAAACGCAGGGAAAGTGATTTCGAAAGCGCAGCTAACCGAGCATCTCTACGCTCAAGATCACGATCGAGACAGTAATGTGCTCGAGGTGTTTGTGCGGCGACTAAGGCAGAAATTGGATCCAGATCAATCCCTCAATCCGATCGAAACTGTTCGTGGTCAAGGCTATCGCTTTGATCTCGAGCTGGTCTCTGAAAGTAGTCGTGCAGAGATCTAGCGGCGTTCAGGCTTCTCGAGGCACTCGCTACTCTCTCCGTGCTCGCATGCTATTAGTCCTTAGCGCAGTCTTACTGTTGTTCCTCGGTTTTACTGGAGTGGCCTTAGATCGGGCTTACCGGAACAGTGTTGAGGCGGGTGCCGCCGAGAGGTTGCAGGTGCAAGTCTATCTCCTTCTCGCCGCGCTAGAGCAAGAGGCCGGTGAGTTCTTTGTTATCGAAGACATTCAAGATCCACGCTATGCGTCGATCAATTCCGGTCTTTATGGCTTCGTTTACGATGCGGCGTTTGTCGAAATGTGGCGGAGTGATTCCGCGTTAACCCTCTCCTTTGCTTCGCGTGTACAGCAAGGACAGCCCATGCCGAGCGTTGGTGAATCGGTGTTCGAAACTGTAATAAACGCCGCAGGCGAGCAGCTGTTTCGCTTCAGCTACGGGATTTTATGGGAAGGTATTGAGAGTCCTTTTAGTGTGAGTGTGGTCGAATTAGCTGCGCCGTATTTTTCCGAAATTCGTGATTTTCGCAGAAGCCTAGGTCGCTGGCTTGGAGGCGCAGCGGCGTTGCTACTGATTGTTCTGTTGATCTTACTACGCTGGGGTCTACGTCCGCTGGCGCGTCTTTCTCTAGAGCTCCGCAATATCGAGCAAGGAAGCAGCGAGCGCCTGACCGCAGGCTATCCGGATGAGCTGCGCGCGGTTACGGGAAACCTCAACAGACTCATCGACTCTGAGAGGCGCCAGCGCGAACGTTATAGAACGACACTGGCTGACCTTGCACATAGTCTGAAAACACCGCTAAGTGTAGCGTCTGGGTCGATTGAGAATATGTCGAATTTGATGAGCAATGACAAAAATTCAGACGAGATGGAGGAGCAGCTAGCGGTGATCAGGCAGACGCTCGCAAGGATGGATCAGATTGTAGGTTATCAGCTCCAGCGAGCAGTGACCTCCCAAGGTCACTCGACGCTCGCTGTCCGCGTCGATGTATCTACAGCAGTGACCGAATTGCTGGCAGTATTTAGAAAAGTGTATGCGGATCGTCATGTTATTGTCGATAGCAGGTGTGAAGAAGGATTGCAATTTAGGGGTGACGAGCGCGACCTGCTCGAGGTGCTAGGCAATACTCTGGACAATGCGTTCAAATATGGCGATTCCCAAGTGCGGATAATCGCAAGACAGGGTAACACTGGAGCCCTAGAGTTTTACATTGAAGATGATGGGCCCGGAATCGCGCCGGATCAGAGAGACTTTGTGCTCCAACGCGGTGCGCGAGCCGACACGCTCGCCCAAGGGCAGGGGATAGGACTCGCAGTGGTGAGTGACATCATGGCGAGCTATCACGGGAGCGTGTCTATAACCTCGAGCGACTTGGGTGGAGCGAGGTTCGCACTCCACTTTCCACAGCCTGAAATAGCCGGGATGCGTGACTGAGCGGGCGAGGTACAACAGCGATTCGCAACGCGAGTCGTGCGTTAACTGACGCGCTAGAGGAAGAGTCCTCCCGCCACGGCAAACAGCGTCATTAAAAACAAAAACCATTTAATTGCGCCGGGCGAAGCGCGCACGGCAAGTTTGACTGCGAGATGTGCGCCTGTCATCGAGCCTATCGCTAAGATTAACCCCGGTGCCCAAGCCACCTTGCCGAAAACAATGAAAACGAGCAGCGCAATGCTCGTAAACGCGAGCGCGCATAAAGTCTTAAGCGCGTTCGCCCTTAACAGGTCATAGCGCAGCCCGCCAGCAAGCGCAGCGATTAGCATAAAGCCAACGCCAGCTTGGACAAACCCGCCGTAAACGCCCGCCGCGAATAGCCCCCACCAGCCCATTCGACTCTCATTCGGTGTTAGCGCCACAGTATCAGGCGAGTGAGCGATCATATTCGGGCGCACGAGAATGATGAGACTCATGCAGAGAATAGTGCCTAGCAGTAGAGGCTTCAAATAGAGGTTGGGTAAAACCGCAGCGGCTAATGCGCCGATTAAGCCGCCGCTCATTGTCGGGATAAGTATTGGGATAAGCGCAGGCCTGTCTAGGCTGTTGTTCTTGTCATATCCTCGCAAGCCAACTAGGCACTGAAGCATCACTGCAACTCTGTTGCTTCCATTGGCGATGTCCGCAGGCAAGCCAAGCATCATCAGCACTGGAAGGGTTAGATTAGAACCGCCTCCTGCCACTGTATTAATTGCGCCTGCGAAAAACCCCGTGATACAGAGCAGCGCAACACTCGCCAGATTGATATCCATGATTAATTCTCAACGTCTTGTTAGCAACTTGCTGCACAAAAGAGCCTATTTCCTTAGTAATCGGCCGGCGCAAGTATAGCCTGATTTTTGGGTCAGCCCGCGCTAAGCGTGAATCGAATCACCCTTTGTCTAATTAATGGACGAAAACCATGAGCAATCGGGTCTGCTTGTGTACCTAGCCACGCAAGTTCCGTGGCGGCTTATCATCATCTAGCGGGAGGAAGGAATGGATGAGTTAGAGCGGATGCAGCCCAAAGCTAGTGCGGGGGTGAAACCTCGTGTTAAGCCCGGGGGTTATTCGTTTGTCGAATTGCTTGTCGCTATCAGCTTAGTCTCGATAATTTCGTTTATTGCACTCCCTAGCTTTCGCGCAGTGCATTCGGAAGTGGTGCTTGATTCGCTTTCGAGCGATCTCCGATCTATTTTAAGGTTAGGACGCGACGAAGCACTTACGACTGGCAATGTAATGGTGCTCTGTCCTAGTCAAACAGGCCGCGATTGTTCGGCAGGCGCTTGGAACGAAGGGTGGTTGTTGTTTGCCGATAGCAATAACGATTCGACAGGAGCCGTGGGCTCTGTTGACCCCGATGATACGATTTTACGAGCAGCTACCAACAGGCATCGGCGTCTTGATGTATCCGTGTCTGTAGCGCCGTCGCAAATTCGATTCGACGCGCGGGGAGAGACGGCGCCAGCTGTACTGATTCTGTGCGGTTTAAGAATCGCCGATGGCGCCACCGTGCCTAACCGTCAAACGCTCGCCGTCGGACGCACCGGGCTTATCGTCACAGATGAGGAGTCCGGGCTGTGCGAGTAATTTTTAAGGCTGACAACTCGCAGTTGTTTCGACAGTGCGAGGGAGTCGGGTTAATTGAAATCCTCGTGGCTATGCTTTTGCTCAGTATTGGCCTACTCGGGTTTCTTGGTCTACAGGCGCTTGGATTACAAGCAGAGAGGAGTGCGTTCTATCGCACTTCAGCGTCGCTCCTCAGTACAGATGCAATCGAGCGAATTCGTGCGAATCGGACAGGGTTCGTTGCGAGCGATTATTCCTCAAGCGCGCCTAGCGCAAGTGAATCTTGTTTCAATAGTCCAGGCTGCTCACCTAAAACTCTTGCTCAGTTTGACTTGCATGAATTGCAATTGAGAGCGGCGGGTGAGCTGCCGAGTGGGGTGTTAGTTGTTTGCCGCGACAACACACCTAACGATGGAATGCCCGCTCGACATGAGTGTGATGGGTCTAGCAGAGGAATCGCGGTAAAAGTCTGGTGGGATGATAATAGGGATGGGATTGCCGAAACGCGAGTCAGCGCCAGTGTTGCTTTTCCATGAAGCGTTTAGCGGATACTTACCGACGCGCTAACGGTTATTCACTGGTTGAAATACTGATTGCAATGACACTCGGCCTGTTTTTGATCGCGGGCACTATGGAAATTTTTGTTAGCGCGGGTGTTAGCCACGCAGAGATGGCTGCTCGGCAGCGCATGCTCGAAGGCGCACGCCTAGCAATTTCTTTCATAGGCGATGAACTTAGAATGGCAGGGTATTTAGGCTGCTTTGGCTCTTTAGGCGATCGCCGAATTAATAATACCCTTGATAGCGCTCCTGCCAGCTTTCAGCCGTGGTTTGGTTTGCAGGGCTGGGAATTTTCTGGAACAGCATTTAGGGATGAGATTCCCTTGGCGACCAATATTGGCTTGGTAAGAACGACTTCATCTGAGTGGCACACGTTAGAAGCAGGGCATGTTTTGCCTCGTTTCGATGCACTGCCCAATTCTGACATCTTTCGTACTTGGAATGTCGAAGGCACGCCCGCGAGGGTAATTGGCGTGAATCAAACTCCGCCGAGTTTTACGCTTTCAAGTGTGCCAGATATTGCGCGAAATGATTTTGTTTTAGTGAGTGATTGCGCTAGAGCCGACATCGTTCAAGCCTGTGCGATAACCCAGCAGTCAGCATCGACTGTGCTTAGCGTATCAAGCAGCTGTTCACCGGGAAATAAGCCAGGCATTCGCTTGGTTTCCTTTGCGTCTGTTAAAGCACCTGCCGAGGCAATGCGGATCCAAAGTACCCTTTTCTATGTGGGTAAGCGCAGCGCCGATGAAACAAATCCTCCGGCTCTGTTCCGCCGCAGCCTCGGTTCAGATGGATTACCTGAAGCCGCAGAGGAGCTTATTGAAGGCGTAGAAAGCATCCAACTATTGTATGGAATAAGCGAGGCACATAGTGCGAACAGCAGCGTTCAGGCGTATTTAACAGCAGACAAAGTAAGCGATTTTTCTCGCGTCGTCTCAGTGAGGCTAAATTTACTCATGCAGTCTGTCGATTACACGCAAAGTCTCTCTAATCAAGAATATGAGTTTAACGGTGTTGTATACGCCGCACTCGGCAGCGCGGGGCTGCCAGCAGATCGGCGCTTGAGGCGGGGATTTTCTGCCACATATTACTTGCGCAATCGGGGGCTAGGGTTGTGATGGCTTTGCTAACGAGTCGTTCTTCAACCGCTGCTAAGTCCTCGGGGGCCGTGCTAATAGTGTGTTTATTGCTGATGGTGCCGCTGCTTCTACTTGGAATTGGTGCGATGGAATCGGCAGTGTTGGGCGAGCGTATGGCCGCTAATGCTGAGGATAGAGGGCGGGCTTTTGGCGCAGCAGAAACGGCGCTTGAAACAGGGGAGGCTTGGTTGAAAGCACAAGCGTTCCTGCCGGTCGCTACGGATTCTGGAAAACAAGGCGTTTGGCGAGAAGGTGTGTTGGACGCAGCTTTCCCCGAGGGCACTGCATGGTGGCAGCAGTCAGCAGCGGATGTTAATTGGTGGGCATCTCATGGTACAGCGGTTGCAAGTGATACTTCTGTTGCGGCGCCCGCACACTATGTTATCGAACAATACAGATTCGTCACCGACGGGGAGTCAGCTGGTGTTGGCACCGGTAGATTGCAGCCAGTGGTCGTTTTTCACCGCATTACGGCATTGGGTGTAGGGCGCAGAGCAACTACCCGTGTGCGGTTACAGTCTACTTTTGTGAGGCCGTATGAAAGATGAAAAAAAATTAGGCGCGGCGTTTGCAAGTAAGTCGCTGCAGTCAGCAGAACGCTGGTTGCAACTAACAGTTAGGGTCGCGGCGAGCCTTGCGTGCAGCGTGTTAGTGTTGGCACAAGGCGCCGAATTATCGCTCCGACAAAGCCCGCTAGCACTCGGCGGGGGCGTGCCCCCCAGCGTCTTTTTCATGCTGGATAATTCTTTGTCAATGGACCAAGAAATTCAGACAGACCGACATAGTATCGGCTTGTTTTATTGGGTGCCTCTCAAACATCGCTATATGTTCGGTATCAAAGACAGGCCCCCCACGCGGGCCGGAGAAATGGACGCGCATACGATGGAGAAGCGCTGCGATGGCAAACAAATTGCGACCTTTGTTTACATGTACGACTCAAAGAAAAATATCGACAACAGGGCGTTAGGAGGATGTTCACTCGAAAGTCGTCCCTTGGCTGGGAGGGCCGACTGGCGGTTCTATACATCGAGTCATAATTATTTGTTCTATAACCCAGAAAGAGAGTATCTGCCTTGGGTTGGCTACCCCGATGCGAATTTCGAGAGTGTGCGTAGCAGCCCCATAGTGTCGAGCTTTGGACATAAGGCGATCAGAAATCTCGAGGGTTTTAGATATGACATTTGGGAAGACACTTTAGGGTATGTACCCGATAGTAATGGTCAGCCTGCGGGACCTGAGAGTGTGACGTCCTCACCTAACGGAAAAGTAGATCTCTGGGATGACCATGTTAGCTTCACGGTAGGCGCGACCTCGGTGACACGAGAAGTGCTGAAAACTAATTATGCTCGCATTAAGAGAGGTGGGATTTGCTCGAAAAAGGAAGCGCTTGCCTCGCCACCGTTCGCCTCCTGTTTTGGGACGACCCGCACGGTGAGTGAAATTAAGGACTCATCTCGTGATACCTACGGGCGTGCTCTAAGTGAGACAAAGCAAAATATTGCTAATTGGTATCAGTATCACAGGCGTCGCACTTATTCGATGAAAAGCGTTATGGCGGATGTGCTGAGTACGTCGCCCCAGTTCAGAATAGGTTTGGATCAGATTAATCAGTTGTCGGGCATATTTACGCCAATGCCTAACGAGCGCGCCTCAGTGTCGCAAAGGCAGAGTCATAACAGTGCAATTCGAGACGCTTTGCTAGCAGAGGACAGGCTGATTCCCAGTACTCCGCTTAGGAGGGCATTAGAAAGAAGCGGTCGTTATTTCGCCGGTCTCGATGCCCAGCACCGATCTCCCATTACAAACGCCTGCCAACAGAATTTCGCCATTATGTTTACCGACGGTCAGTGGAATGGCGGCAATCCGATGAGTAATTTGATTTATGACAATGACGGTGACTCTCAACCGCGGCGTTTAGCCGATGTTGCCAAACACTTTTATGACAGAGATCTTTCATCGTTACCGAATAGTGTGCCCGTATCCGAGTTTGATTCAAACCAAGCCCAACACATGGTGACGTTTACTGTGTCGTTTGGGCAAACGGGCACGCTCGTAGACACGGACAACGATGGCTGGCCGAACCCGCCTCTGAAGGAGAGCGATCGATGGTTTAAGCCAGATGCCGATCAGCGCAGTCGCGCCATCGATGACCTATGGCATGCGTCATTTAACAGCAAAGGGCTCTACGTTTCGGCAAAAAATAGTGGTGAACTCGCAGCAGCGCTAGAACATTTTCTCGGCGTTATAGGAACCGGCGCGGGGTCAATAACGCCTCTAGCGGTCAGTTCGACAAGCCTGCGGGCGGGCTCTTTGATTTTTCGTTCGAGTCTAAACGGTGATGGTTGGACGGGCGATTTAGAAGCCTTTGTCTTTAAAGCTAACGGAGAAATTTCTTCGACGACTAGGTGGAAGGCCGCTGAAGTGTTAGAGGCACAAAATGCCGATACTGGGCGGACGATTATTACGAGCCGTGCGAGCACTGGTGGCGTGGGTGCTATGCTAAGTACGGGTGTGCCCTTTCGTTTTCCAGCGAGGTATGACACGGGTTCAACTGCCCATGAAATCGATAATGAGACAGTGCAAGCGCTGCTCGCCAATGCGCCCTTTCCCTTCGAATCGGCGACAAGTACAAGCCAGAAACGTGAGAATCAATACTATGGTCAAGCGTTGGTGAGCTATCTAAGAGGAGGAAGAGAGGCTGGGTGGGACAACTATAAATTTAGGACGCGTGCGCTAAGGCTCGGTGATATAGCCGGCTCGCAACCACGATTTGTTGGGAGGCGCGGAAATAACCCTGTTCAGTCAGTTCGTGACCCCGAGTACTTGGCCTTCTTAGACTCAATTGCTACTCGTAAGGAAATGATTTACGTCGGCGCTAACGACGGGTTTTTGCATGGTTTTTCGGCGGTTGATGGCAAAGAGCTGCTTGCGTTTTCACCCTCATCAATCGCGCATAAGTTGCCGATCTTGGCCTCTCCGCGATACTCACATCGTTTTTTTGTGGACGCATCACCTACAGTCGCTGATGCCCGGATTGGCAGCGCGCCAGCGAATGTTTGGCGTACCGTTCTCGCGTCAGGCCTAGGTGCTGGCGGGCAGGCGATTTTTGCCCTCGACGTCACGTCCCCCGGACGCTTTAGCGAGCGAAATGCTGATGAAATATTTCTATGGGAGTTTACAGATAAAGACGATGCTGACATGGGCTATAGTTACTCAGCCCCACAAATAGTTAAGCTCGAGAATGGGCGATGGGCTGCCGTTTTTGGTAACGGGTACAACAGCACAGAAGCCAGCGACAGCCGGCTGGGCAGCGGTAGCGCTGTGCTGTTTGTTGTGGACTTGGCGAGCGGTGAATTGATTCGGAAGATCAATACGAAGTCGGGCTCTTTAGAGGCCCCTAATGGACTGTCGACGCCTGTATTGGTCGATGCCGATTATAACGGCGCTGTCGACAGAGCCTATGCTGGCGATCTTGCTGGCAGCCTATGGGAGTTTGACCTTTCTGCGAGCAGCCCTGCGAAATGGTCTATTGCTCAAGGCAGCGCCGCGAGTCCAGCCCCTTTGTTTATTACATCGAATAATCGGCCTATAACAAGTCAGCCAGCCGCCTCTGCGCATCCTGATGGCCTTAGTGGGTTCATGGTTTTTTTCGGAACGGGCAAATATCTCGAAGAAAAAGACAATCAAACTACAGGCCAGCCGACGCATGCACTGTATGGCATTTGGGATAAAGATGATGGCGCTGTAAATACTCTTTCGCGCACGAAAATTCTGAGGCAAGAAATAGTCAATCAATACAGCAAAAATACATCGACGGGGACAAGAGCCTACACGTCGAACGTAGTTCGCGAGGTTACACAGCGCGAAATTGATTGGAATATTCATCAAGGTTGGAGGCTATTGTTACGCCCTGAAAAGCTCTCGGGACTAGCGAACGGCGAGAATTTCGGCGAACGTCAAATCAGTGCGCCAACGCTCAGGAAAGGCCGGTTATATTTCACTACCTTTCAGCCTCAGTCGGATAGCTGTGGCAGTATAGGCCGCAGTTTTTTGATGCAGATAGACTACAGGAATGGGGGCATGAGCCCATTATCAGTTTTCGATCTGAATCGAGATGGAGCATTCGATGGCGCCGATGGCGTTGTTGCAGGGATGGCACTAGGTAGCGGCGTCCTTGGGGGAATTAGTTTGATCGAGAGCGAATTGCATCTTCATGCTCTCGGTGCTGGCTGGGGGGGCGGTGTTTTGGACACAGCGATTAGGCCTGACAGCGAACTCTTTGGCCGACAGTCATGGAGGCAGCTTGAATAGCGAGCGATGGAATAATCTTGGTTTCCCGTTGATCGAAATCCTCATGGTGCTCGCTATCATTGCGCTGGTTGCAGTCTCAGCTTGGCCAAGCTACCAAAATGTGGTCATGCGCACTGGTCGTGCGGAGGCTAAATCGGCTTTGCTCGCTGTTACATCCGATCAAGAGCGCTATTTCTCGAGTTTTAATCGCTATGTAAATGACGCCTCTCCTCTAGATGCTCCGGCGAAAACAGGGCGGAGCCGAGTTACTTCCAGCGGGCTATACACCATCTCTGTCGAAGCTTGCGTGGACGGGCGCTTGGAATTCTGTTTCGTTGCAACAGCGACGCCATTAGGTTCACAAAGCGCGGACGCCTGTACTTCTTTGAGTGTCGATAATAGAGGAGTACGAACTGCGGCGGGCAGCCTTGCAGATCCGAACGAATGCTGGGTTCATTAGCGCTTAGTTAGGGCAATAGTCGAGAGGGTTAAGATCACGTAGTGTCCGCGATCGCGCCGTGCGATTAATGATCAGTTTAGCCGCGGCGCGCAGATCGGTGCTCAGGTTACAGTAAGTGAAACTGCCATTTTGAGTTCCCATCATTCCCCGCGGATCCAAGAGTAAATACTGGCGATTGCCGAAGGCTTGCCAACGAATTGTCCCATTAATATCTCGCATGGATTGCCAGTTAAGCGCTTGATCGATAGCGTCGAGCTCGCGATTGTCGTTTCTGTCGATAAAGCTAAGCAATCCATCGCTCCATCCTCCTTGGCAATTGATGCTGTCGGCTGATCCACACAGCGTGACGATTTCTCCAGTAGAAATCGCTGCAACCTTCGCACTCTCCAATGTGCTGTTAAGTCTTTGTAGAGTGATCGTTGTCTCGGTTGAAGACCTTAAATCCAACATACTTGGGAAAGAGAGCGAGACTAGGAGGCTCGTGAGTAACATTGAGAGCGAAAGTTCGATCAGTGTGATGCCACGTGCTGTTGGCATCGAGCGGGTGGCATGGCGGCTCTTGGTCATGGGCAACTCCTTTTCTCGCAGTTAGCGGCGTTGTGTGTGCCCGCGACTTCGTTGTGATCTTTCTTCCTGCCTCGGTGTTTACGTAATAAAAGATAGTCACTACACCCGCTTGACGCGAAATAACGCCGGATAGCGTGGCATCCCTTTTAGGGAGGCGACGATTAGGTTCTGCCTAACAGTCCAAAAGAGAGCTAGGAAGCGTAATATCAGGGCTGACAAATTAGCTAAGGCGCTGTCTTCAACGTCAGATTTCGCTACAATTGCCAGCGCCACGTCTGCGCTCATTTCGTTTTGTGCCTCGGCAGGCCAGCAACCGACAACATGTCGCTGCAACCGATAAGCAGGCGTGGAAAGAGATAAGAAGCGATAACGATAAAAAGCGATAAACAGGCACAGCAATCGAGACTGGGCAAGGCAGCCGATCTGCGCCCGCGATACAGAGAAAATTATGTCGACCACACACTCTTTCACCGTAGTCATGGCGCAGCTAAATCTCGTTGTTGGTGCGACAGACGACAACACAACGCTACTTATCGATTCGGCACGGCAAGCGATCGCCGAATTTAGTGCGCAATTTGTCGTATTCCCCGAACTCACCCTGACAAGCTATCCTCCCGAAGATCTGTTGTTGAGGCCCAGTCTTGCTCCTCGCATGAAAGAGGCAATGGACCGAATTCTTGCGGCAAAGCTACCGACAACGCTTGTTTTTGGTTACCCCGAAAGCTACGAAGGCAAATTATATAATTCTCTTGCTGTTGTCGATCAGGGCGAACTTCTTGCGACCTATCGAAAGCAGTGTTTGCCGAACTATCAGGTTTTCGATGAAAGGAGGTATTTTCAAGCGGGCGATCAGCCCTGTGTTTTGGAAATAAACGGACTTCGGCTGGGATTTACAATTTGCGAAGACCTCTGGGAAGAGGGGCCTACTCAACAACTTGAGCACCAGTCACTCGACTTGTTATTAAACATCAACGCCTCGCCTTTTCATCGTGGCAAAGCATCCGAGCGCCGTCAGTTACTCATGCGAAGAGCGCGCGTCATCGGCGCGCCCATCACCTATGTTAATTTGGTGGGAGGGCAGGACGAGTTAGTGTTCGACGGAGGTTCCCTCGTGGTCGATAGCGGCGGTGAAGCCTTAGTGCAAGCGCCGCAGTTCGAAGCGGGCCTCTATCCGGCTGTCTTTAAGCTGTCGAGTGCTGGCCGCTATGAGCCTGCGGGTGAGTCATGTGCGGCTCAACCTAGCGATCTCGCTCAGATCTACAGCGCGCTCACCACCGGCGTGCGTGATTATGTGACAAAAAACGGATTCAAGGGCGTCGTACTTGGCCTGTCCGGGGGAATTGACTCTGCACTAACTCTGGCGATTGCCGTCGACGCACTCGGTGCGCATGCCGTTCACGCCGTAATGATGCCGTTCGAATATACCTCTCAACTGAGTCGCGATGCTGCCGCTGAGCAGGCGGCGACACTCGGCGTTGCTTACCGATCGATTTCTATTAAGTCGATTTACACTCAGTTTGTGGCGGCTCTTGCGTCAGAGTTCGAAGGCTTAGCAGAAGACGTGACAGAGCAGAACCTGCAGGCTCGATGTCGTGGCGTGCTGCTGATGGCCATCTCTAATAAGAAGGGCCATTTGGTTCTCACGACAGGCAACAAGAGTGAGATTGCTGTTGGCTATTCTACGCTCTATGGCGACATGGCAGGGGGCTTCGACGTGCTCAAGGATGTGTCTAAAACACTCGTATATGAGCTATCAAGGTATCGAAACACGCTGGGAGATTCTGCTGAAAGTGTCGCGGTTGAGGCTATTCCCCAGAGAGTAATCGACAGACCACCGTCGGCCGAGCTCGCACCTGGACAAGTAGATCAGGATAACCTGCCTCCCTATGACATACTCGACAGAATACTCGAACTCTATATCGAAGAGGATGCTAGTGCGGCAGCAATTATTGCCGAAGGCTTCGACGAGCAGTTGGTTAGGCGAGTGCTAAGGTTGGTCGACGTGAATGAATACAAACGTCGCCAGAGTCCTACTGGCGTTCGTTTAACGCGGCGAGGTTTTGGCCGTGACCGGCGCTACCCGATCACTAACGGTTGGCCCATTGGTGGCTAACTACTCAAGGATTTACAGCACGCCAAGCGTAAGTATGCTCAGCCATGAGCGCTTTTCCGATTCGCTAGGCACCTGACCCTGTTCGTCGATGATTTGCTGGCTGCCCGAGGAGTAAGGGCGGCGGGTCGGCGCCAATGGAGGCTCTATTCGATTGTCGCCTATCAGGCCGAAACTCACCGTGTAGAGAAGTGACGGGTTGGTGATTTCCGTACGCACATTGAAATCACCCGCTTGGGTTAAAGAGCCATGCTCTGGGTAATTGCTGCGTAAAAGCGCGAGTGAGGTGTCGGCCAGATCGTTTAGTCCTAAGCGCAAATAGCATTCGGCCATTATCGCTACGCCATCTGCCACTGCGGGCGACTCTTGGAAATTTTCAACCACATACTGAGCTCGTCGAAGTGCTGCGATATAGGCCCTGCGCTCGAGGTAGTAATTGGACACATGAATTTCATAAGCAGCCAAGTTATTGCGTAAGTAAATCATGCGCGAACGCGCGTCGACAGCGTAAGGGCTGTCCGGATAGAGCGCGATTAACTGAGCGAAGTCTGAAAACGACTCGCGCGCTCTACCTGGATCGCGTTTGGTCTGATCCACTGGGAGAAAGCGGTTTAGTAAACCTGAGTTCTCACTAAAAGACGCTAAGCCTTTCATGTAGTAGGCGTAGTCGATATTGTCGCTGTCTGGATGTAAGCGAATGAAACGGTCGGCAGCAGCGCGCGCAGCCTCCAAGTCGCTGTTACGGTAATAAGCGTAGACGATTTCTATTTGCGATTGCTCAGCAAAGCGTCCGAACGGAAAGCGAGACTCGAGCCCCTGATAAGTTGCGATCGCCCCCGTAAAATTTTGCCCATTAAGCTGATCTAACGCACGGCGATAGAACTGCTCTTCGTTGGTTAAGCCAGCGAATTCGTCTCTTTCCTTATCTCCTCCAAACAGGCCGCAACCCGAGAGAAATGAGCTCAGTACGAGCAAGAGGGCTATGGTGCGTAATTTCATGAGTTAAGCTCTATCTTTGATAATGCGCGCTATTTAACCACAGCTCACCGAGCGCGGCGAGGTTTGGCCTGTGTAGACTTCGAATATCGAGTATTATGCACAGCCCTAACCCTCAATCGTTGTAAAAGCTGAAAGCCATGACTCATATTGTACTTAGTGCACAAGTGCCCGAAACGTTCGCGAATCAACGCTTAGACCTCGTCGCAGCGCAATTGTTTCCTGATTATTCGCGTGCTCGCCTTCAGACATGGATAAAAGAGGGGCAGCTCAAGGTAAATTCGAGCGCCGCGCGACCTCGAGACACAGTCTACCTTGGCGACGAATTAAGCGTCGATGTAGTGCTGCAAGCCGAGCGCGAATGGGCAGCGCAGGCTATGCCCATCGATATAGTGTTTGAAGATGAACATCTCATTATTCTAAATAAGGCGACCGATGTGGTGGTTCACCCCGCGGCAGGTCACCGCGATGGGACGTTGTTAAATGGCTTGCTGAGTCACTGTCCCTCGCTCAAAGAGGTCCCGCGTGCGGGTATAGTCCACCGTCTCGACAAGGACACGACCGGGCTGCTGATGGTAGCCAAGACACTAGAGTCTCATGTGCAACTCGTTGAACAGCTGCGACTAAGAGAGGTCAAACGTGAATACGAAGCGGTCGCACAAGGTGTATTAACCGGAGGCGGCAAAGTAGATGCACCTCTGGGACGGCACCCTGTTAATCGTAAGCGACGCGCCGTTGTCGAAGACGGGCAGGAAGCGGTGACTCACTACCGAGTTCTCAATCGCTATCGTTCTCACACGCATATTCACGTTCAACTCGAGACAGGGAGGACGCATCAGATTCGTGCGCATCTGTCGCATATCAATATACCGCTGGTTGGTGACCCTCTTTATTCTGGCAGGTTACAGATGCCGGCCGGCTGCTCACCAGTGTTGGCTGCGTGTCTGCGCAGTTTTAAGCGCCAAGCCCTGCATGCCCGCAGGCTTACGTTGCAGCACCCAGCAACGGGCGAGACAATGGTTTGGGAGGCGCAGTTACCACAGGATTTTAAGGATTTATTGACGGTTCTCGATGACGATGTCCGCGCTGTCTGAACGCGGCTGTGCTGCGGATAATCACTGAGCCTAATTTGTGTATCGGGAGCCCCGGCGATGCCGACAGTTGAATTGATTGAATCGCCGTGGAATGCCGATGGCCAGGTGTTTGCTGGGGTCACGCTTCGCGGTGTGTCGGCTGGAAAGGGCGGCTTCACCGGTTTTAATTTTGCTGACCATGTCGGCGATAATGTCGAGCGAGTTGCGCAGCATCGCACGCTTATTGCCAACCAAGTCTTGAATAATTTGAAATCGGCGCCTAAGACTCTGTCTCAGGTTCAGAATGAAGCGCCTAGCGTTGACCTGCAGCGTCGCAGGGGGGCTGCTGAGCATGGGCTCTCGTGGCACTGGTTAAATCAAGTTCATGGAACGTCTGTTCACGAAATAAACACCTTCACTCAGGTGTCTGCGAGAGAGTGCCCCGAAGCGGATGCAGTCGTTACTCACATTCCGCGGCAGGTGTGCTGTATTTTGACCGCAGATTGCCTGCCTGTTTTTTTCTATAATCCCACAACGTCTCAAGTAGCGCTGGCGCATGCAGGGTGGCGTGGCCTAGCCGAAGGCGTTCTCGAGGCGACCGTGCGCGCTATGGGTGGGGAGGCCTCGGTTATTCAGGTTTGGTTCGGCCCTGCAATAGGTCCTTGCCACTTCGAGGTTGGCGCTGAGGTTCGCAACCAATTTTCGGCGGCAAGCGAGTCGGCCGAAAATCTGCGTGCGGTTCAAGCTGCTTTCACGCCTAGTAAAAATGCAGGCAAATTCATGGCAGATATCTATGCATTGGCTGTGATCAAGCTAAAAACTCTCGGTATTCGTGCGATCTCTGGGGCGGGGCGATGCACTTTTTGCGAGCCCGAGTGTTTTTATTCGTTTAGGCGCGAAGCCGAATCCGGCAGGCTCTTGAGCTTGATATTTATCAAGTAAGGCCTACTGCTTACCCTTTTTAGAGTATTCCCCCTTTGTTTTTCTCGCAGTGCCCCAATTTAGTTCCTACGAGCTAAATAATTTGGCGGTTGATACACCGCTCAACTCAATGCAGAGGGCACAGATATGCGAATGGACAAACTCACAAGCAAATTGCAGTCGGCACTTGCCGACGCGCAGTCTTTAGCGCTTGGTAAAGAGAGCAACATGATTGCCCCTGCACATTTGATGAGCACCCTCGTGCAACAGCGAGACGGCTCAGTGCGTCCATTGCTATCGCAAACAGGGTTTAATCTGAGTCAACTAGAGCAGGGTCTAGCAACACTCATCGAAGATTTGCCGCGCGTAGCAGACAACGGCGGCGAGGTAGGCATTTCTCCAGAATTGTCTAAGCTGCTAAATCTGGCCGACAAACTTGCTCAAACTAAGGGCGATAGTTTTGTCTCTAGCGAGTTGGTATTGCTAGCAGCGATGCATGAGAGCGGTGCGCTTGGCAAACTGCTCAATAGTTTTGGGGTGTCAGCGCAGGCATTAGAAACTGCTGCACAAAACTTGCGCGGTGGTGCGAATGTCGATGGTGCTAATGCCGAGGATAGTTGGCAGGCGCTGTCGAAATTCTGTGTCGATCTTACTGCGCGCGCTGCCGAAGACAAACTAGATCCTGTGATCGGGCGCGACGCCGAAATTAGGCGGACAATTCAGGTTTTGCAACGCCGCACTAAAAACAATCCTGTGCTCATTGGTGAGCCCGGTGTTGGTAAAACGGCAATCATCGAAGGGCTGGCACAGCGCATTATTAATGGCGAAGTTCCCGAAGGCCTAAAAGAGAAAAAAATTCTCTCCTTAGACATGGGCGCACTTATCGCGGGTGCGAAATTTCGGGGTGAATTTGAGGAGAGGCTCAAGTCGGTGCTTGCCGAGATTGCGAAGCTTGAGGGCAACGTCATCCTGTTTATCGATGAGCTACATACGATGGTTGGCGCTGGCAAAGCCGAAGGTGCAATGGATGCGGGTAACATGCTGAAACCAGCGCTCGCGAGAGGCGAACTGCACTGTGTTGGTGCTACAACGCTCGATGAATATCGTCAGTATATCGAGAAAGACGCAGCGTTGGAGCGGCGCTTTCAGAAGGTATTGGTCGATGAGCCCTCCGAGGAAGACACGATCGCAATACTGCGAGGGCTTAAAGAGCGCTACGAGGTTCACCACGGCGTTGCGATTTCCGACGGCGCGATTATCGCGGCGACTAAGCTGTCACAACGTTACATCACAGACAGGCAATTGCCAGACAAAGCGATCGATTTAATTGATGAAGCGGCGAGCCTTATTCGGATGGAAATTGACTCTAAACCTGAGGAAATGGACAGACTTGAGCGGCGTCTCATTCAGCTAAAAATAGAACGAGAGGCACTCAAGAAAGACGAGGATCCTGCTACGCAAAAACGCAAAGAAAAGCTCGCCGAATCGATTGAGGAATTAGAGCGTGAATTCTCCGACCTCGAAGAAATTTGGAAAGCTGAGAAAGCCTCAGTGCAGGGTGTGCAAACCATTAAAAGCTCGCTAGAGCAGGCGCGGAGCGATATGGAGCATGCCCGGCGCGCAGGTGATCTAGGGCGCATGTCCGAAATTCAATACGGCATTATCCCCGAGCTTGAATCGAAACTCGAGTCTGCCACTACGGTTGAGGCGCAGGAAAAGCAACTGCTGCGCAGTCGCGTAACAGATGAAGAGATCGCCGAGGTGGTTGCCCGGGCAACGGGGATTCCGGTAAGCAAAATGCTTGAAGGCGATCGCGAAAAGCTTTTGCAGATGGAGGGCAGTTTGCACGAGCGAGTTATTGGCCAGAACGAGGCGGTTTCAGCTGTGTCTAACGCCGTGCGTCGCTCTCGCTCGGGCCTTTCGGATCCGAATCGGCCGAATGGGTCGTTTCTATTTCTTGGCCCGACTGGGGTCGGAAAGACTGAATTGTGTAAGGCTTTAGCAGAGTTTTTGTTCGATACCGAAGACGCCATGGTGCGGATCGACATGTCGGAATTCATGGAGCGCCATTCAGTGGCGCGGTTGATCGGGGCCCCTCCTGGCTATGTTGGCTATGAGGAGGGCGGCTATCTAACCGAAGCAGTGAGGCGCAGACCTTATTCTGTTCTGCTATTGGATGAGATCGAGAAAGCGCATCCCGACGTGTTCAATATTCTCTTGCAGGTCATGGACGATGGTCGGCTAACCGATGGGCATGGCCGTACAGTCGACTTTCGCAATACAGTGATTGTAATGACCTCGAACCTCGGTTCAGACTACATTCAAGAAGCGATGCTCGGCGGTGCGATAACCGGAGCCGCCGGTGAAGAGGTTGCTTACTCGGCGATGAAAGAAACTGTGCTGCAGGTTGTCGTCAAACACTTTTCGCCAGAATTTGTGAATCGCATAGACGAAACAGTCGTGTTTCAGCCGCTTCAGGCTGGGCATATTCGCGCAATTGCTGAGATTCAAATTGAACTGCTCAATGATCGATTACGCGAGCGAGACTTGGTTTTAGAGCTATCAAGTGCAGCGCTCGATAAACTGGCAGAAGTGGGCTTTGACCCTGTCTATGGCGCGAGACCGCTCAAGCGCGCTATTCAGAACCACATCGAGAATCCGCTGGCACAGGAGGTGCTTAAGGGTTCTTTCGCGCCGGGTAGCTTGATTTTTGTAGATGCTAATCCGGCCGGTGGTCTCAGCTTCGAGGCCTCGACGGTGCATTGAGGTCTCGAAGATTTGTTAGAAGCCAATGCGCAGCATTTGCTGCCCTTTGGTGGCTAAAACCCTCTCAATCACTTGACTTTCCTAGGCGAGATGTCAGACTTCGCCTATTACGTCATGGAAACAGGCGAAACCCTGCCTCCATCGACTCGATCTGCTTGCCGCACCCGGCCAAGCTGCAGATCGACCCCTAGGTGTTAAAAATAGCCACCTAAGGTCTCTATCACGTTATCGCGTATGAGGCCGACTAAATAGCGAGTACTTAGAGCACTCGCACCTAAACCTAATAAATTCGGCTTATTCGCTATGCGTGGATTCACTGCGCTCGCAGACTTTCTAGCCGACTGTCCTCCAAGCGAATGTGCAACGTGGTGCTGCTGCCGCGGGATTGGGTAGGTGATCAGCTCAAACTATTCTAGCGTTAATTGAATGACTGCAATAATGCAGACGCAAACTAAGAGGCGAAACAAGTGGAACAACTATCCGGTGGCGACATGCTCACTCGTGCGTTACATGACGAGGGCGTAGACCTTATTTTTGGCTACCCCGGTGGCGCAGTACTCCATATTTACGACGCGATCTTTAGACAAGACAAAATCGAGCATATTCTAGTTCGGCATGAGCAAGCGGCAACGCATGCCGCTGACGGCTATGCGCGGGCGACGGGCAAGCCCGGCGTCGTGCTTGTGACCTCGGGTCCGGGCGCAACCAATGCCATAACGGGCATCGCGACAGCCTATATGGATTCGATTCCTATGGTGATTCTGTCGGGGCAGGTCGAGAGCCGTCTAATCGGTACCGACGGTTTCCAAGAAACCGACATGGTGGGCATCTCGCGGCCTATCGTAAAACACAGCTTCATGGTCGAAGACCCCGCTGACATCCCTATGATCGTGAAGAAGGCCTTTCATATTGCGACGACAGGTCGTCCGGGGCCTGTGGTTATCGATATTCCAAAAGACGTCACTGATCCCAAGGTGAAAAATCCCTATGAATATCCTAAGGACATAAAAATGCGCTCCTACACTGTGCCCGGCAAAGGCCACAGTGGGCAGATTAAGAAAGCAGTCGATGCCCTGTTAGGCGCAAAGCGTCCTATGATTTATGCCGGAGGAGGTGTCATTCAGGGTGAGGGCGCGGCCCTGTTAACCAAGCTTACACAAAAGCTCGGCTACCCAATCACTAACACGCTTATGGGCCTCGGTGCTTATCCTGCGTCCGACCCACAGTTCCTAGGCATGTTGGGTATGCACGGGACCTATGAAGCCAATATGGCGATGCATTATTGCGACGTGTTGCTGGGCATTGGCGTGCGGTTTGACGACCGTGTGACCAATTCAGACACCAGTAAGTTTTGTCCCGATGCGACTATTTTACATGTTGATATTGACCCTGCTTCTATTTCAAAAACCGTTGCGGCTGATGTGCCGATCGTTGGTTCGGTGACCGCCGTGCTCGAAGAGATGATCGACTGTCTAGAGCAGTCGCAGCAAGCGTGTGATGCAGAGGCGCTTGAGACGTGGTGGCAGCAAATCGCGAAGTGGCGCGAGAAGGATTCTCTCGGCGTGATTCCGCACACTAACGGTGTCATCAAACCGCAGCAAGTTGTGCAGGCTGTCCATCGCATTACGAAAGGAGATGCCTATATCTCTACCGACGTGGGTCAGCACCAAATGTTTGCGGCTCAGTACTATGGCTTCGATAAGCCACGACGGTGGATTAACTCTGGCGGACTCGGCACTATGGGCTTCGGTTTCCCTGCGGCGATGGGCGTGCAATTGGCCTTTCCAGATGCGATCTCGGTGTGTATCACCGGTGAGGGTAGCTTTCAGATGAATCTGCAAGAATTCGCGACCTGTATGCAGTACAACCTCCCGGTGAAGATCATTTGTTTGAACAACCAATCGCTTGGTATGGTGCGGCAATGGCAGGACATGCAATACGGTGGCCGCTATTCGCATAGCACCTACGCAGAGTCGCTGCCCGACTTCGTCAAGCTTGCCGAAGCCTACGGGCATGTTGGTATTCGAGTTGAAAATCTAAGCGAATTGGATTCAAAGTTAGAAGAGGCCTTTGCGCTAAAAGACAGGCTCGTCTTCGTTGACGTTATGGTCGACCCCGAAGAGCACGTCTACCCCATGGCCATTAAGGGTGGGGCGATGAAAGACATGATTTTGAGCAAGACGGAGAGAACATAAGATGCGCCGAATTATATCGCTATTAATGGAAAATGAGCCTGGAGCTCTTTCCCGCGTTGTCGGGCTTTTCTCTCAGCGGAGCTACAACATCGACTCGCTTACGGTGGCGCCCACCGAAGATAATTCTCTGTCACGCCTGACTGTCATGACCAGTGGAGACGAGCGCAAAATCGAACAAATTACCAAACACCTTAACAAGTTGATCGATGTGGTAAAGCTTGTCGACCTCTCTGAGAGTGCGCATATCGAACGCGAGCTGATGCTCATCAAAGTCAAAGCAGTGGGCGCCCAGCGCGCAGAAGTTCAGCGACTAGCCGATATTTTTCGCGGACAAATTGTCGACATCACGGCGACGGCGTTAAGCATTCAGGTGACTGGCACAAGCGACAAGTTAGACGCTTTTATTGCGGCGCAGGCTGAGAACACAGTGCTTGAGGTAGCGCGCACAGGTGTATGTGGAATCTCACGGGGCGACAAGGTGCTTAGGCTTTAGAGAGTCTTTCCACGTTAAAACAAAAAGGCCCCATCTACTCGCTACTGCGGCTAGATGGAGCCTTTTTTGGTTACGCTGCGCTATAGCAGAGACTGTTTTTGCGTAGTTAGATCGCGCGCTTCATTGCAGTCATATAGCGACGAAGACGTTTGCCAACCACTTCGATTGGGTGACTACGAATTCTGTCGTTAACTTCGATGAGAGCAGCATTGTCGACACCGTTGTCACTGGCGTTGAGACCGCGGCCAATCACATCTACGTCGATTTTCTTCATGAAGTCTTCGAGCATTGGTACACAGGCATGGGAGAATAAATAGCACCCATACTCCGCTGTATCAGAGATCACTTTGTTCATCTCATAAAGTTTCTTACGGCCGATTAGGTTGGCGATGAGAGGAACCTCATGGAGAGATTCGTAGTAAGCAGACTCTTCGATAATGCCGCTTGCTGTCATTGTCTCGAAGGCGAGCTCTACGCCGGCCTTAACCATCGCTACTAAGACGATCCCGTTTTCATAATATTCTTGCTCGGCAATGGCCATATCGCCTGCGGCAGTCTTCTCAAACGCAGTCTCTGTAGTGGCTTCGCGCCAAGTGAGGAGTTTTATGTCGTCGTTGGCCCAGTCTTCCATCATGCCTGCTGAGAACGCGCCAGTGATAATGTCATCCATGTGCTTTTCGAAAAGCGGACGCATAATGTCTTTTAACTCATCCGCAAGCTCGTTTGCGACTAACTTAGCAGGATTGCTCAGGCGATCCATCATCGTGGTGATGCCGCCGTGCTTTAAGCCCTCTGCGATCACTTCCCAGCCGTGCTGCAGGAGTTTTGACGCGTACCCCGCGTCGATGCCTTTCTCGACCATTTTTTCGAAGCAGAGGATCGAACCGGTTTGCAGCATGCCGCAGAGGATAGTCTGCTCGCCCATGAGGTCAGATTTTACCTCAGCGATAAACGATGACTGCAACACACCAGCTCGGTCGCCGCCCGTGGCAGCTGCGTAGGCCTTCGCAATAGCCATGCCGTCACCATTCGGATCGTTTTCGGCGTGAACCGCAATCAGAGTAGGCACACCGAAGCCGCGCTTATATTCTTCGCGCACTTCCGAACCGGGTGACTTAGGTGCGACCATAACGACTGTGAGGTCATCACGCACCTGCATGCCTTCTTCGACAATATTGAAACCATGAGAGTAGGCAAGGCAAGCGCCGTGCTTCATGAGAGGCATGACCTGCTCGACAACTTGTGTGTGCTGTTTATCGGGTGTCAGGTTGAGCACTAAATCAGCTGTCGGAATGAGTTCCTCGTAGGTGCCCACGGCAAAGCCGTTTTCGGTCGCATTCTTCCACGAATCGCGTTTCTCGGCGATTGCCGCTGCGCGGAGGGTGTAGGACACGTCGAGACCGCTATCGCGCATGTTGAGACCCTGGTTTAAGCCTTGGGCGCCGCATCCCACGATGACGACTTTTTTACCAAGCAGCTTAGTCACGCCATCGCTGAACTCGCTAGCATCCATAAAGCGGCATTTGCCCAGTTGGTCTAACTGCAGGCGTAAAGGCAGCGTATTAAAGTAATTCATGGATTAGACTCCGGTATTCACTTGGTTTAATTCTAAGGCATTGAGGCGAGCGCGCAGCTACATTTCATTGAAGAAGCGATTAGTGTGATGCTCACCGAGGTGAGGCGCGATAATATAGCATCTACATTCAGGCGTAAAATGAAGATTAAACACGCCTTTGTATCAAATAGGGCTCGAGCCTGATTAGATGAGCGCTATAATCGCTGATTTTCAGCTTTGGTCTGTCATCATGGGTATGGGGGCCGGGTTGCTCTCAACGTACCACAAAAGGTTTTAAGACTATGTCAGAAGAACGCCAATCGTCGGCAAAGGACGAAGCCCAGCAGGATAGCAGCGTCGGCAGCCTAGAGGTAGAGCGTGTGAGCGAAAAGTCGTTGGGCGCAGGGCCGACTGAAAGGCCGACTGAAGAGCCGATTGAAGAAGAGGCCAGTTTGGATCGAGCCGCAGCAGCGGCTGAAGATAGGTCTAAGGAGGACGGACTCGAGACTCTCCTGCCCATAGATGAGCACGAGGAGATTGTGTCCGAAGGGGGTAAAACAATAATCCGCCGCGGGATTTTTTTACTCCCGAACTTATTGACGCTCGGAGCTATGTTTTCTGGCTTCTATGCCATCATCGCGGGAATGGCCGGAGACTTCAATGAGGCGGGCTGGGCGATTTTTATCGCGGGTGTGCTCGATGGGCTCGATGGCCGAATTGCGCGTCTGACTAATACTCAGAGCGCATTTGGCGCCCAGTTCGACAGCCTCTCGGACCTGGTATCCTTCGGCGTAGCACCGTCGCTGATCATGTTCAGTTGGGCGTTCGAAGATATAGGACGCTTTGGCTGGGCAGCGAGCTTCATCTATATGTCTTGTGCAGCGCTGCGTCTCGCGCGCTTCAATGTGCAGCTCGGAACTACAGATAAGCGCTTTTTCGTCGGCCTGCAGTCACCACTCGCTGCGGGGGTAATCACCTTTATTCCGTGGGTTGGGCATAAATATGAAGTAGCTATGACGCAGCCCCTAGCGATCGGACTCGCTATCGCAACCGTATTTATAGGAATGCTGATGATTTCGAACTACCGTTATATCAGTTTCAAAGAAATAGACTTCAAAGGAACCGTTCCTTATCTCTTCTTTGTCGCTGCAGTCGTGTTGCTTGTCGTTATTGCACAAAATCCGCATGAGACGCTGCTTTTGATGGCCCTCGCCTATGCGACAACGGGACCTCTCATGTGGCTCTATCGCAAACAGCAGAGCTTACGAAGCAAATAACAAGACAGGGCAGTGATTGAGAGTCATTGCCCACAACCTCATTTACTTGAATTAAAGAGAAGGAGTGCACACATGCTAATCAAGAAGCCAAGCGATATAGCAGGTTCGGAAATCACGCCTCATAATGTCTATAAGCAGCGGCGCGAATTTATGAAAGGAGCGGGGTTTCTCGTCGGCGGTTCACTGCTTCCAAATCTCGCTGGCGCGCAGCCTGGGGATGCGCTAAAAGCGCGAGCGCCCGCAGGCCTCAAAACCTCGCCTGCAGCACCTTGGCTTCGGGATAAATTCACCTCGGTTGCTCGTGCACCCGATGGCGGCCCGTATTTTACAGACGAGGCGCTCACACCTTATGACGATGTAACTCGCTATAATAATTTTTACGAATTCGGCATGGATAAATCCGACCCTTCGTCTAATTCTGGCGAGTTTAAATCCGATCCTTGGTCGGTCGAAATCGCGGGGGAGGTGGGTAAGCCTGGGGTCTACGCGCTCGAAGATATCCTAAAGCCACATGACCTCGAAGAGCGCATCTATCGTCTGCGCTGCGTCGAAGCCTGGTCGATGGTTATCCCGTGGATAGGGTTTCCCTTGGCCGATCTTATCAAGCGATTTGAGCCTACGTCTAAAGCGAAATTTATTGAGTTCGAGACGATTGTCGATAACGAATCGATGCCGGGCATACGCTCGCGGTTTGCAATCGTTCGATGGCCCTATCGTGAGGGACTGCGGATGGATGAGGCAATGAATCCGCTGACTTTTATAGCGGTGGGTCTCTATGGTGAGCACTTGCCTGCTCAGAACGGTGCACCGATGCGCCTAGTTGTGCCTTGGAAATATGGATTCAAGAGTATCAAGTCCATAGTGAAGATTAATTTCCGCGAGACTATGCCGAACACGACCTGGGTGGATCTGCAGGCTCGCGAGTATGGTTTTTATGCCAATGTGAATCCTGCTGTTCATCATCCGCGATGGCGTCAAGATATGGAGCGAAGGCTTCCGCAGACGCTGTTCGACCGAAAAGTGATCCCTACCCAGCCGTTTAATGGTTACGGCGAACAAGTTGCCTCTCTCTATAAAGGGATGGACTTAAGTCGGTACTATTAACTCGGTATTGTTAAGTCGGTGCTACATAAGTAAGTCGGCATTTTAAGTCGGTGCTATCTACGTCACCGCGCCAGTCGGCTCTGCAGGCGGCTTTGATGCCGGTTTGCAAGCCCGCTGGCTATAATTGCTGGCAGTCTGGGCATCTACCGATCGGCTACGAAACCTCGCGGTTGGTTCGGTCACGAAAGAGGAACGTTACAAGATGAAGCGCCTGCGCATTCTGACTTTCCTTGGTTCTCTGGTTCCTTTTGTTCTGCTTTTACTCAAGGTATTCCAGAACGATCTCGGTCCTGATCCTGCGAAAGAGCTCGCGCTTGAGACAGGCGAGTGGGCAATTCGCTTTCTCCTACTCGCGTTAGCCATGACGCCACTCCGACAACTCTCGGGGCGTATTGAATTTGCTCAGCGGCGACGAATGATAGGGCTGTTTGCCCTCTTTTATGCGAGCGTTCATTTCCTCGTTTGGGTGATTTTTTTACTCGGCCTTCGATGGGGTGCTATCCTTGAAGAGGTTGTCGAGCGTCCGTATATCACAATCGGCTTCTCCTCTTTTTTGATTCTGTTCGTTCTTGGTGCAACATCTCCTCGGGTGATGGTTCGCAGGCTTGGCAAGAATTGGCGCCGATTGCATCGGTTGGTTTATGTTGCGGGTGTTTTGGCTATCATACATTTGGTCTGGATCGTCCGAACCGATCTCTCCGAAGCGCTGGTCTACGGAGCGATATTGGCTGGGTTACTCGGATGGCGGATAGTTTTTACACGACATAACGCGCGTAGGCCGCTCTAGGTGTTCTTGGTCAAAAGATATTTTCACTGGGTAGTATGCTTCGGTGAGTGCGCATTAGAGTCCGCAAGGCGCGCCGTTTCGGCGTTCAATAACTCGCGATTGCTTTCCAGATCGGTAATGCGACATGCGCTACGACCCCTTGATCAAAGTATTTAGCATTTCTTATCAGAAACCCCTTGTCACGCGGTTTTGGATAAGTATAATGCGTCCTCCCTGAGACGACGTCTCAAGGAAAAGTTCTTTAAAAATGTAGATTAAGTAATAGAGGTGGGTGCTTGCCGAGGTACTGTCTGTAATCCAAAAGTTATAGATAGACACTCAAGGTAAGCAACTGCGTTAATTTATT
>Ga0208414_1000026_pt1 | contig 176538 bp, 173 predicted proteins | sample AntAceMetag02UKE_FD_184770 | JGI IMG/M metagenome (GOLD analysis project Ga0208414, IMG submission 184770) | Saline lake microbial communities from Ace Lake, Antarctica - Antarctic Ace Lake Metagenome 02UKE (SPAdes) (version 2) | ecosystem: Environmental > Aquatic > Non-marine Saline and... | reverse complement strand
GCGGATCATGCGAAACTCGACGTTCAATTCGGATCGACCGGACAGGGCCGCGTCGAGCGCATCGTCGATCCCGGGCCGGTCCTCCGGATGCACGAGTGCCCGGAAGGCTTCGATGCCGCCCGCGACCATGCCCGGCACCATTCCGGCCAGCCGGGCGAGATTGTCGGACCATCCGACGCTGCCGGAGGCGATGTCCCAGTCCCACACGCCAATGTCGGCGGCTGCCATGGCCATCCGCACCCGCTCTTCGCTGTCGCGCAGCGCCTCGTCCGCCCGACGCCGGTCCGTGATGTCGACGCTGATCCCGTAGGCCCGGGGCGCCGCGCCATCGCCGTCGCGTACCAGGCGTCCGTCGACCCTTACCCACCTCAGCCCCTTCCCGGGATGGCGCGATCGGAACTCGAGCCGGTATTCGCCGGCGTCGTTGCCGGCCCCGTGGCGGCACGCCTGCACCTTCGCGCGGTCTTCCGGAACGACGCAGCGTGCCAGCCATTCGTCGAAACCGGGCGGTTCCCTGTTCGGGTCCAGTCCGTAGAGGTTGTAGGTTTCCGGCGACCAGACCTGAGCGCCGGTCTCCGGATACCACTCCCAGGCGCCGGCGTTCGCGGCCGACAGCGCCATGCGCTGCAGCGCCTCGTTGGAGCGCAGCGCTTCGGCCTGCTTGCGGAGGCCAATGTCCTCAACCACGGCGATGAAATAGTCGGGCTTACCCTGGGCGTCGCGAACCACAGACCCGGTCAGGTTGACCCACACCGTCGAGCCGTCCTTGCGGATGTAGCGCTTTTCCATGCTGTAGAACGGAATGTCGCCGGCGTGGAGGGCGCGCGCCTGAGACAGGTCCGCCTCGAGGTCGTCGGGATGCGTTATGTCCTGGAACGTCCGGGCCCGGAGTTCGGCTCGGTCGTAACCAGTAATCTCGCACAGCTTCCGGTTCAGCCGCAGGAACCGGCCACCGGGTCCAACATGCGCCATTCCGACCGCCGCCTGCTCGAAGGTCGCGCGGAAACGCGTCTCGCTTGCCCGCAAATCGGCCTCGGCGCGGCGCTTGTCGGTGACATCCTCCCCCGACGCCACGACCTCGACGATTTGGCCCGCCTCATCCAGCAGCACGGCGTTTCGCCAGGCGATGATCCGCTCGGACCCGTCCCGGCAGAGGATTGGAGTTTCGCAATGCTCCGGTGCCTCCCTGGCCCCGTCCCTGAATAGGTTGAACACCTGCCGTGCCCTTCCGCGCACGCGTGCAGGCACGAAGTCGTCAAACCAGTTACGGCCGACCATTTCCCCGAGCGGATAGCCGAGGGCCTCGCAGCCTTTCCGGTTGACGCGCCGCACCCGGCTGTCGGGCCCGACCCCGACCAGAATGGAATCCACAAGTTCGAAGTGCTGATGTGTCCAGTCAGGGTTCGACTCATGCGCGATGTCAGGATGCGGCGCTCTCTCGCGCATGATATCTCCACGTGCTCGCAGACTATCGCACCCCGTTGCGCACAGTACCCTGTTCGGTGGTGGTTGATATGATTCAGATCAACTAATAATATATTCGGCGCGTGTTGGCTGGCTTGTCACGGGGCCGGGTGCCTCGCCGTCGTGTTCTGGAGTCGGTTGGTGCCCGGATCACCGCCGGGGGTGCAAATCGCCCCGTCGCCACCCATTTCCTCGGGTGCCAAACGCCGACATCTTGCGGGGGGAACCAACGAGAGGAGCGCACGCATGGCGGTCACCCGCAAGGAAGAGGCCCGGGCTCTGGATTCCGACGAGCGCGAACTGGTCGAGCGGTCGCATCACCCGGAGCTGCAGGAACTGCCGGATTCCGAGCTGTCCAAACTGGTGAAGCTGGTCCGTGACCGGCGCGACAAGGCCAAGAGCCAGGCGCAACAGCGGCGGCGCGAGATGCGCGGCAAGGCGGCCCCCAGGGGGGCGGAGCCGTCGCGCGAGGATGCCGGCTCGCGCCTCAAGCTGACGGTGCTGGCGATGGCGGTGCGGCGCCTGAACACCGAGGCCGGGCGCCGGCGGCGGATGTCCGGCCACGCCGACCAGGTCGCCAATTCCCGCCGCGCGCTGGCTCTGAAGCGGGCGGCCGAGCCCGAAGGCCCCGACTTCAACACCCGCCACGCCCACCACGGCATGCGCAGCACCCCGAACCGACGGGCCGAGGATCTGGTCCGCCCTGCCGAACTCGGCCGCCAGCGCCAAGCGGCGAACGTCGCCCAGGCCAGGCGCGACGGCTGAGCCGGGCGGCAGGGGGGTAGCGCCAGGTCGTACCGTCAGGCCGGCACCCGCCCGGCGGCACCGCCGGCCCGGTAGCGGTAGATCGGCTCCGGGCCGGATTCGGCGTCGACCGCCACGATTTCCGGCGGCCAGCCGTCGAACGCGAAGCTGTACGACACCACCACCGTGCCCGGCCGCAACTCGGCCGTCAGTTTCGGGCCGAGCCGGCGCATCACCGACGGCATCAGGTAGCAGACGGCGGCGCCGGCATCGCCGAGCGGCTCGGCCAGCAGGTCGGCGCGCCGGTAGACCAGGTTCGGGCGCGGCCGCAGGGCGTGGCGCAGCCGCGCGAACAGCCACGGCACCGGCGACAGCTCGATCCCGACCACCGGGTTGCCGGGGTAGCGGTCGGCCAGCGCCAGCGCCAGCCCGCCCCAGCCCGAGCCGAGGTCGTAGACCGTGCCGTCGACCGCCCGTGGCAACTGGCGCAGCAGCGCCGCCCGTGTGCCCGGACGGGTCGGCATCGGCGGCACCCCGGTGCGCACCGTGTAGGCGAGGATGACGAGGCCGACGGCCAGCATCGCCACCAGCACGACGGCCTCGGCGCCGGTGACGGCGGCGGCCTGGAGGGCTCCGAGCGGGCCGGTGGCCGGGTCGCCGGGTGAGGGGGGCGAGGCAGTTAAATCCATAGCTGATGATGGCACGGATCGCCGGACCCGCCGGCGCTCCTCCGCCGCCGGTCAGCGTTCCACGAACGCCCGCTCGATGACGTAGGAGCCGGGGTTGTTGCCGCTGCCCTCGACGAAGCCGAGGTCCTCCAGGATCGCCTTGAGGTTCTTCAGCATGCCCGGGCTGCCGCACAGCATGGCGCGGTCGCGCTCGGGGTCGAGCATCGGCAGGCCGAGGTCGTCGGTCAGGCGGTTGGTGGTGATCAGGTCGGTGATCCGGCCGCGGTGGCGGAACGGCTCGCGGGTCACCGTCGGGTAGTACAGAAGCTTCTCGCGCACATAGTCGCCGAGCAGCTCGTCGCGCGGGAACTCGTCGGCGATCCACTCGCCGTAGGCCAGCTCGGCGACCTTTCGGCAGCCGTGCACCAGCACCACCCGCTCATAGCGCTCGTAGCTCTCGGGATCCTTGATCAGGCTGAGGAACGGCGCCAGGCCGGTGCCGGTGCCGATCAGGAACAGGTTGCGGCCGGGCAGCAGGTTGTCCTGCACCAGCGTGCCGGTCGGCTTGCGGCCGACCAGGATGCGATCACCCTCCTTGAGGTGCTGCAGGCGCGAGGTCAGCGGGCCGTCCGGCACCTTGATGCTGAGGAACTCCAGCCGGTCCTCGTGGTTGGCGCTCGCCATCGAATAGGCGCGCAGCAGCGGCCTTCCGTCGACCTCGAGGCCGATCATGGTGAACTGGCCGTTGGCGAACCGGAACCCGGGGTCGCGGGTGGTGGTGAAGCTGAACAGGGTGTCGGTCCAGTGGTGGACGCTGAGGACGGTCTCGGTGTTCAGGTTGCTCATGGCGGCATCCGCTCCGCGCTGGAGGTCGAGGCGATAGTCGTTCGTGCGTACGGTTTTCAACCGGAACCCGGTGCGATCTGGATACCAGGAGGGGGAGGGCGGTGCCAAGCGACTTGTTCGATATAGAGGATTATGTGCTGTATTAAGAACACTGGTCGGGCTGGACGATCGTTGGCCCGATCGGCCATCCCCGCGTTGGTGCCATCCGGCGGTCGATTCCGGCTTTGATCACGGCGCCAAAGTGACCGATCCTGGCGCCGCACGAATTGACCTGAATCAGGATGCACCGGAATGACCGCGCTCAGCGTCAACATTAACAAGGTGGCGACCCTCCGGAACACCCGGCCGCACGCCGAGCCGAGCGTGCTCAGGGCGGCGCGCACCGTGCTGGAGGCGGGGGCGGCGGGGGTCACCGTCCACCCGCGCCCGGACGCCCGCCACATCCGCGTGCGGGACGTGCTCGACATCGCCGAGTTGATGCGCGAGCCGCGCTGGGCCGGCCGCGAGTTCAACATCGAGGGTTACCCCGACGATCACTTCCTCGACCTGATCGACCGGGTGCGGCCCGGCCAGGTGACGCTGGTGCCGGACGCGCCCGACCAGTCGACCTCCGACCACGGCTGGGACCTGCCGGGCGACGCCACCACCGTCGGCCCGGTGGTGGCGCGGCTGAAGGCGATGGGCTGCCGGGTGTCGCTGTTCGCCGACCCGGTCGCCTCGGTGATCGACGGCGCCCGGGCGGTCGGCGCCGACCGGGTCGAGCTCTACACCGGCCCCTACCACGAGGCGTTCGGCGGGCCGCGCCAAGGCGAGGTGCTGGCGGTGTTCGTGGCGGCGGCCGAGCGCTGCCGGGCCGCCGGTCTCGGCCTCAACGCCGGCCACGACCTGACCCTCGACAACCTGCCGACGCTCTCGCGGACCATCCCCTGGATCGACGAAGTTTCGATCGGTCACCACCTGATCGGCGACGCGCTGTGGCTGGGGCTGGCGGGGGCGGTCAAGGCCTACCAGGCCTGCCTCGCCCCGTCGGCGCCGTGAACCGGTAGCCCGTGACCGGCGGCGCCGACGCGCGGCGCGCCGCCCGGCAGCGCGCTACCGGTGGTTCGCTACTCGGCCGGGCCGGGGTACCAGGCGGGCGGGCGCTTCTCCAGGAAGCTGGCGAGGCCCTCGAAGGCCTCTTCGGTCTGGCGCTTGGCCGAGTGCTCGGCGACCAGCGCCTCGAAGGCGGCGTCGGTGGTCATCAGCCCGGCCTCGATCAGCGCACGGCGCTTGGTCTGGGCGGTCGCCTCTGGGGCCGACATCAGCAGCGCGTCGACGATCGGCGCCGCCGCCGCGTCCAGCCCGCCCTCGGGGCAGGTTTGGTGGACCAGCCCCATCGCCTTGGCCTCGGCGGCGCCGAAGCGCTCGCAGGTCAGCGCCCAGCGCCGGACGTTGCGCACGCCGATGGCGGCGTTCAGATGCGGCACGATGATGCCGGCCATCACCCCCCAGCGCGCCTCGGTGATCGCGAAGATGGCGTCCTCGGAGGCCACCACCACGTCGGCGGCGGCGACGATGCCGGTGCCGCCGCCGAAGCAACCGCCGTGCACCAGCGCCACCGTCGGCTTCGCGAACTCGGTCAGGCCGCGGATCGCCGAGGCGGTGCGGCGCGACACCGCGACGTTCTCCGCGGGCGACAGCTTGCCGATCTCCTTCAGCCAGGCGAGGTCGGCGCCGGCCTGGAAGTGCTTGCCGTTGCCGCGGATCAGCACGACCCGCACCGCGGCGTCGCCGCCGAGGCGCCCGAACGCCTCCAGCAGGCCGCCGATGACGTCGCCGTTGTAGGCGTTGTTGCGCTCCGGCCGGTTGAGGGTGACCGTGGCCACGCCGCGGCGGTCGACGGCGCACAGCACCGTGCCGTTGCCGTAGGTGCCAGTGCCAGTGCCGGGGGTGCTGGTCATGGTCGAAGTCCTCTCAGGGTGGTCGACAGCCGGGCCGCCATGGTCTCGATCATGGCCTGGGCCTTCGGGACCATGCGGGTCAGCGTCATGAAGCCGTGTGTGACGCCGTCGTACAGCTCGAAGGTGCCGGGCACGCCGGCGGCGCGCAGCGCGGCGTCGAGCCGGATCGCGTCGTCGCGCAGCACGTCGAGGCCGGCGGCGGCCACGAAGGTCGGCGGCAGCCCGGCCAGATTGGCCTTGAGGGGCACCGCGCGCGGGTCGTCATAGTCCTCCGGGCCGCGCAGGTAGTGCTCGAAGAACGCCCGCATCTCGGCCCGCGACAGCCCCCATTCGCCGCCGCCGAACCGGGTGTAGGACTCGGTCTCGAAATCGCAGTCCGCCACCGGGTAGATCAGGCCGAGTGCCCCGATCGAGCGGTCGCCCCGGTCGCGCAGCTGCAGCGCGGTGCCGATCGCGATGTTGCCGCCCGCGCTGTCGCCGGAGAGCGCGATCCGCGCCGGGTCGGCGCCCCAGGCTTCGGCCCCCTGGCCGTGGAGAAAATCGACCACCGCCGCGACCTCGGTGATGGCGGCCGGGAACGGGTTCTCGGGCGCCAGCGCGTAGTCGACCGCCGCCACCAGACAGCCTGAGGCATTGGCCAGCGCGTGCATGGCGCGGCCGTGGGTCTCCAGCGAGCCGACCACCCAGCCGCCGCCGTGCAGGTAGACGATGACAGGCAGCGGGGCGCCAGGGGCCGGTGCGCCCGGCGTCGGATCGGCGGTCGCCGGGTAGAGCAGCCGCACCGGAACCGGCCGGGTCGGCCCCGGGACCGTGACGTCCTCGACGCGGGCAAGCGCCGGGCGGTCCTGGTTCCACCAGGCGCGGTCGATCTCCATGCGGCGGCGCGCCTGGTCCGGCGTCATCCGGGAGCGGTCGGCGGGCAGGTCATGCTCGCGCGCAATCTCGGCCATGCGCGCGAAGGCCTTTTGCATGTCGGGGTCGACCCACGGGTCGGCGTCGGTGGCCATGAAACGTCCTTCGCTCGTCGATGAAGTGCGCGCCCGGCCGGGCGACCCCGGCATCGTCGGCGGTTTCGCCGCGCCGGGCAAGTCTCGGGCCGGTGCGGCAAGGCGAATGGCGCGCGCGAGAGGTAAACCGCCGGAGCGGTGTGGTGCTATGGTTCGTGTCCTCTCAATCATGAAGAGGGAAAGACCATGTATAATTCAATTCAAAATCAATCCGACGACTTCTCCAGCACCCTGCCGGACTACGGACGCCTGATCCGCGGCATGCTGCGCGCCTACACCGACGCCGTCTCCGGGCTGCTCGCCCGGGAGGGCTTCCGGCTGGAGGTCGAGGAGGATCTGCGGAACTGGGTGCGGGTCATGCAGTCGGCTCCGGGCACCGACGGCATCAACCCGACCTTCGACCCGGAGCGCAGCGGCGAGCCGGAGGACTCCTACTGGCTGCACGTCCGCGCGTCGGACGGCACCACAGCGGCGGTGATGGCCGGCCGCTACATCGAGACCGCCGACTATCACCAGCACGTGCGGCAGGGGCTGCTGTGGTCGCCGGCGTCGGACCCGCGGCCGGTGGAGACGGTGCTGCGGGGGCCGGGGCCGTCGGGAAGGCTCAGCCATTGCGGCGGGCTGTGGGTCGACCCGGCGTACCGCGGGATCGGCCTGTCCTGGCTGGTGCCGCGGCTCAACCACGCGGTGGCGGCCTACCGCTGGGGCGTCGACGGCATCGTCGGCGTGGTGTTCGACCGGCTGCTCGCCAAGGGTGTTCCGACCGCCAACTACGGCGTGCCCGACGTCCGGCTGTGCGTCGACGGCTGGTTCTGGCCGACCGGGCGGGTCGAGCGGATGTTCCAGACCTTCACCCCGGCCGACTTCCTAATCAAACGAACTTGGGACGACCTTGAGCAGGTTCGGTCGGGTGGCGACAAGAAGATGCGAGATTTCGCCCCGATCGCCCGCAAGCGGAACGATGTAGCGGCGGTACACGATCTCGCGTCCGTGCCATAGCAACTCGACCTGGGCCAGCGTGACTGCGGCGTTGCTCTTCGCATAGGCGTAGTCACGCTCGGCCAGATCCCGCACCAGCCGCCACTCGGCGTCCCGCAGCGTGCGCCCGGAGTATTCCTTGCCGTCGTGGATGGCGATGCGGTTGCCGTACTGCAGGAATCGGAAATTCGACGGGTCGTCGGCCGAGCAGTCGATGAGGTGGGTCGAGCCAAGGATCCCGAGGTCGATCAGCAGGTTGGCGTCGACGTCGGCGACGCTCGGCGGGCTGGAACCCCCGCCGAGCCTGAGCGCGCGCGACAGTTGGATGAACGGGTTGTCGACCCCGACCACGAAGTCGGTCGGGGCGCCGAAACGGGCGAGCGCGCGCCCTCCCGCGTCGGCGGTCACCAGCTTCGAGGCACCCCACATGGCTGTCACCAGCCGGCGACGCGCAGCAGCCGCATCCGCCGGCCGCCGATCTCGACCGGCAGCACGATGAACTGCAGCCCGCCGTCCATGTCCTCGACCACCGAGAACCGCAGCGCCATCGGCCGGTCGATCTCGCCCAGCGAGTCGTGGATCCGCTTGGCGATCTCGACGTGGTAGTAGGCGGTGTCGAGCGGGCCGACCAAGTCCGCCGTGTTGACCAGTTCGCCGCTCGCTTCGCAGAACAGGAAGCTGCGCGGCCCGCAGATCGCCTCGTTGCCGGTCACGTCGGTGGTGCCGGACCGCTTCAGCTCCAGCCACTCCAGGGTGGCGTTCTTCAGCGCCAGGTCGAGGGCGAGGAACGACACGTGCCGGATGATGAATCCGGGTGCCGGCTGGATGTAGGCGGCGCGCGCAATGGTCATATCGTCATCCCATCCCTGCAACCAGGACAGAACCTAGCACCGCGAGGCCGCGAACGGGAAGCGCGGGGCCCTCTCCGTCCCCATCGCCATTCAGGTCACCACTCCGCGCGGTCGGGCGGGACATGGGTCGGGCCGTCGGGCGCCACCAGGTTCCAGCCGCTGAGCGTGCGGTCGGCGTGCGCCATCCGCCACGACAGCATGCGCCCGGCGTAGTCGGCGCGGATCGAGGCGTAGCCAGGGTCCTCGGCGAGGTTCTCAAGCTCTGCCGGGTCGCGCGCCAGGTCGAACAGCAGCGGCGGCAGCCCGGTGAAATGGACGTATTTGAACTGCTTGTCGCGCAGCACGGCGAGCTGGGCGGTGTCGTGGGTCAGGCCCAGCCTGTCCGCCACATCGGTCGTGCCGATCTCGCGGAAGTCGTACTCCCAGTGCGCCGCGTCGCGCCACACCCGCGGCGTGCGGCCCTCCAGGAACGGCGACAGCGACCTGCCGTCCATGGCCGGCGGCGTCTCGGCGCCGATTTCCTCGAGAATGGTCGGCGCCAGGTCGACGGCCTCGGTGAAGGCCTCGACCACCCGGCTGGCGGCCTGGGTCCCGCCTGCCGGCTTGACGATCAGCGGGATGTGGTAGGCGCCGTCGAAATAGCCGCACTTGCCGAGCAGGTGGTGGTCGCCGAGCATGTCGGCGTGGTCGCTGGTGATCACGATCAGGGTGCGGTCGTAGCGGCCGGTGGCCTTCAGGAAGGCCACGGCGCGGCCGATCTGGGCGTCGACCTCGGCGATCATCCCGTAATAGGTGGCGCGCAGCACCGCCACCGCCTCGTCGGGCATGTCGGCGGCGAGACCAGGAGCCTCGTACACGAAGCTCGCCAGCGGGATCCGGCCAAGCTCGTAGGCGAGGTAGCGATGCTGGGCGGCCTCGGTCGCCCGGTCGCCGGCGCGTACCGGGCGCGGCGTCTCCTTCGGGTCGATCATTGTGTTGTAGGGCGCCGGCACCACGAACGGCGGGTGCGGGCGGATGTGGCTGACGTGCAGGAAGCTCGGGCCGGCGGTCCCGTCGCGCGACGACAGGTGATCGATCAGCCGGCCGGTCAGGAACGCGGTTTCGGTGGCGTCGGCGTCGAACGCCGGCGGCTCGCGGTGCGGGCCGGCGGGCGCCTGGCCGGAGCCGCGGGGCCGGAACACGTCGTTGACCCCGGCGCCCAGGTCGACGCCGCGGCCGGCCAGCCAGTTCCGCCAGACCGGGCTCGGCTCGGCCATGTCGGTGTGGACCGCGAAGCCGGGCGCGATGCCCTCGTAGGTGCGCAGGCGCGGATCATCCGGCGACAGGCCGCGCGGATCGACGGACTGGTCGGTGTAGCCGAACAGCAGCGGGTCGTAGCCGGCGGCGCGCGCCGCGGTGGCGACCGTGGCGTGGCGGGCGTCGAGCGGGCTGCCGTTGCGGCACACCCGGTGGTTCATCTGGTACAGCCCGGTCAGCAGGCTGGCGCGCGCCGGCGAGCACGGCGCGCAGGTGGCGTAGTGGTTGCGGAACAGCACGCCGTCGGCGGCCAGCGCGTCGAGGTGCGGGGTGCGCGCGCAGGGATGCCCGACCGCCGACAGGCTGTCGCCGCGGAACTGGTCGAGGGTGATCAGCAGGACGTCGGGGCGGGTCGGCATGGCGGACCGGAGGCTGCGGGGTGGGTGCGCGGGAGCGGGCGGATCGGGGCGCCGGTCGGGGCACCGGCCGGGCCAAGGATGCCGAACTCCGCGTGGCGTGCCTAGCCCGGACGCTGCGCCAAGGGGTGTCGCCGGCATGGGGTGACGGCGGCTGCGCACCGCTCTAGGCTCGTCGCGGAATCGACGATGGAGAACCGACATGCCGACTATCGATCCCGACCGCCTGATGGCCGATCTGAGGGAACTGCGCTCGATCGGCGCGGTGGAGACCGGCGTGGTGCGCCCGGCGCTCAGCGAGAAGGACATGGAGGCGCGACGCTGGCTGAAAGCCAAGTTCGAGGCGGCCGGAATGACGGCGACCATCGACGGCGTCGGCAACGTGCTCGGGCGCTCCTCCAAGCCGGGGCCGGCGCTGCTGATCGGCTCGCATTCCGACACCCAGCCGCGCGGCGGCTGGCTCGATGGCGCGCTCGGCGTGATCTACGGCCTGGAGATCGCCCGCGCCATGGCCGAGGATCCGGCGACCGCCGGCCTGGCGGTCGACGTGGTGTCCTGGCAGGACGAGGAAGGAACCTACATGTCCTGCCTCGGCAGCCGGTCGTGGTGCGGCACCCTCGACCCGGCGGTCGAGAAGGCGTCATTCAACGCCGCGCTGGGGATGACGCTGCCCGAGGCGATTGCGAAGGCCGGGCTTACCGACGTGCCGCGCATGACCATCGAGAAGGACCGCTACCTCGGTTACCTGGAGGCGCACATCGAGCAGGGCGCCTATCTGGAGGAGGGCGAGCTGCACATCGGCGTGGTGACCGGCATCGTCGCCATCCGCGCCATGCGGTTCCGCTTCCACGGCGAGCAGAACCACGCCGGCACCACCACCATGCGCCGGCGCAAGGACGCCTCGACCGCGCTGTTCGAGGTCGCCCATCGGGTGAACCAGGAATTCCCGAAGGTCGCTGGCGAGCGCACGGTGTGGACCATGGGCCGGGTGGCGGTGCAGCCGGGCGCGCCGTCGATCGTGCCGGGCTACGCCGAGCTTGACCTGCAGTTCCGCGACCTCGACGAGAGCGTCCTCGACCGCTTCGAGGAAATCGCCGCCGAGATCGCCCGCGACATCGGCGCCCGCGGCAAGGTCAAGGTCGAGGTCGAGCGCTCGCGCACCCCGATCAAGCCGTCCTGGATGGACGAGGGCTTCCAGAAGCACATCGCCGGGGCCGCGGAAGCGACGGTGCCGGGCAAGTGGCTGAGCATGCCGAGCGCGGCCGGCCACGACCCGATGGTGATCAGCGAGAAGATCCCCTGCGCCATGCTGTTCATCCCGTCGATCGGCGGCATCAGCCACGACTTCGCCGAGGACAGCCACCAGAGCGACATCGTGCTTGGGTGCCGGGTGCTGGCCGACGCCGCCGCCTCGATCCTCGAGGAGCGGCGGAACCGATGACACCCGACCGGGTCGCGGACGCGGCGAGGCATCTCGCCCGGGCCCGGCTGTCCGGACCGCCGACGCCGGCCCCGGCCGCGGCCCTGGTGCCGGACGGCGTCGCCGAGGGCTACGCCCTCCAGCGCGCCGTGAACGCCGTGCTGGAGGCGGCCGGGTTCGGCCCGCGCACCGGCCACAAGATCGGCTGCACGACGCCGGTCATGCAGGCCTATCTCGGCATCCCGCACCCCTGCGCCGGCGAGGTGTTCGCCAGCACGGTGCACGAGGGCGCAGCCGAGCTGCCGCTGTCGCGCTTCCACCGGGTCGGGGTCGAGTGCGAGATCGCCGCCCGGCTGGGCCAGGACCTGCCGGCGCGGTCGGGCGGCCACGACCGTGACAGCGTCGCGGCGGCGGTCGACTGCCTGATGGCCGGCATCGAACTGGTCGACGACCGTTATGCCGACTACGCGGCGCTGCCGGCGCCGGTGCTGATCGCCGACGACTTCTTCAACGCCGGCGTCGTGCTCGGGTCCGCGGTGCCTGACTGGAGAGGTCTGGATCTCGCCACCATCGAGGGCGTGATGACCGTGGACGGCGCCGAGGCCGGCCGCGGCCGGGGCGCCGACATCCTGGGACACCCGCTGTCGGCGCTGGCCTGGCTGGCCGACCACCGGGCGGCGCTCGGCCTGCCGTTGCGGGCCGGCGAGTTCGTGATGCTTGGCAGTGTGGTCAAGACCGTCTGGATCGAGGCGCCGGCGCGGGTCGAGATCCGGTTCGAAGGGCTGGGCGAGGCGTCGGTCACGTTTACCTGAGGGCCGGCCCCTTATTGCCGGGTTTGCCAAGTTGCGCGGAAAGGATGATGCTTCCGGTTGAGCCATCCGGCACCTGTCTCGCGGACAGATGGTCTCGGGACCGGCCGCCGGCCATCGCGGGAGGCGATCCATGGTCGATGATAGTCCGCTAGAGCCCGCCCGCCCGCCATCCCGGACCACCCGGCTGACCGGCTATCTCGGCGTCGTCGGCGCGGTGCTCGGGCTGGTCGGAACCGGTGTGGGGATCTGGACGCAGATCGAGGGCCGACGCCAGCAGCGCGAACTCGACGGCCTGAAGATTGAGGTCGAACGTCTTGAGGCCCAGCGCGAGGATCGCAAGCTCGACTACGACATCGCTCTCAAGATCTATGAGAAGGTGGTCGGTGTCGACGAGGCCGACGCCCGCCAGCTGCGGCTGGCCGTCGCCCTGATCGAGGTGCTGCCGGACAACGGCTTCAAGGGCCGGCTGGCGACCGCGTTGGCGACGCTGTCGTCCGGCGTCGCCGACGCCACCGACGACCAGGAATTGCGCGAGGACGCCCGCAAGGTCGCCCAGGCGGCCGACTTCATCGCCCAGTCGCAGCCCCCTGTGCGCGCGGCGCCGCCGGTGTCGGGGACGGTGGCCGCCGGCCGGCCGGGCGGCTGGGATTACGACGTGTTCTGGTGCGAGTCGCCCGGCGTGGCGGCCGATCCGGGCGGGGCACACCCCTACCAGACGGCGGCGCAGGCGATCGCGGGGTGGCTCGGCACCCCGGATGCCGGCCGCGTCCGCGTCCGGGTCTTGCCGGACGCGGTGAACGCGCGGCCGGGGTACCAGATCTCGGGCAACGTGATCCGGGCCGACCCGAAGCCGGAGGAGACCGCCAGGGCGGTCGAGTTGAAGCGCGGGCTCGAGGAGGCCGGTCGGTCGTTCCGGATCGAGACCGCCGGCGGCACCACGCCCTGGTACATCAGCCTGTTCGTGTGCCCCGAGGCTGGCCGCTGACCAGGGCACCCCGCGGTTCGCGGCGCCGGTCCATCGCGACGCTTGCCTCGTCCCGGCGTTCCGCCTAAAGCCAAGCGGCAACCCGCCGGAGCCCCGCCATGGACGTCGCCGCCCGCATCCGGGCGATCCTCGATGCCGAAGCCGACGCCATCCGCTCGATCAAGGTGGACGACACCTTCGAGCGCGCGGTCGCGGCGATGGCCGAGTGCCCCGGCAAGATCATCACACTCGGCATGGGCAAGGCCGGTTTCGTGGCCCGCCGGTTCGCGGCGACGCTGGCGTCGACCGCGACTCCGGCGTTCTACATCCACCCGAGCGAGGCGGCCCACGGCGATCTCGGCCACATCGAAGACGGCGACTGCCTGGTCGCGTTCTCGACCTCCGGCAAGACCCGCGAGGTGCTGGAGTGCATCGAGCTGTCGCGCCACCTGAACCGCGAGGGCGTGGTGATCGGCATCACCTCGCACCCGGATTCCGGGCTGCGCGACCTCGCCCACATCGTGCTCGACATGGGTGTCATCCAGGAGCCGTGCCCGCTCGGCCTGACGCCGACCGCCAGCATCGCGGCGATGAGCGCGATCGCCGACGCCCTGACGCTGACGCTGATGGAACGCAAGGGCGTCACCCGCGAGGAATACGGCGTGCGCCACCACGGCGGCTATCTCGGGCGCCGCGCCCGGCTGGACAACGTGTGAGGCGCGGTGTGAGGTGCGGACCGCTGCCCAGTTGACGCTGGTTCACGGCACCTTACCTTTCCGTCCCATGGCCACCCCCCACCCCGAGTCCTGGGTCGAGGTCCGCCCGCACGGGTTGTACGTTGTGCCCGGCGGCTTCTACGTCGATCCGCTGCGCGGCGTCGATCGGGCGGTCATCACCCACGGCCATTCCGATCACGCCCGCCCCGGGCACCAGGCGGTCCTGGCGACCGCCGAGACGCTGGCGATCATGGCGCATCGGCTCGGCGACCAGGCCGGGCGATCGACGCAGGCGCTGGCCTACGGCGAGGTGGTGCGGGTCGGCGACGTCGAGGTGTCGCTGCACCCGGCCGGCCACGTGCTGGGCAGCGCCCAGGTGTGCGTCGAGTACCGGGGCTCGCGCATCGTGGTGTCGGGCGACTACAAGCGCCGCCCCGACCCGACCTGCGCCGCCTTCGTGCCGGTGCCGTGCGACGTGTTCGTGACCGAGGCGACGTTCGGGCTGCCGGTGTTCCGCCACCCGGACGACGGCGGCGAGATCGCCCGGCTGCTGGACAGCGTCCGGTTGTTCCCGGATCGCTGCCACGTGGTCGGCGTCTACGCGCTCGGTAAGGCGCAGCGGCTGATCGGCCTGCTGCGACGGGCCGGCTGGGACCGGCCGATCTACGCCCACGGCGCCCTGCTGCCGATGTGCGCGCTGTACGAGGCGCACGGTGTTGCGCTCGGCGACCTGCGGCCCGCCACCGCCGGCGCCAAGGGCCTGCCGAAGGACGAGTTCTGCGGCGGCATTGTGCTGGCACCGCCGTCGGCGATCATCGACCGCTGGGCGCGCCGGTTGCCGGACCCGGTGGTGTGCATGGCGTCGGGCTGGATGCGGGTCCGCCAGCGCGCTCGCCAGGGCGGGGTCGAGTTGCCGCTGATCATCTCGGACCACGCCGACTGGGACGAGTTGCTGCAAACCGTCGACGACGTCGCGGCACCCGAGATCTGGATCACCCACGGTCGCGAGGAGGCGCTGATGCACGCCGCCAGCGCCCGCGGCTACCGGGCGCGGGCGCTGTCGCTGGTCGGATACGAGGACGAGGGCGGCGCATGACGCCGTTCTCGCAGTTGCTGGACCGGCTGATCTACACGCCGGCGCGCAACACCAAGCTGGCGCTGATCGTCGACTACTTCCGCCATGCCCCGGATCCAGACCGGGGATGGGCGCTCGCCGCGCTGACCGGCGGCCTGACGTTCCCCGGCGTCAAGGCGGGTGCGATTCGCGAACTCGCCATGCGTCGGGTCGACCCGGTTCTGTTCGGCTGGTCCTACGACTACGTCGGCGACCTCGCCGAGACCACGGCGCTGATCTGGCCCGAGCGCCGCACGAATCGGGCCTGGCCGACCTTGGGCGAGGTGGTTGAGCGGCTGCGCGCCACCGCCCGTGCCGACGCCGCCGACGTCATCGAGGAGTGGCTCGACCCGCTCGACGCCACCGGGCGCTGGGCGCTGCTGAAGCTGATCACCGGTGGCCTGCGGGTCGGCGTCTCGGCGCGCCTCGCCAAGGTGGCGCTCGCCGAGTACGGACGGGTCGACGCAGCCGAGATCGAGGAGGTCTGGCACGGGCTGGAACCACCCTATGGCGAGCTGTTCGCTTGGCTCGACGGCAAGGCACCGCGCCCGGACCCCAAGGACAAGCCGGTGTTCCGCTCGCCGATGCTGGCGCATCCGCTGGAAGACTCCGAGGTCGCCACCCTCGACTTCGGCGCCTTCCTCGCCGAGTGGAAGTGGGACGGCATCCGGGTGCAGATCGCCTCGCGCGGCGGCCAGGCGCGCCTTTACTCCCGAACCGGCGACGACATCGGCGGCGCCTTCCCCGACGTGCTCGACCACGTGAACTTCGAGGCGGTGCTGGACGGCGAGTTGCTGGTGGTGCTGGATGGCGAGGTCCGGCCGTTCAACGACCTTCAGCAGCGCCTCAACCGCAAGACCGTAACCGCCGCCACGCTGCGCAAGCACCCGGCGTTCGTGCGCCTGTACGACATCCTGTTCGACCGCGGCGAGGATCTGCGTGCCCTGCCGTTGACCGAGCGGCGCGCCCGGCTGGAGGCGCTCATGGCGCGCGAGGCGCCGCGGCGCATGGATCTGTCGGAGCTGGTCGAATTCTCCGACCGCGGTGAGTTGGAGCGCCTGCGCGCCGACGCCCGCTCGAGCGCGACCGAGGGGCTGATGCTGAAGCGCCGCGACGCGCCCTACGTCGCCGGCCGACCCAAGGGCCTCTGGTACAAGTGGAAGCGCGGGCCGCTGACCGTCGACGCGGTGCTGATGTACGCCCAGCGCGGCCATGGCAAGCGCAGCAGCTTCTACTCCGACTACACCTTCGGCGCCTGGCGCGAGCATCCGCAAACCGGTGCCCCCGAACTGGTGCCGGTCGGCAAGGCGTATTTCGGCTTCACCGACGACGAGTTGAAGCTGATCGACAAATGGGTGCGCGACCACACGGTCAACCGATTCGGCCCGGTCCGCGAGGTCGAGCACGCCCTGGTGTTCGAGGTGGCGTTCGACAGCGTCCACCGATCGCCCCGCCACAAATCCGGCGTCGCCATGCGTTTCCCCCGCATCGCCCGGATCCGCTGGGACAAGCCGGCCGCCGACGCCGACCGGCTCGAGACCCTGGAAGGTCTCATAGCCTGACTATTCTCCGCGAGCGCCAGTCATCTCTCCGCGAGCGCCAGTCATCGGCGACGGGGGCCGCCGTCGTGAAACAGTTGATCGCCGTATTGCGGAGCGGTCTGGTAGACGTTGGCGAAGTAAGGCTCGATGGCGTATCTGTCATGCTCCGACAGCGAGCCACAGGCCGACAATATCAACAAGATCAGAGCGGCATTGCCCAAGACGAACGGGGTTCTGTGCATGGTTGTTCTCCTGCCGTGGCCGGCACGCGCGCGAGTTCCGGTTCGCACCAGCGATTGCCGTACTTCGGGGGAAGCCCTGTCTTGCGAACGGATGAAAGGCGGTTTGGTTCCTGTCGGCGGGCGGTTGCCCGCTCGCTGTCAGCGCCCGTAGGCGTTGCGCAGCGCGCCCGCGAACGCCAGCGCCACCGCCGGAAGCAAGGCCAGATAGATCAGGCGCGCCGCTTCGGCGATCACCGCCGGTGGCGGGGTGCCGCTGAGGCCGGCGCGGTCGGCCACCATGCCGGCGGCGGCCGAGCCGAAGGCGATGCCGAGCGCCTGGGTGGTCGGGATCACGCTGGTCACCCGGTCGCGGTCGGTCTCGCCGGCGTCGTCGAAGATGCGCTTGGCCACCTGGCCCCAGGCCATGCCGATGCCGAAGCCGATCAGCATGATCGCGGCGATGGCCGCCCACAGCGGCCCGTAAGGCACGAACACCGCCGCGCCGAGGCAGCCGCTTGCCGTCACCAGCGGGCCGGCGGCGGTCGACAGGCTGGCCCGGGCGCCGACCAGGCCGGCCACCAGCAGCGCCGAGACCGTCCAGCACATCGACTGGGCGGTGACGACGTAGCCGGTCGCCAGCGGCGGCACGGCGTGCAACGCCGTCAGGAAATAGGGCGCGTAGATCGCCGTGGCCGAGGTTCCGAACGAGATGAAGAACACGAACATGACGCCGCCGCCCAGCACGGTGCCCGGCCGGAACATGCCGTGCGGAAACAGCGGCTCCGCCGAGCGCCGCTCCCAGGCGATGGCACCGAGCAGCAGCGCCGCCGCCAGCGCCACCAGGGCGACGGTGCGGCTGTCGTCGCCGTGCCCGGCGCCGCCGATCGCCAGCGCGGCGCCGCCGATCAGGGCCAGTCGCAGGACCGGTGCCACCGACCCGGACACGCCGCTGCCGCCGCCCGACGGCACCGTGCGCAGTACCGCGAGATACAGCACCAAGCAGACCGGCAGCATCGCCAGGAAGCCATAGCGCCATTCGCCGAGGGCCGCGAACACCCCGCCGGCGAGCGGGCCGACAAGGGCCGCCACGCCCCAGACCGCCGAGATCGCTGCGAAGATCCGCGCCCAGCTCGACGCCGGGAACAGGTCGCGCACCAGCCCGTGGGCGCTGGCCAGCAGCAGGCCCGAGGCCGCCCCCTGAACGGTACGGGCGACCAGCACCATGGTCATGTCGGGCGCGACACCAACGCCGGCGGCGCCGACGGCGAACCCGAGGATCGCCAGCGTCAGGGCGTTGCGGGCGCCGATCCGGACGCGGACCCGGCCGCCGGCGGCGGACCCGACGATCGACGCCACCACGTACAGCGTGGTCGCCCAGTGCAGCCGCTCGAGCTCGCCGAGGTCGGCGACCACCGACGGCGCCAGGGTGGCGAAGATGAAGAAGTTCACGGCGTGCAGCACGATGCTGAGGCCGAGAGTGACGGTCGCGAGGCGGTAGGCCGGGCCGATCAGCTCGATCCAGCCCAACTCCTTCTCCTCGGCGTCGCGCGCGCTCGCGCCGGCCATCCCGCGTGTCCTCCTGAGGGTTCAGCTTGCCGCCGATTGATGCGATGGTGGTGGCGACGGGGCTGTATGACAAGTCTGTTCTTGTTAAATCGCTCGGGCCCTCATCCGTGGTCTGGTTCGACAAGCCTGCCCTTGGTATAACGAAGTCCCGTCCCGGAGGTGCCATGGCCGACACCACCACCGACCGAATCCTGTTCCGCCTCAAGACCCGCGGGCCGCAGGTCATCGCCGAACTGGGGGCCGCCTTCGGCGTCACCTCCGAGGCGGTGCGGCAACTGCTTGTGAAGGCCGAGGCGGACGGCCTGGTCGTCTACGAGGACCGGCGCGAAGGACGCGGCCGGCCGAAGCGGTTCTGGCGCCTGTCGGCGGCCGGCCACGCGCGCTTTCCCGACCGCCATTCCGACCTTACGGTGAGCCTGCTTGACGCGGTCGTGGCCGAGTTCGGGGCGGAGGGGCTCGACCGGCTGATCGCCCGCCGCGAGGCCGATCAGCGTTCTGCCTACCGCGCCGCCACCGCCGACGCGCCGTCGCTGTCGGCCAAGGTCGCGCTGCTTGCCGGGCTCCGCGACCGTGAGGGCTACATGGCCGAGTGGCGGGCGGAGGACGACGGCACGCTGACCCTGATCGAGAACCACTGCCCGGTCTGCGCCGCCGCCACCGCCTGTCGCACCCTCTGCCGGTCCGAGCTGGCGATCTTCCGGGACGTGCTGGGCGACGGTGCCCTTGTCGAGCGCACCGACCACATCCTGGCCGGGGCCAGGCGCTGCGCCTACCGCGTGTCGCCGACCGGCATGTGACCATCCACCGGGAGACCATCATGCGGGCGATGCTGTGCAGGGCCTACGGGCCGGTCGACGATCTGGCGATGGGCGAATTGCCGAGCCCGTCGCTGGCGCCGGGCGAGGTGCGCCTGCGGGTGGCCGCCTGCGGCGTCAACTTCCCCGACGTGCTGATCGTCCAGGGCAAATATCAGTTCAAGCCGGAGCCACCGTTCGCGCCGGGTGGCGAGGTTTCGGGAACGATTGTCGAGGTTGGTGCGGCGGTCGAGGGTTTCCGGGTTGGCGATCCGGTGATCGCGACCACCCTGTGGGGCGGCTTCGCCGAGGAGGTGGTCACGACCCCCGACCGACTGCTGCACCGCCCGGAGAGCATGGACGAGGTGACGGCCGCCGGCTTCGCGCTGACCTATGGTACGTCCTACCACGCGCTGGTACAGCGCGCCGCCCTGGCGCCGGGCGAGACGGTGCTGGTGCTGGGAGCGGCCGGCGGCGTCGGGGTTGCCGCCATCCAGATCGCCAAGGCGCTTGGGGCGCGCGTGATCGCGGCGGCCGGCAGCGCCGACAAGCTGGCTTTTGCCCGCGAGCAGGGGGCCGACGAGACCGTCAACTACTCGGAGGACGGCTACCGCGATCACCTGAAGGAACTGACCGCCGGGCGTGGGGTCGACGTGGTTTACGACCCGGTCGGCGGAGACCTGCTGGACCCCTCGCTGCGCTCGATGGCGTGGAACGGCCGCTACCTGGTGGTCGGTTTCGCGAGCGGCGAAATCCCCAGGATCCCCGCCAATCTGACGCTGCTGAAGGGCTGCTCGGTGGTCGGGGTGTTCTGGGGACAATTCCGGCGCAACGAGCCGGGGCTCGACGCCGAGAATTTCCGCAGACTGTTCGCCCTGCACGCCGAGGGGCGGATCAGCCCGGTCATCAGCGCCACGTTCTCACTGGAGCGAGCGCGCGAGGCCCTGGCGGTGCTGAGCGGGCGCGCGGCAAAGGGCAAGGTGGTGCTGACGGTATAGGGAACTGCCGCTCGCCGAGCGACGTTGTATGAGTGACGACGCTCGCGCAGTGTCCGGCCTCCCGTGCCGGCGACCGCAGCCTCGGATCAAGGGAGGCCCGTCATGTCCCTCGGCACGATACTGCTGATCATCCTGGTCCTGATCCTGATCGGCGCGATTCCCGCTTGGCCGCACAGCCGCGGCTGGGGCTACGGCCCCGGCGGCGTCGTGGGCGTGCTGCTGATCATCGTGATCGTGCTGCTTCTGACCGGACGCTTGTGACGTCGTTGCCGACGCCCGGTCGACGCTACAGCGTCTTGCGGTAGAACCGCCGGACGCCGCCGATCGGGTAGTCCGGCAGCTCGCCGAACTGCTGCCAGCCGAGCCGTGGGTAGTAGTCGGGACCCTGGTGCTGGTACGTGTCGAGCCAGGCGGCATGGCACCCGCGCCGCCGGGCCAGCCCCTCCGCCGCGCCCAGCAACGCCGCCCCGATCCCCTGCCGACGCGCCCCGGGCGCCACCGCCAGCAGTTGGACGTGGAGCCAGCCGAGGTTGGTCGAGCCAATCAACCCGCCGAGGGGCTGCAGGTCACGCGCAGCGGTCAGCGCTAACGGACGGGCCGCGAACACCACGCCCGCGCCGCGGGCGTGGTCGTCCAGCCAGTCCAGCACCCGCTCCTTCGCCTCTGCGAAACCAGCGTCACCATCGTCCTCGACGACGGTGACGGCGACCCTGGCTGTCATGCGTGCACCGTCACTCCCGCTCACCGGTGCCGAAATTGGATTCGACGTAGGCCAGCAGGCACTCGATCGACTCGCCGAGCGACAGCGTACCGGTGTCGACCTCGAGCTCGGCCGCCGATGGGGCTTCATAGGGTGCCGAAATGCCGGTGAATTCGGCGATCTCGCCCTTGCGGGCCTTTTTGTAGAGCCCCTTCGGATCGCGGGTCTCGCAGACCGCGAGGTCAGCCTTGACATAGACCTCGTGGAAAAGCTCCGGCGCCACCGCGCGGGCGCGGTAGCGGTCCTCGCGGTACGGCGAGATGAAGGCCGTGATCACCAGCACGCCGGCGCGCGCGAACAGCGCCGCCACCTCGCCGACACGCCGGATGTTCTCGGCTCGGTCCTCGGGGGCGAAGCCCAGATCGGCGGACAGTCCGAAGCGGATGTTGTCGCCGTCCAGTACGTAGGCCTGCCAGCCTTTGCGGAACAGCGCCTGCTCCAGTTCGACCGCCAGCGTCGACTTGCCGGCGCCGGACAGCCCGGTCAGCCAGAGCACGCCGCTCTTGTGGCCGTTGGCCTGCCAGCGCGCATCGGTGGTCACCCGATGCTCGACGGCGGTGATGTTCTGCGAGGTCGGCTCGTTGCGGAGCCGCTGGTTCGGAAAGCCGTCCATCGACACCAGGCCGCCGCCGGCCATGTCGTAGCCGTCGATCAGCACGAAGCGGCCGAGGCGCGGGTTGTCGACGAAGGGGTCGAGGGCCAGCTTGGCGCGGGCCCGCAGGATGACCTCGCCGACCTCATTGCGCTCGATCCGGTCGGCCGGGCGTTCCGAAAGGTCGGAGACGTCGATGGCGCGCTCGATCGCCTGCACCTCGACGGTATGCTCCATGGTCGCAAGCTTCAGCTTGTAGCGTCGGCCGACTTCCAGCGGCGCCCGGCCGAGCCAGAAGATCCGGGCACGGAACACGTTGGTTTCGACCGGCGGGTCGGCCCGGTGCGAGGCAACGTGGCCACGCTCGACGAACAGCTGGTCGTCGAGGGTTATGCCGATCGACTGGCCGGCCGAAGCCGAGAGCACCGGGCCTCCGACCGACCACGCCTCGATCGATTTCACCCGGGCGGTAGTGTTGCTCGGGCTGAACAGCAACTGGTCGCCGACGTGCAGCCGACCGCTCTCGATACGCCCGGCGAGGATGCGGCGCTCGTCGAACTTGTAGACGTCCTGGATCGGGAACCGCAGCGGCAGCTCGACCGGCATCGGCTTGGGCGCAAGCTCGTCGAGCGCCGCCAGCAGCGTCGGCCCTTCGAACCACGGCATTCGGTCGGAGGCGGCGACCAGGCCGTCGCCGTGGCGCGCCGAAACCGGCAGGACGTGCGCCGGTGTGATGCCCATGCCGGCGAGGTAGCGGCGGACCTCTGCCGCGACTTCGCGGAACCGGGCTTCGTCGTGGTCGACCAGATCCATCTTGTTGACCGCCACCACCACCCGGTCGAGGCCGAGGAGGTGGAGGATGTACCCGTGCCGGCGGGTCTGTTCCTGGACGCCGTCCTTGGCGTCGACCACCAGGATCGCGGCGTCGGCCGACGCTGCCCCGGAGACCATGTTCTTCAGGAACTCCTTGTGACCCGGCGCGTCGATGATGACGTAGGGGCGCCGCGCGGATTTGAAGAAGATCTGGGTGGTGTCGATGGTGATGCCCTGGTCGCGCTCGGCCTGCAGCGCGTCCAGAACGAACGCCCACTCCATCGGCATTCCGCGGCGTTCCGACATTGCCCGCACGGCTTCGAGCTTGCCGTCGGGCAACGAGCCGGTGTCGTGCAGCAGGCGGCCGATCAGGGTCGACTTGCCGTGATCGACATGGCCGACGATCACCAGCTTGATGGGCGGTACGTCGGTCTCGCGCGAGGCTGCCTCGACGGGTGACAGGGCGATGCTCACGATACGCTTCCCCCTTACATGTAGCCGGCGGAGCGCAGGCGCTCGAAGGCGTCCTCGCTCTCGTGATCCATGGCACGGCCGCTGCGCTCGGCCACCCGGGTGGTCCGCAGCTCGGCGATGATCTTCTCGATGGTGTCGGCGTCGCTCCGGATCGGGTTGGTGATGTCCATGTCGCCGAGCGAGCGATAGCGCTTGCCATCCCGCGCGAAGTACAGCGGCACCAGCGGAATGCCCTCGCGCTGGATGTAGAGCCAAATGTCGAGCTCGGTCCAATGCAGCAGCGGGTGCACGCGGATGTGGGTCCCAGGGGCGAAGTCGGTCTTGAACTGGTCCCAGAACTCCGGTGGCTGGTCCCGGAAATCCCACTCGGCGTTCTCGCCGCGCGGGCTGAAGACGCGCTCCTTGGCGCGCGTCGCCTCCTCGTCGCGGCGGATACCGGCGATCACGGCCTGCAGGTCGAGTTCGGCGATCAGCCGCTTCAGCGCCTCGGTCTTGCGGGCGGCCGACCGGGCGGCCGGCGGCAGGGTCGGGTCGATGTCCTCGATCGGCGGGCAGTCGCGCCGGACGAAATTCAGCCCCCACTCGACCGAATAGCGGTCCTGGAAGGCGTACATTTCGGGGAATTTCTTGCCGGTGTCGCAGAACATGGCCGGGAACGGGACGTGCCCGAAGAACGCCTTGCGAGCCAGCCAGAGCATGACGTTGGAATCCTTGCCCAGCGACCACAGCATTCCCAGGCGGTCAAACTTGTTGAACGCCTCCCGCAGAATGTAGACGCTCTGGGCCTCGAGGGCGTCGAGATGGTTCATGACCGCGTCCGTGACCGAGTTGTTGCGTCGCGCCGCTAGATACGGGCCACCGGACCCTCTGTCAAAGTGCCGCTGATGGTCAATTCCGTCGGTTGGGCTGCGCGGCGACAATGGCGGTGAACGAAACGGTGTCGTGGACATCGTGGAGTTGCCTTGTCTGGTGTCGAAAACCCGGCATCGACCTTGTAGACGCAAAAGACCACCGGCGGTTCCTGGCGAAATCAGCCGTCGATCGGGTTGATGCTGATTTGTCACCGCCGAATGGCTGTCGGGGAGGATTCCCGCGCCGGGTGCGCGTCCGCGAGCTGAACCTGCCGTTAAGTAGCCGGATGTTAAGTCGCGCGCTGCGCCTGATGACCGATTGCCTAGCCTGGGCATTGCACAACGCCGACCAGGCGAAGTCGAACCTTCGTCGCCTCGAGGTGCCACGAACTGCGGACACCGCTCAACGCCGAGCGACCCGGCCCGACCGCACCCTGATGGTCTATGAAGCGTCAGACGCCGCCGGCCTGCCGGGCCGGGGTAAGCGCCGGACGGTCCGGCGCCAGGTCTTCCCGTGTCAGGCCGAGGACCGTCATATCGGTCGGCAGGCCGCCGCCGAGCGCCAGCGCCGCCGACAGACGGCCCATGCCGGCCGATGTCTGTATGCCGTAGCCGCCCTGGCCGGCGAGCCAGAGAAACCCGTCGGCCTCGGGGTCGAAACCAGCCACCGGCGACTTGTCGGCGACGAAGCTGCGCAGGCCGGCCCAGCGCGACGCCAGGCGGCGGATCTCGAAGGTGGTGTCGGTCTGGATCCGGTCGACAGCGACCGCGACATCGTACTCGTCGGGCTGGGCGTCGCAGGGCTCCGACGGCGTCTCGTCAGCCGGGCTGCCGAGGACGCGCCCGCCGCTCGGGATGACGTACCAACTCTCGTCGCAGAGATCGACGCCCGGCCACCGTGCCACGTCGGCTCCGGCCGGCGGGTCGAAGGTGAAGGCGGTGCGTCGCTTCGGGACCAGGCCGACCGGTCGGACCCCGGCCATCGCGGCGATCGCGTCGCACCAGGCGCCGGCGGCGTTTACGACGACCGGCGCCTCGAACACGCCGGCCCGCGTCTCGACCCGCCACACAGCGCCCGCACGCGCCATCGACAGGACCTCGGCGTCGGTGACGGTGCGGCCGCCCTTGGCCCTGAGACCGCGCAGGAAACCCTGCAGCAGGGCGTTCACGTCGATGTCCATCGCGTCCGGTTCGTAGATGCCCTTCACGATCCGGTCCCGGCGCAGGAACGGGGCCAGTTCGAACAAAGCGCCCCCTTCAAGCGTCTCGGTCCGTGGTCCGGCTTCCTGGCCGGCCATGGCGTCGAGGCGTGCTTCCAGGTCGGGGGTCGCGACGGTCAGCATGCCGCGCGGCGACAGGATCGATCCGCTCGCGAAGCCTTCCGGCGGGGTTTCGAGGAAGCCGCGGGTGGCTCTGGTGATCCGGCGGATCACGGCGTTGCCGTAGCTCTCGTAGAACAGCGCCGCCGAGCGGCCCGTGGTGTGGTAGCCGGGCTGCTCCTCGCGCTCCAGCAGAACGACCCGAGCGTCGTCCGCCAGGAAATAGCCGCACGAGGCGCCGGCCATGCCGCCACCGATGATCAGCGCGTCGCAGGTGGTCGTGGTCACGGGAGATCTCCGACGTTGGGGGCGTTCAAGGAGCGAACTGCTCCTTGAGGACGCGTTCCTCGAGATTGTGCTCAGGGTCGTAAAGCACCGTCAGATGCACCGTCCGGTCTTCCCAGACATCGACGGACACAACGTCCCTGACTTCCATGACGTCGGCCACGGCGTTCAGCGGCCGCTTCTCCGGCCGGATAGCCTCGAAGGATATGCGCGCCGAGTGCGGCAGCAGGGCGCCGCGCCAGCGCCGCGGACGGAACGCGCTGATCGGCGTCAGCGCCAGGATGTCGGCGCCGAGTGGAATGATCGGGCCATGGGCGGACAGATTGTAGGCCGTCGACCCGGCCGGCGTGGCGACCAGAACGCCGTCGCACACCAACTCCTCGAGGCGCACCACACCATCGACCCGGATGCGGATCTTCGCGGCCTGGGCGGATGCCCGGAACAGCGAGACCTCGTTGATGGCCAGGCCCTCGGTGATCGACCCGTCGCGTCCGACCGCCCGCATCCGCAGCGGGTACAGCGTCACCGGCTGAGCCTTCCGGATTCTGTCGGGCAGCCCCTCGACCCGGTACTCATTCATCAGAAACCCGACGGTACCGCGGTTCATCCCGTAGATCGGACGGCCGGCGCCGATGGCCGCGCGCAGGGTCTCGAGCATGTGGCCGTCTCCGCCGAGCGCGATCACCACGTCGGCGCGATCGACCGAGGCTTGGCCGTAGTGGGCGGCCAGCGCCTCGCGGGCTTCGCGGGCCTCGTCGCCCGAAGCCGACACGAAGGCCATGCTCATCTCGGTCACGCGTCGTCCTCCACCAGGGGGCGGCGCCGGATCGCGCCGGCCGGCAAGATAGGCGATGATGCGGCCGGCGCCAAAGCGTCCGATGCGGCATGGAGAGGACACGATGATCTTGGATTTCGGACCAACGGCCCGCCGGGCGGGGGTGGGCGTGGTTTGCGGACTCGCCGTGACGCTGTTACTTACGGGGGCGGTCTTGGCTCAGGACCGGCACGCCGGCTACTATTATCCGGAAGTCTCCTCGACCGAAATCTACCACTCGCGGGCCGAGACGCTGCGCGATTCCGACCGCACGCGCCGGGTCGGGTTTGTCACCGGGGTGACCGCCGGCCAGACCGAGCGGCCCTACTACCCGATCACCGCAATGTACGCGAAGGGCACCGAGGCGGATAAACTGATCATGGTCGCCCTGCACGATGGTCCGATGGACACGCTTTACCGGGCTCGGGCGCTTCTCGCGATGCTGACCGCGACATCGCGCACGACATCGGTGTTCCGCGAACTGGATCCGCAGGGCAACTACACCTTCCTCGATCTGCTGAAGATCCTTGGGTTCACCCAGATCACTCTCAGCGACGGCAAGACCTGGTCGCACCAGATCGCGATACACTGAGAACCGCGGATGCGGCTAATTTAGCCGCCGGTGACGCTCATGTGGCGGGCGACCGCCGGCCGCTGGTGTCGGCGGTCGATGATGAAGTCGTGACCCTTAGGCTTGCGGGCGATCGCTTCCCGCACGGCCGCCTCCAGAATCGTGTCGTCATCGGAGGCGCGCAACGGAGCCCGCAGGTCGGCGGCGTCATCCTGGCCGAGGCACATGTACAACGTGCCGGTGCACGTCAACCGCACGCGATTGCAGCTTTCGCAGAAATTATGGGTCAGGGGCGTGATGAAGCCGAGCCGACCGCCGGTCTCCTCGACCGTTACGTACCGCGCCGGGCCGCCGGTCGTGTAGGGGATGTCGGTCAGGGTGAACCGCTCGGCCAGCCTGGCGCGCACCATCGACAGCGGCAGGTACTGGTCGACCCGTGTCTCGCCGCCGACGTCTCCCATTGGCATGACCTCGATGACGGTCATGTCGTAACCCCGGTCGCCGCACCAGCGCACCATGTCGGCGAGTTCGCCATCGTTTACGCCCTTCAGCGCAACCGCGTTGATCTTGACCGCCAAGCCGGCACGGTCCGCCGCGGCCAGTCCCTCCAGAACCTTGTCGAGCTTCCCCCAGCGGGTGATCGCCTGAAACTTGTCCGGATCGAGGGTGTCGATCGAGACATTGACCCGCCGTACTCCGGCATCGACCAGTTCGGCCGCGTAGCGGGCGAGTTGCGAACCGTTGGTGGTGACCGTCAACTCCTCGAGGCCGCCGCCGTCTAGGCGTCGGCCGAGTTCACGCACCAGCCACATGATGTTGCGCCGCACCAGCGGTTCGCCGCCGGTCAGGCGCAGCTTCTGGACGCCGAGATCGACGAAGGCGTTGCAAAGCCGCGCCAGTTCCTCGAGCGACAGCACGTCGGCCTTCGGGAGGAAGGTCATGTTCTCCGACATGCAATACACGCAGCGGAAGTCGCATCGGTCTGTCACGGACACCCGAAGATAGCTGATCTGTCGATGATACGGGTCGATCAGGGGCGCCGGGCCGGCCGTCGGGCGGGGCAGGATCGTCGGTTCTGTCATCGTCGTTATATACGATGGAAGATAGCGCTGTGAAAGAGGCGGTTGGACCGATTTAAGCGGCCGGCATCCCGAGCAATCGATACAGGCGATGTGGCTATCATAATTATCGATTGTCTTGATGAAGCGAGAGCGGGGACAGTGCGGATCCGCAGCGTGGGAGAGCGAGACAATGGAACGTTCCGATATCCTGAAGCGCGAGATCAAGGCGCTGGTGTTCGACCAGTACGGGACTGTCGTCGACATGCAGTCGGGGCTCGCGGAGGCAGTCGCCCCGTTCCTGAAGGCAAAGGGATGGGACGACGAGCCGCACCGGTTCGTGACCTGGTGGCGGCGGACGCACTTCGAGAATTCGATGATCGACGCGCTCTGCGACCGCGGGCACACGCCCTACCGGGAAATCGGGCATCGCGCGGTATCCTATGTGATGGACCGCTGCGGGATCGACTACACCCAGGACGAGGTTCGGTGGCTGGTGGCCCAGATCGAGAGCCTGAAGCCGTTTCCGGACGTGATCGCCGCCCTGCAGACGCTCAGGGCCACCGGGCATCAGCTCGCCATCCTGTCGAATGGCGACCGCGACATGCTGAAGGCGGCCGGGCCCCACATCGGCTTTCCCTTCGACCACGTGATCTCGGTGCAGGAGGCCGGCTATTTCAAGCCGCACTGGAAGACCTACGCGAAGGCCGAGGAACTGATCGGGCTTGACCGCTCGAGCTGCCTGTTTGTCGCTAACCACGCCTTCGACTGCATCGGCGCCAAGGCCTATGGCATGCGCACGGCGTTCATCGACCGGCGCCGCCGGCCGTTCGGCGTCACCCCGCACCAGCCGGACCTGATCGTGAAGGACTTCGCCGAACTCGCTTCGGCGCTGGGTTGATCGCGCCATGCGGCCGCTCGACGGAATTCGGGTGCTGGACCTGACCCGGGTGGTGTCCGGCCCGTTCTGCACGATGCAACTCGCCGATCTCGGGGCCGATGTCATCAAGGTCGAGCGCCCGGGGGCCGGCGACGACTCGCGAGCGTTCGCGCCGCCCTACCAGGGCGACCAGTCCGCCTACTTCCTGTCGATCAACCGCAGCAAGCGCGGAGTGGCGATCGACCTCAAGAGCGAGCGGGGGCGGGATCTCCTGTGGCGCCTGATCGCCGAGAGCGACGTGCTGGTCGAGAATTTTCGGCCGGGCGCCATGGACCGCCTCGGAATGAGCTACGCGGCGGTCCAGGCGGTTCGACCTTCGATCGTCTACGCGTCGATATCGGGCTTCGGGGATACCGGCCCGCAACGCAACCGTCCGGGCTACGACGTCATCGTGCAGGGCGAGGCCGGGATCATGGACCTGACCGGCCAGAGCGACGGCCCGCCCCAGAAAGTCGGCACCTCGATCGCCGACCTGGTGTCGGGGCTGACCGCGGCGCAAGGCATTCTGGCGGCGCTGTACGCCCGACGGGAGAGCGGCGAGGGCCAGCACGTCAAGGTGTCGATGTACGAGGCGGTGGCGGCACTGCTCACCTTCAACGCCGGGATCTACTTCGCAACGGGATCGAGCCCGCGCCGGCGCGGCAACGGGCACGCCACCATAGTTCCCTACGAGACCTTCGAGACGGCCGACGGCTGGATCAACCTGGGCGTCGCCAACGACGATTTGTGGCGGCGCTTCTGCGCCGCCGCCGGATGCCGAGACATCGTCGACGATCGGCGCTTCGCCACGGCCGCCGACCGGGTTCGCAACCGGGTGGAACTGATCCCGCGGGTGCAGGCGATCGTAAAGCAGCGCTCGCGGGCCGATTGGCTGGAGTGCCTGGACGCCGCCGGCGTCCCGTGCGGCGCCATCCGCAGCGTCGGCGAGGTTTGCGACGGTGACCTCCTCGCCGCCCGCGGCATGGTCGCCGAGGTCGATCACCCGAGCGCCGGCCGGGTCCGGATGATCAAGAGCCCAGTGGGGCTGAGCGCGACGCCGCTCGATGTATACGCGCCTCCGCCGAGGCTGGGCGAGCACACCGACAGCGTCCTCGGCGACCTTCTGGGGCTCGGTGGCGAGGAATTGCGGGCGCTGCGGGAGGGCGGGGTCATCCAGTGAACCTCCGTCAGCTCGACCTCAACCTCCTGGTAGCCCTTGACGCGCTTCTGAAGACCCGGCACGTGACGCGCGCCGCCCGGACGCTCGGCATCGGCCAGCCGGGGATGAGCGCTGCGCTCGGGCGGCTGCGCCAGGTGTTCGGGGATGACCTGCTGGTCAAGCAAGGCAGCGAAATGCGGCCGACGGCCCGCGCCCTGGAACTCGAGCCGGAGATCCGTCGGGTGCTCCGCGACGTCGAGCGCCTTATCTACGAGCCCGATGCCTTCGTTCCGCGCGAAAGCCGGCGGGGCTTCACGATCCGCATGTCCGACCTGCTGTCGTTCCTCATCCTGCCGGGGGTATCGGAGCAGTTGTCGCGCGAAGCCCCCGGCACCGCCATCGAGACCGTTCACCTCTCCCCAGAGGCCACCCTGGACGCGTTGGAGGTAAATCGGGTGGACATGGCCGTCAGCACCGGGTTGGCGGCCTCCAAGTCGATCGATGAAATGGTCCTGCGCGAGGACCAGGTGGTGGTGGTCATCAGGTCTGGCCACCCGGCGATCGAGCGGGTGGCCTCGCTGGACGGGTTCCTGGCGCTGCGCCATGTTAAAATCGCCCAGAGCCCGATCGACGACAGGTTTGCCGACCGACAGCTGTCTGCCGCTGCGGTCGCGCGGACGGTGGCACTGACCGTCCCGCACTGGTTGGCGGTGCCCGAGATCGTGGCCCGCTCGGACCTTGTCGCGACGATGCCGCTCAGCATTGCCGGCCGGTTCGCGACCGACGGGCGCATCGAGTTGCACCGGCCGCCGTTCGACGAGACCGGGTTTCGATGGTCGCTGTACTGGCACCGTCGGCATCGTGGTGACCGCGGCCACGCCTGGTTGCGCGGGGTGGTGGCCGCGGTCGCCGCCGATGCCCTGGCCACGCCGATCGGCGCATTGCCATACTCGCCGGAGCGCGCCATCTTTCCGAGATGAACCCCGACGCCTCGCCCTATCTGGTCGCACCCGAGCCTGCCGACGCCCGGTTGACCACCCGCGTCGCCGGTCGTGATCACGACGGCCTGGCGGTGGAGATCTCGGTGGTCAACGAGCGGCCACTCACTATCTACTTGAATCGTCAGGAGATAGTGACGGTCATGACCATCGGCGACCGTCCGGACGAATTGGCGGTCGGCTACCTGCTGAACCAGAACATGCTGCGCGCCGACGACCGGCTGACCGGGATCGACTACGATGAGGACCTTGAGGTCGTGGTGGTGCGCACCGATCGCTCGACCGACTACGAAGCCAAGCTGAAGAAGAAAATCCGCACCTCGGGATGCGCTGTCGGAACGGCGTTCGGCGATCTCATGGAGAAGATCGAAGGCGTGACTTTGCCGGAGACCGAGATTCGGACGTCGTGGCTGTACGCTCTGTCGAAGCGCATCAACACCACGCCCAGCCTGTACCTGGAGGCTGGGGCTATCCATGGGTGCGTGCTGTGCCGTGGCGACCGGCCACTGGTCTACATGGAGGACGTCGGCCGGCACAACGCTGTCGACAAGATCGCTGGCTGGATGTTCCTGAATGGCGTACCGGCCGTCGACAAACTATTCTACACGACTGGCCGGCTGACCTCTGAGATGGTCATCAAGACCGTGCAGATGGGGATTCCGGCGCTGGTGTCGCGCTCGGGCTTCACCGCCTGGGGCGTCGACTTGGCGCGTCAGGCGGGGCTTACCCTTATCGGCCGCATGAAGGGCAAGCGTTTCCTCGTGCTGGCCGGCGAGCACCGGCTGGTGTGGGACGCCGACCTGTCGCGGGTCGAGGAAGAGGATGGTCGCAGCCGCCGCAAGGCGAGCGTGCATGAGGGTGCGTAGATGGCGGTGGCCGGACGCGACGGCATCGTCGGGGTGCTGCTTGCCGGCGGACAGGCACGGCGCATGGGCGGTGGCGACAAGTGCCTGCGCGAGTTGGCCGGCGAGACCCTGCTGGCCCGGGCCGTCCGCCGCCTGGAAAGCCAGGTTTCGCGGCTGGTGTTGAACGCCAACGGCGACCCGGCGCGGTTTGCCGACTACCGTCTGCCGGTGGTGGCCGATCCGGTCGAGGGCTTTGCCGGTCCGCTGGCCGGCGTGCTGGCCGGGCTCGACTGGGCGGCTGGGCAGGGCGACGGGGCAGGGTGGATAGTGACGGTGCCGACCGACGCGCCGGCGTTTCCGCACGACCTGGTGGCGCGGCTTTCCGAGGCGCTGGCGAAGGATCGGGGAGACCTGGCCTGCGCGTCTTCGGGCGGGCGACACCATCCGGTGTTCGGGCTTTGGCCGGTGGCGTTGCGCGGCGCCCTGCGGGAGGCACTCATCGACCGAGACGTTCGCAAAGTCGATGCCTTCACCTCGGGTTACCGGCTCGCCGTTGCCGACTGGCCAGCGGAGCCCGTCGACCCGTTCCTTAACGTCAACCGGCCGGAGGACCTAGCCGAGGCCGAGCGGACGATCGCGCTTATCTGAATATTCCAATCGGGTCTCTTGTTCGTATGATGACTATTGCGCCAGGGCCGTGGTTGCCTCACGATTCGCCAATGAACCGCGCTCGCCTCGCTCTCGTCGCCGCCCTGTCCGTCACTCTGTTCGCCTGCGGCGAAGAGGAGGCGAAGGGTCCACCGATGTCCAAGATCCACGTCCGCAACGAGAGCTCGACCGAGGCCAGTGTCAGGGTCAAGTTCTGGACCACCGATTTCGTGAAGGTTTCGGCCGGAGACAAGGCGACGGTGCAGTTCGTGAACAACGACGGCGCCAACGCCGTGCAGGTGGAGGCCAAGTCGCGCAAGCAGTGGGACGAGTGCTGGGTGACCATGAACGTCGGCCAGACCATCGTGGTTTTCGACGCGACGGAGCGGATCGGCTGCCGGGCCGAATGACCGTCGCCGTCCGCGCCGCCGGAGCCTTGAAGGCGGCGACTGCGGCGCTGCGGTGCGGTGCCGCCCGCGACGCCGGGCGGCTGGTGCGTCCCGTCCTCATCCACGACCCGGCCCACGCCGACGCGACGATCCTGGCGGCGATGGCGGCGCGGTCGACCGGGGACATCCCGACAGCGGCTCGACGTTACGCGCGCGCGCTTGCACTCTCTCCCTCTCACCCTTACGCGCGCGCCGGCGCGGACGAACTTCACGCCGCACCGGCGCTCGTGGAGGCCGATCTTCTGGAGCGCGCACGCCTGCGCCCGGGCGAGGCGGATCGCTGGTCGGCTGTCGGCTGGCGGGCGCTCGCATCCGGCAACAGGGTTCTGGCCTGGACGGCGCTGCGACGGGCTTGTGTTCTGGCACCCGGTGACCGCACCGCGGTGCCGATGCGGATTCTCGCCGAGCGCCGGGGCTCGGGCCGTACCGACTGGTCCGCGCTCGGCGGCCGGGCGGTGGTGGTCGATCCGGCAGCGGCCGGGGCGCTGTCAGCGGCCTTGGTGGCTTATCGCGAAGCCCGGAACGCCACCGGCGTGTCACGGGTCTCGCGGCGGCTGGTCACGCTGGCCGGCGGCTCGATGGAGGTCTACCAGGCCATGGTCGCCGCCGCCGACGTCGCGATTCGCAGCCGCGACGTCGCGCTCGCCCGGCGGTGGACGAAGCGCGCGGCGTCGATGTTCCCCGGTGCGATGGGCCATGCCGAACTGTGGGCCGGGCTGCTGCGCGCCGAAGGGCGTCGCGACGACGCCGTCCGCTATCTGCGGGGGCGGGTGGCCGACCGCCCTGACGATCCTTCGGCGGCCGGACTGATGTTCGACCTGGCGTCGGTGCTCGACGAGGACGGAGATCGGGCGGCGGTCCCGGCGCTGGCGCTGGCCAACCGGGCGGCCCGGATCAGGGCGGCGCGAGACGGTGTCGATCGCCGCCGGTTTCTCGAGTTGCTGACCCGCCTGGAGGCGGTGCCGTGCGCGCCTGAACCGCTTTTGGAACAGGAGACGGCGGCGCCCGCGCCGGTGTTTCTGTTCGGAATGCCGCGATCCGGGACAACGCTCATCGGCGACCTCCTGGGGCGCCACCCGATGGTGGAGACCTTCGACGAGGTCGACCTGCTCCCTGACATGATCGGCATCGAGGGCGCGCGTCGGCGGCGTGCCGGGGGTCAGGGCGACGTTGCCGAGGTGATCGCCGGCCGTCAGCCGTTCCTGCCGGGCGAGGCGGCGGCCATGCGCGCGACCTTCCGGCGCCTCGCGGCGCGGCACGAACGGCTTCCTGATCGGCCGGTGAAGGTCGACAAGAGTCCGTTCGGCTTTCTGTACGCCGGCGTTGCCAGCCGGCTGTTTGCCGACGCCCCGTTCGTCTTCGCGGTCCGTCATCCGGCTGATGTGTGCCTGAGTTGCCTGATGCAGGACTTCGCCTCGACCGACGCGCTCGCGAGCTTCACGTCGGTGGCTGAGACCGCGGAACTTTACGACCGGGTGATGACGTTCTGGACTCGGGCTTCCCAGACCCTGGCGATCCGCCAACACACGGTGCGCTACGAGGCGCTTGCCACCGATCCCGAGGGTGAGATGCGCCGGCTGGTGGCGTTCCTCGGGTTGGCTTGGGAGCCGGGAGTGCTCGACCTCGCCCGCTCGGCGGGACGGTACACCGCCACCCCGAGTTTCCGGCAGGTGGCGCGCCCGATCGACGGGAGGGCGATCGGGCGTTGGCGGCGGTACCGCGACTTCCTGGCGCCGGGATGGGACCACCTGCTGCCCTGGATCCGGCGGCTCGGTTACGAGGAAAGCTGACGGACCACTGCCCGGCCATGGCGCCGAAAAGCGCGGGCGCCAGCACCTTCCATGACGGCCTTGAGGCACGCCTCCGGGTTGGTCGCCACGAACCCTGCCAGCCGGCTGATGCCCAGGCGGGCTAGGCCGGGGCACAACGGGGTGCCGGGGCCGACCAGGGTGATCTCGGCCGTCGGTCGGGCGAGCGCCAGCAGATCGTCGACGGTGCCGTTGACCAGGGTGGAGGCCGTTACGAACAGCCTGGCGCAGCCGGGGATCACCTCGGGCGCGCGCTCCGCCGGCAGGTCGCCCGGCCCTGGCCGTCGTTCCAGAACCAGCGCCCCCGGAAGCTTGCTGTCGAGGCCGGGGAAGCGGCCGATCACCACTGTCCGCCCGCCGCCGACCGCACCGGACAGGCCGTCGCCATCCGCCAGATCCAGCGTGTCGACGTTCCAATGGGCGTTGGCCGCGGCGATTCCAATCGCCCGCTCGTAAGGGTTGGCCGAGCTGGCGAGGGCGGCAAGCTCCGACAGTGGGCGGCCACCGTAGCGGCCGGTTCCCTGGGTCGTGGAGGCTCCATCGCCACGGCTTGGGGAGGCGGCGAAGCCGATCGCCGCCGGTCCCTCGACCGCCGTCCAGTTGAAGCCGACGATCACCCGCCCCGACGGAACGTCCGCGACACCCGTGGTGATGATCTCGATGACACGGTCCGTGGCGGCCTCCGTCAAGGCATGGAGGCGGTTGTCGTGATCCGGTCGAGCCGCGCCGCCGCGAACTTGAGCTCGGGGATCTTGCCGTAAGGATCGAGCGCCGGGTTCGTCAGGAAGTTCACGGCGGCCTCGGCGAAGCAGAACGGTACGAACACCACGCCCTGCGGTACGTTGGGATCGCTGCGGACGGCCAGTTCGATGGCGCCGCGTCGGGTCGCGACGCGGACCTTCTCGCCGGGCGCGACCCGCCAGCGCCGGAGGTCGTCGGGGTTGGCGTGAACGTGCGGGTCGGGCTCGATCGCGTCGAGGACGCTGGCGCGCCGCGTCATCGAGCCGGTGTGCCATTGCTCCAGCAGCCGGCCGGTGGTCAGCACCAGCGGAAAGGTATCGTCCGGGATCTCGTCGGGAGGCAGGATCTCGGTCGGCACGAACCGGCCGCGGCCGTTAGCGGTTGGAAAGCCGTCGCCGAAGATCACGCCCTTGCCGGGCTGGTCCAGGCCGGGGCAAGGGTAGGTGACCGCGCCCTCGCGCTCCAGCCGATCCCAGGTGATGTTGGCGAGCGACGGCATGATTACCGCCATTTCGGCGAACACCGCGGCGGGCCCCGCGTAGTTCCACGCAAGCCCCATGCGGCGCGCTATCTCCTGGACGATCCACCAGTCCTGGCGGGCGTCGCCGGGCGGGTTCAAGGCCTGGCGGCCCATCTGGACCTGCCGGTTGGTGTTGGTGACGGTGCCGGTCTTCTCGGGGAACGCCGAGGCCGGCAGCACGACGTCGGCGAAGGCGGCGGTCTCGGTCAGGAAGATGTCCTGGACCACCAGGTGCTCGAGCTTTGCGAGCGCACCGCGGGTGTGGTGCTGGTCGGGATCCGACATCGCCGGGTTCTCGCCCATGATGTAGACGCCCCGGATGGTGCCGGCGTGGATGGCGTCGGTGATCTCGACGACGGTCAGCCCGCGGTTGGGGTCGAGCGCCGTGCCCCAGAACGCCTCGAAGCGGGCGTGGATCTCGGCGTTCTCGACCAGCTTGTAGTCCGGGAACATCATCGGGATGAGGCCGGCGTCGGAGGCGCCCTGAACATTGTTCTGGCCGCGCAGCGGGTGCAGGCCGGTGCCGGGGCGTCCGACCTGGCCGCACATCAGCGCCAGGGAGATCAGGCAGCGCGCGTTGTCGGTGCCATGGGTGTGCTGCGAGACTCCCATGCCCCAGAAGATGATGGCGCGCTCGGCGCCGGCGTACAGCCGGGCGACATCGCGGATGCGCTGGGGATCGATGCCGCAGATCGGGCTCATCGCCTCGGGCGTGAAGGGGGCGACGCTGGCGCGCAGCGCTTCGAACCCTTCCGTGAATCCATCGACGTACTGGCGGTCGAACAGCTCCTCGGTGACGATCACGTTCATCATGGCGTTCAGCAGGGCGACGTCGGTGCCGGGCTTGAACTGCAGCATGTGGGTCGCGTGGCGCGTCAGTGCCTGGCCGCGGGGATCCATCACCACGAGGTGGGCGCCGAGCTTCGCGGCGTTCTTGATGAAGGTCGCGGCGACCGGGTGGTTGACTGTCGGGTTGGCGCCGATCACGACGATCACGTCGGCGTTCTCCGCCTCTCGGAAGCCGGCGGTCACGGCGCCTGAGCCGATGGTCTCCATCAGCGCCGCCACCGAGCTGGCGTGGCACAGCCGGGTGCAGTGGTCGACGTTGTTGGTCCCGAAGCCGGTTCGGACCAACTTTTGGACCAGGTAGGCCTCCTCGTTCGAGCCCTTGGCCGAGCCGAAGCCGGCCAGCCCGCCGCCGCCGTGTTTCGCCTTGATGGCCAGCAGGCCGGCGGCTGCACGGTCGAGCGCCTCCTCCCAACTCGCCTCGCGGAAGTGGCTGAGGGAATTCGACGGATCGATCGGCAGCGACATCGATTTCGGCGCGTCGTCGCGCCGGATGAGCGGCCGGGTCAGGCGCTGCGGGTTGGCGATATAATCGAAGCCATAGCGGCCCTTCACGCACAGCCGGTTGGCGTTGGCGGGGCCGTCCCGTCCGTCGACCCAGGCGATGGCGTCGTCCTTGATGTTGAAGGTGAGTTGGCAGCCGACGCCGCAGTAGGGGCAGACGCTCTCGACCCGGCGATCGGCCTTGCCGTTGAACAGCCCGAACTCGTCGAGCGCGGTCTTCGGCATCAGCGCCCCGGTCGGGCAGGCCTGCACGCACTCCCCGCAGCCGACGCAGGTGCTGGCGCCCATGGCGTCGTCGAAGTCGAACACGATCTTGGCGTGATGCCCGCGGTAGGCGAGACCGATGACGTCGTTCACCTGGACCTCGCGGCAGGCACGGACGCACAGGTTGCACTGAATGCAGGCGTCGAGGTTGACCGCGATGCCGGGGTGGGAGACGTCGGCGGTTTCGACGTCGTGCGGCTCGAAACGGCTGGTCCTGACGCCCTGGGCCTCGGCGAACCGCCAGAACGTGGAATCCGGTGCGTGGGCGCGCTGGCGCGAAGGCTGGTCGGCGACCAGAAGCTCCATCACCAGCTTGCGGGAGGCGCGGGCGCGGTCCGAGGCGGTGCGGACCGTCATGCCCGCGGCCGGTGTCCTGATGCAGGACGCGGCAAGCGTCCGCTCGCCCTCGATCTCGACCATGCAGGCGCGGCAGTTGCCGTCGGACCGGTAGCCGGGCGACGGCTTCCAGCACAGATGCGGGATCTCGGTCCCGAGCCGGTCGGCGACCTGCCAGATGGTCTCGCCCGGCAGCGCCTCGACGGCTTTTCCGTCGAGTTCGAAACGGATGGTGTCGGGAACGGTGGTCTCGGTCATTTAAGGTCCTGCGGAAAATGCCTGAGGACACTCAGAATTGGATTGCCGGCGGCCTGCCCGAGGCCGCAGATCGAGGCGTCGCGCATGACCGCGGTCAGTTCCTCGAGCAGCGAGCGGTCCCAGGCGCCGCTGGCCAGCAGCTTCACCGCTTTCTCGGTTCCAGCCCGGCACGGCGTGCACTGCCCGCAACTCTCATCCTCGAAGAACCGCATCAGGTTCAGTGCCACATCCTTCATGTCGTCCCGGTCGGACAGGATCACAACCGCGTGGCTGCCGACGAAGCAGCCGTGCTTCTCCAACTGGCCAAAATCGAGCGGGATGTCGGCCATCGATGCCGGCAGGATGCCGCCCGAGGCGCCGCCCGGCAGGTAGCCCTTGAAGACATGGCCGTCCAGCATGCCGCCGCAGTGTTTCTCGATCAGTTCGCGCGCCGTCATGCCGGCCGGCAGCACCCGGACGCCGGGTCGGCGGACCCGGCCTGAAACCGAGTAGCTGCGCAGGCCGGGATGGCCGGGCTTGCCCTGGTCGGCGAACCACGCCCCGCCCCGCTCGACGATGTCGCGCACCCACCAGAGCGTCTCGACGTTGTTGACGAGCGTCGGACGGTCGAACAGGCCGCGCTGCGCCACGTAGGGCGGGCGGTGTCGCGGCAAGCCGCGTTTGCCCTCGATGCTCTCGATCATCGCCGATTCCTCGCCGCAGATGTAGGCCCCGGCGCCGCGACGTAGGTGGATGGACGTGTGCGGCGCCAGTCCGGTGGCCACTACTTCGTCAATCTCGGCGGACAGCCTGCCCCGGATCTCCGGGTACTCGTCACGAAGGTAGATGTAGACGGAATCGGCCTCGACGGCCCAGGCAGCGATCAACATGCCTTCGATCATTCGGTGAGGGTCCTGTTCCAGGAACAGGCGGTCCTTGAAGGTCCCGGGCTCACCTTCGTCGGCGTTGACGGCCAGCAGCCGCGGCCCGGCGGCTTGTCGCACGAGAGCCCATTTGCGCGCGGTCGGGAATCCGGCGCCGCCGAGGCCGCGCAGCCCGGAGGCCTGAATCTGCTCGATCACTGCCTCCCGCGTCAGGGAGCCATCCAGGCACCGGCCCAGCAGGGCGTAGCCGCCGGCCGCCCGATAAGCCGGCAGGATCGGCGTGGCGACGGCCGGCTCGGAACGCGGCGCCTGGATCGCGGCTCCGACGGCAGCGGCATCGGCGTGGCCGACGAGCCGCTTCCCGACGACCGCAACCGGGGCCATGTCGCAGGCGCCCATGCACGGTGCGCGCACGACGCGCACCTCCGGCCGACGCTCCGCAGTCAGGGCATCGAGCAGGCGCTCGGCGCCGGCGAGGGCGCAACTCAGGCTGTCGCAGACCCGGACGGTGACGGGCGGCGGTGGGGTTTCCCCCTCCTTTATCACGTCGAAATGGGCGTAGAAGGTCGCGACTTCCCAGACTTCGGCCATTGCCAGCCGCATCTCGTGGGCGAGTGCGGCCAGATGACGCGCAGACAGGTGGCCGAATCGGTCCTGCACGGCATGCAGGTGCTCGATCAGCAAATCGCGCCGCCGAGGCTCCGTACCCAGCAGGGCATGGACTTCCGCCAGGGCCGCCGGATCGACCTGCCTGCCCTTGTTGAACGGACGTCCCTTTCGACGACCGTCATCGGACGTCCGGCGCGGCGCGTCGTCCGCGCCCCCCAGGCCGGTGCTGCCGGGGTCGACCGTTCCGGTGCCGGCCATGGTCTCCTCCGTAGGCGGTCTTCCTGCCGGCCGCCATTAGACTGCAAATTTAACGGCCAAGTGTCTTAATATCGACGGTGACCAGGCTGGCCCGGTCGGTGTTGATCAACTGCTTGCCGGCATGCTCGAAGTTCACGGTAACGCGCGCGCCCGTCACCGTCTGGATCTGGCCCACGCCCCAATCGGGTCGCCCGTCCAGCCGGACGAAGGAGCCAGGGCTGAGATGCTCGGTCATGTCGGTCTCCCGCCTGCCGGAAAAATCTTCGCCGCGCCTGATCGCCGATCGTATCAGGAGCGACGGCGGGCTTCGACCACGCGACGCCCGAAGCCGTCGCCCGCTACCGCAAGCCTCGGAGGCCAGCCGTTGTGATGCCTGGTTTCGACGAGTCGAGCGCGCCGTGATAAGAAACACCCTGGGATCAATGCGGACGACTCGGGCTGGGTTCCCGCCCGTCTCGCCGGCCAACGAGGAGCGGCAGCGCTTGGATTACTCTCCCAGTCACGTCGATTTGCTGCTGTCCCGACTGTTCCACGATCTCATCAGCCCAGTAGGCGCGGCGCGCAACGGCTTGGAACTGATGAAGGAGTTCGGGGCCGACGACGTCGGCGCCGATGCGATGGAATTGGCGGCGGATAGCACCGAGCACGCCACCGCACGCCTGACTTTCTTTCGCATGGCGTTTGGCGGCGCCGGCAGTTCACCGGGGCACGGCTTCGCCGAATGCGATCGGGTCTCGCGGGCTTATCTAGAGAGTCGGCGGATCGACTGGTCGCTGACATGCGGATCCGGGACGCCGACGCCCCAGACAGGGACAATCAAGGTGGTCCTGGGAGTGGTGGCGGTGCTGGCCGACGCACTGCCGCGCCTCGGCAAGGTCTCGGTGGTGGTCGAGCCGGGACGGGCGACCCTGATCGGCGAAGGCGAGGGCGCCGCCTTCGAGCCGGCGGTCCATGCGGCCCTTGCCGGACGCGGCGAGGCTGCCGACGAGCGCACTGTCCTGGCGGCGACCGCATTCACCAACGCTCGCCGGTTCGACATCGCGCTGTCGATCGCGGACCGGACCCCGCCGACGGTCACCGTCGGTTTCCTAGAAGCGTCGTAGCCCGCAAAGACCGCTGCCAACGCTCTCCGGCCAAACGTCATTAACTCTTCCTTAGGAGCCGCCAGACTACGTTAACGACGGTACGGGTGGCCGCAGCCGTGAGCGTATCTACTGGGGATGGATGATGGACGAGCTTCTGAGCGAATTCCTGACGGAGACCACCGAGAGCCTTTCGGCGCTCGACGTGGAATTGGTGCGACTGGAGCAGAACCCAAACGACCAGGCGCTGCTTTCCAACATTTTTCGTCTCGTCCACACCATCAAGGGCACCTGCGGATTTCTCGGTCTGCCCCGTCTGGAGTCGGTCGCCCACGCCGGTGAGAACGTCCTCGGCAAGATCCGCGACGGTGAACTGGTGGTGACTCCGACGGCGATCAGCTTGGTGCTTGAGTCGCTTGATTGCATCAAGGGATTGCTTTCTGCTCTGGAGGCCACCGAGGCCGAGCCCGATGGCGATGACGGCGATCTGATCAAGCGCCTGAACGCCCTGGCCGAGGGCGCCGAGGTGCCGGCGCCCGCGACCGCTCCGGAGCCTGAGCTCGATGTCGCACCGCCCCCGGGCGCGGAGGTGATCGGAACCCGCCCCGGTGAGGTCCCACTCGACGAACTCGAGCGGATCTTCATGGAGACCGAGGTTGAACCGGCCTCCACCGAAGCAACGGTCCCGGTCGTTGCGCCGGCCGCGGTCCAATCGAAAGCCCCGGTGGCCTCGCCCTCCAAGGCCGTCGTCGTGGCGGCAGAGCCGGCTGTTCCGACCGACGACAGCCCCCGCGAGAGCCAGGTCGCAAATCAGACCATCCGGGTCAACGTCGACCTTCTCGAGAACCTGATGACGATGGTCAGCGAGTTGGTGCTGACCCGCAACCAGCTCCTGCAGATCGCCCGTCGCGAGAAGGACAGCGAGTTCACCGTGCCACTGCAGCGGCTGAGTCAGGTTACCTCGGAACTGCAGGAAGGGGTCATGAAGACCCGCATGCAGCCGATCGGTAACGCCTGGTCGAAGTTGCCGCGCATTGTCCGCGACCTTGCCCATGAACTCGGCAAGAAGATCGACCTGGTTATGTTGGGCGCCGACACTGAACTGGACCGGCAGGTTCTGGAGCTGATCAAGGATCCGCTCACCCACATGGTCCGAAACTCGGCCGACCACGGTATCGAGACCCCGGATGCGCGCACCGCGTTCGGCAAGCCGGAATCCGGGAAGATCGTCCTCAACGCTTATCACGAGGGCGGCCACATCCTGATCGAGATCTCCGACGACGGACGTGGCCTCGATCCGGCGAAGCTGAAGGCCAAGGCGATCGCCAGCGGCCTGGTCTCGGAGCTCGAGGCCGAGGCGCTGACCGAGCAGCAGATCCAGCAGTTCATCTTCCGCGCCGGGTTCTCGACCGCGGCGGTGGTGACCAGCGTCTCCGGGCGCGGGGTCGGCATGGACGTGGTCCGGACCAACATCGAGAAGATTGGCGGCACCATCGAGCTGCAGTCGAAGCTCGGACGCGGCTCGAAGTTCATCATAAAGATCCCGCTGACCCTTGCCATCGTATCGGCGCTGATCGTCGAAGCCTGCGGCGAGCGCTTCGCGATCCCGCAGCTTAGCGTGATCGAACTGGTCAGGGCGTCGGCGGAGAGCGAGCACCGGATCGAAGAAGTACAGGGAACGCCGGTGCTGCGCCTGCGCAACCGCCTGCTTCCGCTGGTCTCTCTCGAGCGCCTGCTCAACCTGGAGCGGCCGGCGAGTGACACGAGGTCCGGCAAAGAGATGTTCATCGTCGTCGCCCAGGTCGGCACCTACACCTTCGGCATCCTGGTCGACCGGGTGTTCGACACCGAGGAAATCGTCGTGAAGCCGGTGGCGCCGATTCTGCGCCACATCTCGATGTTCTCGGGCAACACCATTCTTGGTGACGGCAGCGTCATCATGATCCTCGACCCGAACGGCATCGCCCAGTCAACCGGTGAGATCACAGTGACTGATGCGACCGCCGTCGAGGACGCCGGTGACCACCGCGCTATCGGGCCCAACACGGTGTCGCTGCTGTTGTTCCGAGGCGGCGGCACCGCCACTCCGAAGGCGGTCCCGTTGTCGCTGGTGGCGCGCCTGGAGGAGATTGACCTGGCCGCCGTCGAGTACTCCGAGGGCCGCCCGCTCATCCAGTATCGCGGCCAGCTCATGCCGTTGATTCCGATGGACGAACGCGCCGAACTTAAGCGCGAGGGGCGCCAGCCGGTGCTGGTGTTTACCGATGGCAACCGCTCGATGGGCCTGGTGGTCGACGAGATCGTCGACATCGTCGAGGATCGGATCAACGTCGAGGTACGGCCGGACTCCAACGCCCTCATGGGTAGCGCCGTGATCGACGGTAAGGCTACCGACATGATCGATGCCGGCTACTATTTGACCCAAGCCTTCGGTGACTGGTTCGACCACAGCAACGAGGAGACACTGGCGGTGACGCGTGGCCGGCGTCTGCTTGTCGTCGACGACAGCGCGTTCTTCCGCAACCTGCTTACGCCCCTGCTTTCGGTGGCCGGCTATGAGGTGACCGCCGTCGAGGGCGGCGAGCAGGCCTTGGCCTTGTGCGAGCGCGGCGATACGTTCGACGCGATCATCAGCGACATCGAAATGCCCGGCATGAACGGTTTCCAACTCGCCGAGGCGGTCCGCGCCGACAGGCGTTGGGCGGATGTACCGATCGTCGCTCTGTCCTCGCACACCACGAGCGAGGATCTGGAGCGCGGCCGGCGAGTGGGCTTCACCGACTACGTCGCCAAGCTGGACCGCGACGCCCTGCTGGAAACCCTGGCCCAGACCGTCGGCGCCTGACCGAGGAGAGATCGCCATGAGCTCGAACACGCTGCCGGCCACCACCAAAAGCCGGCTTCCCGCGACCACCGAGGCGCACCAGTTCGTCTCCATCACCATTGGCAAGCAGTCCTTTGGCATCCCGGTGCTTCTGGTGCACGACGTTCTCGGGCCGCAGCGGATTACGCGAATCCCGCTGGCTCCGAAGGAGGTCGCCGGCTCCCTGAATCTTCGCGGTCGGATCGTCACCGCCATCCAGGTACGACGGCGCCTGGGTCTTGACGCGCTGCCGGCGGACGCCGAGACCATGAGCGTCGTGGTCGAGCATCAGGGCGAGTTGTACAGCCTGATCGTCGACGGGGTTGGCGAAGTCCTTACGCTCTACGATCACGATTTCGAGAGTCACCCGCCGACGATGAGCCAACGGGTTCGCGAGGTGTCGACCGGAATCTATCGTCTGAAGGAGGCATTGCTGGTCGTCCTCGACGTGCCGAGTCTGCTCGACTTCGTGCGAGCCGAGGCGGCGTGATGCAGGTGGTCGGCACGACCTCCAAAACCAAGGCCCCGGATCGGAGAGCCCAGATGAAGTCCTGCCTTGTGGTCGATGATTCCAAGGTTGTCCGAATGGTCGCCAGGCGCATCCTCGAGAAGCTCGATTTCGAGATCGAGGAGGCTGCCGACGGGGCGATGGCCCTGGAGGCCTGCTCCAAAAAACTGCCGGACGCGATCCTCCTGGACTGGAACATGCCGATTATGAACGGTATCGAGTTTCTGAGGGCGCTGCGCCGGATGCCCAACGGGTCCGATCCGGTGGTGGTGTTCTGCACCACCGAGAATGACCTCGCGCATATCCAGGCCGCTCTTTCCGAGGGCGCCAACGAGTACATCATGAAGCCGTTCGACAGCGACATCATCGAAACCAAATTCCAGCAGGTTGGTCTGCTCTGATGAGCTTTGCGTCGCCCAAGCCCGAGCGTTCCGTCGATCCGTTCCGGGTGATGTTGGTGGATGATTCCGCGGTGATCCGCGGCTTGTTCGCCCGCACCCTCGAAACCGATCCCGAGATCGAGATCGTGGCGTCGGTCAGCGACGGACAGATGGCGTTGACGACGCTCGAGAAGAACGTCGGCAAGATCGAGGTTGTGGTCCTCGACATCGAGATGCCGCGGATGGACGGGCTGACGGCGCTTCCGAAGTTGATCGAGACCGATCGCGACATCGCCGTGGTGATGGCGTCGACCTTGACGGAGCGCAACGCCGATATCTCGCTTCGGGCCCTGGCGCTCGGTGCCAAAGACTACATCCCGAAGCCCTCGAGCACTCGCGAACTGACGAGTGCCGAGGTTTTCAAGCGTGAGCTCACCGCCATCGTGAAGGCGCTTGGAAGCAGGCGGCGCAGCCTGCGGGGCGAACGACTTCCCGGCAAGCGTGCATTCTCCGCCGAAAAGCGGGTTCCAGCAGCAGCGGCACCGGCGGCCCAGCAATCGACTGCGGCGGCGCCCGCGCTTCGGGCGGTCGGCCGCGAAACACCGCAGGCGCTCGCCATCGGCAGCTCCACCGGCGGTCCGCAGGCGTTGTTCAAGTTCCTTGGCGACCTGCCGAAATCCATTCAGCTGCCGATCCTGCTGACGCAGCACATGCCGCCTACCTTCACGACCATCCTGGCCGAGCACATCAGGCGCTCGACCGGTTGGGACTGCGTCGAGGCGGCCGATGGGATGCCGGTACTGGGCGGACGGGTCCACCTAGCGCGTGGCGACCATCACATGCGGGTGACGGGCACGGCCGCAAAACCGGTTCTGAAGCTCGATCAGGGACCGCAGGAGAATTTCTGCAGACCCTCGGTGGAGCCGATGATGCGCAGCATCATCGAGGTCTGGGGTGGCAGGGTGCTGGCCGTGATCCTGACGGGTATGGGGCACGACGGCCAAAAAGGCTGCGCCGAGCTGGTGCAGGCTGGCGGGACCGTCGTCGCCCAGGACGAGGCGACCAGCGTGGTGTGGGGAATGCCGGGGGCGGTAGCCCGGGCCGGCCTGTGCAGCGCAGTTCTACCGATCGGCGAGATTGCGCCCTGGGTACAGAAACAGATCATGAGGCGGGCGGCATGAATACGTCGGATTTCCAGATGATTGCGACCATGCTCAGGGAGCAGTCGGGTCTCGTGATCACGCCGGAAAAGGCGTATCTGGTGGAAAACCGTCTGCAGCCCGTGGCGCGTAAATGGGGATTTGGCAACCTCGACCAGTTGGTCGGGGCGCTGCGCACCCGGTCTGACGGCAAGCTTCGCAAGGACGTGGTCGATGCAATGACCACGAACGAGTCGCTGTTCTTCCGGGACATGAAGCCGTTCGACCTGATGCGCGAGGTGGTCCTGCCGCAGCTGATGACGGCGCGGGCCTCGGTCAAGCGGATCCGGATCTGGAGCGCGGCCTGCTCGAGCGGTCAGGAGCCGTACTCGCTGGCGATGATGTTCGCAGAGATGCAGGCCAAGCTTGCCGGCTGGCGCATCGAGATCCTGGCAACCGATCTTTCGAGCGAGATTATCGCCAAGGCCAAGGCCGGGACCTATTCACAGTTCGAGGTTCAGCGTGGCCTGCCAATCACGATGCTGGTTAAGCACTTCAAGCAGGAAGGCGACCGCTGGCAACTCTCGGACGCCATCCGCAACCAGATCACGTTCCGCGAGTACAACCTCCTGGAGCACCCACGGGTTCTCGGGCAGTTCGATGTCGTGTACTGCCGCAACGTACTGATCTATTTCGACCAGCCGACCAAGACCAAGGTCCTGGCCGGTATCGCCGACCAGCTAGCACCTGATGGGACGTTGTTTCTCGGCGGCGCGGAGACTGTTCTTGGCATCACCGACCGGTTCGAGCCGGTCCCGGCGCAGCGCGGCATCTACCGCGTGACCCAGAAGAGCGCCGCCGGCATGCGGGCGGTGGTCTGAGACTGTCGGTCCCGGCTGAACGATCGACGCACTGACAGTCGCATACACAAAAGGCCCCGATGCGCATCGGGGCCTTTTGTGTATGCGCGACCGCCTGGGACGGTCAATCGCGTCGCCGTCAGGCGGCGTCGCTCTCTGCTTCGGACGGATCACGAAGCACGTAACCACGGCCCCAGACCGTCTCGATGTAGTTGTCGCCCTGGGTGGCCGAGGAGAGCTTTTTGCGGAGCTTGCAGATGAACACGTCGATGATCTTGAGCTCGGGCTCATCCATGCCGTTATAGAGATGATTGAGGAACATCTCCTTGGTCAGCGTGGTCCCCTTGCGCAGCGACAGCAGTTCAAGGATGCCGTACTCCTTGCCGGTCAGGTGGATGGGCTGGCCGTTGACCTCTACCGACCGAGTGTCCAGGTTCACCATCAGCTTGCCGGTCCGGATAACCGAATCGGAATGCCCCTTGGAGCGGCGCACGATCGCCTGGATTCGGGCGACGAGCTCACGCCGGTCGAACGGCTTGGTCACGTAGTCATCGGCGCCAAAGCCCAGGCCCTTGATCTTGGCGTCCAATTCGGCGAGGCCCGACAGGATCAGGATCGGGGTCCTCACCCGCGCCTGGCGGAGACGGCGCAGAACCTCGTAGCCGTCCATGTCAGGGAGCATGATATCGAGCAGGATCAGATCGTAGTCGTACAACTGCCCGATCTCGAGGCCGTCTTCGCCCTGGTCGGTCAGGTCGACGACCCAGTTCTCCGCCTTGAGCATCAGCTCAATGGAGCGGGCGGTCGAAGCGTCGTCTTCGACGAGAAGGATGCGCATGGCCGGATCCCCCAGGGGAACGAGTTCTTCTACACTCTATGCCCGAGTGTTTAAAAGAAAGGTTAACGCGGTCCGGCCAATTCGTTAAGGCCGTCCACCCGTGGTACCCTGACCCCGGTTCTGGATCAATGGAGAGCGCCGTGGCCACTCTGCTGCGTCACCTCGCGGGCGACATCGATAAAGTGCCGGAGTTTCGCCTCTACGGCCGGGTGACGGCGGTGCTGGGCATGATGGTCGAGATCGGCGGGGTGGAGCGGGCGCTGTCGATCGGCGACCGCTGCTTCGTTCAGGCACGCGCCGGCCGCATGGTTACCTGCGAAGTCGTGGGCTTCCGCGACGGCCGTGCCTTGGCCATGCCGTTCGGTCCGCTCGAGGGCGTCGGCATCGGCTCACGCGCGCAGATCTCCGACGCCGAGCCGGTGGTCTACCCCGATGATGGTTGGCTCGGCCGGGTCGTCGACGCCATGGGCGAGGCCATGGACGGAAAGGGGCCGTTGCCGGAGGGCTCGATCGGCTACAGCCTGCGGGCCTCGCCGCCGCCCGCCCACAAGCGCAACCGGGTCGGCGAGAAGCTGGATGTCGGCGTTCGGGCGATCAACCAGTTCCTGTCGATCTGCCGGGGGCAGCGCATGGGCATCTTTGCCGGCTCGGGTGTCGGCAAGTCGGTGCTCATGGCCATGCTGGCGCGATTCGCCAGCGCCGACGTCTTCGTCATCGGCCTGATCGGCGAGCGCGGGCGCGAAGTGCAGGAGTTCATCCAGGACTACCTCGGGTACGAGGGCATGCGCCGTAGCGTGGTGGTGGTGGCAACTTCCGACGAGAGCCCGCTGATGCGACGCCAGGCGGCCTACCTGACGCTGGCAGTGGCCGAGCGCTTCCGAGACCAGGGGCGGCAGGTGCTGTGCATGATGGACTCGGTCACCCGCTTCGCCATGGCGCAGCGGGAGATCGGGCTCGCGACCGGTGAGCCGCCGGCCTCCAAAGGCTACACGCCGACCGTGTTCGCCGAGTTGCCGCGGCTGCTCGAGCGCGCCGGCCCAGGTGTCGCCGAGGGTTCGATCACCGGCCTGTTCAGCGTGCTGGTGGAGGGTGACGACCATAACGAGCCGATCGCCGACGCCGTTCGCGGCATCCTGGACGGCCACATCGTGCTGGAACGCGCCATCGCCGACCGCGGGCGCTACCCGTCGATCAACATCCTGCGCTCGGTGTCGCGGATGATGCCTGGCTGCAACACCGAAGACGAGAACGTCCTGGTGCGGCGCGCCCGAACGCTGATGGCGACCTACGAGGACATGGCCGACATGATCCGTCTCGGCGCTTACCGGCGCGGCAGCGATCCGCAGGTGGACGAGTCGATCAAGTACCACGATGCGCTCGAGGCGTTCCTGTCGCAGGACAAGGACGATCAGGCCGACCTCCAGGACGGCTACGATCGTCTCGCCGAAATTCTCGACGGCGACGGAACGGTCGGGTGACCAGCTAGCCGATGCGCCCTTTCGACACCTTGATCCGGCTGTCGGAGCAGGCTCTGGACGAGAAGCGCAAGGCGCTCTCGGAGTTGGAGGCTGGTCTGGAGCGGGCGCGCGCCGGAAGGGCCGCACTGGAGGAGGAACTCGAGCGGGAAAAGACGGCGGCGGCGGCCTCCGTCGAGGGCGGCCGCACCTATGGTGCCTACGCCCAGCAGATGATTGTCCGGCGGCGCCAGGCGGACTGGCTGATCACCCAGACCGACGCAGCCGTCGAGGCGGCGCGCGAGGAGGTCCGCACTGCTTTCGCCGAGCTCAAGCGCTACCAGATCACCCATGACGCCCGCCTTGCCAAGCTGGCCGCCGAGCAGGCCCGCAAGGACCAGGCGGCAATGGACGAGATCGCCCAGAACCTGGACCGGCGCAAAGGCGAGCGGCTCTGACGGCGCGTGTCAGGCCTCGATCAACTCCGCGAGTCGGGTGATCACTCGGTCCGGCCAGGCAACGGTCCCGGCCGGCAGCCCGTTGCCGACCGGGTCGCGCCAGATCGCGTGGAAGCCGAGGCGTTGCGGCACGACGACCTCCCAGTCGATGTTGTCGCCGACGATCCAGGTCTCGGCGGGGGTCGTGCCGAGCATCTCGAGTGCGTGGGCGTAGGCGCGTTCCTCAGGCTTCCCGAACCCCATCTCGCCCTCGACCTGGACGTGGACGAAGTGCCGGGCGAGGTCGAAGCGGACGATTTTGGCACGCTGCTCCTGGGCGCTGCCGTTGGTGATCAGCCCGAGCCGGACGCCGCGCTCGGCCAGGGCGACGAGGGTGTCGACGGCGTCGGGGTACAGGGCGGTCTCGGCCGTCCGAATGACGGTAAAGTGGTCCGACAGGCGCTCGACGAGGTCGGGGTCGGCGACGCCGATCTCGGACAACCCGCGGGTCACGATGGTCCGCCGGGCGAGGCGGATGTCGAGTCGTCCCACCCGGTGACGGATCGGGTCCGACCAGTACCAGCGCGCCGCCCCGTGGATCGTCTCGGCGGCATAGGCTGCATCCAGGTCGCCCGGGCGCCCGGGCAGGGAGTCGATAGCCCGATGCCAGGCCTCGCGCGGGTGCCGCGAGGCGGTAATGAGGGTGTCGTCCAGGTCGAAGAGGATGGCCGGCGGCAGCTTGGCGGGGGACAGCATCGGACCACTCGGGTTTTCAGACGGTGACCGTGGTTGTATCGCCTGCCGTTGCCGCGTCCAAGTCGACAGGCAGCGGCGGCATTACCGGAGAGGCCCTGAACGTGAGGCGGCCGACGATCCCGGTGCGCTCCAGGGTTCCGTCGAACAGCGCCTTGATGTCCTGGCGCATGACCGCGGGCAGCGGCGTGACGGTGCGGATCATCAGGTCGAGGAGTTCGCTGCGCACCAGTCCGTCGAGCCGGAATGGACCGATGCTGGTCAGGTCCAGGTCGACCAGGAACGCCGTGCCGGGTTTGCCGCTGCGGCCGTCGCGATCGTCGCGGCGCTCGTGCCGGGTCAGCAGGCGGATCGGGCGGCGCTCGTCCCAAGCGACCGGGATCAGAAAGCTGCGCCAGCCGTTCTCGGACGGCTCGGCGGCGCGCTGAAGGGTCTGGAAATCCTCGGACAGGGCGTCCAGCAGGCTGCCGCGACCGGCCAATTCGAGCGCCTGCACCGCGGCTCGGCCCAGCCATGCCCGGACATCGCCACCACGCAGGGCCGACATGAAGAACAGCAGGGACGCGGTCAGCTGGGGCCCCGGGCGGGGCATCGCTTCGACGAGTTGCCGGGCGCCCGCGGCACCGACCTGTTCCTCCAGCGCGCGCAGGGCCGATTCCAAGGCCGGCCATTCCCGAGCCAGCACCGGCAGTGGTGCCGACCGGTCCGGCGCCGAGCCCGAGCGCGACGCCAGGATGTCGAGCGCGATCGGTGTGCCGAGACGCAAATCGGCGCGGGCATCGAGGGCCAGGAAGCCGACCGGCGACTGCACCACCGGGCGTCCCGCGGACGTCAGCCCGGCGATCTGCCCGGCGATACGCGACGGAGCGGCCGAGCCGGGCGATCCGTCGGGCCGCTGCAACCCGGTGATCGCACGGGGCGCGCCGTCGGGCCGGGCAGCAGCCTCAGCGATGGCGGCGATGCGCACGGTCAGCACCGCGCCGTGCGGCAGCATCGTTCGCCCGGCGCCGCCGCCTGCGGTTTCGGCGGCGGCAGCGGTTGCCGGTTGCGCTGGTGCGGCGTTCGACGCGCTGGCGCTCGGCGCCGGTGACGGCAGCGCAACCGATGGCGCCGGGATCGAGCTCACTCCAGCGGTCGCCCCGGCCAGCTGTGGGGATGCCATCGATGGGGACGACCCGGGCTGGGGCGCCGCGACGACAGGACCGGCAGGCGCGGTCGGAGCGGCGGCGGCAGGGCTTGGACTGGCTGCTGGACTGGCGGCAGTCGTCGCCACCGCCGCCGCTGCGGATGGCAGCCCGGGTCCGGCGGGGGTCGGTGGGGCGAGGGGCATCGCCTGGCCGGGGCCGGCGGCTGTTGGCGTGGCAGCGGCGGTCGGTGAGGGGCCGGGGACGACGGTTGCCTGGACGATGCGTCCGACGCTGAGCGGGACCGTCGGCCCCGGGGTTGCCGAGCCGGCGGACACCGCCGGTGTCGGCGGCTGTGGGGCGCTCCTGGGCGGCGGCGCGGCGGTGCCGGTCGCCGTGGGGCCCTTCGCGGTGATGAGGACGACCGGCGGCTGAACCGTGGTGTTGCGGATCTCGATGATCACCGGGGTCCCCGGTCGCAGAAGCTGCGCCAATTGGGCCCGGCTCAGTTCCAGCTGGACCTCGCCCCGGTCGGTGCGGACGGTCACGCGGCCGTCGCCGGACGCGGCGCGCACTTCGCCCTCCACCGAGGAGCCGGCCGGGGCACGCGCGAGTTCGGGAGGTAGCGCCGTTGCGCGGGCCGGGCTGGAGGGGCCGGCTAGGCTGCCGGGTGTTGCAGCGGAGGTGGTGGTGGACGGCGTGGGGGTGGGCGCCGGGGCAGACCCCGACGGTGGCGGCGTCGGAGGGACGTCGGTCACCGGTTCTCCCGCAGGTGCTCAGCTATCGCTTCAACGTCGAGCGCGGCGTCGGCACCGGGGTATCGCACCATCAGCGGCGTCTGGCTGCGGATCGCCTCGATCACCTTGCGGTCGCGGCGGATGACACCGGCCAGCGGCGGTTCGGCCTTCAGGAAGTTTGCGCACGCCTTCCGCAGAGTTTCGTAAGTCCGCTGACCCTCGCCCTTGGTATCGGCGGCGTTAATCACCACCCGGACGTCGGCCGACGGATCGTTGCTCAACGTCACCTTGATAAAGGCGTAGGCATCGGTCAGCGAGGTCGGTTCGGCGGTCGCCACCACCAGGATGATCCCGGCCCGGCCGGACAGCAGGCGAACCGTACGGTCGAGCCCGGCGCCCATGTCCATGACGACGCTGTCGTAGGACCGGCCGAGTTCGATCAACTCGGTTCCGAGGGAGCCCAGGCGGTTCGACGGCAGCTGGGCGAGGTTTCCGGACCCGGAGCGGCCGGCGATGATGTCGAAGCGCCCCTCGTCATAACGGACGCGAGCCTGGGCCAGCGAAAGCCGGCCCCCGAGCACTCCCCCAAGGTCGCGTTGCGGCATCAGACCGAGTTGGATGTCGACGTTCGCCAAGCCAAGGTCGGCGTCGAACAGCAGCACCTTCTCGCCGGCGCGCGATAGCGCGTGGCACAGCGTCACCGAGAACCAGGTCTTGCCGACGCCGCCCTTGCCGGACGCCACGGCGATGATGTTCCGGCCTTTCGCCAGCTTGGAGGGCGGGCCGGCAGGGGTGGGAACGTCGGACGGAACCATCGCGGATCCTTTCGCGTGCGTCATTCGGCGGCCTGATCTCGGGCTGCTGCATACTTAGGAAGCAAGAGCCGCGCCAACGAGACCGGGTTGAGTGGGGCGAGGCCCTCGGCGACGTTCGCGCCGATGCCGACCTCGGTTAAGGCGAGCCGTCCGGCGCTGGCGGCGCTAAGGATACCGCCAAGCCGGCGGGCGATGTCGATCCGTGTCGGCAGCAGCCGGCGGGCGCCCATTCCCGCGTAGGCCTGCGCCAGTTCCGCCGCGTCGAGCGGGTCGCACCCGGCTGCCATGACCAGAACGATTTCGGTCTCGACCGCCGAGATCAGGCGCCGTTGCCGGTTGGCGTCATCCGGGTCGAACGGGTTGCCACCGGCGCAGTCGACCAGGACCAACGATCCGGGCTTGGCCGCGGCCACCGCGTCACGAAGCTCGGCGGCTGTGGCGGCGCGCTGCAGGTCGATCTCGAGAAGGCGGGTGAAGGCGTGCAGCTGCTCGTAGCCGCCGGCGCGCTGGGTGTCGGTGGTGATCACGCTGACCGGACGGCGATTCATCACCGCGCGGGTGGCGAGCTTGGCGGTGGTGACGGTCTTGCCGGCGCCTGGCATGCCGACCAGCACCACCGGACGCTTCCCCGATACCGGGGATCGGCTGGAACTTGAAGTGCTGGTCCAGCGCTCCGGCGAGCGCCAGCAACGGATCGTCGGCGTCGAGAGATCCGGCGGCGCGGGTGAGGCGATCCGCGAGCTCGGCCGGGACGTTGTGGTGGGCGAGGGCGTCGGCGATCTCGTCGAGCGGATCGGCGTCATCGTCGATCTGGTCGTAGTCGTAGTGATCCTCGTCCTCGATGGCCTCGATGGCGGCGGTGATCCGAACGCCGAGCCCGCCGTCACCCTTCTGCGTCGACACGATGATGGCATCGGCGCCGAGGTGCGTCTTCACCAGTTGCATCGCCTCGGCCATCGAGGGAGCGGTGAAGGTCTTCAGGCGCATCGGCCGGCTCCGACAGACGCCGATCGGCGCGGCCCAGACGGACCTTCCGACGTCGGCGAAGCCAAGTGGGCTCCGCCGTCGCCCCCGCGGCGTGGTTCCAGCTTCTCAGTCCCCGTCATATCTGCCCGAGCGTGCGGATCTTGGCCTTCGGGTGAATCTCGTTCTGTGACATTACCACGGTCTGCGGCCGGAAACGCTCGATGATCGATCGCACGTAGGGGCGGATCATCGGCGAGGTCAGCAGGCAAGGTTGCTCGCCCATGGCGGTGTACTTGTCGAACTGATGGCGGACGGTCGTGATGAACTGTTGCAGCCGGCTCGGAGCCATCGAGAGCTGGCGGTCATCGCCGGTGCCGACCAGCGCCTCCGCGAACGACTGCTCCCAGTCCGGCGACAGCGACACCAGCGGAATTACGCCGTTCTCGTCGGCATTGGCCTCACTGATCTGGCGGGCCAGTCGTGCCCGGACATGCTCTGTGATGGTCGAGACGTTGCGACTGTAGCCGGCCGCCTCCGCGACCCCCTCGAGGATCGTCGGCAGGTCGCGGATCGATACCCGCTCGGCCAGCAGGTTCTGCAGCACGCGCTGCAGGCCGCCGACTGATATCTGCGCCGGGACCACGTCCGCCACCAGCTTCTGGTGGCGGTCGCCCATCTCGTCGAGCAGCTTCTGGGTCTCGCCGTAGGACAGCAACTCCGACATGTTGTCGCGCACCAGTTCCGTCAGGTGCGTGGTGATGACGGTGGACGGGTCGACCACGGTGTAGCCCTTGAACAGAGCCTCCTCGCGAAGATCCGGCGCGATCCACATCGCTGGCAGACCGAAGGTCGGCTCCTTGGTGTCGGTGCCGGGCAGATCGATCTTGCCGCCGGTCGGATCCATCACGAGCAGCCGGTTCGGCCGCAGTTCGCCGCGGCCGACCTCGATCTCCTTGATGCGCAGAATGTAGGTGTTGGCGCCGAGCTGCAGGTTATCCTGAATTCGGACCTGCGGCATGATGAAGCCGCATTCTGTCGCGAGCTGGCGGCGCAACGCCTTGATCTGGTCGGTCAGCCGCTGACCGTCGGCCGCCTCGTTGATCAGGGGCAGCAGGCCGTAGCCGAGTTCGAGGCGGATCAGGTCGATCTGCAGGGCCGAGGCGATCGGCTCCTCCGGCGGCGGCGCGGCGGCGGCCGTCTCCGCTCCAATTTCCTCGGCGACCTTGGCCTCCTCCTTGCCGCGCCAGATGAAGTACGCCGCCCCGCCCGTGATGACCGCGATCAACAGGAACGGGATCATCGGGATGCCCGGCAGCAGCGACATGATGACCATGAGCCCGGAGCTCATCATCAGCGCCTTCGGGTAGCCGCCGAGCTGGCCGAACACCGCCTCGTCCGGCGATCCCTCGGTGCCGCCCTTGGTGACCAGCATGCCGGCCGCGGTCGACACGATGAGGGCGGGGATCTGGCTGACCAGCCCGTCGCCGACGGTCAGGATGGTGTAGGTCATCGAGGCGTCGCCGAACGACATGCCCTGCTGGGCCATGCCGATGATCATGCCGCCTACGACGTTGATGACGGTGATCAGCAGCCCGGCGATCGCGTCGCCGCGCACGAACTTCGAGGCGCCGTCCATGGAGCCGAAGAAGCTGCTCTCCTGGCTCAGCTCTTCCCGGCGGCGGCGGGCATCGTCCTCGGTTATCAACCCGGAGGACAGGTCGGCGTCGATCGCCATCTGCTTGCCGGGCATCGCGTCCAGGCTGAACCGGGCCGACACCTCGGCGATGCGCCCGGAGCCCTTGGTGATGACGATGAAGTTCACCAGCACCAGGATCGCGAACACGATCACGCCGATGACCGGGTTGCCGCTCATCATGAAGTTGCCGAACGCCTCGATGACCCGCCCCGCGGCGTCGGTGCCGGTATGGCCCTCGCCCAGGATCAGTCGGGTCGACGCCAGGTTCAGCGCCAGTCGCATCATCGTCGCGATCAGCAGAATTGTCGGAAAGGCGCTGAAGTCGAGCGGTCGGCGGATGAACATGACGGTCATGAGGATCAGGACCGAAAACACCAGCGAGATCGCCAGACAGAAGTCCAGCAGCCAGGTCGGCATCGGCAGGATGAGCACCGACAGGATGACGATGACGCCTGTCGCCAGCAGGATGTCGCCGCGCCGCAGCGCCTCGCCGATGCTGCTGAGCGAGGGCAACGGCATGCCGCCGCCCGGCCCCCGGTTGCCGCCGCCCTGTCCGGACGTCTCCGCCATCGTTCAGATCGCTCCCGCCCGCCGCCCGTCGATCAGGCCGTCGCCCGGTCACCGTCGCCCGGCGCCGGCACCTCGTAGCCCTCGTCCGTGAACTGCTTGACCTTGTTGCGCAAGGTCCGGATCGAGATGCCCAGGATGTTGGCGGCGTGGGTCCGGTTGCCGAGGCAATGGCCAAGCGTGTCGATGATCAGGTCACGCTCGACGTCGGCGACCGTGCGGCCGACCAGGCCCGAGGTGCCGCCGCCGGTGGCCGCCGCCGACGGTGCCGCTGCCGGCGGCGGTGCCAAGTGGCCGTGGCTCGCGGGAGGCGCGGCGGCTGGCCGGGCAGCCGACGCGATGTGTTCGCCGGTCAGCAGGATCGCCTCGGGACCGATCACGTCGCCGCTGGCGAGCAGCACGGCGCGGTGCAGGGTGTTCTCGAGCTCGCGCACATTGCCGCGCCAGTGATGGCCTTCGAGCCGCTGCAGGGCAGGCTCCGACAGCGCGCGGGCGGCAACGCCGTTGGCCTCGGCGTACTTCTTGCCGAAATACTCGGCCAGCGCCCGGATGTCCGCAGGCCGCTCGCGCAGGGCCGGCAGCTGCAGGTTGAACACGTTGAGCCGGAAATACAGGTCCTCCCGAAATTTGCCTTCCCGGACATGCTGGTCGAGATCCCGGTTGGAGGTCGCGATAAGCCGGATGTCGATCTTTACCGGGCTGCTGCCGCCGACCCGGTCGATCTCCCGTTCCTGAATCGCGCGCAGCAGTTTGGCTTGCAGGCGGATGTCCATCTCGCTGATTTCGTCGAGCAGCAGCGTGCCCTTGTCGGCCTCCTCGAACTTTCCGATCCGGCGGGCGACGGCGCCGGTGAAGGCGCCTTTCTCATGGCCGAACAGCTCGGACTCCAGCAGGTTGTCGGGAATCGCCGCGCAGTTGACGGACACGAACTTCTCGTTGGCGCGCCGGGACTTGGAATGCAGGTAGCGGGCCAGCACTTCCTTGCCGGTGCCCGACTCGCCGGTTACCAGGACGCTGGCGTCGGACGGGGCGATCTGGTCGGCGAGCTTGAGCACCCCGGCCATCACCGGATCCCGGAACACGACCGCGTTCTGCTCCTCCGCGACCGCTGCCAGAACGGCGGCGATCAGTTCCGGATTCGGCGGCAGCGGGATATACTCCTTGGCGCCGGCACGGATCGCTGCCACCGCCGTCTCGGGATCGCTCTGGATGCCACAGGCGACCACCGGCGTGTTCATGCGCTCCTGCTTCATCTGCTTCATGAAGCGGGCGATGGGCTGGCGGATATCGATCATCACCAGGTCGGCGCCGGGCCCATCGCGGAGGATCTTCAGGCCACCCTCGATGTTGTCGACGTGGCTGACCTTCGCGCCACGCTGCATGGCGATCTGCCCGGCGGTGGTGATGTGGCCCTCCAGGGTTCCAACAATCAACAAACGCATCGCGTCGCTCCGGATGTCACGAGTAGTGGTCCAGCCGCTGCCACGGCGGCAGCACGGTGTTCAGCAGCGTCTCGAGCTGCCGCGGGTTCTCCTGGCGGGCGATCGAGCTGGCCGCCACCATGTAGATCTGCTGAATCTGCCGCTCGTCGGCGGCGTTCCGATCGACCTTCGCGGCCACTGGCGCGAACACCATGTAGGCCAGGACCGCGCCGTAGAACGTGGTCAGCAGCGCCACCGCCATCGCCGGGCCGATCGCGTTCGGGTCCTTGAGGTTGGCCAGCATCTGCACGAGTCCGACCAGAGTGCCGATCAGTCCCATTGCCGGTGCCACTTCCGCAGCGCGGCGCAGCACGTTGGCCGACCGGGTCAGACGCTCGGACGTCGCCTCGATCTCGGTTCCGAGCATTGCCTCGATCTTCTCCGGTGACGTACCGTCGACCGCCATCGCGATCGAGCGCTGCAGGAACGGCTCGCCGGCCAGTTGCGGCAGCACATGGTCGAGCGCGAGGATGCCGTTGCGGCGGGAGATTTCCGCCAGGCTCAGAGCCCGCTCGCAGGCGCGTCGGGTGTCGCGGGTCGGCGGGAACAGCGTGCGCCCCAGCAGCGGGATCACGGCGAACACCTCGCCGATCGAGAACGACACCATGGTCACCGCGAAGCTGCCGAGCAGAACGATCAGCACCGAGGGGAAGTCGAGGAACGAGCGCAGCGAGTCGCCGAGCGTCATGGCCGCGCCGATCAGCAGGAACGCCGATGTCAGGCCGATCAGCATCGCGCCGTCGACGGTGGTTCCGCTCGACGGCACGTCATAGCTGATCGATCCGCCGCCGCGCGGCGCGGCGTGCTCGGCTCCGTCCGCCATGTCCCCCGCTCCGTTCTCAGGCTGGTCGGTCGGCCTTGATGATTTCGGTCATGGTAACGCCGAGCCGTTCATCGACGATCACGACCTCGCCGCGCGCGACAAGCCGATTGTTCACGTAGATATCGATGGCTTCCCCGACCTTGCGGTCGAGTTCCACCACCGCTCCCCGTCCGAGCTTGAGGAGCTGGCTGACCTGCATGCTGGTCTTGCCGAGTACCGCCGACACCTGGACCGGGATGTCGTACACCGCTTCGAGTTCGCGCGCGGTGATCTGACCCTTGCCGTCGTCGGCGTACACCTCCTCGGGCTCATCCCTGGCCATCGCGGCCGCCATGTCGTCGTCGTCGAGGTCCGTCAGGTTGAGGTCGTTGTCGGACATGAAGTCCTCCTTGGTCAGTTGGGCCGGTCGGCGTCGCCGGCCGGCACGGCCCCGTCATCGTCGGTTTCACCCCCGGGTCGTCCGGGCCGGCTGCGCGCCGGCTGCCCGGCCAGCGCCCGGTCCACGATCTGGTCGATCTGCTGCCAAGTGTCGTCGAGCGACCGTTCGACGGCGCCGGCTTGCCAAGACACGCGGCAGTCGTCGGCCGGAAGGTCGGGGTCGCCGACCAGCACCACCTGGCCCTCATAGCCCACGCGCGAAGCCATCAGGGACACCTTGTCGCGCAGCGCATCCTCGAGCGCCGGGGCGACCCGGATCATCACCTTAGGCTGCTCCGTCAGAAAGCCGAAGGCCTCCCTGATCACCCGCTCGACTTCGGGAAGCTCGCGGTCCCGCGACAGTTCCGGGGAGAGCTTGCGGACCAGCGCGACAGCCAGCCGGAGCGCATCGGTCTCCATGGTCCGGGCCCAGGCGGCGTGCTCGTCGAACACCTTGGGAAGGCGCGAGAACATGGCGTCGAGCGTGCGGGCGACCTGCTGCTCGATCCCGGCCATGGCATCGGCCATGCCTTCCTGGCGACCGGCGGCGTGGGCCTCCGTCCGCGCTTGCTCCATGTCCTCGACGCTGAACGTGGGGGGCCGGCTGCTGGCGGCTGCCCGGGCGGCGGCGCGCTTGGCCTGCTCGGCCGCCTTGCGGCGTTCGTCGGCGCCCTCGTCGAAACTGTAGTCGAAGGTGAACGGAGTCCCACGCGCCATGTTCAGGGCCTCCACTGGAAGTCAGGCACCATCGACGACGGCATCATTGGGCTTCCTGGTACATCCAGTTCCGGATGATCGCGACGGCCTCTTCCGGATGCTTGTCCACGATCTCGCCGATCTTGCGCAGGGACGAGGCTCGAACGCGGCCTTCGACCTGGTTGATGTCGATCATCTGGTCGAGAAGGCTCTCCTCGCCATCATCCTCGCCGTCCAGCAGCTCGGCCATGTCGGCGGTGGCACCCGGGCCCGCCAACTGGGCAAGCTGGCCGTCCTGTCCGATCAGCCCGCCGCCGCGTGCGAGGGTGGTCGGCATGCTCTCGAACAGCCGGGTCAGTACCGGGCGGACCACCAGCAGGATGACCAGCAGACCGACAACCGCCAGGACGAGCACCTCGGCAAGCTGCAGGAACTCCTCCTTGGAGATCCCGAACAGGAACGCCCCGTCGTCGACCTCGGTTGGTTCGAGCCTGACAAACTCCATGTTGACGACTTCCACGGAGTCGCCGCGGTCGGCGCGGAAGCCGATCGCCGACCTGACCAGCGTCTCGATCTGTTCGAGCTGCTCGGGGGTCCGCGGGACGTAGACACGCTCGCCGTTGTCGTTGCGGGTGTAGGTGCCGTCCACCAGGACGGCGACCGACAGGCGCTGGATCTCACCGGATTCCCGCGTGCGCTGCCGCACGGTGCGTGAGATTTCGAAGTTGACGGTTTCTTCGGTCCGGTTGTTTGAGGTCTGCGAGGTTGCTCCGCCGGCGCCCCCGGCCTCGGCCTCGGGTAGGTTGTTCTCGACCGTGACAGCGTCGTCGCGGGCGGTCTCATTTGATTGTGAGCGGTCGTCGATGGTCTGGGTCGAGCGGGCGACCTGGGTGTCCGGATCGTACTGCTCGGAGTTCTCCACCACCCGGCCATAGTCGAGCTCGGCGGCGACTTCGGCCCGGACCCGGCCGAGTCCGACGGTGCGCTCGACCATTTCCTCGACCGAGCGTCGCAGCCGGTTCTCGTAAGCGATCTTCATTTCCTCGGCGTTGAGGAGGGCAAGCGAACTCTGGGCGTCGTCGCCGAAGCCACGGGCAAGCAACTCGCCGCGGTCGTTCATGATCGACACGCCCTCCGGCTTCAACTCGGGGACAGCTGCGGCGATCAGGTGCTGAATGGCAAGCACCTGCTCCTTGCCAAGGCTGAGATTGCCAGTGAGTTGCAGGACGACGGATGCGCTGGGGTTTTGGCGTTCGCGCGAGAACAGTTCGCGGCGCGGCAGAACCAGATGAACGCGGGCGCCGCGAACGTTGCGCATCGAACTGATCGTGCGGCTCAACTCTCCCTCGAGCGCGCGCACCAGGTTGACGTTCTGTACGAAGCTGGTGGTGCCCAGACCCTGGCTCTTATCGAACAACTCGTAGCCGACCGATCCGCCGCCCGGCAGGCCCTGTTCGGCCAGCGTAACACGCAGCCGCAGCACGTCTTCCCCGGGCACGAACACCTGGGTGCCGTTAGCCTTCAACTGGTAGGGAATCTCCCTGGTCTCCAGTTCGCGCACGATCTGGCCGGCGTCCGAGGGATCGAGGTCGGCGTAAAGCAGCGACATGCTGCCGGTCGACAGCCGCGACACCAGGAATATGAAAAAGCCAATCACAGCGATGCCGGTTCCGACCAGGGCGGCAAGACGCACCGGTCCAAGGTTCCGGATCAGGTCTGCGAAGGGATTCATGGTCCATTACTCCCCGCGAGGCCGGCTGCCAGGCAGCATCAGCCGTTCCCCTAAAAGCATAAAATTTTATACAAAATCATTGGAGCTTTGAAAAGGCCTCACCCGGCAATTTTTTCCTAGCAACGTTATCACCACTTTCTATAAAAAAGAACAATGAATTAGAACTGAACGTTGCGGCTACGGGTGAACTGACCCTGCCGCTGTCGGCAGGAGCGCGGGAATGCGCGGCAAGAGCGGAAAGCCCGTGCGACCGCCGCGGGCAAACAACGGCGGGACCCCGTGGGTCGCTTCCGGCGACAGCCGGGGGGTCCGGCACGCGCAGATCATCGTGGCGGCCATGGCCGCCCTCGACCGTGGCGACGTGGCGACGGCCAAGACCGGTTTCCGTCAGGTCCTGGACGAAAACATCGAGCATCCGGACGCGTTGCTCGGGATGGGACTGGTGGCGCGCGGCCTCAGACAGTTGGAGACCGCGGCCGAGCTCATCCGCCGCGCCATTCGAGGCAATCCCAGATCGGCCGCCTATTGGTCGAACCTCGGGAACGTACTGCAGGATCTCGACCGCTGGCAGGAAGCGGTCGACGCGCACAACCAGGCGGTCCGCCTCGCTCCCAAGCACGCCGCGATCCGCCAGAACCTTGCCAGCGCCCTCAATATGGTCGACCGCTCCTACGAGGCGCTCCCGCACTTCCGGGAGGCGCTTCGCTTGAACCCGGAGTCGGTGGACGCCGCCGTCAACTACGCGACGGTCCTGGCGCGGATCGGGGAGTACGCGACCGCCGACCGGTACTTCCGTCAGGCGTTGGCCAGGGCGCCGGACGAGCCGATCGCCAACTTCCACTACGGCGGCAACCTGATCTGGACGGGCCGATGGGCCGAGGGTTGGCCGCGGTACGAATCGCGTTTCCGCGCCGCCAGCTACGGCGCGCCCTCGCATCTGCTTGCGGTCTCGCAGGAGCTTCCAGAGCGTCTGGACGGCAAGCGGATCTTCCTCTACCGCGAGCAGGGAATCGGTGACGAGATCCGTTTCGCAACGATGGTTCCGGACGTGGTGGCGCGGGGCGGCGACATCACCCTGGAAGCTTCGCCAAAGCTGTCGGCACTGCTGCAACGCTCGTTCCCGTCGGTGCGGGTGGTGCCGGCGCCGTTCCGAGACGCCGACATCGGCGTCGAGCGGTTCGACATCGCCATGCCGACCGGAAGCCTCGGCCGGCACCTGCGCATGGACGTCGGCCGGTTCCCACGCGACCGTGTCCTGCTGACGCCGGATCCCCCGCGAGTGGCGGAGTTCCGGCAACGCATGGCCGCTATCGGACCCGAGCCGAAGGTCGGGATCTCGTGGCGCAGCGTCTCCCGAGGCCGCCTGCGGAGCCAGTTCTACGCTTCGGTAGCGGATCTCGAGCCGATCCTGCGGTTGCGCGGAGTGAGCTTCATCAACCTCCAGTACGACGATTGCGCTGCTGAACTCGCCGAGATCGGCGAGCGCTTCGGCGTGACCGTTCACGGCGTCGAGGATCTTGATTTGTTCGACGACCTCGACGGGTCGGCGGCGTTGACGGCGGCGCTCGACTTCGTGGTCAGCGCCAACACCTCGGTCGCCACAATCGCTGGCGGGGTGGGGGTGCCGGCGGTGGAGTTCTGCGGCCGGCCGATCGCCGACGGCTATCCGATTGCTGGTCGGGATCCGTGGTTCCCGTCGACCGTGCCGGTCGGCAAACGAATCGCTCATCCCTGGGAGCGGACGATGCGGCGGATCGCGGACATCGTCGCCGAACACCTGCGTTCGGAAGGCCAGGGATAGGGCGATTATTGGGGGCCAGTCTGGCCGGAGCGGCGGACTCCGCGGTACTGCTGCAGGCGGGTCGCCCGCAGCCCCCTGACGCCGTACCGGTCGATCAGGCGATGCCATGACTCCAGTTCCTCGACCGAAAGGTTCCAGCGCTCGCACGCCTCCTCCGCGGTCAGCAGCCCGCCGCGAACAGCGGACACGACTTCGGCCTTTCGGCGCATCACCCATCGGGTGGTGTCCGGCGCCGGAAGATCCTCGATGCCGATCGGTGTTCCGTTGGGGCCAGTCACGCTGGTCGGCCGGGAATCTTGGGTCTGGATGGCGGCCTGTCCGCTCATGACCGTCGGGTGTTGTTTGAAGTTCCAGGTCAGAGTGCCTGGACCCTCTTAACAAACGCCTAATGAGCAGCCTGTCCCGGTCGAACTCGTTTCGGCCACGCACGAAAAAAATACCCCGGCCACTGGCCGGGGCAGTTCGCGCGGTATCGATCGGGTGATGAGGCGTCAGCGCTTGACGCGGATGATTTCCTCCAGTAGCTCGTCACCGGTTGTGATGAGCTTAGTGGCCGCCGAGTAGGCGCGCTGGGTGATGATCATGTCGGTGAACTCTTCGGACAAGTCCACGGTCGATTGCTCAAGCGCCTGCGCCTCGATCAGACCGACGCCCTGCAGGCCCGCCTCGGTCAGCACCAGGTCGCCCGATCTCGATGACAGCGAGTAGGCGTTGCCATTCTCGCTGTTGAGGTCGTTCGGCGCCGGCACCGTGGCGACCGCCAGCTTGTAGATTGGCCTGGTTTCGCCGTTGGCAAACAGCGCGGTTACGAAGCCCTGGTCGTCGATGTCGACGCCGGTCAGGGCAGAGGGCCCGGAGCCGTCCTGGTTCAGCAGGGACGCGCTGTAGTCGTCGGCGAACTGGCTGAGGCCGGTGGTTTGGTCGAAATTCCCCCAGTTGATGGTGATGTTCGAGGCGTTGGCGCCGGTGTTGAAGATGCCGATGGAGATCGCCACTGCCGTAGAGCCGGTGTTGCCGGTGCCGCCAACGGAACCATCGACCGATTCCAGCGTGCCGTCGCCGTTGAACAGGATGGTGTTGGCGCCGCCGAGGATGTCGGCGGTGGTGGTGCCGTCGTCGTTGGTGACGTCGATCGTGTAGGTCCAGGTGTTGTTCACCGCCGACTTGGTCCAGTTGACGGTCAGCAGATGGTCGACGCCGAGCGAGTCGAAGATCGTCAGGTTGGTGGTCTCGACCGCGCCGGTCGACGCGGCGGCCGGCAGGTTGGCCGACAGCGTGAGGTTCTGAGTCTCGTTGGCGGTCGAGGTGAAGCCCGCCAGGTTCACCGTCTCCAGGCTGGTGAGCAGGTCCTGGGTGTTGGCGTTCAGGATGTTGCCGTTCTGGTCGGTCGCCCAGCCCTGCAGGAAGTAGCCGGCGGTGTTGGCCAGGTGGCCGTCCTCGTCCGGCACGAACGAGCCGGCGCGGGTGAACAGGTAGCGGTCGTTGACGCCCGGCTCCGCCGCCTCGTTCACGACGAAGAAGCCGTTGCCGATCATCGAGACGTCGGTCGTCGACGTGGTGCCCTGGATCAGGCCCTGTGCTTGCGGGTCGATGAACGGCTTGGCGATCACGCCGCCCGGCGAGTAGCGCTTGGTACTGATCGATTCCGTCACCAGCGTCTCGAACCGGCCGCGGGTCGCCTTGTAGCCAACGGTGTTAACGTTGGCGATGTTGTCCGAGATAATTCCGAAGTTCGTTGACTGCGCGGCCAGCGCCGACACACCCGAGAACATACCGCCGTAGATGCTCATTTTTGTTACCCCAGGTTGTGCACCCGATTCCGACGGGTGACTGAGAGGGTTGCTTGGTAGCTTTTTGCCGTATCCGTGCCGGTCGCGTTATGACGACGCGGCGGGTTCCCTGACCGCGACGATCTTGGTGACCTCGATCGCGAGATCGCCGACCAGCACGAAGTTGCCGGTGGCGTCCGATGCCGCGCCGCTGACCCGGCCGGTGATGTCGGTTTCCGCCTGGATCGAGTTCTTGCTCTTGTCCATGGCGTCGACCCGGAAGGTGTATTGGCCCGCCGCCGCCGGGTTCCCAAGGTCGTCGAGGCCGTCCCAGACTATCGAGTGGCGCTGCGCCGACTTCTCGCCTTCCATGGTCCGAATAACCTTGCTGTCGGCGTCGAGCACATTGATCTTCAGCGTGTCGGCGCTCTTCTCCGGCGTGTAGCCGAAGGTGATCGGCGAGCCCGAGTAGATGGTCGTGCTGTCGGTGAACTGGATGTCCTTGCCGATGTAGCTGACCGCCGATGCCGCCGACTGGGAATTGAGCAGCATGATCATCTGCTCGAGGTTGGTGTTCTGGGCGATCTGCTGCTCGACGTTGGCGAACTGCACGAGCTGGTTCGTCATCTCGGCGTTGTCCATCGGATCGAGCGGATCCTGGTTCCGGAGTTGCGTGGTCAGCAGGGTCAGGAACATGTCGAAATCGCTGTTCAGCTTGCTGAGCGAGCCGGACGATTTCGTGCCGGCCGCGCCGACAGCATCAAGGGTGTTCATGACTCGCCTCCTCAGGCCACTAGGTCGTAGCTGCCGTCGGAGCGTTGTCCGCCGGGTTCGCCCGCGAGGGCGGTGTCGGTGTCACCATTGTCTGGATGGTCGTCGACCGGGGTCGACGATCCGGCCAGTGCCGGCTCACGGTCCCCGTTGCCCTGCGGCTGGCCGTTGCCGCCGCGCAGATCGAAGGACAAGGAACCCTGGTCGGTCTTCAGCCCGGCCTCCTGCAGCGCCTTTTCCAGGGCGCGCGAGTCGCGCTGAAGCATGTCAAGCGTCTCGGGCTTTTCGGCGCTGATGGTCGCGCGGACCAGCCCGTCGCGGCCGAGTTCGAGCTTCACATCGACCTTGCCGAGTTCCTCGGGATTGAGGCGGATGGTGACGCGGTCGCCGCCGCCCGCGGCGGTGCCGGCAAGTTTCACGGCGACCTGGTCGACCGCGGTGCCCGAAGCGGCACCGGGTCGACCCTGGGCGGTCGCCTCCGCCCGTGAGGCCATGGCGGTTGGTAGAGTGCTCTGGGGTCCGCCTGGCCCGGCCGTGAACGCTGTGCTCGCGAGCGATCCGGTGGCGCTGCCCGTAGACGCGCCGACGCTGCCCGATCCCTGCAGCGGCGGGCGTGCCGTGCGGGTCGCGAGAATTTCCTGGAACTGGGCGCGGGCGGCGTCGCCGCCAAAACCGCGCTGGCCGATCGTCGCGGCCCCGAAGGCGAAGCCGCCGCCGGCCGCTGTCTGGCCACCGTTCTGCTGTCCGCCGCTCTGTCCGCCGTTTTGGCCGCCATTCTGCTGGCCACCAGCCTGGCCGTCGCCGCCGTTGCCGCCAGACTGGTTGCCGGATTGGGCGTTGCCGCCGTCTGACCCGACAAACAGCGGCTGTCCGCCGCCGACGTGCAGCGCCGCTCCGCTCGAGGCCGCGGCCGAACCGGCCGCTTTGGGGCCCGCCTCGCCGGCCACCGCCATGTGAGCCTGCACCAGCACGGCCGACGAAACGCCCTGGGTCCGGGCGGCGACCGGAGCGGTTTCCACGGACACCTTGGCGTCGCCGAGGCTTTCAAAGCTTCCGTGCGCCTTGGCGGGGTCGGAGGACGTTCGGCTCGCTGCCGTGAAAGTGGCGGCGGGGTTGGCGCTCCCCAGGTTCGACGCACCCGCCGCCGCAGCCGAGGCCGCGCCGCTCCGATTGCCGGCGTTGACCTGCGGGACGCTCGCCGGGGCGGACATCGGTGCGGTCAGGGTCGGCTGGGCTGCCGGCGCTGTGGATCGTGGGGGAATCTCTACAGCGGCGGGCGCAGTGTTAGGGCTGTTGGTGTCTGCGCCTCTGCCCGTTGCGGACGGGGGGACGGCCGGGATCGGGGCCGCGGCCGGGGTTGACGTTGACGTTGACGTTGACGTTGGCACAGGCGGCAGGTCCGGGCCGGTCCCGGCGGGCGCCGTCGGTTGAACGCTGGGGGGCGTCGCGGCGACGGTGGCTCCGATAAAGGCCGGCGCGGTTATCGGTGGCGGAACGACCGGCAGGGCGACCAGCTCAACCGGGCCATGAGCATGACGGCGACGGCTCTTGGCGGCGTCGTTGACGTCGGCTGCCTGGTCGGCAGCGTGGGCCTCGTCAGCGTCCGCTTCCCTTGGCTCATCCACCGATCGCGGTGCATCGGCCGGTTTCTCGCGGCGTCCCTCGGAGCGATGGGGTTCGTCGGAGCGATCGGGTTCGGTCGGCGAGAAGTGCGCCATCAGCTCCATCACCCCACGGAACCCGCTGTCGCCGTCGTCGCGGCGACGCGCCGTGCCAGTCGTTGCGTGGGCGGCTCCCGGGTGCAGCGGCGTGAGGTCCATGGTGTCACCTGTCCAGTCGTGGTCCCCAGGGTGGGAGCAATAACCGGACCACAGCGTTCCAGGTATTGATATCGGGTAAAATCAATAATTTAACGACCATCGTCGGGATCGGGTTCGGCAGGATTTGCCGGACTGGGCAGTTCCTGCCGACGCGCCGGAGCAGGGGTTGCCGGGTGCCGGCGCCGGCGCCGGCGCGGGGGCTTTCCCCTGGCCGGGGATCCAGCTGTTGACGGCGGCGGCGGCCTGGTTTCCGGCGGCCGGTACGGTTCCTGCAAACGCCTGTCCAGGTCCGGAATGTATATAGAGATAATTTTAGATAATTTTTGCTAAAATCATTGACAATACCGTTCAGCCCGTGTTTGATGACCAACAGGACGGACTAGCACCGTCCCAGGTCGGCAAAACGCCGACGTCAACCTTAGAAAGAGGATGAAGACAATGGCCGTTCAGAACTCGATCAACACCAACGTGGGTTCCTTCGTGGCTCTCCGTAACCTCAACACAGTCAACAAGAAGCTGGACATCACCCAGAATCGCGTTTCGACCGGTTTGAAGGTTGCGGGCGCGCTCGACGACGCCTCGAACTTCTCGATCGCCCAGGGCATCCGGGGTGAGTTGAGGGCGATCGGCGCCGTCACGCAGGGCCTGAACACTGCCAAGGGTATTGGCAAGGTCGCGATCGCTGGCACCACCGCGATTTCCGACCTGCTGCAGAACGTTCGCAGCAAGCTGACCGAGCTCTCCAACGAGGGCATCACCACGGCGCAGCGCGGCATCCTGGAAGAAGACCTCAACCAGCTGTTGTCGCAGGCGGCGAACTTCATCGACAACGCCGTGTTCAACGGCGTGAACCTGCTGGATACCGCCGGCGCCAGCCCGGACATCAACACACTGTCGAACCTGTCCGGTGGCACGCTGACGCTGTCGAACGCCGACCTGCGCACCCAGGTCCTCTCGCTGGCGGGGGCGTCGTTCGCGAACGCCTCGGCGGCGCAGGCGGTCCTGTCCACGCAGTACACGGCGCTCGAATCGGTGGTGAACTCGGCTCTGGGCACGCTGGGTGCGGAAGTCCGCGCTCTGGAACTCCAGACCACCTTCCTGGAGCAGATCTCGGACGCGACCGACGAAGGCTTGGGCAACATCGTGGACGCCGACCTGGCCCGCGAGTCGGCCAAGCTGACCTCGTTCCAGGTCCAGCAGCAGCTGTCGATCCAGACGCTGGGAATCGCCAACCAGCGGCCGCAGACCCTCCTGGGCCTGTTCGGCTAAGCGGCGGGCGCACGGGACGCGGGGTGGGGCGGTCGCTCCACCCCGTCATCCCTTCAAAAGTGAGAGAAAGGAGACGCGACGACAGTCGAAATTTCTCAGGTAACGATTAGTTAACCGACTAAATACCCTTTCGGATTTGCCTTCTGGCCTCGCCGTCGCGCGCGCAGTCGACCGTAAAATATTCGGTTGACTCGCTGGCGCGTGCGGCGCAGATTCTGAGGTGCTCTTGGGTTCGCCCCGCTTCTGGGCAAAATGCCCAACCTTAGAAAGAGGAGGCCAAAATGGCTGTTCAGAACTCAATCAACACCAATCCGGGCGTTTTCGTGGCGCTTCGGACTTTGAATAGCGTAAACCGTAACCTTGATGTCGCTCAGAACCGTGTTTCGACCGGACTGAAGGTTTCCGGCGCGCTCGACGATGCTTCGAACTTCGCTATCGCCCAGGGCATCCGGGGCGAATTGAAGGCGATCGGCGCCGTCACGCAGGGCCTCAACACGGCCAAGGGAATCGGCAAGGTGGCGGTTGCAGGAACCACTGCGGTTTCAAACCTTCTGACCGACATCCGCAGTAAGCTGACTGAGCTTTCCAACGACGGAATCACCACGAATCAGAGGGCGATCCTCGAGGAAGACTTCAACCAGCTGGTTTCGCAGGCCGCTAACTTCATCGACAACGCCGTGTTCAACGGGGTGAACCTGCTGGATACAGCTGGCGCCAGTCCGGCCATCAACACATTGTCGAACCTGACCGGTGGCTCGCTGACGCTGTCTAACGCTGATCTGCGAACTCAGGTGCTCTCGCTGGCAGGCGCGTCGTTCGCGAACGCCTCGGCGGCGCAGGCGGTCCTGTCCACGCAGTACGCGGCGCTTGAGTCGGTGGTGAATACCGCCCTGGGCACTCTCGGTGCTGAGGTTCGTTCGCTCGAGTTGCAGACTCAATTCCTCGAGCAGATTTCGGATGCAAACGAGGAAGGCCTGGGCAACATCGTCGACGCCGACCTTGGGCGCGAATCGGCCCGATTGACGTCGCTGCAGGTTCAGCAGCAGCTCTCGATCCAGACGCTCGGTATCGCCAACCAGCGTCCGCAGAGCCTGCTCGGCCTGTTCCGATAAGTCGGAGTTCATCGCTACACTCCCGAGCCGGGCAGCCCTGCTGCCCGGCTCTTCTGTTTTGTGGAATGGCGATTTTCTGTCGCCTTCGCGCTCACACGGGCAGCCGGAACCGGTCGAACGCCCGGCTGGCGAGGCGCCGCATCGCCGCTTCCCAGTGCTCGCCGTTCTGACGGAAAACGCGCTCGACGGACGGGTGCCAGGGCGACCGTGCGCACCCAAGCATTGCCCAATTGGAGGCATTGCCGAAGCCGACGGTTGGGGCCCCCAGGGCCCCCGCCAGCGCCAGAACGGCAGTATCCGCCGACAGAACCCCGTCGAGCGCGGCAATCAGGGCCGCCACGCCATCCAGATCGTCCCGTCGGTCGAGGTCGGGTGGCACCAGGATCGGATCGTCGCCCCTCTGCGCCGCTTCCGCCAATTCCGCATCGATGCCGTCGTATTGCAGCGCCACGAGCCGGTATCCGGGCGCGCGCAGCAGCGACCGGCAGTCGCGCAGCGTCGGATAATGCTTTGCCCGGTCACCTGTCATCAGACCCGAGCGCCAACAGAAGCCGAGCCGGCTTTGTCCCGGCGCTACCGCATCCAGCCATTCCCGGTGCCTGGCGATTTTCACGGGATCGGGCGCCAGATACCTGCCGCCGCTCGGAAAGGCGGCGATCGTCTGGCGGAATACCGCCGGCAAGTCCCCTGCGGCGGTCCAGTGGGTGGCCGCGAAATCGGCCGATCGCCGGGCGCCGTCGATCGGACCGACAGCGCGGTCACGGTCAAGCCATTGCAGCGCTGGATGGCTGCGCTCGGCAAGCGCCCTCAGCCTGGGATCGATTTCGACCCGGACCGCCGAAAGCCGACCGGTGCGGACGGCGGTGGCGAGATCGGGCCAGCAGGAGGCGAACAGCAACTCGTCGCCGAGACCCTGCTCGGCCAGAACCAGTAGCCGGGCTCCCTCCTCGCCGCGCCACTCCGGGCCGAGGCGTCCGGCCGCTGCTCGCGCAATTGCCTGCCGAGCCGGCCGCCACTCGAATAGTTTCCAGCCCCGGTCGAGATCGCCCACCGCCAGATGGTAGCTCGACAGGTTCGCGCGTATTTGAGGATCGTCGGGCGCAGCGATCGCTGCCAAGCGCCCTGCAGCCAGGGCGCGAGCGAATTCGCCCTTCAGGTATTGGCATTGCGCCCAGTTGCCATAGGCATTGGCCGATTCAGGCGCCAGTGTGGCGGCCGACCGGGCCGTCCGATCGGCTGCGTCGACTCGGTCCAACTCGATCAGCGCCGCCGCCAGCGTCACCCGCGCCGGCGCCGAATCCAGACGCAGCCAAATTGCCCGTCGGGCGATTCGGGCGGCCTCAATGGGATCGCGCCGTAACCTCATCGTCTCGGCAAGATCAACAACAGCCGCATAATCGCCGGGAGCAATGGCTACTGCGCGTCTAATGCACCGCTCGGAGGTCGACGAAACTAATGCTCCGGGGTTTCGAGAGGCGTGCGCGAGGCCGAGTGTGTGCCATCCTCCAGCTCGAAGCGGCGCGAGTCGCACCAGGCGCTCGGCACGGCCGACTTGCGAGGGGTGGGCTAGGTCGAGGGTCATTTGTGTCAGTCCCACGGCCGCGTCCAGTTGTGTTGGGGCAAGCGCCAGGGCGCGTCGTAGGGCGGTTTCCGCCTCCGAGCGACGTCCGAGCGCGTGGAGCGCCAGCCCGAGATGCGCCCAAATATCGGGCGAGCTAGGCGAGCCGGCGACACAGCCGGCGAGCATCGTCGCGGCCTCCGCGACGGCTCCCCGCTGCAGTAGCCCGAATCCAAGGAGGTGGCGCGCCCGAAGGTGCCCGGGCTCGGCCGCCAGCACGCCCCGGTAGCCAGCCAGCGCCTCGTCGACACGCCCGCTACGATGGGCGGACACCGCGTTCGCGAAGATTCCGGCCGAGCCAGTCATGCCCGACGTGGCGGCTGCCCGCCCTTCGGCGGGCTCGGCTTGACAGGGGAGGGCTCCATGCGACACTTACTTCATGCCGCTCAAGGTCAACATCAAGCCGGGTGAGAAGTTTATCGTCAACGGGGCCGTCATGGTCGCCGGCAACAAGGGCGCCTCGCTCATCCTCCAGAACGAGGCGACGATACTCCTCGGCAAAGACATCATGCAAGAGGAGGACGCTAATACCCCGGCAAAACGCATTTATTTCTCAATTCTTTTAATGTACTTGGACGACTCAGACCGTAAAAAATACTATCCGATGTTTATGAGGCTGGTTGAAGATTTTATGGAGGCAACGACTTTTGCTGAGGTTCGGAAGACGTTGTTGCACATCGTACAGGACGTCAACGCGACAAAGTACTACCGGGCGTTAAAGACTTGTAAAGCATTGATGAACTATGAATCCGAGGTGTTGTCGTATTCGCAGAACCGCGGCCGCGGCCCGAATTTGAGCGCTCTGGTGGCGGCTCACGAAGACCGATGAGTGTCCCATGTCCCAGTATGACGCCTACAAGCGCACAATCAGGCAGACCGCCGCGCCCCGAGACGTTGAGTACCGTCTGCTGGCGCAGGTGACGGCCGCCCTGATCAAGGCCAAGGACCTTCGCGAGAGCAGCGGACGGGATCCGCGCCGGATGGCGCAGATGATGGACGCGCTGAACTGGAACAACCAGGTCTGGGACGCGTTCGTCGAGGACGTCGGGACCGAAGGCAACATGCTGCCGCGCGAGTTGCGTGCCGCCATTGTCAGCCTGGGAATATGGGTGACCCGAGAGACAAATCTCGTATCCTCGGGCGAGGGTGACATCGACGCCTTGATCTCCGTGAACCGCGCGATCATGCGCGGGCTGAATCCTGGCCTGTCCCGCGAGGAGGCCGGCTCGGAGGCCCAGTTGGCGGTTCGCGAAGAAACCATCTGACGCGAGGGAGCCGGCTCGGATGGTCGGTGCCGTCTGCAACCATAGGGCGGCGCGGCTCGCAAAGGCCTTTAACGACGCCGTGAATCTTCATGTCAGCGGGAGGCTGCTCCAGGCGTCCGCTCTCTACGAGGATCTGCTGAGGCAGATCCCGAAGCATCCCGACGTACTCGACTACTACGGCACCCTGCGTCATCAACTGGGCGACCATCGAGCCGCTCTCGACCTGGTGGGTCGTGCGGTGGCGCTTCGCCCGCTGGCGGCCACGACCCGCAACCGGCTTGGCGCGGTTCAAAAGGCCCTGGGGGACCGCATGGCCGCTGCCCGGTCCTTTCGCCGCGCCACGGTGAGCGACCCTCGTCTCGCCGAGCCCGGCGTGAACATCGCCACGCTGTTGAGCGAGAGCCATGATCCCGAGCGGTCACTGACGTGGTGCCGACGGGTTCTGGCCGTCGATCCCCGATCGTTCGACGCTCGCCTGCGCCGCGCCATGGCGCTCAACGCGCTCGGTCGGTTCGCCGAGGCGCTGCCCGATCTCGATGATCTGCGCCGCCAGCAACCGCTGCATCCCGAGGTCCGGCTGCAACTGGTGATGGCGCGGTCGGCTGTTGGCGACTTCGACGGTGCCGTCCGGGCCGCCCGATCCGGCATCGTGTCGTCGCCAGCGTCCTATGAACTTTATTCCGGCCTGACCAGCGGTCGGGGACCCGTGGCCGAAGGCGACGCGTTCGTGCAGTGGGCCCGGCGGGCCGTGGCCTTGAAACCGCTCGACGCCCGGCTCTGGTCGAACCTCGCTGTCGAGCGCTACCGCGCGGCGGACGCCGATGCGGCCTTCGCCGCGGCGAGGCGGGCCGCCATCCTGGATCCAGCGCTGGAAGCCGCGCTGCAGACCCTGGTCTCCTCCGGATTCCAGTGCGAGCGGACCGCCGTCGCCCGCAGGGTCGCGCACCGCGGTAGGCTGGCCTACCCAGGCAACGTCGATATCGCCTTCGCGCTGGCCGAGATCGAGTTCGTGTGCGGAGACCTCGGCGAGGCTTGGGATTTGTATGAGATGCGGTGCGGGCGTGCCGCGTTCCGGCCTCGCTTTTCGCTACCGCCGCCTTGGCTCGGCCCGGGGTCCGAAAGCGGCGCGCTCCTGGTCGCCTCCGAGCAGGGCGTGGGCGACGAGGTGATCTTCCTGAGTTGCCTGCCGGACCTCCTGGCGAGCGTGCGGGTTCCTGTGGTCCTCGAGGTGGACCGCCGGATCGTCATGGTGATGCAGCGGACGTTCCCCACGGTGACGGTTATCCCCCGGCAACTCGTACCGGGAGACACGCTCGGCCAGTTCTTCGACTACACGGAGGTGACCGCCCGGCACGATCTGCGCCACTGCGTCTTCGCGGGCAGCCTGCCGCGCTTCTTCCGCCGTGACCGCGACCGACCGGCGCCTCGAGCCGGCTACCTGCTTCCCGCGCCCGACCGCGTCGCCCACTGGCGCGATCGACTGGCATCGGTGGCGCCGGAGAGGAAGACGGTCGGCGTCGTTTGGCGGACTGCCCTGCTGACCAAGTACCGGGCTCGATACCACGCCGACATCCTGGACTGGGCGCCGGTTTTCAGGGTGCCCGGGTGCGCCTTCATCAATCTGATGCACGGCGAGGTCGCTCCCGAACTGGACCGGTTGCGCCAACATGAGGGCGTGGTCATTCACCGCCTGCCGGGGGCCGATCTGTGGGAGGACATCGACGACCTGCTGGCGCTACTCGCCGCGCTCGATGTGGTGGTGGCGGCGCGCACGGCGAACTGCGCGTTCGCGGCGGCGGTCGGCACGCCGACCGTCCGTGTCGCGCAGAGCTTCAACCGGATCACCGACGGCCGCGACCTGTTCTTCGCCAACATGTGGCCCTCGCTGCCGAGGGAGCATGGCTTCGATCCCAGAAGCGCGGCCGCGGTGGCGGCCGCGCTTCTGGCCGAGCGCGTCGCCGGGCGATGAATGCGCCGGCGGCCATCGAGGCCGCGCTGCGGGGCGCGCTGGCGCTGCATGGCGCCGGGCGCATATCGGAGGCTCGGGCAGCCTACGAGGCGGTGCTGGCACGCGCTCCGGACCAGCCGGACGCGCTGCACCTCCTCGGTACTTTGCTGGTGCAACTCGGCCGACCGACCGAAGCGGTGCCGCTCATCGAGCGGGCGGTCCGTCGGCTGCCACGGTCGGCGGTGTATCGCAGTCATCTGGCCGACGCGCTGGCGGCGTGCGGGCGGGGCGGCGAGGCGGAGGCATCGTGGCGTGAGGCTGTCCGCTTGGCTCCGAACGACGCCGAGGCGAACTTCAATCTTGCAGGGCACCTGGCACAGGCCGGCCGGTGGCGGGAGGCCGAGCCGCTCGCGCGACGGGCAGTGGGATTGTTGCCGAACTCGGTGCCAGCACGGTTCCGCCTCGGGCTCGTTCTCGAAGCGCTCGGCCGGTCGAGCGACGCGCTGGCGCAGTTCCGTTCAGCGGCTCGGGGGGCGCCGCTGGAGCGCGACATCCACCGGCGGGTGCTGGCGACCGCCATGGCGGCGGCGGAACCGGCGATCGCGTGGCGGGCGGTGCAGCGCGGTGCGGTTCTGAAGCCCGACGCTGCCGACAATTTTATCGCCGTGGAGGCGATCGGCCGGACCGCGGGCGATTCCGCCGAGAAGTCCCGCTGGGCGCGCCGGGGGGCGGTCGCCGCGCCGGACGTCGCGTTCATCCGCGCGATTGCGGCGGGTTACCGGATCGACCGGCACGACTGCCCGGGGGCCCTGGACGAGGCGCGGCGGGCCATCATGGTGGGCCCGGACGCCGTGCTCGGCTACACGGCGCGGGCGCGCGCCGCCCAGATCGTGCCGCGCTTCGATGTCTCACGCCAGATCGTGCGCTGGGGCCTTTGCCTTGCGCCCACCGACGCCGAACTCACCTACCAGTACGCCCAGGTCGAGAAGGCCAGCGGGGATCTGGCACGCGGCTGGGCGCTGGAGGAGAATCGCGTTCGCAGCGTCCGGTTTCACCGGACCGCGGCACTGCCAGCGCGCTGGGGCGGGCCGGGCACGGATGCCGGCCGCCTGCTGGTGGCAACCGAGCAGGGGATCGGCGACGAACTGCTGTTCATGTCCTGCCTGCCGGACCTGCTGAACGATGTCAGCAATCCGGTGGTCGAGCTCGACGCCCGGCTTCACCCGCTGTTCCTCCGCAGCTTTCCCGGCATCGAACTGGTGCCGCGACAGGCGTTCCGGTTCGAGGGCGGACGGGTGGTGTTCGACTACACCCGCGTCCGGCGCGAGTGCGGCATCAGCCACTATATCCACGCCGGAAGCCTGCCCGGCCTCTATCGCGCCGATCGCGACCGGCCGGCGACTCGGAAAAGCTACCTGGTCGCGGATCCCGTTGCGGTGGCCGCGTGGCGTGAGCGCCTCGACGCGCTGGGTCCGGAACCGAAGGTCGGGATCTGCTGGCGCAGCGTGGTCGCCTCCGCCATCCGCACCAACTACTACGCCCCGCTCGCCGCCTGGGAACGGGTGGTGAGAGTGCCCGGGATCCGCTTCGTCGCGCTGCAGTACGACGAGTGCCGCGCCGAACTCGCGGCGATCCGCGAGCGCACCGGCGTGGATGTCTGGCTGCCGGACGGGCTTGACCAGATGGATGACCTGGACGGCACGGCGGCGCTGATCGCGGCCCTCGATGCCGTTGTGTCGGCCCCCACTTCCGTCTGCATGGCGGCGGCGGCCTTGGGCGTCTCCACCCTGCGGGTGGCTCCGAGCACCTACTTCATCGGCAAGACCCACGACCACTTCTTTCCGACCATGCGCCCGCTGGCACCCTGGGGCCTTCCGATGGACTTGGCAAAGGCGCTGGCGCACGCCGCCGAGATGCTACCGGCCACTCTGTCCCGGTGACCGGCGCCCGGGTTTGACCCGGCGCTTTTTACCACCGGAGCGGCAATTCCTGCCGCTGATGCCCGGCAGTATGGCCGGTGATGGAAACCCAATAGGGTAAAAATATCAAATATATCAATGTTTTGCCGTCGTGAACGGAGGCTGGCCCGCGGCTTGCGCTTGGACTGTCGAGAGACCTCCACCGGAGCTCGCCGATAAACCGAAGGCGGGCTGACGACAAGCGGACCGGGGCTGGGTTGACAGAACGTTGACGAAGGAACGGAACCATGGCGAACAACTCGATCCTGACCAACCCGGAAGCCCTGATCGCGCTGCGCAACCTGGAGCGGACCAACCGATCGTTGGCGGTCACCCAGAACCGGGTATCGACCGGTCTCAAGGTCACCGGTGCCATCGATGACGCCTCGAACTTCGCGATTGCCCAGGGCATCCGCGGCGACATCAAGGCACTCGGCGCCGTCGTCCAGGGCCTTAACAACGCCAAGGGCATCGCCAAGGTCGCGATTGCCGGTACCACCAGCATCTCCGATCTCCTGCAGACAGTACGTCAAAAACTGACCGAGCTCTCGAACGAGGGCATCACGACGACCCAGCGGGCGATCCTGACGGACGACTTCAACCAGTTGCTGTCGCAGGCCGCAAACTTTATCGACAACGCCGTGTTCAACGGCGTCAACATGCTCGACACTGCCGGCGCCAGCCCGGACATCAACACGTTGTCGAACATCAACGGCGGCACCCTGACGCTGTCCAACCAGGACCTGCGGACCCAGGTGCTGTCGCTGGCGGCAGCCACGCTGACCGACGCGGCGGCGGCCCAGAGCGTGCTGGCCACCCAGTTCATCACCCTGCAGTCGGTGGTCAACACAGCGCTCGGCTCGCTCGGCGCGGAAGCCCGTGCGCTCGAACTGCAGACCGCGTTCCTCGAGGAGATCACCGACGCGACCGAGGAAGGCCTCGGCAACATCGTGGACGCCGACATGGCGCGAGAATCGGCCCGCCTCACCGCGCTGCAGGTTCGCCAGCAGCTCGGCGTGCAGGTGCTCGGCATCGCCAACCAGGCCCCGCAGATCCTTCTCGGGCTGTTCCAGTAACCGGCGGCGTCGGATCGCGACGCGGCAAGCCGTACGGGCGCTGAAGCGGGGATCGGGCAATGCAGGGCTACAACGCGTATCGCCGGGCGCAGGGCGCGACCGCGACGCAGAACGGCCGCGACCTCGAGTACAGGTTGCTGGCCCAGGTCACCGGCGCGCTCATCAAGGCGCGGGACGGGAAGGTCAGGTTGCAGGAGCGGCTGAACGCCATCCTGCGCAACGAGAAGGTTTGGGGAGTGTTCCTCGCCGACCTTAACGATCCGAACAATGGCCTGCCGCGCGACCTGAAGGGCGCGATCGCCAGCCTGGCGCTGTGGGTGATGAACGAGACCCGGCTGGTTCTCGACACCGACGCGCCGCTGGACGACCTGATCCTGATCAACCGCCAAATCATGGCCGGGCTGAAACCGGAGCCGACAGCAATGGCTGGGTAACCCGGTACTGGCCACACCGGCCGGCTGGTGGCCGACTTCTTGCATGGAGATCGTTGAGCGCCGCCGAACCCCTGGGCGCGAGAGTTTGAGGTAGACCGATGTCCCTGTTCAACGCCATCTCCTCCGCGCGAAGCGGCCTGATCGCGACCCAGTCGAGCATCGACGTTGCGTCGCGGAACATCGCCAGCGCCAGCGTCGAGGGGTACACGCGGAAGGTTCAGGAGACGTCGAGCCGGGTTTTCGAGGGGCGCGGCGGCTCGGTTCGCGTCGAGGAAGTCACCCGCAGCGTCAACGCGCAACTGCTCCGCGACGTCCACGAGCAGACGGCGGTGGTCGAGGAACTGACCGTCATCGAGGACTTCCTGTCGCGCTTCGAGCTGCAGTTCGGCCGTCCGGAAGACAGCAGCTCGATCTCCTCCAAGATCACCGACCTGAAACAGGCGTTTCAGGCGCTCGCCACCAACCCCGACCAGTCGACGGCTCAGAACGACGCGATCCGTGCGGCCGAGGAAGTCGCCCGGTCGCTCAACGATCTGTCCAGCCACGTCCAGTCGCTGCGCGCCGAAGCGGACCAGCGGATCTCCGACTCCGTCACGGTCATCAACGAAGCCCTGCAGAACATCGAGACCCTCAACACCGAGATCGGTGCCCGCAAGACGGTCGGCCAGTCGACGGCCGACCTCGAGGACCAGCGTGACGTCTGGGTGAAGCGGCTGTCCGAGCAGATGGACGTCAGGACCTTCGAGCGGTCCGATGGACGGCTCTCGATCATGACCGGCGACAGCCAGTTTCTGCTGGACCAGGAGGCGGTGACGCTGAGCTTCACCACCACCACCAACGTGGCGCCGGGCAGCGTGCTGAACGACGTCCTGCTGGACAACGGCTACATGGCGCCGTTCTCGATCTCGGGGTCGTTCAGCGACGGCAGGGTGTCGGGACTGCTGCAGCTGCGCGATACCATCATGCCGCTGGCTCAGGAACAGCTCGACTCGCTGGCCTTCGAACTGGCGCAGCAATTCGACGCGATCACCGTCGGCGCGACGACGGCGGACCTCGAACTGTTCACCGACGCGGCCGACCTGGTGCCTGGCGCGTCTGCCGGCTTCGCGGCGACCATCCAGGTGCGCAGCACGCTGGTCGGCGCCGATCTGCGCGATGGCATCGGCGGCACGTTCGCCGCGACCGGTGCCAGCGACTCCTCGCTGCCGCTCGCGATCATCAACATGTTCGACACCAAGCAGGCGTTCGTCGCGGTAGCCGGTCTCAACGCCACCTCATCGACCCTCGAGGAATTCGCCGCCGAGTTCATCAGCTACCAGGCCAACCAAGCCGCCGATTATGAAAGCCAGCTCGACTTCCAGGGCCAGATCCGCGGACTTCTGGAGGAGCGGTTGCGTGACGAAAGCGGCGTGAACCTCGACGAGGAGCTCGCGAGCCTGATCCAGCTCGAAGCCGCCTTCGCGGCGTCGGCGCGGGTCCTGAGTTCGGTCCAGCAGGCGTTGGACGAGCTTCTCGGCGCGGTTCGCTAAGGCCCAGCGAGGATAATTGCCATGCGTATCTCCACAGTCACCCAGAACCTCCGGATCGACAACTCGATCACCCAGATCCAGAGGCGGCTGGCCGACGCGCAACAGCAGATTTCCACCGGCAAGCGATCTCAAGTCTACAGCGGGCTGAAGGGCCAGGACGTCCGACTCCTGATCACCTTGAAGGAGCAGCGGGTCAGCATCGATTCTTACGTGGACACCATCAACAACACCACGGTGAAGACGAAGACAATCGACGCATCGCTGGTCACCTTTACCGATATAACCCAGGATCTTCGCAAGAAGCTGTATGAACAGGTCGAAGGTCTGTACGAAAACTCGTCTCTGGCGCTGTCGACCTTTGCCAATTCGGCGATCGACCAGTTGTCAAACCTGTTGAACCAGACCGCCGACGGCAAGTTTCTGTTCAACGGAACCGATACCGACGTTCGCCCGATGATCGATTCCACGACCACCGACACTGCCTATGCCGCCCACGTCGCGGGCGCCCTCGGCCCGGGACAGCCGGCGCTGTCGGCCGGTGCCGGCGCCGCCGACGTCATCACCTTCGTGGAAGACTTCTTCAACACCGACGCCAACTGGAACAACGTCGGAGCGACGGGATCGCTGCAGGCCCGCATCGACGAGGGCGTCGATGTCACGTTTGGCGAATTGGCCAACAACGACGCCTTCGAGGAGGTGTTCGAAGTCCTGTACGCCTTTGCCAACGCCAACTTTCAGCCGGGCGATGACGCCGAGTACGAAGACCTGGTCAACTGGGGCATCGGCAAGGTCGAGGCAGCTTTCGACCTGATCAACGACATGGTCGGCAACAACGGTGTCACCGCCGCCCAGATGGAGAGCCGGATCGAGGCACACCGCGAGACCCTGACGCTGCTCGACACCCAGGTCATCGATTTGGAGGATGTCGATCCCTACGAGGCGGTCAGCCTTTTCCAGACCCTTCAGGCGCAGCTCGAGGCGTCGTTCCAGACCACCTCGGTCCTGCGGGGGTTGAGCCTGACCAACTTCCTCTGAGCGACCTGGCGGCGCGCGCCGCGCCCAATGTTCTGGACGCAGCCGGTCTATTGTCCTATATGATATAGGATTGATGGTATTCCGGCTTAAGACTCCAGAATGGAGGGCGCCGTGGAAATCGGTTCCGTGCTTCCCGCTATCCAGCAGACGCAATTGCCCGCGGACCGTGTCGGAGGGGCTCAAACGCCGCCGCAGGCTGTGTCGAAGGCCGCGTCGGAGTTCTTTATCAGTCCCGTTCTGCGCTTCGACTCGCGCTCCCTGACCGTGATATTCCAGGTCCGCGACAGCGGATCTGGCGATGTCGTGCGGCAATTCCCGCCCGAGGCAGTGGTCGAGCGGTACCGTCAGGACGCATCGTCGAAGCCGTTTGTGGTCACATACCCCGGCGCCGGATCCGGGGCTGACCGGTCGGAAGAAGCCGAGCCCGGCCAGACCGAAGACTCGGCCGTTGTTGACTTTTCGTCCCCGCCGGCAGCCGACGCCGGGTCCCCGGCCGGAACCGGGGCCGCCGCCCAGGCGGTCAATCCCCTGGCAGGCCAGCCGGTCGATCTGGTGGCTTGATCCACCGTCCGAGTGGCTGCGCGAGTTTACCACGTCATCCCTAGATGTGGTATCGTCGAGGCAGTCCGAATCAATCGCTGGCGGAGAGCCTCCGTTCATGAATGACGCCGATCCGCAGCACGACCTGCTGGTGGCTGCGATACGCCACCAGGAGGCCGACGAGGTCGAGCAGGCGCGCGACCTGTACATCCGAATTCTCGAAGCGAATCCTCGCCATGAGAGGGCCCTTCATTTGGGCGGGCTGCTGTGTCTCCAGCATTCCGAACTGCCGGCCGCACGCGCGCTTCTGCAGGCCGCGGTGGACGTCAACCCTGACAAAGCAGCCTATCTGAATCATCTCGGGATCGTGTCGCTGCGCGAGGACGATCTGCCGGCCGCGATTGCGCTGTTTTCTCGCGCGACAGCGATGGAGCCGGACTACGCTGAGGCGCATTTCAACTTGGGTATAGCGCGGCGTGGGATGGACGATCTTCAAGGCGCCGCCGACGCCATTGGCCAGGCCGTCCGTCACGAGCCGGGCGACGACCGACTGTTGGTGTGGTCCGGGATCATTGCGAACGAGCTTGGGAACCCGCAGGAGGCGGCCGAACTGCTGATGCAGGCGGTGAACCTCAACCCGTCCAACGCCGAGGCGCTGCATCAACTCGGCGACGTCTTGCTGTCGATGGGTTCGGCGGACGAGGCCGAGGGCTGCTACCGCGAGGCGATCAAGGTCAACCCGCAGGTCGCCGGCTTCCATGGCAAGCTGGGGGCGGTCCTTACACAGCTCGGTCGATTTGACGAGGCGCAACGGGCGTTTGACGCAGCGCTGGCGATCAACCCGGAAGATCCGGCATTGTTGAGTGGCCTGTCGTTGGTCCATCTCGATCGGGGGGACATCGAGCAGGCACGCGCTGCCGCGGAGCGGGCGGTGTCGACCGATGCCAACAGCGTCGACGGTCACTACGCCCTGGCGCGCGTGCATCGTGCCGCTGGGGATTTGCAGGCGGCTCGGGCCGAGGCGGCGCTGGTGCGGGAGCTGGCGCCGGACAACGCACGATATCTCGAGGCTCTCGACGTCTGAGCGGGCGCCTAGAGTGTCCGGTTCAGGCCTGCCGCGCCGACGCCTGTGCTGCCGTAGGCTGCGTAGCCTCGCACCGGCTTGCCCGGTTTCACGGCTGGGCCGCTGACGCCGCGCGCCTCCTTCAGGCCTGAGATGATCATCTTTACGACGCGGTCGGTGGCATCGTGCGCCGACTTGAGCGTTAGCATGTTCTCCGAGAGCGTCTCGCGGAACGCCGCGTAGAGTCGCCGCAGATCGCCGCGCTCTTCGACGCTCAGAGCCTCGATGACGGTCATGTCCTTGCGCATCCGGGCCTGGTGCTCCTCATAGCTGCGCGCCAGCTGCAGCTTGCGGCGCTGGACATCCTCCAGCTTCGCAAACTCGCGGGCGCGGACCAGTTCGACCTCATGCCGCATCACCGCCATCAGTTGCGTCATCGACTCGACGAAGAGTTTGACGGCATCCCTCGGATTCATCGCTGTACCTCCTGGAGCTGCAGCAGTTGCCGCTCGATTACCGCCGTCACGCCGATGCCGCCGCGCTTGGCGATCACCTCTCCGACTTCCTCGACATAGAAATCCCGCCACATGCCCTCGGCCTCGCCGCCGCCGAACATACCGTCGGTTCCCAGCCCCTTGAACATGTGGCCGAGCATCTGGGCGATGAACTGGCTTTCGAACTTCTGGGCGGTGGCGCGGATCGCCGCCTTGTCGCCAGCCGCCGCCGCCGATTCGAGCGCGGTACGCCGCAACTCGGCGGCACCCTGGCTGCGGGCGAAACCCAGTTCGGCGGCCGAGGGCAGGGGGGCGCTGTTCATGTCTTCTCTCCCGCTCAGAGGACTTCGAGTTCGGCCTGCAGGGCGCCGGCTGCCTTGATCGCCTGCAGGATCGAGATCATGTCGCGGGGACCGACCCCGAGGGCGTTCAGGCCGTTGACCAGTTCCTGCAGCGTGACCTGCTGGGGCAGGACGGAGAGCTTCTTCTCAGCATCGTCGTCGATTTCGATCTGGGTGCGCGGCACCACCACGGTCTCGCCCTGTTCGGCGAACGGCTGCGGCTGGCTGACCTGGGGGGTTTCGGTGATGCGAATGGTCAAATTGCCCTGGGCGATCGCCACCGTGTTGATACGGACGTTCTCGCCCATGACGATGACGCCAGTCTGCTCGTCGATCACCACCTTGGCGACCATGTCTGGGGTCACGCGCAACTGCTCGATGTCGGTGATCAGCGCCACGGCGTTGTTGCGATAGGCGTCCGGCACCAGCATCCGGACGGTGCCGGAGTCGGTCGACTGCGCGATCGGGCCACCGACGAAGGCGTTGATCGCCTGCGCGATGCGGCGCGACGTGGTGAAGTCGGGGTTGCGGAGCGCGATGCGCACCGTCTCCATCTGATTCAGCGTGAAGCCGATCTCGCGCTCGACGATCGCGCCGTTGGCGATCCGGCCGGCGGTGGGGACGCCGCGGGTGATGCTGGCGCCCTGGCCCTGGGCCGAAAAGCCGCTGACCGCGAGTGGCCCTTGCGCCACCGCGTAGACCTCGCCGTCGGCGCCTATCATCGGGGTGACCAGCAGTTGTCCGCCGAGCAGGCTGTCGGAATCGCCGATCGCCGAGACCGTGACGTCGATCCGGGTGCCCTGGGTTGCGAACGGCGGCAGCGTGGCGGTCACCATCACGGCGGCGACGTTGGCGGTGTCGAGGTTGTTGTCGCGAGCGTTGACGCCCAGCCGTTCGAGCATGCCGACCAGGCTCTCTCTGGTGAAGATGGCGGCGTCCAGGCCGTCACCGGTTCCGTTCAATCCCACGACCAGGCCATAGCCGATCAGCAGGTTCTCCCGAACGCCCTCGAAGTCGACGATGTCCTTGATGCGGGTCTGGGCGTCCGCGCTGCCGATACCGATCGCCAGGACGGCCCAGAGAGCCGTCGCGGTTGCCGCCACCTGTCGCATCCAGCGTCCCGTCGTCATGGCCTTGGTCCCCGAGGTCGGTCGGTGTTGCCGGGTCACCCCGGCCTCGCTGAAGTCAATGCCAGAAGCGTGCCAGCTTTGCCTGGAGAGACACCGAGGGTGGCGTCGAAATCTCAGCTGGCGCATGATATAAACACGGTTATGCGAGTCCGAGCCGATCGCCTTTTCCATTTGTTCGACCGAGGTCGCCAAACATCATGAAGGTCGAGTCCAGCAAAGGCGCCGGGATTTCAGGCGTTCGCCGCGCCGGCAGGGCCGGGAAGGCGGGTGGCAGCGACTTCTCCAAGCTGTTGGACGAGACCGCCGAGGCCGGGCCGGCGGCCGGGCCGAGCGGCATCCAGTCCGTTGATTCCGTGCTGTCGGTCCAGGAGGTCGGTGATCGTGCCGGCAACGCCCGCCGGGCACGTCAACGCGCCGATCTGATGCTCGACAGTCTCGAGGACATTCGGCACGGACTGCTTGCCGGTTCGATTCCGCGCGAACGCCTGCAGGAACTTGCCGACACTGTCCGCCACCAGCGCGAGGCGATCGACGATCCGCAACTGGCCGAGATTCTCGATGAGATTGAGCTTCGGGCACGGGTCGAGCTTGCGAAGTTTGAGCGAAGCGTGTAACCCGTCGCGCGGCGCGGATATCCAGGGTTTCATCCCACCGAAGCGGTTCAGGCCGCTCCCTAATTTCCGCGCTCGTTCGGTTACGGGTCCTCCGTTTCCGAATGCCGTCGAGCCCGCGTGGAGGAAGGGGATGAGCGTGACCCTGCCGCCGGACTACAAGCCGTCGGACGAAGAAGAGTTTATGAATCCACAACAGTTGGAGTATTTCCGGCAGAAATTGCTCCGTTGGAAGGCTGAACTGGTGCGGGAAGCCAACGAGACCCTCAGCAACCTTACTGAACAGAATCTTCAGCAACCGGACATGGCCGACCGGGCCTCGCTCGAAACCGAGCACTCCATCGAGCTCCGGACCCGGGACCGGGAACGCAAGTTGATCAGCAAGATCAACTCCGCCCTCAAGCGAATCGAGGACGGGACCTATGGCTATTGCGAGGAGACTGACGAGCCTATCGGCCTGAGGCGGCTGGAGGCACGTCCCATCGCGACGCTGAGCCTGGAGGCGCAGGAACGGCACGAGCGGATGGAACGGACCCACCGCGACGACTGACACGCCCGGCTCCATCGGACCGGTCAGAAGCGAAGAAGGCCGCCCCGTGAGGGGCGGCCTTCCCGATTCCGGGCCCCCATTGCGGGGAGACGCAAGGGTATGCGGGGGACCGGAGAACCAGGTTTCCTCAGAACGGCATGATCACGTCGAGCACCTGGCTGCCGAGGCGCGGCTGCTGGACATCGGTGATCTGGCCGCGGCCGCCGTACGAGATGCGGGCCTCCGCCATCTGGTCGTAGCTGATGGTGTTGGAGGAGGTGATGTCCGCGGCGCGGATGACGCCGCCGACCACGACCTCGCGGACCTCGAAATTGACGCGCACTTCTTGCCGGCCATAGACCACCATATTGCCGTTCGGCAATTTCTGCGTGATCACGCCGGCGACCCGCAGGTTGATCTCCTCGCCACGGTCGACCTTTCCCGAGCCGACGTTGCTGGTGGTCGAGCCGAGGTCAAGGAGGTTGTCGCCGGTCACGCCCTCCGGGAACACGTCGGCGAGGTTGTTCTCGAAGCCGAACAGGCCGCCCAACTGCGCCGCGTCGGAATTGGCGCGAGACCGGGTGGTGGCGTTGTCGACCGCCGCGCTGTCGTCGATCGAGACCACCACCGTGATGATGTCGCCGATGTCGCTGGCGCGCTGGTCCTTGAAGAACGCCCGGCTGCCCTCCTGCCAGAGCGAGTTCGCCTGGCGCGTGGCGACCACCGGGGCGGGCATCGGCATCGTTACCGGCTGATACCCGGCGTTCCGGGTGGGGTCTTCGATCCGGGACATCTCCGGCGCCTGGCCGATGTTGGCGAGCCGATCGACGGCGCCGCAGCCCGAGAGCGCGGCGGCGACCGCGAGGGTGGTGACGAACGGGCGGGCGGAGTGGCGGCGGGCGGAGTGCTGGCGGGCGATCATTTCTGGATCCTCCGAAGCGCGTTGTGCGCTGTTGCTCTCAGTTGACGGACGCGACCTGCGGCCCGCTGATGGTCACCGTGTCCGCGGCGATCACTCGGGTTTCGAGGACCTTGCGGCTCTGGTTGTTGCGGACCCGGATGACGTCGCCGACCGCCCCCTTCTGCAGGGCCTCGGCGCGCGCGGTCAGCATCATGGTTCCGCTCTTAAGGATGACGGTCACCAGATCGCCCTTGCTGATCACGAAGTTCGGCAGGACATCGCTCATCCGGATCGGTTGGCCCGCGGCGATCGGACGGCGCGGCGTGTTGCCGACCAGATCCTCGATCCGGGTCACCGTGTTCAGGCCGGCGCGTCGAGCCTCGACCCGGGTCCACTGTAGGTCGCGCTCCGCGATCACCTCGCCGGGCATGGCGTGCCCGACCAGCACCGGAACCTCGACCATCGGTTCGACGCGACCGCTGACCAGCACCGGGGAGGCGCCGCTGCCGATCAGGGCGACCGAGGCGTCGAACCGGTTCGAGCGGGGATCGTAGGCGACGTTGCGGACCAGGATCTCCGGGATCGAGCCGGCCGCGACGAACAGCGGCAGGTCGCGGTTGAATATCTCGACCTCGAAGTCGTCCCCCGGGCGCTGCGGCTCCAGCGCCCGGACCAGCGCGGCACGCACGAGATCCGGCGAAACCGGCGCGCTGTCGCGCAACACCTCGGCGTAGACCTTGGCGTCTCGCGGGCGCCAGGGCAGCCCGAACGACCGCGCGTAGTGCAGAAGTTGCCGGGCGCCGAACACCTGGCGAGCGCCAGGAGCCGGGGAGTCGGAGATCCGGCCGTCGCGGTCGGACGGGACGTTGGCGAACAGGTCGGACAGGTGGATCCCGTCGCCGTCGACGATCGCCCGCTGCTTGAGGATCAGCGGCAGCGTGTCGGTGTTGGATCCCAGCGCCGCGCCGGAGCCCATGAGGGCTGCGGCGATGGCGGCGGCGGCGATCGTGCGGACGGTGCGGTTCATGGCGTGTCTCCCTGGTCGCGTTCGGCGGAGTCAGGCGGCGTCAGCGAACGTTGTTGACCGTCGACATCATCTGGTCGGCCGTCTCGATGACCTTCGAGTTCAGCTCGTAGGCGCGCTGCGCGGTGATCAGGTTGGTGATCTCCTGAACCGGATCGACGTTCGAGGCTTCCACGAAACCCTGCTGCAGTTCGCCGAAGCCGTTGGCCCCGGGAACGCCGGTTGTGGCGGCGCCGGACGCCTCGCTCTCCAGCAGGAGGTTGTTGCCGATGTTTTCCAGGCCGGCCGGGTTCTGGAAGGTGGCGAGCTGGATCTGGCCGACGTTCTGCTCCTGGACCTGGCCGTCGATCTGCGCGAACACCTGACCGGACTCGTTGATCGTGATGTTCAGGGTGCCGGCGGGAACGGTGATGCCCGGCAGCACCGTGTAGCCGTCGGGCGTGACGATCGTGCCGTCCTGGCTGGTCTGGAACGATCCGGCGCGGGAGTACGCGGTCTCGCCGTTCGGCTGCTCGATCTGGAAATAACCCTGGCCGCGGATCGCGAGGTCGAGGTTGTTCTCGGTGAGGGTGAGCGCGCCCTGCTCGTTGATCCGGTAGGTGGCGGCGGTCTTGACGCCGACGCCGAGCTGGATGCCCGAGGGAACGATGGTGCCGGCGTCCGAGGAGTTGGTGCCGACCCGGCGCTGGTCCTGATAGAGCAGGTCCTGGAACTCGGCGCGCTGGCGCTTGTAGCCAGTGGTATTCATGTTCGCGATGTTGTTCGAGATGACTTCCACGTTCAGCTGCTGGGCGGCCATGCCCGTCGAGGCGATGTTCAAGGACTGCATCGTGATCTCCCTTCGCCGGCGCGCGCGCCGAAATCCCGTTCCGTTTAGAGCCCTGGGCCCCGTCGGTTCCCAACCGGGAAATGTTCGTCAGGCGCCTTGCATGGGGCGTGCCAGACGCTGGATGATGCTTTCTTGACGCTTGTCCTCGCGGTCGAGCATGTTCTTCACCGAATCGTAGGCGCGGTGGATCTCGATCATCGCCGTCATCTCGCCGATGGCGTTGACGTTGGAGGTCTCGACCATGCCCTGCATCACGCGGCTCTGGGTCGCGGCCACCGGGATCGCATCGGTCTCGAACAGGCTGTCGCGGCTCTTGCGGAGCGACAGGGTTTCGTCGAACTCCACCACGCCGATCTTTCCGACCAGTTCGTCGGCGATCCGCACGTTGCCATCCTGACTGATCGTCAGATCGGTGCCACCGCGCGGGATCACGACCGGGTTGCCCTGCGGGTCGAGGACCGGGTAGCCGCTCTGGGTCACCAGTCGGTTCCGCTCGTCCAGGGTGAAGGTTCCGTTGCGGCTGTACTTGGTGCCGTTGCCGTCGTCGACCTGGAAGTAGCCGGGACCATCGATGCCGAGATCGAAGGTGTTGTGGGTGACCTTGAGGTCGCCCTGCTCGAGCTCGATGGCGGTGCCCTGGTCAATCACGAAATCCAGACGGGGCATGAACGGGGTCTTCTCGGCATAGGCCTGGTAGATCATCACCTCCTTCTTGAAGGCGGTGGTGTTGGCGTTGGCGATGTTGTTCGCCACGACCGCCATCTCACGCCGCAACGCGGTCTGTCGCGACAGGGCGATGTAGATCGGGTTTTCCATGGCCTGCTCCGTAACCCTCGTTTGCGGTCGACACCGGCTTGGCCCCGGCGTGTTGCCTAAGTCCAATGCAGGCATCGTGCCAACCGCCGACTCCCCGACCTGCCCACACAACGGCGTGCGATCCGATCGTCGACAGAAGCTGCTGGCGATCGCGCCGTTTCCCCGTCGCAACCGCGGCGCGCGCCTCCATATGAGGGTTCAAGCCCGTGCCAGGCTCCGTGCCTGAGTGGCATGCTTCCGAAGCCGGCCGCGATCCGGTAAGATTCCAGGAGTCGGCATTGGTCTTGCACGGCGTTCCGGCGCGACGGCGGCGGTGAGGCGGGACGGACGGAGACGAGAATGGCCGAAGACGCACTCGACGACCTCGATGGCGCCGCACCCGAGCGCAAGAAGATCAGCGGCAAGCGGCTGATCATCTTCGCGGTGATTCTGTTGCTCGTGCTGATCGGCGGCGGTGTCGGCGCAGCCTTCATGCTTGGGCTGTTCAGTTCGCCGCCGGCTCCGGCGGCGGAAGGAGCCGCCCCGGCGGCCCCGGCACCGATCACGCCGCAGCGGGCCTTCTTCTTCGAGGTTCCCGACCTGATCGTCAACCTGAACACCAATGGCCGGAAGTCGACTTTCCTGAAGATCAAGGTCGCGCTGGAGCTCGAGGGACCGCAGGACGTCGATCGGATAAACGACGCGCTGCCGCGGATTGTCGACAATTTTCAGGTCTACCTCCGCGAGCTGAGAGTCGACGACCTGAACGGATCGGCCGGCATGTACCGGCTCCGCGAGGAATTGTTGCGGCGCGTGAACATCGCCGCCCGTCCGGTCCGAGTCCGTGACGTACTGTTCAAGGAAATGCTGGTCCAGTAAGGCGACAGTGATGGCGACGAACGACGATCTCGCGGCCGAATGGGACTCGATGTCGGATGACGACGGCGAGGAGGCCGGATCCGCGCGGGTCCTGAACCAGGACGAGATCGACAGCCTGCTCGGTTTCGACGAGGCCGGCGGCGGTGACGGTGACACCTCGGGCATCCACGCCATCGTCAACTCGGCGCTTGTTTCCTACGAGCGCCTCCCCATGCTCGAAGTGGTGTTCGACCGCCTGGTGCGCATGATGTCGACCAGTCTGCGCAACTTCACCTCCGACAACGTCGAGGTGTCGCTGGACAACATCACCTCGATCCGATTCGGCGACTACCTGAACTCGATCCCGCTGCCGGCGATGCTGTCGGTCTTCAAGGCCGAGGAGTGGGACAATTTCGGCCTTCTGGTGGTCGATTCCGCGCTGATCTACTCGATCGTCGACGTGCTGCTCGGCGGCCGTCGCGGAACCGCCGCCATGCGCATCGAGGGCCGCCCGTACACCACGATCGAGCGCAACCTGGTGGAGCGCATGGTGAGCGTCGTGCTGAGCGACCTGTCAGCGGCGTTCGACCCGCTGAGCCCGGTGACCTTCCGCTTCGACCGGTTGGAGACCAATCCGCGCTTTGCGACCATCGCTCGGCCCGCGAACGCAGCGGTGCTGGCGCGGTTGCGCATCGACATGGAGGACCGCGGCGGCCGACTTGAGCTGATGCTGCCTTACGCGACTCTGGAGCCGGTACGCGAACTGCTCCTGCAGATGTTCATGGGCGAGAAGTTCGGACGCGATTCGATCTGGGAAACCCACCTCGCCAACGAGTTGTGGAATACCGAGGTCGAGTTGGAGGCGGTGCTCGATGAGATCGTGATGCCGCTGCACGACGTCCTGAAGCTGAAGCCCGGAAGCCGGATCCTGCTGAACGCGATGCCGACCTCGACCATCGACATGCGGTGCGGAAACGTCTCGCTGTTCAGTGGAAAGATGGGTCGCAAGAGCGGCAATATCGCGGTGCGCATCAGCAATCGGCTGCGCAAGATGTGATGGAAAGGCCGGTCTATGCGACTTGAGCTTGCGCTCGATATCCTGCTGATCGTGCTGTTGGTCCCGACCGTAGTCTACGTCGTGTTGCTGCAGCGCCGACTGGCGTCGTTGCGAGCTGATCGCGACTCGGTGGACGCGGTAGTCGAGAAAATGAACGAGGCGACCCGTCGGGCCGAGGCCAGCCTGAAGGGTATCCGGCAGACCGCCGAGCAGGCCAAGGCCGTGCTCGACGACCCCATGGCACGGGCGCAGGCGCTGCGTGACGAGCTCTCGTTCCTGGTGCAACGCGCCGACGCCGCCGGCGAGCGTCTGGCGGGTGGATTGTCCAGCGCCGGAGCGGGAACCGGGCCGGCGCCGGCGACGCCCAGCGAGCCCCAGCGACCTCGGCGGACGTCCCGGCCTGCTGGAGCCGAGCGCCCGCCGCAAGCCTCCGATCGACCGGTCGAACCCGACCATGACGATGTCCGCTCCCAGGCCGAGCGTGATTTGATGAACGCGTTGAGGAATGTTCGCTGACATGACCTACGACCGTCGAGGACGACCAGCCCCTAAGCCAGACGATACGGCTCAACCGGTACCACGGGAGGCGGTGGCGCCGGGTTCTGGAGCGCCGACGTCCGGCGGCGTCAAACGCCGGGTGCGCGCGGCACCCGGCAGGGTGGAGCCGGCCCGGGCGGCGGAGCCGGCGAGTAGGGCCCGCCGCTTCATGCCACGCCTTCTGCCGGTGACCGCGATGGCCGCGGCGCTCGTGTTGTCAGTCAAGGTAGGGGCGGTCTGGGACCACCGCAGCGACCTTCCCTCCCTGCTCAGCTTCGACATGGAAGTTTCTGTCGGCGCACCGGCCGTGGCACGCAACCCGCTGCCGCCGCCGATGCCGGAGCAACAGTTGGCCATGGGAGACGGCGTCGTAGCGCCGCAATTGATCTCGAGCGACGGAAAGGTCGATCCGTTCTCGCTCGGCAAATCTCAGATCGAGCTTCTCCAGAGCCTGTCGGAGCGTCGCAAGGAACTCGATGCGCGGGAACGGGCGATCGAGCAGCGCGAAGGTCTGCTGGCCGCTGCCGAGCACCGGATCGAGACCAAGGTCGGTGAACTTAAGGCGGTAAGAGGCGAGATCGAGTCGCTGATCAAGAAGTACGATGAGCAGGAAGAGAAGCAGATCGCCGGCCTTGTCAAAATTTATGAGACCATGAAGCCGAAGGATGCTGCCCGCATTTTCAACGAACTGGAAATGGATGTCCTGCTAGAGGTCTTCGAACGCATGAAAGCTTCGAAGACGGCGCCGGTACTGGCCGACATGGATCCGGTCCGGGCCAAGGACATCACCACCCGGATTGCCGAACGGAAGAAGATGCCGGACATAAATTGACGCTGTCTCGCCGTTTACCACAGCTTAACCGGTGTCGAATAGCTTGGGGTCGACAGGGGCTGGAGCGCCGGGCTCCGGGGCGAGTGACTCGATTGGAGGGAATGGCCTATGACGGTCGACAAGAACATGGCGGTGCTTATCGTCGATGACTACAAGACGATGTTGCGGATCATTCGCAATTTGCTTCGCCAGATTGGCTTTAACAATGTGGATGAAGCCTCGGATGGCGCGACGGCGCTCCAGAAGCTGCGACGCGACAATTTCGGGCTGGTGATCTCAGACTGGAACATGGAACCGATGACGGGGCTTCAACTGCTCAAGGAAGTGCGGGCCGACGATAAGCTTCGCGCCCTGCCGTTCATCATGGTGACTGCGGAAAGCAAGACGGAAAACGTGATTGCCGCGAAGAAGGCCGGTGTGAACAACTACATCGTGAAGCCGTTCAACGCTGCCACCCTCAAGACCAAGATGACCGCAGTCCTGGGGGAATTCTGAGGCGGACGGGGCGGGGCGGGCGCATGCCTGTGGAGTCGGTCGAGGCGTTTGAACGCGCTCGCGCCGAGATCGACGTGATCGACCGGGAACTCCAGAACGCGTTCGACCGCATTATCGATGCGGTCGAACGCGTTTCGACGGCCTGCGAGTTGCTGCCGTCCGAGGTTGCCGCGGGCATCGACCGGGCGATGACCGACATCCTGGAGGCCTCGGCGGTGCGCGACATTGTCGGCCAGCGCCTGGTCGCGGTGAAAACAGCGGTCGATGACCTGGACGCGGGCATCACCGTGACTGAAGACGGCCGTGAAAGAAAACGTGACAAATCCTCGAAAATAGAGGAAAAAAGCCTTCACGGGTCGGCCTCGGAGAGTGGTTTGCTCAACGGTCCACAGCTGCCTGGAGCGGCCAGGACCCAGACGGAGGTCGACGCGCTGTTCGACAAACTCGACTAGGCGCGCATGTCCCTGTCCCGGCCATTGCTTCCGGAACCCGACAAGGGGTCCAGCCAAACGCTGTTCCTCAGCCTTTTCCTGCTTCTGCTGGCTTTCTTCATACTCCTCAACACACTCTCCACCATCGAGCCCGGCCGCAGCAACCGCGTCCTGGAAAGCGTGAACCGCGCGTTTCCGACCGCCTTTCGGACCGAGATCGGCGACGGCGTGCTGGAGGCCGACCCGGGACAGGTGATCGGCGAGAACACCCGCGCGCGAATTGGCGAGATCTTCCGCCGGGTGCTGCCGGTGGCGCGCGTGACGGTCGAACCCGATGGCAACCCGATCTACGTCGAGGCACCGGTGGCTCGGATCTACGCGCCGGCAGTCGGCGGCCTGACCCCGGTTGGCCGGGCGCTCGCCGCCGACATGGCGCCGCTGCTGGCCTCGCCGCCGGCGGGATCTGTCCTGGAACTCGACGTCCTGTTCTCGTCTTCGGCAGCGGATCGTGGCGCCTCGCGTCTCGCCCGCGGACGATCGGTCGCCGATATGGTCGACTCCATGGTCGCGTTCGGGATCGAACCTGGCCTGATGGCCGCAGGACTGGAGCCGGGAGTCGCCGACACCGTCAGATTCGTGTTCCGGACCCGGCCGGCTGCCGGATACCCGGGAGGCGGGTGAGGCATGGCGCTGTCCCAGGTGCGATCTACGGTGACCGCCCATGAGCGCCGACTCGGCCGACGCGCCGGACGAAAATACGGCGGTGGGCCGCGATGGATGGTGACTCTGGTCGACTTGGTGTCGTTGATGTTGGCATTCTTCGTCATGCGGTTCGCCATGACGACGATCGACTCGCCATCGTTCGACGCGGCCGCCGCCTCGATCTCGGTCGCCCTTGGCAAGACCGTCTCAACTGCCCACGTGGCACCGCCCGAGACGCTCGGTGTTGAGGCGGAACGGCAGGGAGCCGGCTTCCGTCTCAGCTATCTCGAGCCGTTGCTGACCGCGAAGCTGTCGGGGAACCCGATCCTGGGCAGCGCGCGAATCGTCCGCGCCGGCGACCGTCTGGTGCTGTCGCTGCCGTCGGACCTGCTGTTCGCGACCGGCCAGGCGACCCTTACGTCGAGCGCCCGGGCGGCCGTGGCTGAACTGGCGACCGCGCTGGCGACGCTGCCGAACCGCATCGAGGTGGTGGGTCACGCGGATCCCCGTCCGACCCCGCCTGATTCTCCAATGGGCTCCAACCGCGCTCTGTCGCTGGCCCGCGCCGACGCGGTGGCGGTCACCCTGGTCGATGCCGGCCTGCCGCGGCTGCCGATCGCGTCCGGAATGGGTGACAGCCGGTTCTTCAGTGTCGAACCGACGGCACCGACCGAGGAGCGTTACGCGATCGCCCGCCGGGTCGACGTGGTGATCCTGCCGGAGCGGGCGCGATGACCGCCCCCGTCGCGCGACGCTGGAGGCGTATCGGCGGACCGGCTCTGCTGGCGGCCTCGATGCTTTGGGCGGCGCCGGTGGTGGCCGATCCGGTAGGGGTGGTCGGTGCCGCGCAGGAGGGTTTCGATCGGCTGGTCTTCGCGTGGCCCGGTCCGGTCCAGTACTCTGCCGAGCGGTTCGGCGACGCGCTGGTGATCCGATTTACCCGCTCTATCGAAGGGCCTGTCGCCGAGGCCGCCGCCGGGCTCGGCCGGTTCGTGCGGAGCGCGCGGATCGGCGCCGATGGCCGCAGCGTGGTCGTCGAACTAACCGGCAATCACCGCATGCGGACCGACCGCAATGGCAACCAGGTGATCGTCGACCTGATGGCGCGCGGCACCGATCCGGTGCCGGCCGCGCCGCTTACGTCTGCGGCGTCCGCGCCTCAAGCGCCGACGGGCCCTGCTCCGGCGCCGCCGTCGACAACCGCCCAGGCGCCTGCCACTGGCACGGGAGTGGGTGTGCGAGTCGGGCGCCATCCGGACTACGATCGGATCGTGTTCGATTGGCCGGCTTCGGTCGGGTTCCGGGTCGAGCCCGGTTCCGGCGAGGCGCGGATCCAGTTCGACCGCCCCGCGGCGATCGACGACGCCGACGCTCGCCGGCAACTGCCGGAAGCGCTGCGCGCCTTTTCCTCCACGGCGACGCCCGAGGGACTGGCGGTGACCGTGCCACTGCCCCCAGGCCGTACCGTCGATGCCTTCAGGTCGGGCGAGAAGGTCGTCGTCGACATCCGGCGCGACGGCCGCGGGACACCTCCGGCCTCGGCCGGATCCTCGTCATCGCCAGCCGCAGCTCGATCGGTCCAGACGGCCCCCGCAGCCGCCACCGTCCCGCCCTCAGTGGCCGCAGCCGCCAACGTTCCGCCCTCGGTGGCCGCAGCTGCGGCCGTTCCGCCCTCGGTGGCCGCACCTGCGGCCGTGCCGCCCCCAGTCGATTCTTCGCGGGCCGTTCCGCCAGGGTCCGCTGGACCCGCACCGGTGCCGCGGTCGGCGCCGACTCCGCCGATTGCCGAGGCGCCGGCGGCTCTGGCGCAAGCGCCTTCGACCGGTGCTGCCGACGCACCGATCTCCGCCGAGGAACCGTTGCCCTCGAACTCCGGCGCCATCAGCTTTTCCCGTGCTGGCGTCGGGACGATTTCCGGACCGCCCCTGGTGGTGACCTCGGTTCCCACCAATGACGCCTTGTCGCTGCGCTTCGAATGGCCCGAGCAGGTGGCGGCGGTGGTGTTCCCACGCGCCGGCCATGTCTGGGCGGCGTTCGATCGGGCGGTCACGTTCGATCTCTCGGCGGTCGCCGCGGCGGGCAACCAGATCGTCGGCCAGCCGGAGCAGATACCGGTGGAGGACGGCTCCGCCCTGCGGATCCCGGTGGTCGAGGGAGTCAACCCGCGGATCTGGCGGGACGGCACGGTCTGGGTGCTGGATCTCCAGCCGCAAGCCTCCCGTCCGGACGTGCCGCTGCGGATCGACGCCCAGATGGTGAGCCCGCAGGGACCGCGCCTGTTCATACCGGTTGAGGGGGTGGGCCGGCCAATGCTTGCCCGTGACCCGGAAGTCGGCGACGGCCTGATCATGGTGCCGATCACGCCGTTGTCCCGCGGCATCGATGGCGATAGCACTTACGCGGAGGTCGCGATCCTCTCGTCGGTACAAGGGGTCGTGCTGCGCCCGCGTCTCGATGGTGTCGAGGCACGAGTGTTGCCGGACGGCGTCGCGGTGACGGTGGACGGTGGGCTGCTGCTTTCAGGTCCGGTGCAGCGCGCCGGCGACGGCGCGTTGGCGGGACGCCGGTTTGATGGAATGCCGGCAGGGCTGCCGCCCGGGCGAATTTTCGACATGAGCAACTGGCGCCTCGGCGACGAGGCCTCTTTTCTGCCGAGCCGTCAGGAACTTCAGCTCCGCATATCTGAGGCGACCAGCATATCGCGCAGCGGGCCGCGCCTCGAACTGGCGCAGTTCTATTTCGCGCGCGGGCTGGCGGCCGAGTCGATCGGGCTGCTGCGGACCATCGAGCAGTCCGACGAGGATCTCGCCAAACGGCCTGACGTGAAGGCGTTGCGCGGCGCCGCGGACTTCATGCTCGGGCGCTACGAGGAGGCCTATGCGAGCTTGGCCGACCCCTCGCTGAACGGCAATTCCGAAGCCGAGCTCTGGCGCGGCGCCGCTTCGGCGGCACAGGGCAGGTGGAACGAGGCCGTGGAGCATTTTGCCCGCGCCGGTGAGATTCCCGGTGGTTACCCGCGAAACTACACGACGGAACTCGCCCTGCTGGCCGCCGAGGCGACGATCCGGGCGGGCGACTTCCGGGGCGCCGGCGCGTTCCTGGACGTTGTGGCCGAGGGCGCGCCAACGCCCGGCGAGAAGGCCCGGCTCGACTTCCTGCGCGCCAGGGTTCTGCAGGCGTCGGGCGACCAGGAGACCGCGCTCGATATCTGGCGCAACCTGGCCGATGGCGATGACCGCTGGGCGCGTGTCCGGGCGGAGCGCGCGCTGATCGAGCACGCGATGACGCAGAACCAGATCTCGCCCGTCGAGGCTGCCGACCGGCTTGATCAGCTACGCTACGCTTGGCGCGGCGACCGGCTGGAGTTCGACCTGCTGCGCGAGTTGGGCAACCTCAGGCTCGGCGAGAACGCCTACGAGGAAGGGCTCGACGCGCTGCGCCAGGCGGTGACGTTCTTCCCCAACAACCCGGAGACCCGGGAAACTGCCCAGGAGTTGACGAAGGCGTTCAGCGACATCTTCACCCAGGGCGCGGTCGAGGGCATGACACCGCTGCAGGCACTGGCCCTGTACGACGAGTTCCGCGAACTGACGCCGGTCGGCCAGGCCGGCGACAAGATCATCGAGGGGCTGGCCGACCGCCTGGTTCGGGTCGACCTGCTTGACCGCGCGGCGCGGCTGCTCGACCGGCAGGTGAAGTTTCGCCTGCAGGGAGTCGAGAAGGCCAGGGTTGGTGCCAGGCTGGCGGTCATTCATCTGCTTGACCGGCAGCCGGATTCGGCGATCAAGGCGCTGGACGAGAGCGTTGCGCCGCAGCTTGGCGACGCCCTCGCCCAGGAGCGGCGGCGCCTGCGCTCGCGGGCGATCTTCGAGCTCGGTGACGCCCAGGGCGCGCTCAAGCTGCTGGAGGGCGACAACTCCCGCGAGGCCGACCTGTTGCTGTCCGACATCTACTGGCGCACCCAGAACTGGGTCGAGGCCGCCAAGGTGTTCCGGCGGCTGGTCGGCAACTCCGGCCTGGACGGTTCGCGCATCAGACCTGACGCGGCGCAGTTCATTCTGAACTGGGCGGTGTCGCTGTCGCTCAGCGACAACGCCGAGGGATTGAACCGATTGCGTCAGCTCTACGCCGCGCAGATGGACAACACGTCATACCGTGAGGCCTTCCGGCTGATCACCAACAGCACCAGCGCCGAGCCGGGGGACTTCATGCGGCTGAGCGAGCGTTTCGAAGAGATCGGTCAGTTCCAGGCTTTCCTGTCGGCCTATCGCGACAAGCTGAAGGACGGCTCGCTCAGCGCTACCAACTGACCCCCGTCAGGGCCCGGTCCCGAAGCTGCGCACGAGGCTGCCGGCGACCATGTACCAGCCGTCGACCAGTACGAAGAAGATCAACTTGAACGGCAGGGCGACCACCGCCGGCGGAACCATCATCATCCCCATGGACATCAGCAACGACGCGATCACCATGTCGATGACGACGAACGGCAGGTAGAGCAGGAAGCCGATCTCGAACGCCCGGCGCAGCTCGCTGATCATGAACGCCGGGATCAGGACATGCAGCGGGGCGTTCAGCCCGGTCTCGGCCGGGCCGACCTGCGCCATGTCCTCGAACAGCCGCAGGTCCTTGTCGCGGACCGTCCGCAGCATGAAGCCCCGGAACGGCTGAGCCACCGCATCGAACGCCTCGACCTCGTCGATGCGCTCCTCGATCAGCGGCTGAATGCCGTTGGTCCAGGCTTCTCGCATGGTCGGCATCATGATGAAGCCGGTCAAAAACAGCGCCAGGCTGATCATCACGATGTTGGGCGGCGCCTGCTGGGTGCCGATGGCGGTGCGCAACAGGGACAGCACCACCACGATCCTGGTGAAGGAGGTCACCATCACCAGGATGCCCGGCGCCAGCGACAGCATCGTCACCAGCATGACCAGCTGGATCAGCCGCGCCGTGGTTGACCCGCCGCCTTCGCCGAGGTCGAGGGACAGTGACTGGGCGGCTGCCGGCGACCACCAGGCGGCGGCGATCACCAGGCCGCCGATGACGGCAGGGACCAGCGAGACGACGAGCAGGGCCGAGCGCAGTGTCACGTTGCGGACTCGCTGTTGCCGCTGCGGGCGAGGGTGCCTTCAAAGGTGGCTCGCGCCGGTATTCCGGATTCCACCACCACATCCCGGTCCGGGCCAAGCAGCAGCAGGTGCTCGACCCCGTCGCGCCGGATCAGCACGAGGCGGCGCCGGGCGTCGAGCGCCCGCGCCTCGACCACCGCGAGGCGCCCGCCCGCCACCCCGCGCCCGACGCTGAAACCGAGGCGGCGCGCGGCGTACTGACGGGCCAGCAGGTACAGCACGCCGATCAGCCCCAGGACGAACAGGAGCGCGAAGACCGTTCTGAAGTAGTCGGAAAGTTCCATTGCCTGATTGTCCGTGTCCGCGCGCGCCATGCCAAGCCCGCCCGAGCGTTGGTTCATGAATCGCGGCGCCGCCGGCCGGCGGCGTTGCCGTAGGCGGCGGCGGCTCGACGCGCGTCGGGGACCGTCGGTGTGGAATCGCCCGTCAGCCGGCCGGTCGCACCGGCCGCGCGAAGGCGGTCGGCGGCGGCGTCGAGGGCGGCGACCAGCCGCGACAGGGTTTCGGTCAGCTGTCGCGCCTCGGCCGGCGGCAGCGCCGGGGCTGCCTCGCAGAGCCGCAGCACGCGCCGCTCAAGTTCGGCCCGCGCCAACGAATCAGCCGGTGTGTCAGGGGCGGCGAGTCGGGCGATCCGGGTTTCCAATTCCCGTGCCTCCTCGGCGAGGGCGGCGGAACCGTGCAGCGTCACGGCCGGCTTCCATCCGGGCCGCCGCTGGCGGCGAGCGAACCGTTCACCCGATAGACATAGGTCAGGATCTCGGCGACCGCCGCGAAGGCCTGAACCGGGATCTCGCAATCCACCTCCACGACCTGGAGGATCTGCGCGAGGTCTGGGTCCGTCCGCACCTTGACGTCGTTCTGGAACGCCAATTTGAGAATCTGCTCGGCGACCTCGCCGTAGCCTTTGGCGATCACCGTTGGGGCTTTGTCGGAACCGATGTCATGGCTGAGAGCGATCGCGACCCGACGGTCGCGATCCGCCGAGGGGCGGCCGTGCTGGGATCGGCGGGCCGGCTTGTCACGGTCGATCATCGGACGCTCCTCGCCTCAGTATAGCTGCCCCGCCGGCGCGGCGCATCGGCGGACGTTTCAGCGGTCGTTCTGGTTTTGGCACGAAGGTTGCTTCACCATTGGCGCGTCCCTTGACGAGCGCAGCATGCCACGAAGGGGGTCGACGATAGAAGCAATTTTAGATAAATTGCTTTACACATTCGAGGGCGAGGCGATGGACCTTTCGCAGACGACGCTGATCAAGATGGCTCGGGAGAAGATGTCCTGGCTCGGCCAGCGGCAGGCGGTTCTGGCGCAGAACATCGCCAACGCCAACACTCCCGGCTACCGCTCCAAGGAACTGCAGGCGATCGAGTTCGACCGTGAATTGCGGACGCTGGCGCCGGTGCGGATGGCGGCGACCAGCGGGAAACATCTTGACGGCAGCGTCACGCCGCCGGACCACCGGGTGGTCAAGGACCGCCTGCGCGACGTGTACGAAATCAACCCCGACGGCAACTCTGTGGTCATGGAGGAGCAGATGATGAAGATCTCCGAGACCCAGGTCGACTATCAACTGGCCACCAATATCTACCACAAGCAGATGCGGATGTTCCGCACCGCGCTTGGCACCCAGAATCAGTAGCCGCGCCGGACAGGGAGACACACCATGGACCTGATGAACTCCATCAAGATCTCGGCCTCCGGCATGCGCGCCCAGGGGACTCGGCTGCGGATCGTCGCCGAGAACGTCGCCAACGCCGAGTCGCTCGGCAACACGCCGGGCGCCGATCCTTACCGGCGCAAGACCATCGCCTTCGAGAACATCCTGGATCGCGACTTGAACGCCGACATGGTGAAGGTCGCGAAGATCGGTCGGGATCGCAGCGATTTCAGCCTCGTTTACGAGCCGTACCACCCGCTCTCCAACGAGAACGGCTACCTGAAGCGCCCGAACGTCAACACGCTGATCGAGATGACCGACATGCGCGAGGCCGGGCGCAGCTACGAGGCCAACCTCAGCGTGATCGAGTCGTCGAAGTCGCTGATCCAGCGTACCATCGAGTTGATCCGGGGTTGAATCGCCGGGTTGTGCCGCCAGCTTCCGGCGGGGCCCGTGATTTGCTAATTTGAGGTCGAGGAGGATCGGGTCATGATCGAGCGCGTTGGGGACATGCTTCCGGCGATGCCGGGGGCCGGCGGTGCCACCGAAGGCCGGATCACCGGCGGTAAGGATTTTTCCAGTTATGTGCGCGACGCGTCCGTCGACGCGATCGACACCATGAATCGCGGCGAGACGCTGTCGAAGCAGGGGATCGCCGGAACCGCCGACCTGAACGACGTGGTCGCCGCCGTCAACGACGCCGAGTTGACTCTGCAGACGGTCACCACCTTGAGGGACAAGCTTGTCCAGGCTTACCAGGAAATCATCCGCATGCCGGTGTGATCGGGCCGGTGGCTCCGCTCGGCCGGGCAGAACGTGCCCACCCGGCAGGACCTGCCGGGTGACAACAGGCGTTTGCATAGCCGGAGGCATCTGGTGACCGAGGAAGACGCGATCGCGGTGGCTCGGGATACCATCTTCACCCTGTTGGCGATGGCCGGCCCGGTTATGGGCATCGCGCTGGCGGTTGGGCTGATCATCGCGCTGTTCCAGGCGCTGACGCAGCTCCAGGAGATGACCCTGGTGTTCGTGCCGAAGATCGTGGTGGTGTTCGCCTCGCTGCTGCTCTTCCTGCCGTTCATGCTGGCCCAGATCAGCACGTTCTTCGAGGGGCTGGCCGACAAGATCATCGGGCTGCCGTGACCGCCCTCGGGCCCGCTGCCCGTTCCGCCGTCGGCGTCGGAGGCGGACCTTGAACCTTGAGGAATATCTTCCGCTTCGGGTCTACGAGATCGTCCTGGTGTTCGCCCGGACCAGCGCGGCGATGCTGATGCTGCCCGGCGTCGGCGAGACGTTCATCCCGGTGCGGGTGCGGGTGCTGTTCTCGGCGGGGCTGGCGCTGGCGGTGGCGCCGACGATCGCGCCGCAGCTGCCGCCGGAGCCGGCCAGCGCCGCCGGGCTCCTGGTGCTGGTGGCTGGCGAAGTGATCATCGGGATCTACTTTGGCCTGGTCGCGCGGATATTGCTGCTGACCCTGGATACCGTCGGCCGGGTGATCTCGTTTTCCAGCGGCATGGCGTCGGCCACGGTGTTCGACCCGTCGATCTCCGAGCAGGGTACCGCCATCGGCCTGCTGCTGACGCTGCTCGGGATCATGCTGCTGTTCATCACCGACCTGCACCACTTGGTGATCCGCGCCGTCGTCGAGAGTTACACGGTGTTCCGGCCCGGCGGGACGCTGATGATCGGGGATCTCTCCGAGGCCATCACCGAACTGGTCTCCAACAGCTTCAAGGTCGCCATCCAGCTCTCGGCGCCGTTCTACGTCTTCAGCCTGCTGTTCTTCGTCTGCCTCGGGGTGCTGGCCCGGTTGATGCCGCAGCTGCAGATCTTCTTCATCGGCCTGCCGGTGCAGATCTACATGGGGTTGCTGCTGCTGGCCACGATTCTGGGGGCGTTGATGTCGGCGTTCCTGACGTACTATGCCGATACGGCGGCGACCTACCTCATCCCCAATTGATAGAAGCGGGCGATGTCCGACACGCAGGACGACTCCCAGAAAACCGAGGAACCGACCGCGCGGAAGCTGTCCGAGGCGCGAAAGAAGGGTCAGGTCGCCCAGAGCAAGGAGGTCGCCAACCTCGCATCCTTCGTCGGCCTGACCTTTCTGGTGGCGACCCTCGGCCCTTACACGGCGCTGCAACTGCACGGATCGCTGGCCGTGGTGATGGAGCAGGCGGCATTCGCCGACATCGACGCGGGCAGCGCCGGCGAGATCCTGATCGACGTGACGGCCGACGCGCTGATCGCGCTCGCTCCGGCGTTCGCGATCTTCCTGGTGCTCGCCCTCGCCGCCAACCTCGGCCAGACCGGCATCCTGTTCACCACCCAGCCGCTCGCGCCGAAGATCGAGAAGATTTCACCGCTGGCCGGGTTCAAGCGGCTGTTCTCGCTGAAATCCCTGGTGGAGTTCATCAAGGGGGTGATCAAGCTCGCGATCGTCGCGGGGATCGCCTATTACCTGATGGCGCCGGAACTCGACCGGGCCGAGCAGTTGATGGACATGGACCTCGTCGACGTGCTCGGCGAGATCTACTGGCTGGTGATCCGCCTGATGATCGGCGTGGTTGCCTTCATGCTGGTGGTCGCGATCGCCGACTATGTCTACCAGCGATTCGAATACATCAAGCAGCTGCGGATGTCCCGCCAGGAGATCCGCGACGAACACAAGCAGTCCGAAGGTGATCCGCAGGTCAAGGCGCGGCTGCGCCAGATCCGCATGGACCGCGCCCGACGCCGGATGATGGCGGCGGTCCCGACGGCCGACGTGGTGGTGACGAACCCGACGCACTTCGCGGTGGCGCTGCGCTACGACAGCGAGACCATGGCGGCGCCGAGCGTGGTCGCCAAGGGCGCCGACACGGTGGCGTTCCGGATCCGTGAGCTTGCCAAGCAGCATGATGTTCCGATTGTCGAGAATCCGCCGTTGGCGCGCGCGCTGTTCGCCGGGGTGGAGATCGACCAGCAGGTGCCGGAACTTCATTTCAAGGCGGTTGCACAGGTAATTTCCTACGTGTACCGCCTCAAGGGCCGGTCGATCGGGGAATGAGCGGAGGGGCATGGAAACTCTGAGCCTGTTGGCCGCGTCCGCCGCCGGCCTGATCGCGGGAAGCGGTGCGAGCGTTTGGTTCATCCGCCGGCGGGCGACGCCGGTGACGGGCGCGCCTGAGGCCGAACCGGTGGTGGTCGAGCCGGACGCCGCGACCGAGGAGGTCGTGCTGGACCTCGATGAGGACGGCCGGCTCGCCTCCTTCCAGGGGCCGCTCGAGGCGCTGGTCGGCCCTCACGCGCTGGCCGGCGGCGGCCGCGGCTTGGCCCGCTTGCGGCTGCAGGCGCTGCGGCTGCAGGCGCTGCGGCTGCGGGCGGAGGCGCCGGCGGTGGTCGGGTCGGCGGCCGGGGCGGCGGTGCGGGGCGACCCGATCGAGGGCACCGGCGGGCCGCTGGTGCCGGAGGTCGAGGTTCGGGCCGACGGGTTTCGCGTGACCCTGCGCCCGGCTCCGGAACGCCCGACCGAAGTCGGCGCGGCGGCGACGGGCGACGGTTCCGAGGCGGCGATCGTGTCGGTGATGCGGGATGCCCCGATCGGGGTCATACAGCTCGACGACAACGCGCGGATCACCGCCCACAACCGGTTCTTCGGCCGGCTGGTCGGCCTCGACCGGGCCGATGCCCTGGCCGGCACGGCGTTCCTCGACCGGGTGGCGCCGGCCGACCGGGAGCGGGTTGCCGCCGCCATGCAACCGCCGATCGGCGACGATCCGATCGAGGCGGGGATCGGCCGCGAGTCGGAGGCCTATGTCTCGTTGTTCCTGCGGCGCCACTCCGTCGGCCTGGCTCCGGGGTCGATCGTGTTCGCCATCGACATTACCCAGCGCCGCATCCTCGAGACGCAGTTCGTGCAGTCCCAGAAGATGCAGGCGGTTGGCCAACTCGCCGGCGGCGTGGCGCACGACTTCAACAATCTGCTGACCGCGATGACCGGATTCTGCGACCTGCTGCTGCAGCGACACCGGCCCGGCGACCAGTCCTTCGCGGATGTGATGCAGATCAAGCAGAACGCCAACCGCGCCGCCAATCTGGTGCGCCAGCTGCTGGCGTTCTCGCGGCAACAGACGCTGATTCCGCGGGTCATCGACGTCACCGAGACGTTGGCAGACCTGTCGCATCTGCTGCGCCGGCTGATCGGCGAGACCGTTACCCTGGAGCTGGTGCACGGCCGCAGCCTGAAGCCGGTCAAGGCCGACCCCGGCCAACTCGAGCAGGTGATCATCAACCTGGTGGTCAACGCCCGCGACGCCATGCCGAACGGCGGCGTCATTCGGATGCACACCTCGATGGTGACGACGCTCAAACCGCTGCGCCAGGGCGAGGAGGCAATGGCGCCCGGCGAGTATGTGCTGATCGACGTGGTTGACACCGGAACCGGCATTCCGGCGTCGCTGCAGGCGCGTATCTTCGAGCCGTTCTTTACCACCAAGGAGGTCGGACAGGGGACCGGGCTCGGCCTGTCCACGGCGTTCGGGATCGTCAAGCAGTTCGGCGGCCACCTGTTCGTCGACAGCACGCTCGGCGCCGGCACCACCTTCTCGATCTATCTGCCGGCCTGGAACGGCGAGTTGGACGTGGTTACGGAGGCGGCCGATGGCCGGCTCGATTCCGACCTGTCCGGCACCGGCATCGTGCTGCTGGTCGAGGACGAGGACCCGGTCCGGCTGTTCGCCGCCCGGGCGCTGCGCAGCAAGGGCTACACCGTCATCGAGGCGCGCTCCGGCGAGGCGGCGCTCGAACTTCTGGAACGCGAGGCTCCGCATCTCGACCTGCTGATCACCGACGTAGTGATGCCGGGTATCGACGGCCCGACGCTCTTCAGGACGGTGCGCGAGACACGCCCGGGACTGCCGGTGGTCTGCATCTCCGGCTATTCGGAGGATGCGCTGCGTCAGAGAATCGTCGATGTTCAGGGTGTGGCGTTCCTGCCGAAGCCGTTCTCCCTGAAGCAGCTCGCGATCGCGGTGAAGCGGGCGGTGGCCTCGAACGATCCTACATATTGATGCCGCGGCCGGTGTGGAATCCACGATCTAGACAGGAACAAAACATGAAAATGAGCTTGCCAACGAGAACAAAATGAATACGATTGGTGGTGCGCGGCGGCCGGTGCCCTGACCTGGGGCGGTACGGCCAGTCAGCCGGACAGGCCCGTTGCCGCGCCGGGTGCCCCGGGATAGAAGGAGGCCAGCCGATGACCGCGGCGCTGCGAGTGATCGAGAAGGACGGCATGGACAAGTCCAAGGCATTGGAGGCCGCGCTCAGCCAGATCGAGCGCGCGTTCGGCAAGGGCTCGGTGATGAAGCTTGGCGCGCGCGAAGGCGCGGTCGAGATCGACACGGTGTCGACCGGCTCGCTGGGCCTCGACATCGCGCTCGGCATCGGTGGCCTGCCGCGCGGCCGGATCGTCGAGATTTACGGGCCCGAGAGCTCGGGCAAGACCACCCTGGCGCTGCACGTGGTGGCCGAGGCTCAAAAGGCCGGCGGCACCTGTGCGTTCATCGATGCCGAGCACGCGCTCGATCCGATCTACGCGCGTAAGCTCGGGGTCGATGTCGACGAGCTGCTGATCTCGCAGCCGGACGCCGGCGAGCAGGCGCTGGAGATCGCCGACACCCTGGTGCGCTCCGGTGCCATCGACGTGCTGGTTATCGACTCGGTCGCGGCTCTGGTGCCGCGCGCCGAGCTCGAGGGCGAGATGGGCGACACCCATGTCGGGCTGCAGGCACGGCTGATGAGCCAGGCGCTTCGCAAGCTGACCGGCTCGATCTCGAAGTCGCGCTGCATGGTCATCTTTATCAACCAGATCCGCCAGAAGATCGGCGTGATGTTCGGCAACCCGGAGACCACGACCGGCGGCAACGCGCTGAAGTTCTACGCGTCCGTGCGTCTGGACATCCGCCGGATCGGCGCGATCAAGGACCGCGACGAGGTGGTCGGCAACCAGACCCGGGTCAAGGTGGTCAAGAACAAGCTGGCGCCGCCATTCCGGGTCGTCGAGTTCGACATCATGTACGGCCAGGGCGTGTCGAAGAACGGCGAACTGCTGGATCTCGGGGTCAACGCCGGCATCGTCGAGAAGTCGGGCGCCTGGTTCTCCTACGACGGCAACCGGATCGGCCAGGGCCGCGAGAACGCCAAGACCTTCCTGCGCCAGAATCCGGATCTTGCCCAGGGCATCGAGCGGCGGATCCGCGAGAACGCCGGGCTGGTGGCCGAGGCCATGCTGGTCGGCGATCCCGACGCGGGCGAGGGCGACATCGGCGACGACGCCTGAAGGTCGCCGGCTGGGTCTCGGGGAGCGCCGTTCCGCTCCCTGGACAGCCGGCCGGCGCGTCGCTACAAGCGAGGGCTTTCCTAGGCGGGGGCGCGGTCCGGACGGGCCGCGCCTTCGTGTGCCGGGGCAGTGCTGGCTGGAGATTCGCCATGGCGACGACGAACCACATCAGACGCGCGTTCCTGGACTATTTCGCGGCCCGCGACCACGCCGTCGTGGAGTCGTCGCCGCTGGTTCCGCGCAACGACCCGACGTTGATGTTCACCAACGCCGGGATGGTGCAGTTCAAGAACGTCTTCACCGGCGCAGAGCGTCGTGACTACGCCCGCGCCGCCACCTCGCAGAAATGCGTGCGCGCCGGCGGCAAGCACAACGACCTCGAGAACGTCGGGTACACCGCCCGCCACCACACCTTCTTCGAGATGCTCGGCAACTTCTCGTTCGGCGACTACTTCAAGGAGAACGCCATCGAGTACGCCTGGACCCTGATCAGCGGGGAGTTCGGGCTGCCGAAGGACCGCCTGCTGGTCACCGTCTACAGCGAGGACGAGGACGCCGCATCGCTCTGGCGCCGGATCGCCGGGCTGCCGGACGAGCGGATCATCCGGATCCCGACCTCCGACAATTTCTGGGCGATGGGCGACACCGGGCCGTGCGGGCCGTGCAGCGAGATCTTCTTCGATCATGGCCCGAAGATCCCCGGCGGCCCGCCGGGATCGGCCGACGAGGACGGCGACCGGTTCATCGAGATCTGGAACCTGGTGTTCATGCAGTTCGAGCAGGTCACCAAGGAGGAGCGTCGCAACCTGCCGCGTCCGTCGATCGACACCGGCATGGGGCTGGAGCGCATCGCCGCGGTGCTGCAGGGCAAGCACGACAACTACGATACCGACACCATGCGCGGCCTGATCGAGGCCTCGGCGCACGCCTCCGGCGCCGATCCGGACGGCCCGTTCAAGATCTCGCACCGGGTGGTGGCCGACCACCTGCGCGCCAGCTCGTTCCTGATCGCCGACGGCGTGCTGCCGTCGAACGAGGGCCGCGGCTACGTGCTGCGCCGGATCATGCGCCGCGCCATGCGCCACGCCCACATCATGGGCTGCACCGACCCGCTGATGCATCGCCTGGTGCCGGCGCTGGTCCGGGCCATGGGCGAGGCCTATCCCGAGCTGGCCCGGGCCCAGTCGCTGATTACCGGCACGTTGCAGCTTGAGGAGACCCGCTTCAAGGACACGCTCGGGCGCGGCCTGAAGCATCTGGAAGACGCCACCGGCCAGCTGGGCGAGGGTGAGCGGCTGCCGGGCGAGGTCGCCTTCAAGCTTTACGACACTTACGGCTTCCCGGTCGACCTGACCGCCGACATTCTGCGCGGCCAGGGCCGCGGCCTCGACCAGCAGGGGTTCGACACGGCGATGGAGCGCCAGCGGGCGGCGGCGCGCAAGGCGTGGGCCGGCTCGGGCGAGGCGGCCACCGACGCGGTCTGGTTCGAGGTTCGCGATAAGACCGGGGCCACCGAGTTCCTCGGCTACGACACCACCAAGGCCGAGGGTCAGGTGACGGCTCTGCTGGTCGATGGCAAGCCGGTCGCGCGCGCCGAGGCCGGTTCCGAGGTGCTGGTGGTTGTCAACCAGACGCCGTTCTACGGCGAGTCGGGCGGCCAGGTCGGGGACACCGGGACGATCCGCGCGATCGACGGCGGCGCCAACTCGGTGGCGGTGCTCGACGTGCAGCGCAAGCTCGGTGACGTGTTTGCGCATCGCGGCGTGCTCTCCGGCGGCGCGCTCTCGGTCGGCGACGCTGTCGAACTGACGGTCGAGTCCGAGCGCCGTGACCGGGTGCGCGCCAACCATTCGGCCACCCACCTGATGCACGAGGCGCTGCGCCAGCGCCTGGGCGAGCATGTCGCGCAGAAAGGCTCGCTGGTGGCGCCGGACCGGTTGCGTTTCGACTTCAGCCATCCAGCGTCGATCGCCCGCGACGACCTTGCCTGGGTCGAGGCCGAGGTCAACCGCCGTGTGCGCGGCAATTCCGAGGTGTCGACCCGCCTGATGACGCCGCAGGCAGCGATCGACGAGGGCGCCATGGCGCTGTTCGGCGAGAAGTACGGCGAGGAAGTCCGCGTCGTATCGATGGGCGGCGCCGCCGACCAGGCGAACCGGGCGGCGTGGTCGGTCGAGCTGTGCGGCGGAACCCATGTCCGGCGCACCGGCGACATCGGGGTGTTCAAGATTGTCGGCGAGGGCGCGGTCGCGGCCGGCGTGCGCCGCATCGAGGCGGTTACCGGGGTCGGCGCGCTCGACTGGATCGCGGCGCGCGAGGCGGCGCTGGCCGAGGCGGCGGCGGAATTGAAGACCACCGCCGAGGAGGTCCCGTCGCGGGTCCATGCCCTGGTCGAGGAGCGTCGGCGCCTGGAGCGCGAACTGGTTGAGACCCGCAAGAAGCTGGCGTCCGGCGGCGGAGCCACGAGCGCGGTGAAGTTGGTTGCCGGAACCAGCTACGCGACGCGTTCGCTGGACGGCGTTCCGGCGCGCGAGCTGAAGGGGTTGGTCGACAGCCTGAAGAAGGAGCTCGGCTCGGGCGTGGTCGCGGTCGCCAGCGCCGACGATGGCAAGGCATCCCTGGTGGTCGGCGTCTCCGACGACCTGGTCGGCCGCATCAGCGCCGTCGACCTGGTCCGTGTCGGCGCCGAGGCTCTCGGCGGCAAGGGCGGCGGCGGCCGTCCCGACATGGCGCAGGCCGGCGGCCCGGATCCGTCGCGGGCCCAGGCCGCGCTCGACGCCATCGAGGCGGCGCTGGCGAAGATTCCGGCGACGGCCTGACCGCGACCTACCACGGGAGACCCGGATGGCCGAGACCACCCGTTTCGAAGGCACCGAACGCTATGTCGCCACCAAGGACCTGATGGTTGCGGTCAACGCCGCCGTGGCGCTTGGCCGGCCGTTGCTGGTCAAGGGCGAGCCGGGGACCGGCAAGACCGTGCTGGCGCGCGAGATCGCCACTGCGCTCGGCAAGCCGCTGATCGAGTGGCACATCAAGTCGACCACCAAGGCGCAGCACGGGCTGTACGAGTACGATGCGGTGGCTCGCTTGCGCGACGGCCAGCTCGGCGACGAGCGCGTCAGGGACATCGCCAACTACATCCACCGCGGCAAGCTTTGGAATGCCTTCGCGGCCGACGAGCAAGTCGTCCTGCTGATCGACGAGATCGACAAGGCCGACATCGAGTTCCCGAATGACCTGTTGCTCGAACTCGATCGTATGGAGTTCCACGTCTACGAGACCCGCGAGACGGTGGCTGCCCGGCACCGACCGATCGTGCTGATCACCTCGAACAACGAGAAGGAGCTGCCGGACGCCTTCCTGCGGCGCTGCTTTTTCCACTACATCCGGTTTCCGGATCCCGAGACCATGGAACGGATCGTCGACGTCCATTTCCCGAACCTGAAGAAGGACATGTTGCGGGCGGCGCTGACCGCGTTCTACGAGATCCGCGAGGTGCCCGGGGTCAAGAAGAAGCCGTCGACCTCGGAGCTGCTCGACTGGATCAAGCTTCTGGTGGTCGAGGACATTCCGCCGGAGGCGCTCAAGTCGACCGACCGTAAGGACCTTATCCCGCCGCTGTACGGCGCGCTGCTGAAGAACGAGCAGGACGTCCACCTGTTCGAGCGGCTGGCCTTCCTGGCGCGCCGGGAGAGCCGCCCGTGACCGCCCGCGCTTTGCTGCTGGCGGTGGCGCTGGCCGCCGGCGTCGCGGCGAGCCCGGCGGCGGCCGGCAAGCTTTTCGACGCCGCGCCCGAGGCCCTGCGCGACTATGCCGATCAGGCTGGCTACATCCTGGCTTCGGTCGCGCTGTGCGGCGGCGATCCGGCCGAGGAGGAGTACTTCCGCGGGCTGGCCCGGGACAACCTTGCCCAGCTGGGGGCCGATGAGGACGACATCGGCTTCCTCGACCACTACATGGCCGAGGCCGCCGAAACCGCCAAGCCCCACAAGCGGGATTGCCAGGAGGAAGGCGCGGTGCCCTTGACCGCCAAGCTGTTCGGCCATCGCCAGGCTGTCGAGAAGGCGCTGAAGGAGCGCCGCTAGCGGCCTTTGGCCGCGGCGCCGATCGCGGCGATGTGGCCGCGCTCACGGGCGTTCGCCATGCCCCGAAGCGCCGTCAGCCGGTCGCGGGTCTCGCTGACCGCGCCGGTCACGCTGCGCTCCCAGACGGAAATCATGGTCTCGGCCTTCAGCACGTGGCCCATCACGAAGTCGGGCTGCTCGGCGAGGGCCGCGTCGATGGTCGCGACCGGGTCGTTCATGTAACTGTTGAACTGCAGCAGCGCCGCCTCGTAGGCAGCCAGACTGCTGGAAGTCGCGGCCGAGACCGGCTCGCAGCGGGCGTCGCGTGTCGTCATGGGCTTCATCCCTGATTGGCTCGGTGTCGAGGCGGTTCAGCCTCCAAAAGCCGGGGCAGGGTGGCGTCGTCGTGTTTCGGGACGGTGCCGCGCCCGCCGGCAAAGTGTTTCACTTGTTTCGCTGGCGGCTTGACCGGTGATCCGCGCGGGGCGACAAGAGTCGGATGTTCACCCGCTTCTTCTACGCGCTGCGCGAGGCGCAGGTCCCGGTGTCGCTGACCGAGTACCTGACGCTGCTGGAGGCTGTCAAGGCCGGGCTGGCGTCGTGGTCGGTCGAGGATTTCTACTTCCTGTCGCGCGCCGCGCTGGTCAAGGACGAGCGCCATCTCGACCGCTTCGACCGGGTGTTCGGTCACGTCTTCCAGGGTCTGGAGGCGCTCGACGAGTTGCTCGGCAAGGAGTTGCCGGAGGAATGGCTGCGCAAGCTCGCCGAGTTGACCCTGACGCCCGAGGAGATGGCCAAGATCGAGGCGCTGGGCGGCTGGGACAAGCTGATGGAGACGCTGCGCCAGCGCCTGGAGGAGCAGAAGGGGCGTCACCAGGGCGGCTCGAAGTGGATCGGCACCGCCGGCACCTCGCCGTTCGGCGCCAGCGGCTACAACCCCGAGGGCGTGCGGATCGGTCAGGATGGCAACCGTAACTTCCGGGCGGTCAAGGTCTGGGACAAGCGCGAGTTCCGAAACCTCGACGACACGGTTGAACTCGGCACCCGCAACATCAAGGTGGCGCTGCGCAAGCTTCGAAAGTTCGCGCGCCAGGGCCGGCCTGACGAGCTCGACCTCGACGGCACCATCCGGAGCACCGCCAAGAACGGCGGCTGGCTTGACCTGCGGATGCAGGCCGAGCGGCGAAACGTCGTGAACGTGGTGCTGTTCCTCGACGTCGGCGGCTCGATGGATCCCTACATCAAGCTGTGCGAGGAGCTGTTTTCGGCTGCGAGGTCGGAGTTCAAGCACCTGGAGTATTTCTACTTCCACAACTGCCCCTACGAGCGGTTGTGGCGCGACAACCGGCGCCGCCACGTCGAGCGCCTCGACACCCTCGAGGTGCTGCGGACGTTCGGGCCCGACTACAAGGCGGTGTTCGTCGGCGACGCCGCCATGAGCCCGTACGAGATCGCGGTCGCCGGCGGCAGCGTCGAGCACATGAATCCGGAGCCGGGGGCGGTCTGGATCCAGCGACTGGTCTCGCACTTTCGGCGTTCGGTCTGGCTGAACCCGGTGCAGGAGCGGTTCTGGAAGTACACCCAGTCGGTCGCGATGGTTCAGGAGCTGCTGGAGGGGCGCATGCACCCGCTGACGCTCGGCGGCCTGGACGGGGCGATCAAGGAGCTGAATTCGTGACGGCCGATCCGGTTGTCGTCGAGCGTCTCGACCCGCGGCTGCACGCCTACCGCCCCGATCTGGCGGCCGCCGGGCTGCGCGGTCGGGTCGAGGCGGCGCGGTTCGCCGAGCCGTCGGCGGCGCGCGTGTCGGTCGGTCGTGCGTCGGTCAGGGAACTGCCGGACGACGGGGCCCGGCAGTCGACCGAGCTGCTGTACGGCGAGACGGTCGACGTGGTCGAGCGCGCCCACGGCTGGGCGTGGGTGCAGAATCGCACCGACGGCTACGTCGGCTACCTGCGCGACGACGCGCTCGGGGCGCTCGGGCCGGCCGCCACTCACCGCGTGGCCGCGCTCCGCAGCTACCTGTTCGACGGACCTGACCTGAAGCTCGCCCCGCGCGACATCCTGCACATGACCAGCACGGTGGCGGTGGCCGAGACCCGCGACGACGGCTGGTCGCGGCTGGCCGACACCGACGACGGCCCCGGCGGCTACCTCTGGACCCGGCACCTGGCGTCGCGCGCCGTCACGGCGCATGACTGGATTGCCACCGCCCGGCGCTTCCTCGGCGCGCCCTACGCCTGGGGAGGGCGGTCGTCGATCGGTCTCGACTGCTCGGCCCTGGTGCAGATCGCGCTGGCCCGCGCCGGGATTGCGGCACCCCGCGACAGCGACATGCAGGCCGCCGGTCTTGGTGCGGCGGTCGAGGGCGGCGTCGAGGCGGTGCGCCCGGGTGACGTGCTGTGCTGGCCCGGCCATGTCGCCTTCCTGGTTGGCGGCGGCCGCATCCTGCACGCCAACGGCCATCACATGGCGGTCGCCGAAGAGAAGCTCGCCGAGTTCCGCGCCCGGACGCTGGAGAAGGTCGGCGATGTCCGTGCCGTGCGTCGGCCCGGAGCGGCGTCGGTGGCCTGACGGCGCATCAGGCCGGGTTCAGGTCGCGGCCGACGGCCTTTCGGAACACGCCGGGCGTGATGCCGCGGGCCGCCCTGTAGTTTCGCGTCAGGTGGCTCTGATCGGCGAAGCCGGCCGCGAGGGCGGCGTCGGCCAAGTCGGAGCCCTGTTCGATCAGCCGGCTGGCGCGGCGGACCCGGCGGTCGCGGATGAACGCCGCCGGCGTCAGGCCGACCGCCTTCCTGAAGTCGCGGACGACCTGGAAGCGGGTGACGTCGGCGGCGTCGGCGAGACGCCGCAGGTCAAGATCCTCGCCCAGGTTGTCTTCGATCACCTGCTCGTAAAGCGACAGGCGCCGCCGCGAGCCGGCGCCCTCGGCCGGTTCGGCTCTTCCATTCCAGCTCCCGTGCCGCGCCATCAGCCGGCGCAGAGCGACCAGCATCGAAGTCTCGGCACGGGTTGCCTCCTCGGAGACGGAGTCCCGGTGCGCGATCGCCAACGCCCGGGCAAGGACGGGATCGTCAAGTGCTGCGCGCGGAAACAGCGGCGCGCGGTCCTGGCCCAACTCGTTGGCGATCCCGGCGAACAGGTCGGGCGACAGGTAGAAGGTGCGGTAGGCCCAGCCCTCGGCGCTCCCCGCCTCCCCGTCGTGCCACTCCTCGGGATTGACCACCAGAACCGACCCGGCCGGTGCCAGCACGCTCCGGCTGCCGATGCGGACACGCTCGCAGCCCTCGGTGACCAGGGCGACGACGTAGGTCGGGTGGGTGTGCATCTCGTATCGGTGCTGCCGGAACCGCGCCTTCAGCAGGGTGAGGTCGTGGAAGCGGGCGTGACGCCAGAACTGCGTGGTCTCCTGCACGCACCAACCCCTGTGGCGGTCAATCTGGTTCAAGACGGGCGCCGGCCGACTCTCCTATTCACGTGGCAACCCAGGAGAGAGCCATGTCTCACAATGATCCGGTCGCCGCCGTCACGCCAGAGGTCGTCGCCTGGCGTCACCGTATTCACGCGAACCCCGAGCTGGGATTCCAGGAAACCGCGACCGCCGCTTTCGTCGCCGACCGGCTCCGCTCGTTCCGCCTGGACGTCCACGAGGGGATCGGCGGGACCGGGGTCGTCGGTGTCCTGCGCGCCGGCAGCGGCGGTCGTGCGATCGGGCCGAGAGCTGAACTCGACGCGCTGCCGATCCGGGAGGCGGCCGACATTCCCTGCGCGTCGACCCGCGAAGGAGTCATGCACGCCTGCGGTCACGACGGCCATACCGCCATCCTGCTGGGCGCGGCGAAGCTGCTCGCCGCCTCCAAGAGCTTTGACGGCACGGTGGTGTTCATCTTCCAGCCGGCCGAGGAGGTGGTCGGCGGCGGACGGCGCATGATCGAGGACGGCCTGCTCACCCGGTTTCCGGTCGATGCGGTGTTCGCGCTTCACAACTGGCCCGGCTTTCCGGAAGGCCATGTCGGCGTGCGGGTCGGGCCGCAGATGGCCGCGGTCGACGATTTCGAGGTCGCGTTCCGGGGCAGCGGCTGCCACGCCGCGATGCCGCATCTGGGCGACGATCCGATCCTGGCGGCCGCCGGCTTCGTCACCGCCATACAGCGCGTCGTCAGCCGCAGCATCGACCCGCTCGCGCCGGTGGTCCTGTCGATCACGCAGATTCACGGTGGCCGCTTCAACAACTTCGTGCCGGGCGAGGTGACGGTGGAGGGCACCTGCCGCTTCTACGACAGGGCACTGTCGGATCACTGCGCCGGCGAGATCGAGCGCGTGGCGGCAGGCACCGCCGCGGCACACGGCGTCACGGCGGCGCTCACCTACAAGCGCGGCTATCCGCCGGTGGTGAACCCGGTGGCCGGCGCGGCGATCGCCGCCTCCGCCGGCGCGGACACGGTCGGCCGCGAGCGGGTCCTCACCGACTTCCAGCCGAGCATGGGATGCGAGGATTTCGCGTTCATGCTGCAGGGTGTCGGTGACGGCGCCTACGCCTGGATCGGCGCCGGTGACGTCGGCCCGGGCGAGGGGCTGCACGGCGATCGGTTCGTGTTCAACGACGCGGTCGTTCCGGTCGGCATCCGCTACTTCATGAACGTCGTGCGGCGCGCACTGCCTTAGGGGCCGGCGGGCGGGTGAGGCGCGGCCGGCGCTACACCGACGTCTCGGCCCGCGCGCTCTCCGGCACGTCGACGCTGATGGTCGCCTCGCTGCCCGCCTGCAGGCGGTAAAAGGCGTCCTGCGGGCGGTCGAGGGCGAAGGTCTGTTCGCGGGTCAGGCCCAGGTAGAGGCCGCGCATTACCTTGTTGACCACGCCGTGGGCCACCACCACGTGCACGCCGCCGAGGGCGTCGCAGTCCTCGAGGAACGGGCGGACGCGATCCTGGACGTCCTGGGTGCACTCGCCGTTCGGGTAGCGGTAGTTCCAGGGGTCGGCGTCGCGGCGGGCCGCCTCCTCGGGATGCGCCATGTCGAGCGCTTTCCAGCCGGGAAACCCGTCCCAGTCGCCGAGGGTGATCTCCTTCAGCCGCTCGTCCCACTCGATCGCCTCGTAGTCGACGCCAAGATGCTCGGCGACGATCGCCGCCGACTGCCGGGTCCGGCCGAGTGGGCTCGCCACCAACCGGAAGCGGGTGCCGGCCAGAGGTTCCGCCAGAGTGCGGCCGATGGCGTCGACCTGGGCGAGGCCCAGGCGGGTCAGCGGCGCGTCCAGTTGCCCCTGCAACCGGCCGATGCGGTTCCAGGTGGTCTCGCCGTGGCGCAGGAGATAGAGGGTCGATGGCATGGTGTTATCGATTAGCCCAACCGTGGGGTGCGAGAAAGGCCCTATTCCGGCCGTGGCGATTCCGCTATCTCCGGGGCGCCTGAACCAGGAGGACGGCATGAGCGGGAATCCGATTCTCGACGATCTGCGGCGCGACGTGGCGGAGCTGGCCGAGACCGGCATCGCGCAGGTGGCGGTGCATGGCTGGGACAAGCCCGGCCTGGTCCCGCTCTGGTTCGGCGAGGGGGACCAGCCGACTCCGGCCTTCATCTGCGACGCGGCCGCCGAGGCGCTGCGCCGCGGCGAGACCTTCTACACCGACCAGCGGGGCATTCTTCCTCTCCGCCAGTCGCTGGCGCGCTACACCAAGCGGACGTTCGGGGTCGACGTGTCGGTCGACGAGGTCAGCCTGGTCACCGCGGGCATGTCGGCGCTGTACCTGGCCATGGACATGCTGATCGAGGCGGGCGACGAGGTGATCGCGGTCGGCCCGGTATGGCCGAACATCTACTCGACCGTCGAGGTCCATGGCGGCGTGGTCCGGCATGCCTCGATCGCGATGGTCGACGGTGAGTGGACGCTGGACCTGGACGCGCTGTTCGCGCTCGCCGGCGAGCGCACCAAGGCGATCTTCGTGAACTCGCCGGGCAACCCGACGGGCTGGATGATGGAGAGCGACGAGCAACGGGCGCTCATGGAGTTCGCGCGCGCTCGCGGCATCTGGGTGATCGCCGACGAGGTTTACCACCAGTTGGTGTTCGACCGAGAGGTGGCGCCGTCGTTCCTGCAGGTCGCGAACCGCGACGACAGGCTGCTGGTGGTAAACTCGTTCTCGAAGTCCTGGCTGATGACCGGCTGGCGACTGGGCTGGCTGACGCACCCGGCGGCGCTCGGCCCGACCATCGCCAAGCTGGTGCAGATCACGACCTCCGGCGTGCCGCCGTTCCTGCAGCGTGCCGCGATCGCGGCGCTGGAGGACGGCGACCATGTGATCCGCGAGCTCAAGGCGCGCTGCAAGGCCGGCCGCGACTTGGTGTTCGATCGCCTTGAAGCCTGGCCGCGGCTGCGGCTGGCGCGTCCGAAGGCGGCCTTCTACGCGTTCTTCGCCGTCGACGGCATGAGCGACAGCGTCGACTATGCCAAGCGCATCATCGACGAGGCGAATGTAGGCTTGGCCCCCGGGTCGGCCTTCGGGCCGGCTGGCGAGGGCTATCTCAGGCTCTGCTTCGCCGCCAGCGAGGCGACCCTGACCCGAGGCCTCGACGCGCTCGAGCCGATGCTGGGCGTGGGCTCCGACCAGCGCCGCAGCGCGTAGGGCGGCTCAGCGGCCGGTGAAATCCTGATTCGCGCCGCTGTGGCGACCCGCCACCCAGTCGGCGGCACAGGCGCGGACAGCCGCGATCCACGGCGTGCGCGGCCAACGCGATCAGTGTATCCTGACTGCATGTCGCGAAGGTACGTCGCATGGCGTTGAGACCTACCGGGCCGGGTGATCCGCGGGTGCCGGCTCCGCGCGCTCGGCCGGCCGCCGTGTCTGGTCGCGCCGCCCCGACGGCGACACCGGCGATACCGGAGCGCAACCGCCCGGAACGCGGCTTCCGCCTGAGGACTGCGGTGACGTCCGAGGAGATCGAGCGGCAGATCCAGCGCCTGATGACGCTGATCGCCAACGACAACATCGACCCGGATGCCCCGCCGGGCAGCTATCTCAACCTGCTGGTCTGAGGCTCGCCGGTCAGCCGAGGAGCGGCGCCAGCAGCGATGCGCCCGACACGCCCAGCAGCACCAGCAGGATGCGCGCGAACAGGCGGTCGTCGATCCGGCGGTACAGGCTGAAGCCGAGCCAGGCGCCGAGCCCGATGGCGGGTAGCGCGGTGAGCAGCAGGCCGCCGACCTCGGCAGTCAGTCGGCCCTGCCACGCGTAGGCGCTCAGCGTGGCGATGTGCATCGCGGTGTTGAACAGTTGAAACACGCTGCGCTGCCGGTCCTTCGGCCAGCGTCGCAGCGAGCACCAGATCGTCGGCAGCACCCCCGACAGGCCGGCGAAGCCGCCGAGCACGCCGCCGGCGAACCCGATGGCCCCATCGGCGCCCCGGTTGTCGATCGCCAGCGCGGGCAGGCGACCCGCGAGCAGCACCGATACCGCGTAGAGCAGGAGAAGCGCTCCGGCGACGTGGCGGAAGGTGTCGGGCGACAGCACCGACAGCAGGGCGGCGCCGAGCGGTACCCCGAACACCCCGCCGACCAGGAACGGTCGGGCCGCCCGCCAGTCGAGCCGCCGCCAGATCACCGGCAGCACGATCAGTTGCACCGCCAGCGAGGCAGAGACCACCAGCGGCGACACCACGCCGGGCGGCAGGACGTGCGCGTACAGGCCGAGGGTGGTGGCCGCGAACGCAAAGCCGGCGAGCCCGCTGGCGGTCGCGCCGACCAGGGCTCCAACGGCAACAACCACCAGCACGAGGGGGTCGGAGGGCACCGGCTCAGGCCGGCTCGGCGCCGGGGACGGAAGGCCGGACGGTCACCGGGTCGGGAAAGCGGTGACCAGACGGCAGGTCCCCTGGCCCATCGCCTCCAGGATCACGGTCAGGCCGTGGGCCGGCAGGCCGGACGCGTTGCCGCGCTCGACCAGGATTCCGATCGGCTGCTCGAAGGCCATGCGGACCTCGGCTCGCTCCCCTGGCTTGGCGGTCGTCGCCCAGCTGTCGTAGGCGTCCTCGTCGGGCCGCAACGCGGCCGAGATCACCTGCCGGGCGGTGTGCGGGTCGGGAAACGAACTGGTGGCCGGCTCGCCCGGTCGGCGCGCGAGCCAGGCTGCCAACTCGGTGGTGTTCCGGCCGACATGCCGGTCCATGGTCTCGCCGCCGAGGTTTTCCTGCTCCTGGAGCCAGCCATCCTTGAAGGAGCTGGGAACGCACTTTGCCGCCGCCGGCGTCGCCGACAGCGACGCGATTGCCAGGAGGACCGCTAGAAGACGCGCCCGTCGCCGCATTCCCGCCCCTCGATCAGTTCATGGCCTTCTGCAGGTTCTCATCCAGCTTGCCGAGAAACTGCTGGGTTGTCAGCCACGGCTGGTCAGGGCTGATCAGCAACGCCAGATCCTTGGTCATGTGGCCCGACTCGACAGTGTCGACGCAGACCTTCTCGAGGGTCTGGGCAAAACGCGCGACCTCGGGGGTTTCGTCGAATTTGGCCCGGAACTCGAGGCCGCGGGTCCAGGCGAAGATCGACGCGATCGGGTTGGTCGAGGTGTCCTTGCCCTGCTGGTGCTGGCGGAAGTGGCGGGTGACGGTGCCGTGTGCCGCCTCTGATTCGACGGTCTTGCCGTCCGGGGTCATCAGCACCGATGTCATCAGGCCGAGCGAGCCGAAGCCCTGAGCCACGGTGTCCGACTGCACGTCGCCGTCGTAGTTCTTGCAGGCCCACACGAAGGCGCCCGACCACTTCAGGGCGGAGGCGACCATGTCGTCGATCAGGCGGTGCTCGTAGACGATTCCCTTGGCCTTGAACTTGTCGACGAACTCGGCCTCGAAAACCTCCTGGAACAGGTCCTTGAACCGGCCGTCATAGGCCTTGAGGATGGTGTTCTTGGTGGACAGATAGACCGGCCAGCCCAGGTCGAGGCCATAGTTGAAGCAGGCGCGGGCGAATCCGATGATCGATTCGTCCAGGTTGTACATGGCCATCGCCACGCCGCCGCCCGGAAAGTCGAACACGTTGAAGGACATCACCTTGCCGCCGTCTTCCGGTTGGAAGGTTAGGGTAAGCTTGCCCTTGCCCGGCACGACGAAGTCGGTGGCGCGGTACTGGTCGCCGAAGGCGTGGCGGCCGATGACGATCGGCTGGGTCCAGTTCGGCACCAAGCGCGGGACGTTCTTGCAGATGATCGGCTGACGGAAGACGGTGCCACCCAGAATGTTGCGGATCGTGCCATTCGGCGACTTCCACATCTTCTTGAGCTTGAATTCCTCGACGCGGTCCTCGTCGGGAGTGATCGTGGCGCACTTGACACCCACACCATATTGCTTGATGGCGTTGGCGGAATCGACGGTGATCTGGTCGTCGGTCGCGTCGCGCGCCTCAATGCCGAGATCGAAATACTTCAGGTCGACGTCGAGGTAGGGGAAGATCAGCTTCTCCTTGATCATCGCCCAGATGATCCGCGTCATCTCGTCGCCGTCGAGCTCGACGATCGGGTTCGCCACCTTGATCTTGGCCATCGAAAGCTCCCAGTCACCCTTCAAGTCGCCCGCGGAACCGGCGAGCGCGGCACAATATCACCGACGGCGTCTCGCGCAAGCCGGTCGGGCCGGCCGCCAGCGTCGCCCTGTCACAGCCATTTCGAGGATACGTCGGCGGTCGATATCGGAAACCCCGCCAGCGCTTCGAACACCTCGTCCACCGTGGCCACCACCCGGAAAAGATCCCGGTTCTCCGGTCGCGTGAAACCGGACTCGATCGAGTGCTCGATGAGGGCGAGCAGGGGCTGCCAGTAGCCGGCGATGTCGACGATTATCACCGGCTTGCTGGAGAGCCGGAGCTGCGACCAAGTCAACACCTCCAGCGTCTCGTCGAGGGTGCCGAGCCCGCCCGGGAGTACCACGAAGGCGTCAGCCCGCTCGTACATGACGGCCTTGCGGTCGTGCATGCTTTCGGTGACCACCAGTTCACTGACGGCGCCATGGCCGACTTCCAGGTTCATCAGGAAGCGCGGGATCACGCCCGTGACGCGCGCGTTCCGTTCGAGCGCGGCGTCGGCGATCAGACCCATCAGTCCGACGCGCCCCCCGCCGTAGATCAATTCGTCGCCGCGCGCCGCGAGCAGATGCCCGAGGGCCGTAGCGGCGTCGCGGTAGCGCGGGTCGACGCGGGAGGAGGAACCGCAGAAGACGCAGATCCGGCGCGGCAGCAGATCGGGGCTCGTTGTTGTCATGACGCCGTCTTTGGCACCGCGCGCACGGATGGTCAACCGCGGACGGGCGGGAAGCCCGGTCGGGACCCGCCGATTGTAACGGAACCGGGACGGGTTTAAGGTCGGAAGCTCATTGTACGGCTTGCGGATCGATGGTCGCGAAACCGGTCACAGTCGGCGTCGTCGGGGTCATCGTCCTGGCGTCTGCCTTAGTCCTGAACTACTTCGTCCTACCGGACGAGGAAGCCGAGACCGCGACTCCGGCAGTCGCTTCCCCGGCGGCGAGAACCACGCCACCTTCCCGGTCGAACGATGTCGGGTCTGGTGCTGCCGGCTCAAGCGCGGGCGGCTCAGGCGCGGCCGTGGCGTCCGCGCCCGCGGCGACGGCAACCGTGCCGGACCGCGAGCGACCGCTGGCGCCGAGCTTCGACGTGGTCCGGGTCGATCCCGACGGCAACGCGGTGATCGCCGGGCGTGGCATGCCGAACAGTGAGATCGTCATTCTGGACGACGAGGAAGAACTCGGGCGCGTGACCGCCGACGACCGAGGAGAATGGGTGTTCATCCCGCCGGACCGACTCACCCCCGGCGAGCGCGTGCTGTCGTTGCGCGGTCCGGGCCTTGGCCCGGCGGGGTCGGAATCCGTCGATGCCGTGGTCCTGGTGATCCCCGAGAAGGGCAAGGATATCGCCGGCCGACCGTCGTCCCAGCCAGGAATGCCCCTCGCGGTCGTGGTGCCGCGTGACCAGGGGGCGGGTGGTGCGACCGCCCGCGTCCTGCAGGCTCCGGCGGCTGGTCCACTGGCGGCCGGTCCACTGGCGGCCGGTCCACAGGCGGCCGGTCAACTGGCGGCCGGCCCGGGCGTGCCGGCCGTTGCCGCAGGACCGGAGGCCTCGTCTGCAGCCGGTAGTGCGACCGGTGATCCTGCCGCCTCGGGCGCCACCTCGACGGAGACTGGCGGGACGGCCGCCACGGCGACGGCCGCGGACGCCAGCGTTGCGGGCACCACGCGGGCCGCAGGCACACCGTCTGCCGGAACGCAGACTGCAGGCACACCGTCTGCCGGAACCCAGACTGCAGGCACACCGTCTGCCGGAACGCAGACTGCAGGCACACCGTCTGCCGGAACGCAGACTGCAGGCACACCGTCTGCCGGAACGCAGACTGCCGGGGTGCCCTCCGCCAGGACGCGCGAACCGGCGTCTTCGGCCGTTGCCGTGCCTGGGCCCGCCGATCCGGCGGCGGCCCCGTCGGCGGCCCCGTCGGCGGCCGCATTGGTGCCCGGAATGTCTTCGTACCCCGAAGCGGCAGCGACCTCACCCCGGGCGGGCGAAGCGGGCTCTCCGGGTGTCGCGGTCGACGTGATCGACTATGACGACAAGGGCGACGTGGGGTTCAGCGGCCGCGCCGATCCAGGCGCGAGGGTTGAGGTCTTCATCGACGACCGCAAGGTTGGCGATACCGACGTCGATCGCGAGGGACGGTGGACCATGCGCCCGGAGGAGCCGGTGACGCCCGGCGCTCACGACCTGCGGGTCGACAACGTAACCGCGGCCGGAACCATCGAGGCCAGAGTCGCTTTTCCGTTCGTCCGCGCCAACCCGTTGACTGAATTGCCGGGGAACCGTCTTGTGGTTATCCAGCCCGGCAACAATCTATGGCGAATCGCCACTCGGGTGTATGGGGACGGTGTCCGCTTCGTCGAGATCTTCGACGCCAACCGGGACCAGATCCTCAACCCCGACCTGATCTACCCGGGCCAGGTATTCGGCCTGCCTCGGGCGAACTGATCCGAGAGGGCCCCTTGTTCGATTCCATCCTGGTTCCGATCGCCCGGGAAGGGCGACCGTTCATTGCCGCGTTCGCCGTGGCGACCATCGTGCTGGGGTTCATCGCCGAGTGGCTGCTGGTACCCGGTGGTATCCTGACGGCTTGGTGCGTGCTGTTCTTTCGCGACCCCGACCGGGTCACACCGACCCGCGACGGCTTGGTGGTCAGCCCGGCCGACGGGCTGGTGGTCTCGGTCGCCACGGTTCCCTGGCCCAAGGAACTCGCCATGGGCGAGGGCGAGGCGACCCGTATCGGCATTTTCATGAACGTGTTCGACGTGCACGTGAACCGGACCCCGGTGGACGGACGGGTGGTCAAGCTGGCCTATGTGCCAGGGGCGTTCTTTAACGCTTCGTTCGATAAGGCCAGCGAGCACAACGAGCGGCAACTGGTTGCGATGGAGACCCGCGACGGCCGGCAACTCGCCTTCGTGCAGATCGCCGGCCTGGTGGCCCGCCGGATCGTGTGCAAGATCACCGAAGGCCAGACGCTGCTGGCCGGCGAGCGCATGGGCATGATTCGCTTCGGCAGCCGGGTCGATGTCTACCTGCCCACCGGAGTCGCCCCGCTGGTGGCCGAAGGACAAAGGTGCGTGGCGGGGGAAACTGTCGTCGCCGATCTCGATTCCGCCGAACCGGCCCGGAGGGGGGTGGTGCGATGAGACGCTTCCGGCGCCGCCGCAGCAGCCCCCGGTTCAGCGGGCAGTCCTTCAACAAGCTGATCCCGAACCTGATCACCGTTCTGGCGCTCTGCTTCGGCCTGTCCGGCTTGCGGTTCGCTCTCACCGGCCAATGGGAACTGGCGGTGGCGATGATCGTGCTGGCGGCGGTGTTCGATGCCCTGGACGGCCGCATGGCGAGGCTGCTCCGGGCGCAGTCGAAATTCGGCGCCGAACTCGACTCCCTCGGCGACTTCGTCAGCTTTGGGGTGGTGCCCGGGGTGATCGTGTACTTGTGGTCGCTCGCGTCGCTCGGCAGCTTCGGGTGGATGGCGGCGCTGTTCTACGCCACCTGCTGCATGCTGCGGCTGGCGCGCTTCAACTCGCGCCTTGACGACGACAAGCCGGCGTTCGCCTACAACTATTTCACCGGGGTGCCGGCGCCGGCCGGGGCTGGTCTCGCCCTGCTGCCCATGATGCTCTCCTTCCAGACCGGCCTCGACCTGGAGGGTGTGCCGGTCCTGGTGGCGGCCTGGCTGGTGGCGGTGGGTCTTCTGATGGTCAGCCAGCTTCCGACGTTCTCGTTCAAGCGCATGAAGGTACCGCAGCGCATGGTGCTGCCGATCCTGATCGGCGCCGGCTTGGTCATTGCCGGCGTGGTCAGTGCCCCGTGGTTCATGCTGGCCCTGCTCATCATGGCGTATCTGGCGTCTATCCCGATGTCCGTGCTGGCGTACCGCCGGCTGCTGCGTGAGGCCGAACGCATGACCTCTCCGGCATCGCCTCCGGCCGAGGGAGAGGAAGGCGCCGACCCGGCCGGTACTGCCGTCGGCGACCCGCCGCCACCCGGCGACCGGCCGGCGAATTTCCACTAGGCAGTCGCCGGGATGCTCGATGCGGCGCTGCGCCGGGTGGTCGATCCGCCGCTCAACGCGATCGGCCGGCGTCTCGCCGGTGCCGGTGTGCCGGCAAACGCGGTAACGGTGGCCGGCTTCGCGATCGGAATGGCGGCGGTCCCGGCCCTGGCCCTCAACCGCCCTGACCTGGCGCTGGCGGCTATCCTCCTCAACCGGCTTGCCGACGGGCTGGATGGCGCGGTGGCGAGGGTGACCGGGCCGACCGACCTCGGCGGCTACCTCGACATCGTCCTCGACTTCCTGTTCTACAGCGCCGTGGTGTTCGGCGTCGCCCTGGGGCGGCCGGAGCAGGCGCTCTGGGCGGCCTTCCTGATCTTCAGCTTCATCGGCACCGGCTCGTCGTTCCTGGCCTACGCGATCATCGCCGCCAAACGCGGCGCCAGCACTGAACGGCGTGGCCGCAAGAGCATCTTTTACCTTGGCGGTCTCGCGGAGGGCGGCGAGACAATCCTCGCGCTCGTGCTGATCTGCCTGTTTCCCGACGCCTTCCCCTGGATTGCCGGGGTGTTCGGGGCGATGTGCTGGCTGACCACAGCCAGCCGCATCGGGCAGGCCGTGCGCGACTTCGCCGACTGACCCTCTCATTCGGCGGCGTGCGGAACCTCGTAGCCGGGCGCCGCGCGGCCGCCCGTGCGCCGGCCGCGCCGGTCGGCGATCCAGCCGGCCAGCCGGTCCCGGCCTTGCCGGGCGCTCTCCCGGAACATCAGCGCCGCCGGGGTCACCACCAAGGTCAGGACGGTTGCGAAGGTCAGGCCGAACACGATGGCGGTCGACAGCGACACCCACCATTGAGTCGACGGCGCGCCCACCGTGACCGAGCGGGTTACGAAGTCGATGTTCATCTGCAGCACCATCGGCATCAGACCGAGGATGGTGGTGACAGTGGTGAGCAGGACTGGCCGCAGGCGCTGCGCGCAGGTCCGCAGGATCGCTTCGCGGACGCTTGCGGAGGTGGTCTTAAGGGTGTCGAAGGTGTCGATCAGCACGATGTTGTTGTTCACCACGATCCCGGCGAGCGCGATCACGCCGATCCCGCTCATCACGATCCCGAAGGGCTTGCCGGTGACCATCAGTCCGATCATCACCCCGATGGTCGACATGATCACCGCCGAGAGGATCAGCAGCGCCGAATAAAAGCTGTTGAATTGGGTGACCAGGATGATCGCCATGATGAAAAGGGCCACGCCGAAGGCCTTGACCAGGAACGCCTGAGCAGCCTGCTGCTCCTCGTCCTCGCCCTTGAAACTGACTTCCAGGTCGGCCGGAATGCCGGCCTCGCTGAGCCAGGCCCGCAGTTCCTGGACCTTGTCGTTCGGCAACACTCCCTCGGCGACATCGGCTTTCACCGTGATCGCCGGACGGGCGTCGATGCGGCGGACCTTTCCGACCTTGGGTTCGGCTGTCATGGACACGAAATTGCCAATCGGCATCAGGCCGTTGTCGGTCTCCATCCGGATCCGCTCGAGCTGCTGGAGCGTGCGCAGGGCCACCGGGTACCGCACGACCACGTCGACTTCTTCGTCGCTGTCGTCTGGACGGAAGTCGGTGATCTTCATGCCCTTGGTGACCAACTGGACATAGCGGCCGATCAGGCTGACATCGGCGCCGAACTTGGCAGCCTGGGCGCGATCCACCGCCAGTCGCCACTCGATGCCCGGAACGTCACGGGTGTCCTCGAACTCGACCAGCCCGGGCGTGTTCCGGAACCGGTCGAGTACCATGTCCGCCGCCCGGTCGAGCGCTTCCCGGTCGTGGCCGCGCAGCTGGATCTGCACCGGCTTGCCGGTCGGCGGGCCGGCTTCGGCTTCGCGAGGCTCGACCCGGATTCCGGGAAGATGCGCCGTGCGCCGAACGATCTCCGACAGAATCTCGCGGGCTGGTTGTCGCTGCTGCCAGTCCTTGAACTCGATCTGAAGAGTGGCGATCACGTCCTCGGCCACCTCCTCGCCGGTGCCGCCGCCGGCCGGCTTGCCGATGAAAGTGTAGATCGATGCATAGCCCCCGATCTCGAGCATCGCGCGCTCGACCGGCAGGACCAGTTCGCGCTTTTCCTCGATCGACAGGTCGCCCTGGGCGTGGACGTGGATGAGCGCGGTGTCAGGCTCGACATCAGGGAAAAACTCGATCCCGTTGCCGTGGGTGGCGTAGTAGGCCTGCACGCCGATGAGCGTGCCGAAGGCCGCGAGGAGCACCAGGCCCGGGCGGCGCAGCGCCGCGTTCAGCATTTTCAGGTAGCCGCCGGTGAAGCCGGTGATGTCCTCGACGTTGCCGGTCTCGGCGGCCGCCAGTTGTCGGCGGCCGCGCTCGTCCTGCGCGCTCGCCTTGCCGATCAGCGCACCCAGCGCCGGGACGAACACCAGCGCCATCAGAAGCGAGGCGCTGAGCGTCGCCAGCAGGGTGATCGGCAGGAATTTCATGAACTCGCCGACCACGCCCGGCCAGAACAGCAACGGAAAAAACGCGGCCAGGGTCGTGGCGGTGGACGCGATGATCGGCCAGGCCATGCGCTTTCCGGCCTCGGCGTAGGCCTCGCGCCGTGACAGCCCCTCGGCCATCCGGCGGTCGGCGGACTCGGTGACCACGATCGCGCCGTCGACCAGCATGCCGACCGCCAGAATCAGACTGAACAGCACAACGATGTTGATGGTCATGCCAAGTGATGACAGCACCAGAATGGCCAGCAGGAACGAACCCGGGATCGCGATGCCGACCAGGCCGGCCGAGCGGATGCCCATCGCGCCCACGATCACGATCATCACCAGCAGCACGGCGCTGGTCACGTTGTTCTGCAGGTCGAGCAGCATGATCTCGATCTGGTCGGACTTGTCCTGGCTGAAGGTGATCTCGACGCCGTCCTCGAAGCCGCTGGATGTCGTGGCCACGACCGATCGTACGTTCGTGATGGTCTCGATGACGTTGGCGCCGGTGCGTTTGGTCACCTCGATGGCGACCGCCGGCTTCCCGTTGAGACGGGCGTAGCTCTCGCGGTCCTTGAAGCCCTGCTGGACGTGGGCGATGTCGCGGATCCGGACCACCGCGTCACCGTTCACCTTGATCGGCTGGTCCAGGATGTCGGCCACCGACTGGTACAACCCCGGCACCTTGATCGGGAAACGGCCACTGCCGGTGTCGAGGGTTCCGGCCGCGATCAGTTGGTTGGAGCGGGAGACCGCGTCGAGAACCTCGACCGCCTGTAGCCCGTAGCTGTCGAGCTTGATCGGGTCGACCACGACCTCGACCAGCTCTTCGCGTTCGCCGGCCAGGCGCGCGTCGAGCACGTCGGGAATGCCCCGGATCTCGTCGCGCACGTTGCGCGCCAGATGCAGAAGGTCGCGTTCCGGGATCTCACCCGATAGCGTCACCACCAGCACCGGGAACAGCGAGAAGTTGACCTCGTGGACCGTCGGCTCCTCGGTGTCCTCGGGCAATTCGACCTTGGCGATGTCGACCTTCTCGCGAACATCGTCGAGGGCGACGTCGGCGTCGAAGCCGGCGTCGAACTCCAGCACCGTGCTGGCGCCGCCCTCATAGGCTTGAGATCGCATCTCCTTGACGCCGACGATCGAGCGCAGTTCCTGCTCCAGCGGGCGCAGGAGCAGCCGCTCGGCATCCTCGGGCGAGATGCCCTCGTGCTTCAGAAGGACGTAGATCACCGGGATGTTGATGTCCGGGTCAGCCTCCTTCGGGATGTCGATGTACGCGACGGTGCCGGCGATAAGGATCAGCAGCAGGACCGAAACCGTGGTGCGGGTCCGCGCCAGCGCCGCGTCGATCAGGGCCCTCATGACTGCGGTGCCCGCGGATCCACCTCGACCGCCGTGACCGCTTCGCCATCCCTTACAAGCTGCTGGCCGACCATGATGATCCGCACGGCCTCGGGCAGACCGGCAACCCATGCCCCGTCGCCGTCGGAGCCGAGCACGGCCACCGGGGCGAAACGCGCGACCTCGGCGTCGTCCACCGCCACCACGCCGATGCGCCCGTCGTCGTCGAGGATGAACGCCGCCGGCGAGATGTGGTGGGCCCGGCGCGGCGGCAGCGGAACCCGAAGCTCAGCGGTCATTCCCTCACCGATACGGCCGTCGGGGTTCTGGAACGTCGCCTCGACCGTGAAAGTCCGGGTCGCTGTGTCGGCGACAGCCGCGGTGTAGGTCAGGATCGCCGGGATCTCCAGGCCGTTCGTCAAGCGGACGGTCGCAGCCATCCCTTCGCTGAGGGCCGGCGCCTCGCTTTCCGGAATCTGGGCCACCGCGCGCATCGGATCGAGTTCGACCAGGGTGGCTACGGCGTCGCCGACCTGGAGGTAGTCGCCGATCTCGACGGGACGGCGATCGAGGACGGCGCGGAACGGCGCCACCACCCGGGTGCGGTCCAGGTCGACCTGGATCCGGGCCTGCTCGGCGCGCGCCTCCTGCAGGTCGGCGAGAGCCTCGGCGCGCTTGGTCTCGGCCTGATAGCCCCTGGCGGCGAGCTGGCGGGCGGCGTCATGCTCAATCCGACGCTGCTCGACCCGGGCGCTGGCACGCTCAAGCTGAGCCGGGCGATCCGCCTCGTCGAGCTTCAGGACGACATCGCCGGCCTCGACCAGCGAGCCTTTGGCGGGGCCGACACGCGCAACCCGGCCGTCGGTCTCGACCCGGATCTCGACCGAGCGCGCCGAATGCGTATGGCCGGCCGCTCGGACCACGGCGACATAGTCGATCGCGGAGGACCGGATCACCCGGACCCGGGTGCGGGTGTCGCGCGCGATGGGCGGCACCTGGACAGCGGCGGTCTGCGCCGCGGCGGTCGCCGGTCCGTCGTTGAACTGCCCGGACAGAACCCACCCGGTCCCGGCCGCCGCGATCACAACGGCCAGGACGATGGATCGACTCACGCGCATCGTGTGCACCCTCGTTCGGTGGTCGTCATTCCGCGGCCTCGGGAAGTCGCCCGGCCCCCGATAGCAGTTGGTCGCGGTTGGTGTTCAGGTAGTCAGCCGCCGCGCGGTAGATGGCCACACCGAAGCCGGACACCAGCCAGCGTCCAGGATCGATCTCGTCGCCGGACGTCAGGCGTTCAGCCCGGCAGCCCGCGATGTGCTCGGCCTGTGACCGGTAGGAGTCGATGTAGCGGTCGATGAGATCCGCCACCCGCTTCCGCGGCAACTCCCGCGCGAAATACAGCAGGAAAAGCATGTCCGAACGGAACTGGTCGGGTTCGGGGTCCTGGCCGATCGCCTGAAGGAAGGCGTCACGTCCGGCCGACGTCAGGCGGTAGACCTTCTTGTCAGGCCGGCCATCCTGCTCGCGAGCCTCGGCTTCCGCGAGACCCTCGGCCAGCAGCCGCGAGAGCGAAGGGTAGATCGACCCGAAGCTGGCGCGCTGGAAATGCGCGAACGGCCCTTCCTCGAACGCTTTCTTGATCTCGTATCCGGTTGCTTCGCCCTGGAACAGGACGGCGAGGCACAGCGTCTTGACGTCCATCGGGGGGTCCAAAGCCAGCGCAGTTCATATCGAAGCGATATATATATTCCCGATATATATGATCAAGCGGGGGCACGAAACGAAAAGCGGCGGCGCATCCGTGTTGCGCCGCCGCTCTGTGTCTTGGGTCGAGATCCGACGGAAGCTCTCAGACCGGCCTGAGATCCTCGGCTGCCATCTTGCCGTTCCGCTGCGGCTTCATCTCGTACATGATCGCTTGGCCCTCGTTCAGACCCTGCAGGCCGGAGCGCTGCACCGCAGTTATGTGAACGAACACGTCGGCACCGCCGTCGTCCGGCTTGATGAACCCGTAACCCTTCGTGGTGTTGAACCACTTCACCGTCCCAGTCGGCATTCGATACGCACTCCAACCGCGACGCGTCCGCCGGACATTGCAGAAATCACCACCTCAGGACGCTCGGGTGCCGCTGCTGCAGGGCGAATTCGGTCACGCGGGCGCCGGGTGACGTCTCACCCGTCTCCTCAGGCGATGCCGAACCCGAACGCCGGGGTCGGAGCACAACCCATACGCCGTCTCGTGTCATCTGTCGACGGGTTCATGGTTCCGCGTCTTGCCGGTTGCATGCAGAGCCACCGCCGGTCACAGTCGAGGTATGCAACTTTTCCTTACAGTCCTAATAGTTACGCTGATGTGTTCCGATAGCGCTTCTGCACGGGAGCGTCTGAATCTTCATCTTGCCTTCGGGATACGGACGCCGCTCTACGGTACTCTGGCGGAGCGGCTCGCCGCAGAGGTCGGCGAGCGCTCCGACGGGGCGCTGCGCCTGCGGTTGCACGAACCTGGGTCGATTGTGCCGCGCTTCGGGTATCTCGACGCCGTCGCCCAGGGTGCGCTGGATGCCGCCTGGGGCACGCCGGCGGTGCTTTCCGGGCGCGCGCCGGAGGCGGTGCTGTTCACCGGCGTGCCGTTCGGCCTGCCCCCGGCCGAGCATCTGTCGTGGGTCCGCGACGGCGGTGGCCGTCCGCTCTACGACGCGCTTTACGCCCGCTTCGGCGTGGTCGGCATGCCATGCGCGGCCGTCGGCCCGGATGGCTTGGCGTGGCTGAAGCGACCGCTCGATGAGGTGGCCCCGTTCCGAGGACTGCGCGTCCGCGCGTTCGGCTTGCCGGCGCGCATCCTCGACGCGATGGGCGCGGCGAGCGCGACGGGCTTCGGCGCCGACCTGATGGTCGGGCTTGCGACCGGCGCTTTCGACGCCGCCGAGGCCGGCGTGCCGGCGGCGGACATCGCCGTCGGGCTGCACACCGTGGCGGCCGTCTACCTGCATCCAAGTCCGCTGCAGCCCGCCACCCTGCTGGACGTGGTGGTCAACGCCGAACGTTGGCGCCGGTTGCCGCCCGAGGGCCGGGCGGCGCTCGAGGAGGGGTGCCGGGCCACCGGGGATTTCGCCGACGGCGCCAACCGCGAGGCCAACGCCGCCGCGCTGGCGGCAATCGCCGCTGCCGAGGTGGCGGTGTCGGCGCCGTCTGACGCCACGGTGGCGGCGTTGCGGGCGGCCTGGCGGCTGGTTCGCGACCGTCAGGCGGCGACGTCCGAGCCGTTCGCAGCGGTTCTCGGTGCCTATCCGGCAGGCGGCGGCTGAGTCAGCTGGCGTGTGCGCCATGGACTACCGCCGGCGGCGCGGCGATGCTACGACGCCACCGACATCGATCGCCGGGAACCCCCATGAACGACCTGCGTCACCTGGACCCGGATCTCCGTGAAACCCTCTGCCGCACGCTGCTCGACCCGTCGACGCTGACGGTCCGGCCGGAGGTCCTGCAGACCGCCATCGTTGCCCTGCAACCGCACGACATCAAGCGGCTGGTGACCTGGCAGAAATGCCTGGACCCGACTCCCGCCAACGATCATGTCCGGCGTCAGATGAACCGCCTCGCCGACGGCCGCCGGTACCGTCAGTCGGTGCTCCCCACCTGGAAGCGCTACCGCAAGGTCGACTTCGGCGACGGGCTAACGCTGCTGTTCGCCATCGACCATCCGGCGGTCAACGCCTTCATGCGGCGGGTGATGCCGGCGACCGGCGTGCACGAACCCGAGTTGGTCTTCTATCTCCGGCAAACCGTCCGTCGCGGCGACCTGGTCGTCGATATCGGCGCCCATGTCGGCTACGTGTCCTGCGTCGTCGGCGCCCTGGGCGCCGCCGTGCTGGCGGTCGAGATGCAGCCGACCCTGATTCCGATGATCCAGCTGAACGCCTGGGCGAACGACATCTGGTCGGTGCACACCCTGTGCGCGGCGATCAGCGACCGGACCGGTCTTGTCCCGTCGCTGCGCGTCAGCCCATCCCCGGGCCTGCAGGCCACGGTTGGGCAGTGGGAGCGCGGTCAGTACCCGCTGAACGGCCAGAACCACGATCTGATCCCGACGCTGACGCTCGACGATCTGTTCCCGCAGGCGCCTTATCCGAAACTGGTGAAGGTCGATGTCGAGGGCGCCGAGGGGAGGGTGCTGGCCGGTGCCTCGCGCATGATCGCTGCCGCCGCCACCATCTTCATGGTCGAGGTCCACGCCCATCTGCTGCACTTCAACAAGCACACGCTGGCCGACATCCTGGAGCGCTTCCCCGAGGATCGCTGGGCGCTGTCGATCCTGACAGCCTCCGGCGCCGAGCCGTTGTCCCGGCAATCGTTCCTGGACCCGGAGGGACCGGTCGTGCGACCCGACCGCAACGCGCCGGTGCTGTTCGAGCCGCGGTCGTCATAGGTTAGGACGGATTCCCTCACAATGCGGTATCAGTGATGAGGCTGAGGGATCAGGCACCCGATCTCCGGGACACTCTGCTCCGGATGCTGGTCGACCCGGTCGATGCCGCAATACCGGACGCCGCGCTGCGGAGGGCGATCACGGATCTGCGTCCGAAGCTGCTGCTGAAGCTGGCCTCGTGGCAGATGTGGGTCAGCCCCACCCCGACGAACCGCCGCCGGTTCCTGCGGCTGCGCCGCATCGGGACCGGCCGGAACTATCGGCTCAGCGTGCTGCCGAAAGCAGGCGTTGCCCGCACGGTGGAGTTCGGCGATGGACTGTCGCTGCGCTTCATCGAAGACCACCCTGCTGCCGAACAGTTCATGCGTTTCGTGATGCCGAAGGCGACCGTCCACGAGCCGGCGCTGGTCGCCTATCTGCGCCAGTCGGTTCGGCTAGGCGACGTGGTTGTCGACGTCGGCGCCCATGTCGGCTACGTCGCCTGCGTCGCGGCAGCGCTGGGGGCCACGGTGTTCGCCGTCGAGATGCAGCCGACGCTGATCCCGATGATCCAGCTGAACGCGGCGCTGAACGACTTGTGGACAATCCACCCGCTGTGCGCGGCGGTCGGCGATCGGGGCGGCTTGGTGCCGACCATGCGGGCCAGCCCGACTCCGGGCTCGCAGGCCAGCATTGCGCCTTGGGAGCGGGCCGACTTTCCGCTCGCCAGCGTGAATCACGACTGGGTGCCATGCCTGACACTCGACGGGCTGTTCGAGCGCATGCCGGCACCGTCCTTGGTCAAGATTGACATCGAAGGGGCGGAGGGTCTGGCCCCGGTCGGCGCCCGAGCGATGATCGCCGGCGGCGAAACCCGCTTCCTGGTCGAGGTTCACGTCCATCGCATCGCCGATTACGGCGGCACGCTGGCCGACATCCTGGCGCTGTTCGAGCGCGATCGCTGGATGTTGTCGCTGCTCGGCCCCGACGGACCAGTGCCGCTGTCTCGCGAGGCGTTCCTGGACCCGGTCGGGCCGGTGGCGGCGCACGACCACAACGCGGCGGTGCTGTTCGAGCCACGCCGGCTGTAGTGCCCGGCGACGGCCTCAGAAGGTCTCGACCCAGGGGCGCAGCTCGACCTCCCAGCTCCAGGCACTGCGGTGCTGGCGGTGGATGTCCAGGTAGCTCCGGGCGATGGCGTCAGGATCGAGGAAAGCGTCGGGGCCGCGAGTCGCGTCGGTGTAGTTCGGTCCGGCGATGCCGCCGTCGATCACGAAGTGAGCGACGTGGATGCCCTTCGGCTGAAGCTCGCGGGCAAGCGACTGGCAGAGGCCGCGCAGCCCGAACTTGCCCATCGCGAAGCTCGACGAATTCGCATAGCCCTTCACCGACGCCGAGGCGCCGGTCACCAACAGCGTGCCCCGGCCCTTCGGCAGCATCCGCCGGACCGACTGCTGCGCCACCAGGAAGCCACCGTACGGCGCCACCATGAGGGCGTCGCGGACCGCGAGCGGGTCGAGCTCGTGGATCGGCCCGCGCACCCGTGCCGACGGGTTGAAGACCACCAAATCGGGCTCGCCCAAATCGGCGTCGATCGCGGCGAACAGGGCGGCGACATCGTCCGGATCGCCTGCGTTGCAGCGGTAGGCGCGGGCTCCGGTCTCGGCGGCCAGGGCGTCGAGCTTGCCGGGCGACCGGCCGGCCATGGCCACGGCCATGCCCTCACCCGCGAACAGGCGGGCGAGGGAGGCGCTGAGGCCGGAGCCGGCGCCGACGATCAGGGCGGTCTCGGAGGCCATGGCGTCAGCCCTTCTTCGGCTTGGTCGGGGCGGGACGGATCACCGGCCACGGCTCCGGCATCTCGCCGACCGGTACCTCGATGATGGTTGGCCGGCGCGCCGCGAACGCCTCGCGGACCGCCGTCTCCAACTCGGCCGGGCTCTCCGCACGCCGGCCGTCGGCGCCGTAGGCCTCGGCCAGCTTGACGAAATCGGGGTTGGTGAAGGTCGACCCGATCACTCGACCGTCGTGCAGTTCCTTCTGCATGCGCAACACGTTGCCGTAGGCGCCGTCGGCGAACACCACGGCCACGACTGGCAGCTTGTGATGGACGGCGCTGGCGATCTCGCTGGCGGTGAACAGGAAGCCGCCGTCGCCGCTGACCGACAGCACCGCCCGGTCAGGGTTGGCGGCCTGGACCCCGAGCGCGGTCGCGTAGCCGTAGCCGAGCGTGCCCTGGTAGCCGGGCGTGACCATGGTGCGCGGGGCGTATACCGGGAAGCCGATGCGCGCGACGTAGGCGACCTGGGTGAACTCGTCGACGAAGAAGCCGTCTTCCGGCAGCGCCCTCCGCAGGGCGGCGTTGAACGCCATCTGAGGGCCGACGATCTGCTCGGCCCGGGCGTGGTGGCGGGCCCGTAGCGCGGTCAACTCGTCGGCGCGCGAGGCGCGCTTGCGGTTGTGCTTGGGGATCGCGTCCAGCAGGGCGCGCGCCGCCTCGGCCGCGTCGGCGACGATGCCGACCGCCGGCTTGGCGACCCGGTTGATCTCGGTCGGGTCGAGGTCGACGTGCACCACCTTCACGCTGTCGTCCAGCCCCCAGAACGTGCGCTCGATCTGCATCCGGCAGCCGATCGCCAGGGCGGCGTCGCAGTCAGCCCAGTATTCGTTACCGGCCGGGTGGTTCAGGGCATAGGGCTCGCGCTCGTCGACGATGCCACGGCCGTTCTGGTAGGACACCACCGGCGCCTGCAGCATCGCCGACAGCTCGCGTATCTCCGATGCCGCGTCGTAGGCGCCGCCGCCGACGAAGATCATCGGGTTGCGGGATTCGCCGAGGATCCTGGCGGCTGCCGCGACCTGGTCGGGATCCAGCGCCGGCGCCGGGTCGGGCGCGCCGATGATCGGCTCGCCGACCATCGCTTTCATCGCCAGAATGTCCATCGGCACCTCGAGAGCGACGGGCCGGGGCCGGCCGCTCCGGAGCTGCCGGAACGCCTCGGCGACCGCGCGCGGCGCCTGAGTCGGATGGTCGATGCGGGCGGCGTGCTTGGTCAGGCGCTCGAGGATGCCGAGTTGGTCCGGGATCTCGTGCAGCATGCCGAGGCCGCGGCCGATGGTGTCGGACGGGATTTGCCCGGTTAGCGCCAGCACGCGTGCGCTGCAGCCGTAGGCGGTGGCGAGCGCGGCGCCCGTGTTCAGGATGCCCGGCCCCGGCACCACGGCGTAGGTGCCGATCCGGCCGGTCGACTGGGCCCAGCCGAACGCCATGTAGGCGGTGCCCTGCTCGTGGCGGGCGTTCAGGACCCGGACCTCGTTGCCGTGGTCGTGCAAGGCGTTGAAGAAGTGATCGAGCTGGATACCGGGCAGGCCGAAGACGGTATCGATGCCGTGCGCGATCAGCGACCGGACGACGGCCTCGCCGCCGGTGATGAGGGTGGATGCTGTCATGACGCTCTCCGATGGACCGGCCGCCATGCTGGCGTCCGGCGCGCCGCAGGGCAACCCGCCTTCGACGGCTTTTTCGAACCATCGACGGTTGCGCGCGGGCGATGGCTGCACGGCTTCCGGCAGGCGGCCAGCCGTGCTTGACTGCGCCGCCGCCCGCGACCGGGCTGGCCGCGCCACCGACCCCGTGCGCCAAGCCCATGACCGACGACTCGGACAACAGGTTGCCGACCACAGCGGAACAACTGCGCGAGTACGCCCACGCCCTCGATCTGGTGCCCGCGGTGGTTCGCTCGCTCGACGGTACGGTCGTGATCTGGACCCGCGCCATCGAAAGGCTGTACGGCTGGACAGCGCGGGAAGCGCTCGGCCGGCGCGTCCACGACCTGCTGCAGACGGCCTTCCCCGCGCCGCTGCCGGCGATCGAGGCCGAGCTGCTGGCGACCGGTGAGTGGCGGGGGGAACTGGTCCACAGCCACCGCGACGGCCGCAAGGTGGTGGTGGAGAGCCAGTGGGCGCTGCATCGCAACGCCGCCGGCGATCCGGTGTCGGTCCTGCAGTTCAACCGGGACATCACCGAGGCCAAGCGGGCGCAGGCGATGATCGAGGAGCGCGAGGCGCGGCTGCGCTCGGTCCTGGAAACCGCGCCCGACGCCATCATCACCATCGATTCCCATGGCCTGATCCAGTCGTTCAGCCACGCCGCCGAGCGACTGTTCGGCTACGCCGCCGGGGAGGTGATCGGCCGCAACGTGCATCTGCTGATGCCGAAGGCCTACGCCGAGGCCCATGACGGCTACCTTGAGCGCTATCTGCGGACCGGCGAGAAGCGGATCATCGGCATCGGCCGCACGGTGCAGGCCCGGCGGCGGGACGGCAGCGTGTTTCCCATGGAGTTGGCGGTCGGCGAGGTTGTCCTGGGCGAAACCCGGGTATTCACCGGATTCATCCGGGACATCTCCGCGCGCGCGCGAATGGAGGAGGAGCTTCGCCAGGCGCAGAAGATGGAGGCCGTCGGCCAGTTGACCGGCGGCGTGGCGCACGACTTCAACAACCTGCTGACGGTGATCTCCGGCAACCTCGAACTGCTGGAGCGACGGCTGGGCGACGCCGACGACCGGGATATCCTGCGAGAGGCCCAGGAGGCGACCGAGCTGGGCGCTCAACTCGCCGCCCGCCTGCTGGCGTTCGGGCGGCGTCAGCCTCTCAACCCGAAGCCGATCGACCTGAACACGCTGGTCTCCGGCATGGTCGAACTCTTGCGCCGCAGCCTCGGCGAGTTGGTCAGGATCGAGACCCGCCTCGGCATCGGTGTTCCGGTGGTGCTTGCCGATCCCGGACAGGTCGAGAACGCGCTGCTGAACCTCGCTATCAACGCCCGCGACGCCATGCCGGATGGCGGCCAGCTGTTGATCGAGACCGAATGCGTCACCGTCGCCAGCGACCGCTCGATCGCGGTCGAGCCTGGTCTCTACGTGCGGCTGACCGTCACCGACAGCGGCGTCGGCATGACGTCCGAGGTTCGCGAGCGGGCCTTCGAGCCGTTCTTCACCACCAAGGGCCCGGGCGTCGGCAGCGGTCTCGGGCTCAGCATGGTGTACGGATTCGTGAAGCAGTCCGGTGGCCACGCGGAACTGCAGAGCGAGCCGGGACGGGGAACGAGTATCCGCCTGTACCTGCCGGTCCGCGACGAGTTTCAGCCAGCCAGCGGCGTGACCGATCGCGAGGTCAGAGCAGGCGGCGCGGCCGGCGCCGTCGTGCTGGTGGTCGAGGACGATCACCGCGTGCGACGCGTCGCCATCAGGCGGCTGGCCGCCCTGGGGTACAGAGTGCTGCAGGCCGACGACGCCCCATCGGCGCTGGCGCTGCTGGAGGCCGGCGAGTCGGTTGATATCTTGTTTACCGATGTGGTGATGCCAAGTGGGATGACCGGCCTGGAACTGGCGGCCGAGGCCCGACGACGCTGGCCGGCTCTCCGGATCGTCCTGACCTCCGGCTACACGGACCCCGCGATGCTGAAAGAAGGACAAATGCCGGCTGACGCGCGGTGGCTCGCCAAGCCCTACGGGATCGACGATCTCGAGGCGGTCCTGCAAGCGGCCGCTGGCCAGGGCTGAGCCGGCATGCGGCCAACTGGCGTCCCGGGTGGCTAGCCGGGTGTCACGATACCCACGAACAGATAGCCAGCGCCGCGCACGGTCTTGATCAGGACCGGGTTGGCGGGATCAGTCTCGACCTTCTTGCGCAGCCGCATGACCTGCGTGTCGACGGTGCGGTCGTAGGCAGCCCAGTCGCGCCCCTTTGCCAAATCCATCAGCTGATCTCGGCTCAGGATCCGGTTTGGATTCTGGACGAACGCACGCAGCAGTTCGAACTCGGCCGCCGACAGGGCGACGTCGCCGCCGGTCGGCGAGCGCAGGGATCGCCTCGGCATATCGAGCCGCCAGCCGTCGAACGCCAGGATGTCGCCGGTCGGCTCCCCTACGGTGGGCGGTGCCTCGGGCGCTGGGGCGCGGGCGCGCCGGCTGACGGTCCGGATGCGGGCGAGCACCTCGCGCAGGTGGAAGGGCTTGGCGATGTAGTCGTCGGCGCCGGCCTCCAGCCCAACCACCCGATCGATCAGGTCGCCCTTGCCGGTCACCATGATGATCGGCACGTCCGAGGTGCGTCTGATGTCGCGGGCCAGCGACAGCCCGTCTTCGCCGGGCATCACCAGGTCGAGCAGTACCAGATCGATCCGTTCGCTTTCCAGCGCGGCGCGCATGGCGCTCCCGTCGCTGGCCTCGGAGACCTGCAGTCCTTCCTCGATGAGGTAGCGCCGCACCATGGTCCGGATGCGCGGCTCGTCGTCGACGATCAGCACGTGCAATCCCGCGCTCATCGCCGCGGCCACTGATCTCTGTCACACAACGTCACACTTCGTCTCGCTTCCGCTACCCGACGCCGGTCTCGGCGCCATCACCCTGTGACCGAGCCTCGCTAAGAATGCGACACCGGATCGTTCCCGAGCCGACGCGCAGGAGGTCGAGGCAGTCATGGGCACACATTTTGCCGCGCACGCAACCGCCAGTCATCGTTTCCCAAAGTTCGCGGTCAGCCAAGGGGCGGCGAACGTCGAGGGCGCGCTGGTCCAGCGCGTCGCCTCCGGCACCATCCTGTTTGCCGAGGGTGACGATGCCGAGTGCGTGTTCGAGGTGGTGAGCGGCACGATGCGACTCTACAAGGCGCTGGCCGACGGCCGTCGGCAGATTACCGGCTTCGCCTCAGGCGGCCAGATGCTCGGCCTCGCGCCTGAGCGTCATTATGTCTGCACCGCCGAGGCGGTTACGCCGATGGTCCTGCGACGCTATCAGCGCCGGGCCTTCGATCGGCGGATCGACTCCGAGCCGGGCATGGCGCGGCGGATCCTGCAGGCGGTCTCCAACGAGCTGCGGATGGCGCAGGATCAGATGCTGCTGCTGGGCCGCAAGTCGGCGGCGGAGAAGGTGGCGAGCTTCCTGTTGCGCTTGGCCGAAACCGATGCCGTTGACGGCGACGTCGCCGACCACCTCGATCTGCCGATGGGAAGGGGCGATGTCGCGGACTATCTTGGCCTGACCGTCGAGACGGTGTCGCGTACCTTCACCAAACTCCGCAACGATGGCCTGATCGCGCTTCCGACCCCGTCGAGCGTCGAGATCCTCGACGCCGGGCAGCTCCGGGAACTGGCGGCCGGCGTTGCCGACGACGGGGGACAGCTGCGCCGGGCCGCCGGCTGGTGATGATGGTGATGGCGATGGATGGCTCATCGGGCCCGGGGGACGGCCGGGCTCTTCGTTCAGTCGGATCGGCGTCGGGCAGCGGCGCGGCCTCACCGGGCGGGCTCGACGGCGGGCGGCCGGTGGCGCTGATCGCGGCGTCCGACTCGCAGGCCCAGGACGCGTGCCGGGCGGTTTTGGAAGCGGACCTCTGGCAGGTGGTGGTGGTCGACAGCGGCGTCGCAGCGGTGATCGCCGCCCGCCACAGCGCGCCCTCGGTGATCTTCGTCGACCTGCAGTTGCGCGACGTCCCGGGGCGCGAGGCGGTCGGCTGGCTGCGCTCGAACCCCGACCTGTCGGCGGTGCCGATCGTGATCATCGCCGGCGGGGCGGAGGACGATTCCGAGATCGCGGCGATCGACCCGAGCGCGCTGCTTCGCAAGCCGTTGTCGCGGCGGGCGGTGGAGCGCGTGGCGGCGGGGCTGATCCGCTGAGTGCGCGCGAGGGCCCGCTTGATCGCGACGGCCGAACTGGAGACAGTGCATCGGTCTCCGTCCGCCGCCGCGAGGAACGCGCCATGACCGACCTGCACGCGATGACCGCCGCCGATATGGCCGGAGCCTTCGCGGAACGACGGCTATCGCCGGTCGAGATTGCCGAGGCGGCGCTGGCGCGGATTGAAGCCTGGGAGCCGCATGTCAACGCGCTGTTCCAGGTGCATCGCGACCGCGCCCTGGGCGCTGCCGGGGAATCCGAGGCGCGCTGGCGCGACGGTCGGCCGCTGTCGCCGATCGACGGCGTGCCGATCACGTTGAAGGAGAACATCGTCTCCGCCGGAGACCCGGCCCCGATCGGCGTCGCGATCGGGGATTTGACCCCAAAGACCGAGGATTCCCCGATCGCCGCGAGGGTGCGCGAGGCCGGCTGCGTGCTGCTCGGCAAGACCACCATGCCGGACTACGGGATGCTGTCGTCCGGCCGGTCCTCGTTGCACGGCACCACCCGCAACCCCTGGCGGCTCGACCGCAACCCGGCGGGATCGTCGTCAGGGGCAGGGGCGGCGGCGGTCGCCGGCTACGGGCCGTTGCATGTCGGCACCGACATCGGCGGTTCGGTGCGGTTGCCGGCGAACCATTGCGGGCTGTTCGGGCTGAAACCGTCGCTCGGCCGGATCCCGATCCACCCGCCGTTCATGGGCCGCGCCGCCGGGCCGATGACCCGGACCGTGCTCGACTCGGCGCTGCTGATGTCGGAGATCACGCGGCCCGACGTCCGCGACTACATGAGCCTGCCCCACGACCCGCTGGACTACGCCGCCCGTCTCGAGGGGCTGGAGGCGCGTGGGCTTCGGATCGGGCTGATCCGGGCGATGGGCGCCGGTCTCGACCCGGAGCCGGCGGTGCTGGCGGCCGCCGATGCCGCCGCCGCGGCGCTGTCCGACGCCGGCGCCGAAGTCGTCGAGATTCCGTCCTTTCTGGCCCCCGAGATGCTGGAGGGGATCTGCCGGTTCTTCGAGATGCGCTCGTGCAACGACGTCTCGGCGCTGCCGGCCGAGGCGCGGGCCCGCATCCTGCCGTTCGTGGTGGAGTGGTGCACTTGGCGGGCCGGGTCGTTCAGCGGCGCCGACGTGATGAACGCCTACACGCAGGTGACGGCGATGCGCGAGGCCGCGGTCAAGGCGTTGGCGGCGGTCGACTTCGTGCTGTCGCCGGTGGCCCCTATCGTGTCGTACCCCGCTGACGCGCACTCGCCGACCGAGGATCCCCGCAACGCCCTGGCCCACATCGCCTACACCGTCGCCTACAATTTCTCGGAGCAGCCAGCGGCCTCGGTGAACTGGAGCTTCAGCGACGGCATGCCGGTCGGCGTCCAACTGGTCGGTCAGCGCTTCGACGACCTCGGCGTCCTTCGCCTTGCCCGACTGGTCGAACACATCCGACCGGCCCAGCGGCCTTGGCCCGAACCGCCGCGCTGACCAGGATCGGGGCGATGGATTTTTTCCTGTCCCGCGGCGTCGCTTATCTGCTGATGTGAGCCGCTGGGCGCGGCGTCGGCCGCGCCGGGGATGAGGTGGCCGGGGATGGTTCCGATGGAGCGTTGGCGCGTCGGCGTCGATTCGGGTGGCACGTTCACCGACATCTGCCTGTTCGAGGAAGAGCAGGGGCGGGTCGAGGTGTGGAAGGTTGCCTCGACCCCCGACGATCCGTCCCGCGGCATCGCCCAGGGCGTCGAGGAGGGCCTGCGCCTGGTGATGCGGGATGCCGGCGACACCCCGGCGGCGGCGGTGGCGTATTTCGGACACGGCACGACCGTCGCCACCAACGCGCTGATCCAGCACAAGGGCGTGGCGACCGGCCTGCTGACCACCAAAGGCTTCCGCGACCTTCTGGAGATCGGCCGGCAGAAGCGCCCCGACCTGTACGACGTGTTCGCCGACAAGCCGCCGACCCTGGTTGCCCGCGACCTTCGGCTGGAGGCGAGCGAGCGCATCCGCCACGACGGAACGGTGGAGGTCGCGCTCGACGAGGACGCGGTGCGCGCCGCCGCGCGGCGGTTCAGGGACGCCGGCGTCGCCGCGATCGCCGTCTGCTTCCTCTACAGCTTCGTGCGCCCCGAGCACGAGGCGCGCGCCAAGGCGATCCTGCTCGAGGAGTGCCCGGACGCCTTCATCTGCGCGAGCCACGAGATTGCCCCCGAGTTCCGGGAGTTCGAGCGGCTGTCGACCGCCGTCGTTAACGCCTATCTCGGGCCGGTCATGCGCTCCTACATCGAGCGCCTGACCCCGCGCTTGATTGCGCTCGGCATGACCGCGACGCCGCACCTCACCCAGTCGAACGGCGGCGTGATCGGCTTCGGCGCGGCCGCCGAGATGCCGGTGCGCACTATCCTGTCGGGTCCGTCGACCGGCGTCGTCGGCGCCCAGGCGGTCGGCGAGGCGGCCGGCTTCCGCGACCTGATCACCTTCGACATGGGCGGCACCTCGACCGACGTCGCGCTGCTCAAGGACGGCCAGTGCCGGCTCGCCTCGGAGGCGATCGTGCACGGCTACCCGCTGAAGGCGCCGATGCTCGACATCCACACCGTCGGCGCCGGCGGCGGCTCGATCGCCTATGTCGACACCGGCGGCCTGCTGAAGGTCGGGCCGCGCAGCGCCGGCGCCGACCCCGGGCCGGTGTGCTACGGCCGCGGCGCCACCGAGCCGGCGGTCACCGACGCCAACGTCGTGCTGCAGACCCTGAACCCGGTGCACCTGCTCGGCGGCCGGATGGCGGTGCGCCAGGATCTCGCCCGGCAGGCGATCGGCCGGCTCGCCGAGCGGCTCGGCCTCGGGGTCATGGAGACCGCCCAGGGCATCATCTCGGTGGTCACCGCCAACATGGCCCGCGCCATCCGGGTGATCTCGGTGCAGCGCGGCCACGACCCGCGCGACTACACGCTGATGGCGTTCGGCGGCGCCGGGCCGCTGCACGCCGCCCGGCTCGCCAAGGAGCTCGACATCGCCCGCATCCTGGTGCCGCGCAGCCCCGGCATCCTGTGCGCCATGGGCCTGCTGCTGACCGATCTGCGCGCCGACTTCGCCGCCACCCGGCTGCTGGCGCTGGAGGGGGCGGCGACCGCCGAGGTAGAGACGATCTTCGCCGGCCTCGCGGCGCGCGCCGACGCCTGGTTCCACGAGGAGGCGATCGAGCCGGCGCAGCGTCGGATCGCGCGCACCGTCGACATGCGCTACGCCGGTCAGAACTACGAGTTGCCGGTGACGCTGCCGGAGGGGCCGGTCACCGTCGCCACACTCGACCGGCTCGCCGAAGGCTTCGCCGCCGCCCACGAGCGCATGTACGGCTTCGTCGCTGACGGCGAGGCGGTGCAACTCGTGACCTGCCGGATCGAGGCGATCGGCGTGGTCCGCAAGGCACGACTGGTGCCGCAGGCGATGGTCGGCCCCGACGCGTCGGTCGCGATCCGCGAGCGCCGCGACGTCTGGCTGGCCGAGGCGCAGGAATTCGTGTCCTGCCCGGTGTACGATCGTGAGCGGCTCCAGCCGGGCAACCGCATTGCCGGGCCGGCCGTGGTCGAGCAGATGGACACCACCACCGTGGTGCTGCCCGGCATGACGGCCCGCGTCGATCCGTACCTCAACCTGATCCTGGAGGTGGCATGACCGTCGCTGCTTCGTCCGAGGCGACCCGCCAGCTCGACCCGATCACCGTCGAGGTGATCGGCGCCGCCCTGGAGTCGATCGTCGAGGAGACCGGGGAGGCGCTGATCCGCGCGTCGTACTCGACCAACATCAAGGAGCGGCGCGACTGCTCGACGGCGCTGTTCGACGTGAAGGGCCGCACGCTCTGCCAGGCCGAGCACATCCCGATCCATCTCGGCAGCTTCATCGGCGTGGTCCCGAAGATCCTTGAGCTGCACAAGGTCGAGGACATGCAGCCGGGCGACGTTTTCGTCGGCAACGACGCCTATGTCGGCGGCGGCACCCACCTGCCGGACATCGTGCTGGCCGAGCCAATCTTCGTCGACGGCCGGATCACCGCCTGGACCGTGAACCTCGCCCACCACGCCGACTTCGCCGACCGCGGCCACGCCCACATCTACCAGGAGGGCCTGCGGATCCCGCCGATCCGCCTGCACCGGGCCGGCCTGCTCCAGAAGGACGTGCTCGACCTGATCCTGCTGAACTGCCAGGTCCCGCGCGAGCGGCTGTCGGACCTGCGCGCCCAGATGGCGGCCAACCGCCTCGGGGTGCAGCGCTTCCAGGCGCTGTGCGCGAAGTACGGCGCCGACACCGTGCTGGCCGCCGGCGAGGCGCTGCTCGACTACGCCGAGCGCAAGATGCGCGCCGGCATTGCCACCCTTCCGGACGGCATCTACGCCTTCGCCGACGTGTTCGATAACCCGGAGATCGACGGCGAACTGCCGGTCGCCGTCGAGATCACCATCGCCGGCGACGAGATGCGGTTGCATTTCGAGAGCCCGCCGCAGGTCCGCGCCGGCATCAACATGACCTACACCGCGCTGCTGGCGACCGCCTACTACATCGTGAAGTCGGTGGTCGACCCGACGATCCTGCCGAACGCCGGGCTGGCGCGGGCGCTGACCATCACCGCGCCGGCCGGCACGTTGCTGAACTGCGTCCACCCGGCGGCCGTCAACGGCCGGGTGCAGACCTGCCAGCGGGTGTCGGACGTGATCCTCGGCGCGCTCGCCAAGGCGGCACCGGATCGGGTGACGGCGTGCTCCAACAGCGCCTGCACGGTCGCCACCTTCGTCGGCCAACGCAGGAGCGACGGCGCCATCTGGGTGTACCTGGAGACCATGGGGGGCGGCTCCGGCGCCCGACCGACCAAGGACGGGCTCGACGGCGTGCACGTGCACGTCACCAACACTTCCAACCTGCCGCTGGAGTCGCTTGAGCAGGAATACCCGCTGACCCTGATCCGCTACGAACTGATCGACGGCTCCGGCGGGCCGGGAACCTACCGCGGCGGCATGGGGCTGCGGCGCACCTACCGCGCCGACGAGGAATGCCGGGTGCGGGTCGATGTCTCGCGCATCCGCTCGCGCTCCTGGGGCCTGTTCGGCGGCGGCGAGGGCGCCAACGGCGCCATCGTCTGCGGACCCGGCGTGACGTTCCAGCGCGACCAGGCGACCCTGCTGCCCGGCCAGTGGTTCGAGGTGGTGACCCCCGGCGCCGGCGGCTACGGTTCGCCCGAGCGGCGCGACCGCGATGCCGTCGCCCGCGACGTCGGCGAAGGAGTCATCGACGTCGCCACGGCGCGCGCGGTGTACGGCTACGCCTCCCCGTAGTGGATCCGCCGATACGCCCGCGACGGGATGAGGTCGTCGATCTGCAGGTCCCACAGCCCGGCGGTGTTGGCGGCCTGGTGCTCCTCGAACAGCGCCTGGCAGCGTCCGGGCTCGGCGACCGTGGTGCCGCGCAGGCCGAAGCCGGTGGCGACGCCGGCAAGGTCGCCGCGCCCGTGGATGGCCTCGGCCGGGTCGAAACCGCCGGCGCGGAACTTGTGGAACTCGGCGCCGTAGCCACCGTCGTTCATGATCGCCACCAGCATCTGGATGCCTTGGCGGCGGATGGTCTCCAGTTCCTGGACGTGCATGTACAGGCTGCCGTCGCCCTCGATCAGCAGCACCTTGCCGTCGCCGCGCGCGGCGGCGATCCCGATCGCGGCGGGCAGGCCCGAGCCGATGCCGCCGAAATCGCCGATCACGTGGATCTTGTCGGTCGGCCGTCCGCGCATGTGGGTGAGCGCGATCGAGAAGTAGTGGCCGACGCCGACCACCACGTCCCAGTCCTTCGGCACCACCGCGTCGAGCTCCAGGATCGCCTTGCGCGGATCGAGCAGGCCCGGCTGCGGCGTGTACGCCTTGCTGTCCGGGACGTCGGCGGCGATCGCGGCGGAGACGTCCGGGGTGCGGAAGCCGGTGCGCGCGACGCCGCGCCGGTCGAGGGCGGCGACGATCGCGTCGGCGGCGGCGCGGGCGTCGGCGCGAACGTGCAGATCGGCGGTGCGCAGCCCCTGCCACAGGCCGCGCGGGCTGGTGTCGATCTGCACCACCTGGGCACCCGGATACAGATAGCCACCCTCGGTGGTGTAGTGGCCAAGGCCGGCGCCGATGCCGATCACCAGGTCGCTCTCGGCGAAGCGCTCGCGGGCGTAGTCGCTGGCGAACGCCCCGGCGATGCCGATGGCCCACGGGCTACTCTCGAACAACCCCTTGCCGAGCAGCGAGTTGGCGAGCAGCGCGCCGGCACGCTCGCCGAGCGCCTCGATCGCGGCGCGCGCGCCGGAGCGGGCGGCGCCCCGCCCGGCGATGACGATCGGCTTCTCGGCTTCGGTGATCATGTCGACGACGCGCTCGACCATCTCCGGGTCGGGGTGCGGGCGTTGCGGCGCCGGCACGAAGCCTTCGGAAGGCATGTACTCGGCGAGGTAGGGATAGTCCTTCTTCTGCAGGTCCATCGGGATGCTCAGCACCACCGGCCGGCGCTCGACCTTGGCGACGATGAAGGCCTCGCGGACGTTGTCGAGCAGCCGGTCGATGCTCTTGACCGCGACATAGTGGGCGCCGGTGGCCAGCGCCAGCGGCGCCATGTCGATCTGCTGCAGGTACCAGGCGGCGCCGATCGGCGCGTCGCCGGCGAACACCACCATCGGGGTGTTGGCGCGCGCCGCCATCGCCAGCGCCGTCATGATCTGGGTGAAGCCGGGGCCGCAGGTGGTCGACGCCACGCCGACCTTGCCGGTCATGCGGGCGTAGCCGTCGGCCATGGCGCAGGCCGAGTGTTCGTGACGGGCGTGCACGACCTTGACGCCCGGCTGCTTCGCCATCGCCGCCGACCAGTACATGTTGGCGTCGCCCATCAGCGTGAACAGCACCTGCACGCCCTCGGCGACGAACGCCTTGACCAGCATGTCGGTGACCTGGAGCTTGCTCGGGTTCATGGCTTTCCTCGGCCGAAGAGCGATCCGAGCCACGACAGCAGGGCGCGCCACAGCAGGCGGCCGGCGCTGAGCTCGGCGGCGGGTTGCGGGGATGGCGGTGCGGGTGGCGGAGAGGGCGGCGATGCCGCGCCGGCGGTCTCGACCGGAGGCTCGGCCGGTGCGGTGGCGGCCGGCGCCGCGCGCTCGGCGACCAGTCGGGCAAGATTGGCCGAGAATTCGGCGAGCAGGGCGCGCGCCACGTGCACGCCGCCGGCGTTGGCGAAGCCCTCGAGCGGGCCGGTGACCGTGAACTCGCCGTCGACCGCCAGCACCGTCTCCGCCTCGCCCGACGCCGTCACCGTGCCGGAGGCAAGCGCGTGCGAGGCGCCGCGCTGGTCGATGCCACGGCCCTCGATGGTGCAGCGCCGGGCCGCGTGATCGTAAGTGAGGGCGGCCTCGCCGCGAAAAGTGGCGACCGTCGGTCCGAACTTGACCCGTATCGAGCCGCGCCACAGCCCGTCACCCTGGTCGGGCGCCAGGCTGGCACCCGGGATGCACGACGCGATCAGCGCCGGGTCGCTCAGCAGCGGCCACAGCGTGTCCGGGGGCGACGGGATCGTCGTCTGTTCGCTCAGCGAAGGCATGGGGTCCGGGTCAAGTCAGCGGCGGGTGGTCGAACGATAGACCGGCCACGCCCGGGTGTGAACCGGCCGCGGCCGCCGGACTCGTTCCCGGCGTTTATCCTTAATGTCCTCTTCATGGGTTCGCCGATACGCTCGGCAGGGGATCCGCCGGTACGGTGTGCCTGATGCGGTGTCCGCTGGGGGATGGAACATGCGGTATTCGGTATTCTGGGCCCTGAGCGGCATCGCCGCGATCGGGCTGGCCTTGGGCGCCTCAGGTGTTTGGTACGGCTGGCTGGCGCTCGTCTTGGCCGGTCCGCTGGCGCTGCTCGGTGTCTACGACTTGCGCCAGACGCGGCACAGCCTGAGGCGCAACTACCCGGTCATCGCCCACATGCGCTGGCTGTTCGAAGGCATCCGCCCGGAGATCCGTCAGTACCTGATCGAGAGCGACGCCGACGCGTTTCCGTTCAACCGCGAGCAGCGCTCGCTGGTCTACCAGCGCGCCAAGGAGGAGGTGCAGACCGTTCCGTTCGGGACCCAGCTCGACGTCTACAAGCCTGAGTACACCTACTTCACCCATTCGCTCGCCCCTCAACATGTCGCGAACTTCGACTTCCGGGTGCCGATCGGCGGCGCCGGCTGCCGGCAGCCCTACGCGATCTCGCTGTTCAACATCTCGGCGATGAGCTTCGGCGCGCTCAGCGGCAACGCCATCCAGGCGTTGAACAAGGGTGCAAGGATCGGTGGTTTCGCCCACGACACCGGCGAGGGCGGCATCTCGCGCTACCACCGACTGCACGGCGGCGACCTGATCTGGGAGCTTGGCTCTGGCTATTTCGGCTGCCGCGCCGACGACGGTGGCTTCGACGCCGAGAAGTTCACCCGACAGTCGGCCGACCCGCAGATCAAGATGATCGAGGTCAAGCTGTCGCAGGGCGCCAAGCCGGGTCACGGCGGCGTGCTGCCGGCCTCGAAGATCACGCCGGAGATCGTCGAGGCGCGCGGCATCCCGATGGGTATCGACTGCGTGTCGCCGGCGGCCCACCCGGCGTTCACGACCCCGGTCGAGTTCGTTCGATTCCTGCAGCGGCTGCGCGACCTCAGCCAGGGCAAGCCGGTCGGCTTCAAGCTGTGCGTCGGACATCCCCATGAGTTCATGGCGATCGTCAAGGCGATGGGCGAGGAGGGCATCTACCCGGACTTCATCGTCGTCGACGGCAGCGAGGGCGGCACCGGGGCGGCGCCGGTGGAGTTCACCAACAGCGTCGGCATGCCGCTGCGCGAGGGTCTGCATTTCGTCAACATGACCCTGATCGGCGCCGGCATCCGCGACCGCATCCGGCTCGGCGCCAGCGGCAAGATCATCTCCGGCGCCGACATCGCCGCCGCCCTGGCGCTCGGCGCCGACTGGTGCAACTCGGCGCGCGGCTTCATGTTCGCGCTCGGCTGCATCCAGGCCCGGTCGTGCCACACCAACCGCTGCCCGACCGGGGTCGCCACCCAGGACGCCACCCGTCAGCGCGCCCTGGTGGTCCCGGAAAAGGCGACGCGGGTCGCCAGCTTTCACCGCAACACGCTGGTCGGGTTCGGCGAGATGCTGGGCGCCATGGGGCTTGACCGGCCGGACCAGATCACCGTCGACCTGCTGCACATCCGCACAGCCGATCCCGGCAGCCTGCTGCACGTCCGCCTGGAGACCGGCCAGCTGTCGCACACCGACTGCCCGCTGCCGTTCGCCCGGCCGTGGGCGCTGGCCCAGACCGCCAGCTTCGCGCGGGCGGCGTAGCCGACGGGTTCCGTCGCTGCCGCGGCCCGGTTCGCCGTGCTAGGCTTTGCCGTCCTCCGCCGGCTGACGGCGGGCCCCCGGTGCCGTGTTCCTGAGAGGTTGCGACGATGGCGTACGAAAGCATGATCGCGGAATCCGTGACGATTCCCGGCCACAACCACGAGCCGATCTCGGCCTATCTGGCGCGGCCGATGGGACCCGGCCCGTTCCCCGGCGTGGTGCTGATCCACCACCTGCCGGGCTGGGGCGAATTCTACCGGGAGATGACCCGCAAGTTCGCCCATCACGGCTACGCCGCGATCAGCCATAACCTCTATCATCGGCTCGGCGAGGGGCACGCCGACGACGTCGCCGCCCGGGCCCGGGCCGAGGGCGGGGTGGCCGACGACCAGATGGTCGGCGACACCAATGGCGCGGTCGAGTGGCTGCGCCAGCAGCCCTATGTCGGCGCCAAGGTCGGGCTGATCGGCAGCTGTTCGGGCGGCCGACAGGCGTTCCTGTACGCCTGCCGGCGCGACAACATCGACGCCGTGGTCGAACTGTGGGGCGGGCGCGTCGTGCAGGCCGAGGACGACCGGCCGGCCAAGCAGCCGGTGCCGCCGATCGACCTGACCAAGGATCTGTGCTGCCCGCTGCTCGGGCTGTTCGGCAACGAGGACCGCGCGCCGAGTCCGGAGCAGGTCGACCAGCACGAGGCCGAACTGAAGGCGCATCGCAAGGATTACGAGTTCCACCGTTACGACGGCGCCGGCCACGGCTTCTTCTACCACCACCGGCCGATGTACCGGGTCGAGCAGGCCATGGACGGCTGGGCCAGGATCTTCGCGTTCTTCGGCAAGCGTCTGGCGGGGTAGTGGCGATGTGCACCTCGATCGTCGAGATCGTTCCCGCCGTCGGGGCCGGCCGTGGCGCCGACGGCTGGTTTGCGCTGTCGCACGCGGTGGTGTCCTACGACCATCCGAGCCACGCCCTTCTGAACGACGCCATCCTGATCGACTTCGTCAACCGGGGGCTCAACCCGGGCGACCGGGCGGCGGTCGAGCTGACGCTGGATTCCGCCAGAGCGCTGCACGAGGCCCTGGCTCGTGCGATCGCCGCCGCCGAGGCCGAGGAAGCCGAGACCCGGCCAGCTTCCGCCCGGGCGGCTTGAGCGCCGGACGCCGGGAAGGTCAGCGCAGCGGGAAGCCCATCGCCCGGACGATTTCGGCGAGCTTGTCGCGCCCGTTCAGCGACGCGATGTGCCCCAGCCGGTTGATCACGCGCTTCGTCCAGGTGTCCTGGGTCATCTCGTGGCGCCGCGAGAACGCCGCCATCCGGGCGTCGTAGGCCGCGCGCAGGCCCGGCTCGTCCGGGTTGCCGTAGACGCCCCGGTACAGCACGGCGGCTTGCGGAAGCCGTGGCTTGACCTCGCTCGCGGCTTCGGGTGCCGCGTAGCCGACGCACAGGCCGAACACCCCCATGGTCCCGTCCGGCAGGCCGAGAAGCTCCTTCACCGCCAGCGGATCGTTGCGCAGGGCGCCGATATAGACCGTTGACAGGCCAAGCGATTCCGCCGCCACGGTGGCGTTCTGAGCGGCCAGCGCGGCGTCGATCGCGGCAACCAGGAAGGTCTCCAGATACGCCGTCGCGACCAGGTCGGTGCTCTCCTCGGCGGCCAGGCGCTGGTTGCGGGAGATGTCGGCCAGCCAGACCAGGAACAGCGGGCACTGCTCGATGTGCTTCTGGTTGTTGGCGACCCGCGCCAGCACCGACTTGGCGGCGGGATCGGTCACCGCCACCACCGACCAGGTCTGCAGGTTGGAACTGGTGGCGGCGGACTGGGCGGCGGCGACCAGGGTCTCCAGCGTGCCCTCCGGCAGGACGTCGCCCCGGTAGCCGCGCACCGAGCGGTGCGACAGCAGCAGGTCGAGGTGCTGGTTCCAGGGGCCGGCTTCCGGCACCGCGTCGGCGCTGTAGCGCCGGGCGAGCGCCTGGGTCTTGGAGCACATGGTCGGCGCCTGGTCGTTCATCGGGTCATCCGGTCGGTGGTTGCGGTGCAGCATGATGGCGAAGTTGAGGCGGAATGCACGGCCCGGAGCCGGCACGACAGCCGTTCCCATTCGAGGATGAGACGGCGGCGTGGCCCGACGCGCACGGTCGTCTTAGTATCTTCCGACGAGGGGGCGCCGAACGGGTGAGGGCGGCATGACGGAGCGGAACTGGCGGATCAGCGGCGAGTACCTGGAAAGCTGCAACTGCGACTATCTGTGCCCGTGCATCTTCACCAACCCGCAGGAGGGTGCGACGCAGGACCACTGCACCGCCGCCCTGGTGTTCCGGATCGCCGAGGGGGGAAGCGACGGGCTGCGGCTGGACGGGCTCGGCTTCGCGCTGCTGCTGCGATCCGGCAAGGTGATGGCCGACGGCAACTGGGCGCTTGGCTGCGTCGTCGACGAGCGCGCCGACGCGGCGCAACGGGCGGCGCTGTCGGCGATCGTCAGCGGCGAGGCGGGCGGCACCCCGGGGATGATCCGCAAGGCGATGGTCGGTGATTTCCGGGGTGTGGAGTTCAAGGCGATGACGTTCGCCAGCGACGGGCTGACCCGATCGGTGACGATTGCCGACGTGCTGTCCTTCGAGATCGCTGCCGTCGTGTCGCGCAACGGCAGCGGTGAGCCGATCTGGCTCGACAACGTCTCGCACCCGGCCGGCCGGCGGCTGGCGCTGGCCCGCACCAGTCGCTACAGCGTGCAGGGCTTCGGCCTGGACCTGGAGATGATCGGCAAGGGCAACAACGGCCACTTCGCCCCGTTCGCCTGGAGCGCCTGAGTGTCGGCCGAGGGTACACTGCCGCGCCTGCTGTTGCGCGAGCGCGTCATCCTGCTGTTGGCGGTCGCCGGCGTCAGCGCCCTGGTCTGGCTGTACATCCTGCATCACGGGTATGGCATGGAAGCCATGGCCGGGATGGCGATGCCGGCGGCGGCCTGGTCGCCGGCGGCCTTCGCGCTGACCTTCGCCATGTGGGCGGCGATGATGGTCGGCATGATGCTGCCGACGGCGGCGCCGATGCTGCTGACCTTCGCCGCCCTGCACCGGGATCGCGCGGGCGCCGGCCGGGTCGGGCTGGTGACGCTGTTCGCGGCCGGCTACCTGCTGCTGTGGGGCGGCTTCTCGGCGGCCGCGACGGTGCTGCAATGGGCGCTGGACCGGCAGGGGCTGCTGTCGCCGGCGCTGACCCCGACCAGCGCGCTGGTCGGCGGCGGGCTGTTCCTGCTGGCCGGCGCCTACCAGTTCACCCCGTTGAAGCAGGCCTGCCTCAGGCATTGCCGGCCGCCCTTCAGCTTCCTGCTGAACCGCTGGCGGGACGGCCCCGGCGGGGCGCTGCGCATGGGGCTTGAGCACGGCGCCTACTGCCTCGGCTGCTGCTGGCCGCTGATGACGCTGCTGTTCGCGGTCGGCGTGATGAACCTGCTGTGGATGGCGGCGATCACGTTGCTGGTGTTCGCCGAGAAGCTGCTGCCCGGCGGCCCGTGGATCACGCGGGCCGCCGGCGCGGCGATGGCCGGGTACGGCGTCTGGCTGATCGCCCAGGCGTGATCGCCCTCGGGGTGGGGGCGTCCAGCGCCGGCCTCAGCCGGCGGGCGCGTCCCAGCGCGGCGCGAACGCCGGGTTCACCAGCCGCTGGTCCTTGCGCAGCCCGGCGATGGCGCGGCGGTCGTCGTCGTCCAGCGTCACCGTCCAGGCGTCGAGGTTGGCGCGCTGGCCGGCCGGGCGCTGCGACTTGGGGATCGCCGACACCCCGTCCTGGTCGAGCAGCCATTTCAGCGCCACCTGCGCCGGCGAGGCGCCGTGCTTGGCGCCGATCCGCGTCAGCACCGGGTCGTCGGCGACCCGGCCCTGCGCCACCGGGCAGTACGCCACCAGCGGCACCGAGCGGGGGCGGAGGTAATCCAGCAGGCCCGACTGGTCGAGATAGACGTGATACTCGACCTGGTTGCAGGCGATCGGCGCGCCGATCTCCTCGATCGCTTGGCGCAGCAGCGGCAAGGTGAAGTTGGCGACGCCGAGGGCGCGGATCAGGCCCTCCTCCTTCAGGCGCACCAGGGTCGTGAGGGCGGCGGCGAGGTCCATCCCCGGCGCCGGCCAGTGCACCAGGTAGAGGTCGACATGGTCGAGCTTCAGGCGCTCGAGGCTGGCGTCGAGGGCGCGCCGCAGCGCGTCGGGCGCGAGGTGGTCGTGCCAGGCCTTGGTGGTGACGTGGAGGTCGCCGCGCGCCACCCCCGATGCCGCGATCCCGGCGCCGACCGGCTCCTCGTTGCCGTACATCTCGGCGGTGTCGATGTGGCGGTAGCCCATGGCCAGCGCGCTCTCGACCGCGGTCTGTCCGTCGGGACCGGTCAGCTTGAAGGTGCCGAGGCCGAGCTTGGGGAGGGCGATGCCCTGGGTGGCGATGGTCTGCATGGCGGGTCCTGTCTTGAGACGTGACTGGATCGGTGGGGCAATTTGTAGCGTAGGTGCGGGTGGGGATTCGCCTCCCTCGATCGAGCGGTCAGACTGGTTGCCGCCATGGATCGATGACCTCGATTCCGCAGTCGATGAAATCCGCGACGTTGCGCGTCGCCACGGCCATGCCGTGGCACGCCGCGATCGCCGCGATCTGGCAGTCAGCTTCCAGGATCGGTCGTCCCACGGCGCGCCGCGCGGCAAAGATCTCGGCGTAGCTGCGCGCCGAGCGGCTGTCGAACGGCAGCAGCCGCCCCATGAAGTCGTGTTCGATCACGGCCTCGACGGCTGCCAGCAGCCGGTCCCGGCGACGGCCTTGCGGCAGCATGGCCACTCCGGCGCGCAACTCGGCCTCGCTGATGGCGCTGAGAAAGAGAGCTGTTGGATTCCGCCCATCGACCCAATCGAGGACGGCCGCCGTCGGCTCCGGCCGCATCAACTCCGAGACGACGTTGGTATCGAGGAGGATCAAGGCGCGCTCGGATCGATGCGGGGCGGTGTGCGCATCGGCCCGCGGGCAGGAAGTTCCAACTCGACGCCACCGATCTCCGCGAACCGGTTGTGGATCGCCCGGCCGAGGTTACGGGCGGAGGCGGGCTCCGCGACCGCGGTGCGGAGGATGTCGCGCGCTTCCTCCTCCATCGATCGTCCATGCTCGGCAGCCCGGACCCGCAGGCGTCGCTTCACCGCTTCGTCGAGGTTCCGGATGGTCAGGCTTGCCACGATCGATGCTCCAACGGTATCACAGTCATGTATGCAATGACTGCGTTGCAATCAAGTCATGGGCCTGCAGCGTTCCACCGACGGGGTTAACGGATCGAGACCGCCGGGCCTCGCTTCCCGCTACCCCTCGCGCACGAAATGCTCCGCCCCGACCTGCACCAGCCGAGTCTGCGGCGGCGTCCAGCCGAGCGGCCGGCTCGGGCTCTTGATCTCCTCGGTCATCAGGCCGGCGCGCACCCGGCGCTGGCTCGGGTCCGGCACCGGCACCGCGCCGATCAGGCGCTGGGTATAGGGGTGGCGCGGGGTGTCGAGCACCGCCGCGCGCGGGCCGATCTCGACGATCTCGCCGAGATACATGACGGCGACCCGGTGGCTGATGCGCTCGACCACGGCGATGTCGTGGCTGATGAACAGGTAGGCGAGACCGAGGTCGGCCTGCAGCTCCATCATCAGGTTGATGACCTGGGCCTTGATCGAGACGTCGAGGGCGGAGACCGACTCGTCGGCGACCAGCACGGCCGGCTGCAGGGCCAGCGAGCGGGCGATGCAGATGCGCTGGCGCTGGCCGCCGGAGAACTCGTGCGGGAAACGCACGGCGTGGTCGGGCTCGAGCCCGACCCGGGCCAGCAGTTCGGACACCCGGCGGTCGGCCTCGGCGCCCTCGGCGAGGCCGTGCACGACGATCGGCTCGCGGATCGCCGCCCCCACGGTCTTGCGCGGGTTCAGAGAGCCGTAGGGGTCCTGGAAGATCATCTGCAGGCGCCGGCGCACGCCGCGCATCGCCGAGCGGCCGAGGGTCATCAGCTCCTCGCCGTCGAGCCGGATCGAGCCGGCGGTCGGCTCGACCAGCCGCAGGATCGAGCGGCCGGTGGTCGACTTGCCGCAACCGCTCTCGCCGACCAGCGCCAGGGTCTCGCCGGCGCGCAGGCCGAACGACACGTTCTCGACCGCGTGAATGTTGCCGACATGGCGTCCGAACAGGCCGCCGCGCACGGCGAAGCGGGTGGTCAGGCCATCGACCTCCAGCACCGGCGCGCCGCGGCGGTCGGGCTCGTCCGGCACCTCGTCGCTGGAGCCGCCGAGGATGCCGAGTTCGCCCTCGCTGCGGCGCAGGTCGACGTTCGGGAACCGCCGCGGCATGTCGTGGCCGCGCAGCGAGCCGAGCTTCGGCACCGCCGTCAGCAGCTGGCGGGTGTAGGGGTGTTCGGGCGCGGCGAACAGCCGGCTCGCGGTCGCTTCCTCGACCTTCTCGCCGCGCCACATCACCACCACGCGGTCGGCAATCTCGGCGACCACGCCCATGTCGTGGGTGATGAACATCACCGACATGCCGATTTCGGCCTGCAGTTCGCGGATGAGCTCGAGGATCTGCGCCTGGATGGTGACGTCGAGGGCGGTGGTCGGCTCGTCGGCGATCAGCAGATTCGGCCGGCAGGCGAGGGCGATCGCGATCATCACGCGCTGGCGCATGCCGCCGGAGAAGGTGTGCGGGAACTCCGTGAACCGGCGCGCGGCGTCGGGGATGCGCACCAGGTCGAACAGCCGCAGCGCCTCGCGGTCGGCGTCGGCGGCCGACATGCCGCGGTGCCGGCGCAGCGCCTCCGAGACCTGGAAGCCGACGGTCAGCACCGGGTTCAGGCTGGTCATCGGCTCCTGGAAGATCATGCCGATCTCGCCGCCGCGCACGTCGCGCATGGCGTCCTCGGTCAGGTCCGGGAGGTTGCGGCCCTCGAGCTCGATGCGGCCCTGGATGCGGCCGTTGGCGGTCGGCACCAGCCGCATGATCGACAGCGCCGTCACGCTCTTGCCGGAGCCGCTCTCGCCGACCACCGCCACCGTCTCGCGGGCGCCGATCTCGAACGAGACGTCGTCGACCACGGTCTTCCATTGGCCGGCGACCCGGAACGCCGTGGTCAGCCCGGCGACCCGGAGGACCGGCGGGCTGCCGTCCACTGGCGCGCTCACGACTCGCCCCGCAGCTTCGGGTCGATGGCGTCGCGCAGCCCGTCGCCGAGCAGGTTGAGGGCGAACACCACCACCAGGATCGCCAGGCTCGGGAACAGCGCCAGCCAGAAACTGTCGAGGATGTTCTCGAAACCCTCGCGGATCATCCCGCCCCAGGTCGCGGTCGGCGGCGCCACCCCGAGGCCGATGAACGCCAGCGACGCCTCGACCCGGATGGCGGTGGCCAGCCACAGCGAGCCCATCACCAGGATCTCCGGCAGGATGTTGGGCAGGATGTGCCCGAGCATCAGCCGCAGGTCGGAATAGCCGAGCGAGCGGCCGGCCTCGACGAACTCGCGCTCCTTCACCGTCATGGTCGGGGCGCGGGCGATGCGCGCGAACGGCGGGATCGCGGTCAGCGCGATGGCGATCACCAGGTTGGTGACGCTCGGGCCCAGCATCGCCACCACGATCAAGCCGAGGATCAGCGACGGGAACGCCAGCAGCACGTCCATCGACTGCATGATGATGATGTCGGTGCGGCCGCCGTAATAGCCGGCGATCAGGCCGATCAGCGAGCCGATGACCATGGCGATGCTGATCGCCACCAGGCCGATAAACAGCGAGATGCGGGCGCCGTATATCAGCCGCGAAAGGATGTCGCGGCCGTAGTAGTCGGTGCCCATCCAGAATTCGGCGCTCGGCGGCTTCAGGCGGTACAGGATGCTCTGGGCCAGCGGGTCGTGCGGGGCGATCAGCGGGGCGAACACCGCCATCAGGCAGACCGCCACGAACAGCGCCAGGCCGACCCACGAGGTCTTGTTGGTGTTGAAGGCGGTCAGCAGGCCGGCCCAGGCGGCGGCCACCGTGGTGCGCCAGTAGGACCTCGGCAGATCGTGGGCGGGTGTCGTCATTTGTACTTCACCCTCGGGTCGATCAGGCCGTAGGTCAGGTCGGTCACCAGGTTCACCAGCACCACGATCAGGGTGTAGATCACCATCATCCCCTGCAGCATCGTGTAGTCGCGCTGGTTCAGCGCGCCGACGATCAGCTTGCCGAGACCCGGCCGGTTGAACACGATCTCGGTCAGCACCGAATTGCCGATCAGGATGCCGAGATACAGGCCGACCACGGTGACCACCGGGATCATCGAGTTCCTCAGGCAGTGCCGCCAGATGATGGTGCGGAATTCGATGCCCTTGGCCTGGGCGGTGCGGACGTAGTCCTGGCCCAGCACCTCCAGCATCGACGAGCGCGATACCCGGGTGATGTAGGCGGCCATGATCAGGCCGAGATTGATAGCCGGCAGCGCCAGGTCGCGCATCCGCGCGCCGAAGGTCTCGCCCTGGCCGGAGCTGATCACCGGGAACCAGTTCAGGTGGATCGCGAACACCAGCAGCAGCAGCACCGCCGACACGAAGGCCGGGAACGACAGGCCGAGCAGCGAGGCGAGGCGGGTGACGTAGTCGGGCATACGGTTGCGGTTGACCGCCGACCAGACGCCGAGCGGCACCCCGATCACCGCGCCGAGCAGCAGCGACACCGCCGTCAGCTCGAGGGTCGCGGGTAGGACCTTTAGGATCTCCTGGATCACCGGCCGGCCGGACACCAGCGAGGTGCCCCAGTCGCCGGTCAGAACGCCGCCCATGAACTCGAGATATTGAACCGGCAGCGGCCGGTCGAGGCCGAGTCGGGCGCGCAATTGCTCGATGGCCTGCATGCTGGCCTGGTCGCCGAGCATCGCCATCGCCGGGTCGCCCGGCAGGATCCGGACGATGAAGAACACCAGCGTCAGCACCGCGAACAGCGTGATGACGGCGAATCCGAGGCGTCTGAGGACGAAGCCGCTCATCCGGTCACCGTGGGTTTGTCCTTTCACCGCCTCGCGCACCGGGCCGCGCCCGTCGCACCGTGGGTTCCGGCTCGGCCGCGCCGGGTCGGCGCGACCGTCCGGAATGACGAAGGGGAGGGAACGCTACCTCTCCGTCGCACCGTGGGTTCCGGCTCGGCCGCGCCGGGCGGCGCGACCGTCCGGAATGACGAAGGGGAGGGAACGCTACCTCTCCGTCGCACCGTGGGTTCCGGCTCGGCCGCGCCGGGCGGCGCGACCGTCCGGAATGACGAAGGTAGGGAACGTTCCCTCCCCTTCGTCATTCCGGACCGGACCGCCCGCGGCGGGACGGATCCGGAACCCACCCGCCGCTCCGGAGCGAGCGGTCGCGGAGGGCCCCGAACGGGCCTCCGCGACGCTTCGCCCGACCGCTCAGTTCTTGAACTGCGCCATCTCGGTGACCGGCGGGCTGAGGTTCAGCGAGCCCTTCACCTCGGTGCCGAGGTCGAGGTTCGACTTCCAGGCCCACAGCTGCATGTTCTCGTAGACCGGGACCGCGCAGACCGTCTCCATGATCTTCTGCTGGGCGGTCTTCCAGAGGGCCAGCTGCTTCTCCTTGTCGGGCTCGACGCGGGCGGCGCGGATTTCGGCGTCGGCCACGTCGCAATGCGAGAAGTTGGTCACCGCCGTCGGCTTGCCGACGATCGAGTCGGAGTCGAAGAACTGCGTCAGGTAGACGTCGGCGATCGGGAACCGGGCCGCCGAATAGTGCACCACCTGCGACAGGTTCTGGCGGATCTGGGCGTGGAAGGTGGCGTGCTCGACCGTGATGATCTCCAGGTTGATGCCGGCCTCCTTCAGCAGCGCCTGGATCACCTCCATGGTCGCCAGCATGCCCGGCAGGGTGGTGTGTATGGACTTGATGGTCACGCCGTTCGGGAAGCCCGCCTCGGCCAGCAGCGCCTTCGCCTTGGCGACGTCGTGCGGATAGGTCGGGACGTCCGAGGTGTGGCCGAGATAGCCCTCGGGCACCGGCGAGATCGACGCCCGGGTCACCGACGCGCCGCGGAACTGCACCATGGCGTCACGGTTGATCGCGTGGGCGATCGCCTTGCGTACCAGGATGTTGTCGAGCGGCGGCATGCTCATGTTGAGGCTGAGCACCGACATCTCGCCGGGCTCCATCACCACCACCTTGGTGTTCGGGATCTTGCTGATCCGCTCCACCCAGGTCTCGTCCTGCTTGCCGTAGACCATGTCGATCTCGCCCGACTGGAACGCCAGGTCGCGGCTCGCGTCGGACGGGATGTAGCGGTAGAAGATCTCCTTCAGCTTCGGGGCACCGCGGAAATACGCCTCGTTGGCCACCAGCTTCACGTATTGCTGCGGCTGGTACTCGGCGAACATGAACGGGCCGGTGCCGATCGGGGTGCGCTCGAACTGGGCGCCGAGATCCTCGACCGCGTCCTTACAGACCATGTTGCCGCCGTGGTAGGGCACCAGCAGGCCGAGCAGGCTCGGGATCGGGTTGGCGAGCACGATCTTGACCTCGTGCGTGCCGACCGCCTCGACCACCTTCAGCGCGGCGTAGTCCTTGGAGAAGCTCGAGCTCTCCTTGGTGGCGGCGCGCTTGATTGAGAACACCGCGTCCTCTGCGTCGAACTCGCCGTACTTGCCGTGGCATTTAACACCCTGGCGCAGCTTGAAGTTCCAGGTCAGGCCGTCGGCCGACGTGGTCCAGCTTTCGGCGAGGTCGGGCTCGATGTAGGCCGGGCTGGCCTGCCCCGGCTTGATGCGGACGAGGCCGTTGTACATCCAGTGCAGCAGCCCCTTGTCGGGCGTCGTGGTGGCCAGATGCGGGTCCAGCTTGCCGGCGTCGGCGGTCGCGATCCCGACGTTGAGGGTGGTCCCGGCGGCGTGCGCCGTGCCGATCCCGGCGACCAGGACGGCCGCCGTCAATACCTGTCGTAGCATGGTGATGCCCCTGTTCAAGTCTCGATGATGCTTGTTGATTGCCGGCATTAGACACCCGGGACGCGCCGCATAGCAACGTTCGCGGCCGGTGTCCGTCGCGGGTGGCGTCAGGTGGCGGCGAACCGGCCGGGGGCGAACCGGTCGGGAGCGAACGGGGCCAGGTCGAAGCCGGGATCGCGGCCGGCTGCCAGGTCGGCGACGATCCGGCCGACCAGCGGACAGAGCGCGAAACCGTGGCCGCTGAACGCGAAGGCGTGGATCAGGCCGGGCGCGGAGCGGCTGGTGCCGAGCACCGGCAGGTCGTCGCGGGCAATGCCCTCGATCCCGGCCCAGGTCCGCACCACCCGGGCCTCGGCCAGCACCGGGAACAGCCGCACGGCGTTCGCCATGTTGCGGGCGACGCCGGCGAACGACAGCTCGCTGTCGCCGGTCGCGAGGTCGGCGGTGCCCTCGAACCCGCCGCCGATCACCACGGTGCCGACGTCGGACTGCTTCAGCGACAGCTTGCGGCCGTGGCTGCCGACCACCGGGCCGACGAACGCCGGCACCGGCTCGGTCACCGTCATCTGCAGCGCGACCGGGCGGACGTCCACCGCCTCGCCGACGCCGGCGGCCAGGCCGGCGCCCCAGGCCCCGGCGGCGTTGACCACGACCCGGGCGCGGCGGTCGGAGCCGTCGGCGAGGCCGACCGTGACCCCGGTGGCGTCCGCCTCGATCGCCGTCACGGCGGCGTTCTCGACGATCGTCGCGCCGAGCCCGAGGGCGGTGCGCCGGAACGCGTGCACCGAGCGCAGCGGGTCGGCGAAGCCGTCGTCCTCGACCACCAGGGCGCCCTGACAGTGGCCGGCCAGCGATGGCAAACGGCTGTACAGTTCATTGCGCCCGACCAGCCGCTCGTGCCGCCAGCCGAGGCCTTCGACCAGGGCCAGCCGGGCCCTGAGGCCCTCCATCGCGGCCTCGTCCTCGGCGACCCGGACCTGGCTCGACTGGGCGTAGCCGCAAGGGTCGCCGAACAGCTCGGGGCCGCGGCGCCACAGCCCCAGCGCGGCGCGGGCCAGCGCGATCTCGGCGGGGTGGCGGTTCAGCGACCGCACGCCGCCGGCGCTGGCGCTGGAGGCGTGGCGTCCGCAGGTCCGGGCCTCCAGCACGGTGACCGAGAGGCCGGCGCGGGTGGCGGCGATCGCGGTCGACAGCCCGATCAGGCCGCCGCCGATCACCAGCATGTCGCGGCCGGTCGCCATCACTCCTCCTCCGCCTCGACGGGCGCGTCGGCGCGGTCGAGCGCGGCGAGCGCCCCGAGCGGCACCGGCTTCAGCGGCGGCCGGACCCTGAGCGCCCCGATTTCCGCCGCCGGCCGCCCGGTCTCGTGGGCCAGCAGCCGGGTGAGGATCGGGCCGCAAACCCGGCCCTGGCAGGCGCCCATGCCGCAGCGTGTCGCGGTCTTCACCCGGTTCGGCCCGACGGCGCCGCCGGCGATGGCGGCCCGGATGGTGCCGGCGGTGACCTCCTCGCAGCGGCATACCACGGTGCCGTCGGCGAGGCCGGCCGCCGGATCGAGCGGCGGGTCGAGGGTGTCGAGGAAGCGTCGCAGGGCCTGGATGCCGGCGCGCGCCCGCAGCGGCGCCGAGGCGTGGGCGCGGAACGCCGACTCCGGCAGCCGCCCGAGGCAGCGCGCGGCGTCGAGCCCGGCCAGCCGGCCGGCGATCGCGGCGCCCTTGGCGCCCTCGATGCCGGCGCCGTCGCCGGCCACCCACACGCCCGCTCCCCCCAGCGCCTTGCCGACCCGCGACGCCCGGCCCCAGTCGTCGGTGACCGGCGCGAAGCAGGCGGCATCGTCGCGCCATTCGTGATCAAGGCGCAGCAGACGGGACGCCTGGGTGTTCGGGATCACGCCGTCGTGGACCGCCAGCAGCCGGCAGGGCAGGACCCGCTCGCCGCCGGCGTCGGTGAAGCGCACCGCCTCGACCCGGCCACCGCCTTCCGCCTGGAGGTTCGTGACGCCGCGGTGCAGCGGCACGCCGCGCCGCGCCCGCGCCGCCAGCAGCCAGGAGCCGCGGCCGAGGGTGGCGGGGTCGCCCAGCAGCGCGCCCGGCAACCGGCTCGCCAGCCGGCCGAGATTGCGCCCCGGCCCCGCCAGTTCCAGTACCGCCGCCGTCCGGCCGCCGGCGGCGGCGAGCTGGGCGAGGTACAGCAGCACCAGCGCCCCGCGCCCGACGATCACCAGGCCGCCGCCACCGGACTCCGGCACCAGCCCGCCGGTCTTCAGCGCGGCCTGCAGGGCACCGACGCCGAGCACGCCGGGCAGGGTCCATCCGGGGAACGCCAGTGGCCGTTCCATCGCCCCGGTCGCCAGCACCAGCCCGCGCGCGGTGGTCCGGCCGAGGCCGCCCGCGTCCATCCACGACAGCGTCGGGCCGTCGGCGCCCTCGAAGGCGGCGTGGAACACCGTGGTCGCCAGCCGGAGCCGGATGCCGGCGGTGCTGCGGGCGCGCGCGATCAGGTCGTGGCCGGCGCGGTCGCCGCCTCGCCCCTGGCGTTCCAGGCCGCGCCAGACCTGACCGCCGGGGGCCGGCTGCTCGTCGAACAGGGCGACGCTGGCGCCGAGTTCGGCGGCGGTGACGGCGGCGGACAGCCCGGCCGGGCCGGCGCCGATGACCGCGAGGTCGACGCTCTCATCGGCCATCGGCGTCGTCCCCGTGCCGGGTCTGGACGGTCATGCCGTCGCGCGCCGCGGTCAGGCAGGCCTGCGTCCCGGGCCGGCCGTCGATCTCGCAGAGGCAGCCGAAGCACACGCCCATCAGGCAGTACGCCGCCAACGGGTTGCCGGTCTTGCCGCTGGCCGCGAAGGCGGTGCGGCCGGCCGCCAGCAGGGCGGTGGCGACGCTGTCGCCGTCGACCGCCGGCACCGTCTCGCCGTCGACCAGGAGGGTGAGGGTGCTGGAACTGATGCGCGCGCTGCGGCGGAACGGGCTCATCCGTGCAACGCCGCCGCTACGCTCAGCCCGGCCGACCCGCCTTCGGCGAAGCGCGCCCGCCGGAACGCGTCGAGCGGCAGCCGGGGGGCCGCGCCCAGCGCCAGGTCGCGTAGCAGCAGGGCGGTGATCGGCGCGATGCCGAAGCCGTGGCCGGAGAACCCGGTGGCGATCACCAGCCCGTCGATCTCCGGCGCCCGCTCGATCACCGGCAGGGCGTCCGGGGTGACGTCGAGCAGCCCGGCCCAGACCCGGGCGATCCGCGCCTCGCGCAGCACCGGCAGCACCGCCGACACCCGCTCGATCACCCCGGCGACGCTCTCGACGGTCGGGTTGACCACCGGCACCGGGCCGTCCTCCAGGGCGCCGTGCCAGAGCTCGGCGCCGCTGGTCACCCGCAGCCGGCCGTCGATCTGCTGGCGGCCCGCCAGGTCGGCGTTGGCGACGCCCAGCACCGGCTTCAGCATGGCCGGCAGGCGGTCGGTCTGCAGGACCGTCACCATCGGCACCCGCAGCGGGACGGTGAGGGCAAGCGGCGTCAGCAGGTCGTTGGAGTGCACGCCGCCGGCGACCACGCAGACCCCGCAGCCGATCCGCATCCGGTCGGTGACCACGCCGGTCACCCGGTCGCCCTTGACCTCGACCGAGCGCGCGCCCTCGCCGAGGCGAAACACCGCGCCGTGGCGCTCGGCCGCCGCCCGGTAGGCCTCGACCGTCGCCAGCGGGTCGGCGTGGCCGTCGGTCGGGCAGAACGACGCCGCCACCACCGTCGGCGCGATCGCCGGGGCGATCGCCCGGATGTCGTCGGGGCCGGCCAGATAGCGCAGGTCGAGCCCGGCCTGGCGCTGGTCCTCGACCAGGCGGTGGATGATTTCGGCCTCGGCGTCGCTGCGCGCCAGGCGCAGATTGCCCTCGCGGCGGTAGCCGGTGTCGGCGCCGAGCTCGGCGTCGAGCGACGCCCACAACTCCACCGCGGCCCGCGCGAGCGGCAACTCCGCCGGGTCGCGGCCCGACTGGCGCACGCCGGCAAGGGTCCAGCCCGACCCCATGGCGGCCGGCTGGTAGCGCTCGACGACCGCCACCCGGTGGCCCTCGCGCGCCAGATGGTAGGCCGCCGCGCAGCCGTTGATGCCGCCGCCGACGATCACGATGTCAGGGTTCGCCATGCGCGCCTCACGTGAATGGAACCTGATTGGCACCGGGGCCGGTCCGCCTCGGACAAGACCCCGGCGCTTGATTTGGCAGCGCGGGCCAATGAAGACAGTCACGATACCGGCAGGTCGCGAGGATGTGTAGGTCGAACCCCGGCGAGTCTGGTTTTCCGCCGGTCGCGTTCCCACCTCTGCGGCTTGCGGCGCCGACGCGCCGGTGATTTCAGCCGAGCCGAGGACGACACCATGATGAGCAGTTTCAAGCGTCCGGCGGCCGCCCGCCGCGTGACCCTGGCGATGCTGGCGCTGGCGGGCGCGTTCGCCGCTGCGCCGGCGGCCATGGCCGAGCAGGTCGGCGAGGTCTCGACCGCCTTCAAGCTGCTCGGCGCCAACCACAAGATCGTGGTCGAGGCGTTTGACGATCCGAAGGTCGAGGGCGTGTCGTGCTTCGTGTCGCGCGCCAAGACCGGCGGGATCTCGGGGTCGCTCGGGCTGGCCGAGGACACCTCGGACGCCTCGATCGCCTGCCGCCAGACCGGCCCTGTGTCGTTCACGGACGACCTTGAAGATGGTGAGCGGGTGTTCCGCGAGCGCACCTCGATCCTGTTCAAGACCATGCAGGTGGTGCGGTTCCACGACAAGAAACGCAACACCCTGGTCTATCTGGTGTATTCCGACAGGCTGGTGGACGGCTCGCCGAAGAACGCGATCTCGGCGGTGGCGATCCAGCCCTGGGCGGTGACGGACGCCGCAACCCCCGCTGCCGGCGGCAGGCGTTGAGTCCGGGCACCGCTCAGGCCGATTTGGCAGCGACCACGCCGCCCGGCTCCTGGAAGCGCGAGACGCGCAGCGCCGACAGGTCGACCACCGTCGGCTCGCCGCGCACCATCTGCGCCATGGCGTAGCCGACGCCGGGACCGATCCCGAAGCCGTGGCCGGACAGCCCGGTCGCCAGGTAAAGCCCCGGCACCGCCGCCACCGGCCCGAGCGCCGGCACCTCGTCGGGGGTGACGTCGATCAGCCCGGCCCAGCGCTCCACCGGGCGGGCGTCGGCCAGGTTCGGGTACAGCGCCTTGGCGGCGCGCATGACGTCGTCGAGCAGCGCGTGGTCGGGCTCCGGATTCATGACCCGCACCGCCTCGAACGGGCTCATCTGGTCGTCGCGCCAGCGGCGCTGGCCGAGCGCGTCGAAGAACGGCCGTCCGAACCGCAGTTTCAGGATCCGCCACTGCGCCAGCAGGGTCGGGGTGAAGGCGCGGAAATGCGTGAAGGCGGCGGGAATGACGTCGAAACGGGCGGCGCCGCTGCGCGCGATCGTGAAGCCGCCGTCCTGGCGCGGCCGGATCGACGCCGAGACACCGCCGAAGGCGCTCTCCGAGGTGCGCGGCGCCGGCGAGGTGCGCTGCACCGAGGACCGCACGCCGAGCTGCGGCAGGGCGAGGCCGAGGTTCTCCAGGAACGGCCGCGACCAGACGCCGCCGGCCAGCACCACCGACCGGCAGGCGATCCGGCCGTGCTCGGTGACCACGCCGGCGACCTGGCCGCCCTCGCGGTCGAGCGAGCGCACCGCGGTGCGCTCCAGCACCACCGCACCCAGCCGCCCGGCGGCCCGGGCGATCGCCGGCACCGCCCTGGCCGGCTCGGCGCGGGCGTCGCTCGGCGTGTGCAGGGCGCCGAGGAACCGGCGGTCGGTGCGGCCGAGCAAGGCGTCGGCTTCGGCCGGGCTCAGCATCCGGCTGTCGAGCTGGAACTCCCGGGCACGCTCCAGCCAGGCCTCGTGGCGGCGCATGTCGGCCTCGGTCCCGGCGAGGTAGGTGACGCCGCCGGTCGTGAAGCCGATGTCCTCGTCGAGTTCGGGAACGATCTCGTGCCAGCACCGCATCGCCTCGATCATCAGCGGCAGCTCGCGCGGGTCGCGGCCCTGCTTGCGGATCCAGCCCCAGTTGCGGGACGACTGCTCGCCGGCGATCTGGCCCTTCTCACACAGCACCACCGGCACGCCCGAGCGCGCCAGGTAGTACGCCGTGGCGACCCCGGCGACGCCGCCGCCGATCACCACCACCTCGGTGGCCGCCGGAATTGGTTGGCCGGGCGAGAGATCTGCGGGCAAGGGCGCTGCGGGCGCGGGCATCGTCGTTGGTCCTCGGCGGAAGTATGGGCGTCGCGCGCCGGCGCGACGGATGGAATAATGTTCGAGCATCCGGCGCCGGGAAAGCCCCGTGTTGCGCTGCGGCAACCGGGCGCACGCCGGTCAACTGAGAGGGTACCGCATGGCCGACATCCTGATCGTCAACGGCGTGGTGGTCACCGTTGACCCCGGTCGCCGGGTCCTCGAGGACGGCGCCGTGGCGATCGCCGGCGACCGCATTGTAGCGGTCGGGCCGACCGCCGAGGTCGCGGCCGCCCATCCGGCCCGCCGGGTGATCGACGCCCGCGGCAAGGCGGTGATGCCGGGCCTGATCGACGGCCACGCCCACGCCGGCCACGGCCTCATCAAGACCATGGGAGGCGGCCGCGGCGACCTCTGGTACCAGGCCTGCGAGACCGTCTACACGGTCGCCTCGACCGAGGATTTCTGGCGCGCCGAGGCCGAGCTGGCGGCGCTCGAGCGGCTGAAGTTCGGGGTCACCACCGGGGTCTCGCTGCTCGGCGGCGGCGACACCATCCTGCGCACCGATGAGCCGGCCTACGGCGACGCCCATTGCTCGGGCGTGGTGGCGGTCGGCACCCGCTCGGTGGTGGCGGTCGGCTCGACAAGGCCGCCGCACCCGCGCCGCTACGCGCGCTGGGACGGCGGTACGGCGACCGACCGCATGGTCGGCTACGCGGAGCAGCTCGCCACCTGCCGGACCCTGATCGACACCTGGCACGGCAGCCACGGCGGGCGCATCCGGATCGCGTTGATCACCCCGACCCTGCGCGCGGAGCACGTCGCCCAGCTCGGCACCGGCAGCCTGGAGGAGGCCAAGGCCCAGGCCCGCGAGATGCGGGCGCTGTCGCGCGACCGCGGCCTGGTGTTCACCCAGGACGGCCACACCACCGGCAGCGTGGCGTTCGCCCATTCCCTCGGCCTGCTCGGCCCGGACGCGCTGCTGTCGCACGCCACCGGCCTGACCGAGGCCGAGATCGCGCTGTGCGCCGAAACCGACACCCGCATCGTCCACAACCCGAGCGCCGTCGCCTCGATCCTGGCGCGCTGCCCGGTGACCGAGCTGATGGAGGCGGGGGTCACCGTCTGCATCGGCTCCGACGCGACCGCGCCCGACCGCTCCGGCGACCTGTTCCGGCACATGCAGCAATGCATGCACTACCACCGCACCTTCCACAGCGACCCGAGCTGGCTGCCGCCCGGCACGGTGCTGGAGATGGTGACCATCGACGCCGCCCGCGCCCTCGGGCTGGAGGCCGAGATCGGCTCGCTCGAGGTCGGCAAGAAGGCCGATGTCGTGCTGGTGGATCTGCGCCGGCCGCATCTGTATCCGGCCAACATGCCGGTGTTCCGGCTGGTGTACTTCGCCAACGGCAACGACGTGCACACCGTCATCGTCGACGGCGAGGTGGTGCTGGAGAACCGCGCGCCGACCCGGGTCGACGAGGACAGCGTGCTCGATGCCGCCCAGCGCGAGACCGAACTGATGCTGGACCGCACCGGGTTCCGATCGATGCTGGAGACCCCCGAGGGCTTCTGGCGGACCGTGCGCGCCGGCCCGGAGTTCCGCGACTGAGGGCGCGGCGGCGGCCGCGTCCGCGCTTGGGTTGACCCAGATCAACGACCCGCCCCGGCGGCGCGGCTATCCGTGACGATGGCCCGGAGGGGATCATGGCCGAGCGCACGCCCCTGGAACGCTACCGACTGCTGACCGAGCATTGCCGGCGCTGCTACGACACCGTCCGGCTCGGCAACTGCGCGCAGTGCCCGATCACCGAGGAGCGCCGCAAGGCGCGGCGCGGCTGGGCTTGGAGCGACGAGCAGGAGCGGCGCTTCGACGAGGCTACGGCAGCCAGGTCTCGGGCAGCATCTGATCGTGAAGAAGCCTGAGCAACTGGACGACCCCGCCGCCGCCGCCATCGCCACCCCCGCCGCTAGCGCCACCCCCGCCGCTAACGCCACCACCGCCGTCGTCGACGATCCGGAAGAACACGACGTGCCGCGGCCAGCCGACCCGCAGATCGGCGGGCGCCGGCTCGCGGCTGAAGCGGATCGGGTACGAGTAGGCGCCGCTCCGGCCCTCGACCGGCCGCACGCCGTGGCGGAGCGGGTCGGCGGCCAGGTCGCGCAGCGCCTGCTTCAGGAGGTCGGAGTACAGCGCGCGGCCGCTCTCGCCGCGATCCTCGGCGCTGATCCTGAGCACGTCGCGGAGTTCGGCGGCGAAGGCCCGGCCGCTGCGCAGCTCAGCCATTCGGATCGCTGCGGCCGGTCGGGTCGTCCCGGCCGATCCGGACCACCGCGTCGTCGACGAACCGGTCGATGTCCTCGATCACCACGCCGCCGCCGCGGTCGGCTTGGTCGATCGCCGCGTCCAGCACCCGGTGCAGCGCCCGCAGCCGCACCACCTGCTCCTCGCGGCTGCGCTCCAGCAGCCGGAGGCCGGCACGGACCACCTCGCTGGCGTTCTGGTACCGGCCCGACGCGACCTCGGCGTCGATCAACTCGCTCAGCTCCGGCGTCAGGTTGATGTTGCGGGTGGGCATCGGCGGCTCCGGTCCGGGGAGCGCATAGTGTTGGCAAGATTTGCCATCGGTCAACGCGGAAGCGGGCAGGGGCGGCCCACGGCTCAACCCGGTTGAGGCCGAAGCGTTTAACGACAAACGGATTGCAAGCGGACACCGGGAACGCCACCCTGGCTGCCCGTCCCGTCATGCAGGAGAACCACAGCCGTGCCGTCCGCCACCCCTGAACAGCAGGGCGCGATCCTGGGCTGGCTCGACCAGCAGCGCCCGGCCATGACCGAGCTGCTCGAAAAGCTCGTGAACATCGACTCCGGGTCCTACAACAAGGCCGGCGTGGACGCGGTCGGCCACGCCATCGAGACGTGGTTCGCAGCCGAAGGCATCGCGACCGACCGGGTGCCGCATGGCGAGTTCGGCGACTGCATCCGAGCCCACGTCTCGGGCGGCGAGGGCAACCGCCCGATCCTGCTGATGGGCCACCGCGACACGGTGTTCCCGGACGGCGAGGCGGCGCGCCGGCCGTTCACCGTGAAGGGCGACATCGCCTACGGCCCCGGCGTCGCCGACATGAAGGCCGGCCTGGTGATGAACGCCTTCGTGCTGGCGGCGTTCAAGCGCTTCGGGGGTGCGCCCTATCCGCTGACCGGACTCTACACCTCGGACGAGGAGATCGCCTCACCCTCCTCGCGGCCGGTCATCGAGAACGAGGCGCGCACCGCCCGCGCCGTGTTCAACGCCGAGCCGGGCCGCGAGAGCGGCAACGTCGTCACCGGCCGCAAGGGCGCCAGTTTCTTCAAGTTCCGCATCTCCGGCGTGCCGGCCCACTCCGGCGGCCAGCACGAGAAGGGCATCAGCGCCATCGGCGAGCTGGCGGCGAAGATCACCGAGTTGCACCGGCTGACGGACTACGAGGCCGGTACGACGGTGAACGTCGGGATCGTCAGCGGCGGCAGCGCGGTCAACATGGTCGCACCGCTCGCCACGGCGGAGGTCGACGTCCGCTTCAAGACGATGGCGGCGCGCGATGCCGTCTGGGAGCGGATCACCGGGATCCTGGAGACCGCCTACGTCCCCGGCACCGCCGCCGAGATCACCGAGAGCCGCGGATTCCTGCCGTTGACCCAGTCGCCGGAGAGCAAGGCGATCTTCGACGTCTACACCCGGGCCGGGGCCGAGGTCGGGCTCTCGATCGGCGGCGAGTTCTCGGGCGGCTCCGCCGATTCCGGATTCACCGCCCAGGTCGGGGCGCCGACCGTCTGCGCCACCGGCCCGGTCGGCGGGCGGGCGCACACGCCGGAGGAGTTCATGCGGCTCGACACCATGGTGCCGCGCGCCAAGACCGTGGCGCTGGCGATCATGAAGCTCGGCGCGTAAGCGCGGTCGCGACTCCCTGCTCACCAGGGAGGCGCCTGAACTTCCGAGGACTGTCGAGGAGTTGGCCTGCCCTTCCTGAACACATATCGAACCATGCGCATCGCGCCTGACCCCGAGAACCGGCGCGTCCGTGAGGAAATCGGTGATCTCCGGTTTGCCGCGTGACGGAATAGCGGCGCTGTCTCAGGGGAATCGCTTCAAGTTTACGGCGGACGTGCGCAACGCCTCTATTGTGGCGCTCTGATCGGCGGCCTTCGCGACGGCCGCCCCCGGGGGAGGCGTAGGGCAGGAGGGCAGGGATGACGATCGATCGCGACGCCCAACTCTACATCGGCTCCAGCGCCAAGCCGGAGTACATCCGGCTGCCCTTTGCCAACCGCCACGGCCTCGTCACCGGGGCCACCGGCACCGGCAAGACGGTGTCGCTGCAGATCCTGGCCGAGGGCTTCTCCGAGGCCGGCGTCCCGGTGTTCTGCGCCGACGTCAAGGGCGACCTCGCCGGGCTGGCGGCGGCCGGCGAAGCGAAGCCGTTCCTCGCCGAGCGGGCCGCGGCGATCGGCTTCACCGACCAGTATCGCCAGGAGGCCTTCCCCGTCGTCTTCTGGGACCTGTTCGGCCGCGACGGCCACCCGATCCGCACCACCGTCTCGGAGATGGGGCCGTTGCTGCTGGCGCGGCTGCTCGACCTCAACGACACCCAGGAGGGGGTGCTGAACATCGTCTTCCGCCTCGCCGACGACGAGGGGCTGCTGCTGCTCGACCTGAAGGACCTGCGCGCACTGCTCGCCCATGTCGCCGAGCGGGCGGGCGAGCTGAGCGGGCGCTACGGCAACGTCTCCAAGGCCAGCGTCGGCGCGGTGCAGCGCGGGCTGCTGGTGCTGGAGGACCAGGGCGGCGACCGGTTCTTCGGCGAGCCGGCGGTGCCGATCGCCGAGCTGATGCGCACCGCCCGCGACGGCCGCGGCGTCATCAACATCCTGGCTGCCAGCGCCCTGATGCAGTCGCCACGGCTGTACGGTACCTTCCTGCTCTGGCTGCTCTCCGAACTGTTCGAGGACCTGCCGGAGATCGGCGATCCCGAGAAGCCGCGCCTGGTGTTCTTCTTCGACGAGGCGCATCTGCTGTTCGACGACGCGCCGAAGGCCCTCGGCGAGAAGATCGAGCAGATCGTGCGGCTGATCCGCTCCAAGGGGGTCGGCGTCTACTTCGTCACGCAGAGCCCGCTCGACGTGCCCGAGCCGGTGCTGGCACAACTCGGCAACCGGGTGCAGCACGCGCTGCGCGCCTACACCCCGCGGGAGACCCGGGCGGTGAAGGCGGCGGCCGGCACCTTCCGCCCCAATCCGGCGTTCTCGGCCTTCGAGGTGATCACTCAGCTCGGGGTCGGCGAGGCGCTGGTATCGACCCTCGAGGACAAGGGCGCGCCGTCGGTGGTGCAACGCACGCTGATCCGGCCGCCGTCGTCGCGCATCGGGACGATCTCGGAGGCGGAGCGCCGCGCGGTGATCGCCGCCAGCCCGGTCGGGCCGGTGTACGACACCCCGGTCGACCGCCACTCGGCCTACGAGATCCTGGCGGCGAGCGTCGCCGGCAAGCAGCCGGGCGGCACCGATCCGACGGGCGAGCGACCTTCCGAGGAGGAGGGCGGCGGCATCGGCGGGCTGCTGGGCTCGGTCTTCGGCACCGATCGCATGCGCGGCCGGCGGCTGACCACCACGCAGACCGTCGCCCGCTCGATCACCCGCACGGTCACCACCCAGGTGGTCGGCGGGCTGGCGGCGCAGATCGGCAAGTCGGTCGGCGGCGCCACGGGCGCCTCGATCGGCCGCGCGCTGGTCCGCGGCCTGCTGGGCGGTCTGCTCAGAAGGTGAGGCAGGCCGCCCGGACGCCCGGGTGCTCGGGATCCTGGTCGCGTTCCCACCGATCGCCACGTGGCTGGCGCGGCTGCAGGGCGGCGGTTTCGGTGGGCCGGGTGGAACACCTGCCGTGCCCCGGCATTGTCATGTGGAGCCGCGCGGACATCGCTGCCTCCACACAGGAGACGATCATGAGCTTGGGAAACATCATCGGGACCCTGCTTGGCCAAGGCACATCAAGCCAGTCGCACAACCGCCTCCGCATGGGGGCCGAGAACGCCGGGCGTGGCGGCGGGATCGATCAGATCCTCGGCTCGCTTATGGGGGGGACGGGCGCAACCGGAGGCGGCGGTGGCCTTGCGCAAAAGGCCCGGGACTTTCTCGGCAAGGAACAGGCCGCCGGCATGAGCGGTGCCAAGATCGGCGGCATCGGCGCCGTGGTCGGGGCGCTGCTCGGTGGCGGCGTCGGAGGTGCTGCCAGGGGCGGGGCGATGGCCGTGCTCGGCACGCTCGCGCTCAAGGTCTGGCGCGATCACCAGGCTCAGCAGGGTGAGGCGGCGCCGGATGCGGAGCCGAGCCGGGACGAGGTGCGGGCGCTGACCGGCTCCGAGGCCGAGGGGCTGGTGCTGCGCGCGATGATCGGTGCTGCGCAGGTCGACGGCCATATCGATGAAGCGGAGATGGAGAAGATCCTCGGCCGCATGCATGACGACGAGGTTACCGAGGAGGAGCGCCGGGCGGCGCGCGAGGAGGTGCGGCGGCCGGTCGATGTGGAGGCGCTCGGGGCGCAGGTCTCTCGGCCGGAGGTCGCGACGGAAGTCTACCTCGCGGCGCTGCTGTCCGTGGACATCGACACGGAGGCGGAGCGCGCATACTTCCGCCGCCTCGCGGAGGCGCTGCGCCTCGATGCCGACGTGGTGGCGCGCCTGCACCGGATGACCGGTGCTCCGAGCGTCACAGCTTCCTCGATCTGAGCCAGGCGCTTTTCGGGGAGGGCGGCAGGCTTGGAACTTGGCTTCCGCGGTGGCCGCCCCGAGATGGGCCTGCCCCGTTAGTGGATTGAGATTTCAAAGGCTTTCAGGAAGTTGGCTGCCCTTCCTGAACGCGTATCGAACCATGTGTATCGCACCGGAGCCAGAATTCCAGCTCGTCCTTGACGAGATCCGTGAAGTTCTGGTTGCCGCGTGACGGAATAGCAGATAACGCCTCCACCAAGGCTAAGACGCGAGCTGAACGATCGAGGGCGGATAGTGCGCAGGCGGGCGTACGAGATCGGCTTCGTGGCGCGAGGCTATCGGTCACGCCCGAAGTTCGCCATACGCCTATGTGACAGAGCCCGCAGCACTCTTCCATTTGAGAGGGGTCATGTAGACGATGCGATCGCCTACACTGACCATCACATCGCCGTCCTGAATATTGATCTGGAGCCTCATCGCGCGGCTTGCCAGTTTTGCCAGTTCGCCTGTGTCTTTCTCGGAAAAATTTATCACTTGTAGGTTCTCAAAACGGGTGGTGTTTTTCTTGATCTTCTCCCACCAGATCTCGGCTGTCCTGCCGCCATATGGATAGACAATCACCTTGCCGGCCTTGCCACAGGATTGACGCATCACCTTTTCGCTGGGAAGCCCTAGGGCCACCCACACATCAAGCGCGCCGTTCAAGCTTCTCTGCCAAATGTCGGGCTCGTCATCGGTTGACAGCCCTTTAGTCATTTCCAGATTCTCATGGGCGTTCAGCGCAAAGGCGACAATGCGCACCATCAGCCGTTCATCCGTCTCAGATGGATGCTTTGCCACGGTCAATTTATGGGTCTCATAATAGTGACGATCCATGTCGGAGACCGAAAGCTCAACTTTGTAAATGGTGGCATTTTGCGCCATGATTTGTCCCAAAACTGTGAAGATTGCGATGCTTACAGGGTCTGGCGACCTTGTGAAAGCAGACAAAGGGGCCGCGACGGCGTTGTCACGAACTCGGAGCCGGCACGCAAGAGGCTGACTGATTCTCTGAGGGTCATGCTGCCTTGGCCGCGGATTGCCACAATGCGAATGCTTCGCCGCGGCGTGTCCGAAGGGTGCGGCGGGAGATTGGGTGTCGCTGGACGTTGAACGTGATGTAGACGGCGGCGTGAGGGGGGAAAGGAAGCGCTGGGTCGATCCCGGTCACTTGAAGCCGATCCACGATCGTTCCCGTCGGCGGGTGGGTTGGTGCGATTTCTCGGCGCGATTATTCAGCCGGCGGCCGGTCACGTGTCAGTCGACCATGCCGATCTCGCGGAGCGCCGCACCATAGGACCGCAGCTTGTCGGTCACGATCGCAGTCGGTGCGGAACCCTGCTTGCGGAGCAGGTGGCGCATCAGCTTCAGTGCGGCTCGCTTGTCGCGCCAGCGGCTGCACCAGGACATCAAGGACCTCGCCCTCGGCGTCGACCGCGCGCCAGAGATACATCATCCGGCCGTCGATGGAGACAAACATCTCGTCCAGATGCCAAGTGTCGCAGGGTCGCGGCCGCATGGCGCGGAGCCGGCGGGCGTAGGCCGGTCCGAACCTGGCCACCCAGCGCCGTACCGTCTCGTAGCTCAGATCGAGGCCTCTCTCGGACAGGAGGTCCTCAACATCGTGAAGGCTGAGGCTGAAGCGTAGGTACAGCCAGCTGGCGTGCTGGACCATCGACGGCGGGTAGTGCGGGCGGGCATATGAGACCAGCATCATGGCGCAAGCTTACTCGCCGACACGAGGAACCGCCGCGTGTTCACGAAACAGATACTCCCCGATATTTGATCGATAAAAGCCCCGGATTTTTACTCAGAGTTTCCCCGATAATATTCCCGAAATTGGGATGGATCAGACTGCCGCTGCATCCTAGCCTGACCGCATTGATCGGTAGGCAATGCCATGACGACGCTGCAGTTTTCGGACCACGCCCGCTCTCGCATCCGACACCGCGGCCTGCGCGAAAGGGATGTCCAGGCGATAGTCGGGCGAGCGGAGGGTGAGGCCGATGTTGGACAGGGTCTGGTGTCACTGTTCCTAACCGCGGCGCAGAGGCGGCAACGCCCTGTTCCCGTGGACGGCTATCGGATGCCCGACGCCGCTTTCCGGACTGCAGTGGTGATCGATCCCCGCTCGCTGACCATCGTGACAGTGCTCAAAATGTACGGCCATGCCGGCCGGCGGTACGCCAGGCCGTGAGGAGACAGGACCATGGGTGACATCATTCAGATGAGGCCTGATCGCCGCCGTTTGTCAGCGGCCGGGGAGGCAGGTACAGCGGACGAGGATGAGCCGACAGTCCGTCTGATCTCGAGTGTGGCGGTTCCCAATGCAGCCGATGTCGTTCAGGTCGAGGAAAACCTAAAGGCGCTGAAGGGTCGGGCGCCGAAGGGCGAACATCGGGTTGCGATGGCCCGGAATCTCGGACGCCTGCTTCAGCCGTTGCGCCGGCGGAGGGGTGTCCTCGGCGCGCTGATGCACCAAGTCGGCATCGCTCTGGACAAGCCCTATACCAAGCACCTCGGGCGCTATGTCGTGTTTCCGGATAGCTCCGGCGACCCGGCGAGTCACGAGCTTTCGGCAAACCTCGGAAACTTCGTGAAGCTTGCCCGGGCCGGGGCACGGACCTGCCATCCGAAGCTAGTGGATAAAATCTAACGCTGGAATCCCGTTGAGGATTCCCGCGGATTCGGTGGCATGCGAGTCTGGGTCATGCGCACCGGGGTCAGTTTCACCGTCAGTACCGCCGATCGAGCTCGTCTGGAG